>Ga0105046_10000368_pt1 | contig 61113 bp, 48 predicted proteins | sample MAT03_FD_78385 | JGI IMG/M metagenome (GOLD analysis project Ga0105046, IMG submission 78385) | Freshwater microbial communities from Lake Fryxell liftoff mats and glacier meltwater in Antarctica - MAT-03 (megahit assembly) | ecosystem: Environmental > Aquatic > Freshwater > Ice > Liftoff...
TCCGCCGACACCCGTGCCGGCTGTCCCGCCGGTTGTTGTGCCCGTTCCACCTGTACCACCCGTCTTGGTGCCACCGGTTCCGCCGGTTACCTTGCCGCCGGTTCCGCCGGTTGTCTTGCCACCGGTTCCTCCGGTCGTCTTGCCACCGGTTCCGCCGGTCGCCTTGCCACCGGTTCCGTTGGAGGTATTAGGATCATCTTGCCCGCCCCCGCAGGCTACCAGGCCCTGTCCGAGTGCGAAGCCCATCAAAACGGCCGTATATGTGATCTTTTTTAGCGTCATGTTCGTTTGTTCTCCCGTCCTACCCACCTGAACGAACGGCCGGGTCCACCTGGACCAAAAAAAATGAATTCGCTTTCAACGCGGCGCTCAGGAAAGCGGCTTCGTCCAAAAGCCCATGCGGAATCGTTACCTATCCAGACCGCCCGTCGGTTAGGTTCGCCATGTCAACGCCCATTTCCGCCCTCCACCCCGCCGCCTCGCTGGTTATGGCCGACCCCTCTGAACAAAATCTGGCCGACTTTCATCGCGGCGACCGGCGCATCCTGCAAGCGTGTTACGAAGACACCTTCGACAGCGTCGAACAGGCAGTGGCAGGGTTGCTTACCGGCGCGGACAGGGAAACGGTGGTCCAGGACGTCTTCTTCCGGTTGATGACGGACGCCGCCTTTCGCCTCACGTTTCAGGGCGGATCGCTTGTGTCCTGGCTGCGCGCCGTGGCACGCAACCGTGCCATCGACTTTCGCCGCCGATACTACGACCGCGAACAGGCATTGCCCAACGACGGCGACATCCCGGATGAAGCGGGCGACGCACCCGGTATCGAAACCACGGTCGATGCCCAAATGCTTTTGGAAAAAATTAGGACGAGATTACCGGCCAAGTGGCTGCCGGTGTTCGAGCAACGATTCGTACAGGGGTTGTCGCAACGGGAGGCCGCGACGGCTCTCGGCCAGAGCCGCACAACCCTGGCCTATCAAGAGATTCAGATTCGCCGCCTGCTGCAAAAGGCGCTGAAAAACGGAGATTTCGAATGAACACGTCGACCGATGCTCTGGCCGAACGGAACGCCGAGCACACCAAGATTCGAACGCTGATTGATCAGCACTTTTCGCTGCGCATCGCTGCCGATGCCGAGCGCCGGATGCGAGACCACCTCCCCGAGTGCGCGTCCTGCAAAACGTATTACGAAACCCATCTACAGCTGTCGTACCTCGACCCGGCCGCGGCGCAACCCATGGAGCGACTCGGCTCGGCCCTTGGGCTAAGGCCGTTTTGGAATGCTTTGCCAATCCGCAAGTTGGCGACGGGCATGTCCCTGGCACTGGCGGCGGTGGCATTGTTGGTCTTTCTACCGAACGCGCGAAAAGCCGATCCGGTGGCAATGGTGTCACCAAGCGAGCCCGGCGATGGATTCACCGCGCGCGGTTCCAGTGCCACGGGCACCGCCGCACTGGCGGTGTTCGAGATGGACGGTGATAAACCTCGCGCGCTCGAAAACGCAGCGTCGTTTTCCACGAAGAGCGAGCTCGTTTTTGGCTATCGCAACCCCGCCAATCGAACCCACTTGCTTGTCTTCGGCGTGGATTCGAGGAACCGCGTCCACTGGTATTTCCCCGAATGGACCGATGCCGAGCAGAATCCGCGGGCCGTTCGCATCGAGCCGTCAGGCGCGGTCCACCAGCTTCCCGACGCCATTTCGCATGTGCTGGCCCCCGGAACCCTGCGTCTTTACGGTGTATTCACCAATAAGGTGCTCGATGTGCAGACCGTCGAGGCTGCGCTCGGGCCCGAAGGTCCGGATCGCGCTAAAATGGGTCTGGCAAGCGACGATCCCATCTGGTCGCACGCGCTTGAGGTCAAGCCATGACGGAATTTCGTTCGTACCGACTGCGCATTGCACCGATTGCTCGGTTGGCGGGCCTTGTGGCGGCGCTGCTTGGGCCCAGTCCCGCGTCCGCACGCACGCCCGACGACACGACCACCAAGTCGGAATTGCTATTCGCGCTTGTCGTCGGCGTCAATCGCAGCACGGAGCCGGATTTGAGCCCGCTGCGATATGCGGACGACGATGCCGTTCGTTACAACGATCTTTTTGTCACCCTCGGCGCGCATACCGAGTTACTGACAACGCTGGACGACAACACGAAGCGTTTGCATCCGGGCGAACGCGCAACCCCCGCGACACTCACCGGTTTTAGCGCGGCGATCGAACGCATCGCCTCAAAGGTGGCCGAAGCGCGGGCCGCAGGAAAAAACGCAAGTGTTTACCTTCTCTATGCGGGCCACGGAATTCGTGACACCCATTCTGGCAAGGGGTTCTTGACCCTTGAGGATGCGCGGCTGTCGGCGCAACAACTGCAAGACCTCGTGGTCGATCGAGTGCCCGCCACGCAGTTTCATTTCATCGTCGATGCTTGCCACTCCGAGTTTCTGACCAGTGCACGCGGGCCGGGTGGTTCGCGGCGCAAGATCGAGAGCTTTATGAATGAAGTCGCGATCGGGATCCGCGATCCGCGGGTTGGCTTGCTGTTCGCGACATCGCCCGAAGCCAAAACGTTTGAGTACGAAGGCTTTCAGTCGGGGGTCTTCAGTCATCTGGTTCGCTCGGGTCTCTACGGGGGTGCGGATTTCGATCTCGACGGTCGCATCAGCTATGACGAAATTCAGCGTTTCGTCGAACGTGCGACAGCCGCCATCCCCAATGAAAAATATCGGCCCACGGTCCGTGCTTTGAGACCGGTCGAAAGTGGCGCCATCCTGGACATTCGTTCGTCGCTGGCCGCCGGTCGCATTGAAGTTGACGGCACGGTTGTCGCCGCGCACCACGTCCTCGAAGACAGTAACGGGGTGCGCATTCTCGATTTCCACAATGCGCATGGCCAGGCGCTGCACATGGTTCGCCCGGCCGGACCGCTTTCGCTTGCCTTCGAGGATGTCAAACATCGGAGCGTCGAGATCGACTTGCCCGAAGGCCAAAACGCAACACAAATTGCGACGCTGGTGCCTCGCGAGAGAACCACACTTGCCCGGGGTGGTGCCGACAATGCTTTCCGAAAACTCTTCGAGCTGCCGTTCGATCCACGCGCGCTGCAAGAAATCAAGGTGCACACGGACGACTATTTCACCGTGCTTGAGCAGGTCGACCGAGACCGCGATGCGCAACGCCGCGAGAGCCGCCTCTTCTGGTCCCGCGCAGCCTTTACCACGGCGGCCATCGCAACCGCCCTCAGCGTGGGTTCGGGTATTGCGCTATGGCAGCTTTCTTCGGAACCGGGTGGTGGCAGCAACAACAACGCCAATGTGGCCGACGAGCGCAACCCTGCAATCCGGCGCTGGCAAAACACGGCCTTGATTTCAGGTGGAATCGGGGTCGCTGCCGCTCTGACTGGACTTGGTATCACACTCTGGCCGACCTCCGATAACCGTGGCACAATGGGCGAATAACGCCCTTTCGACCCAGCTTATTCGTCCTTTTGGCCCTGGTGTGTTTGGTTGCCACGTGCGAACTCTCACTTGAGGGGAGGCCGTGTCCATGCAGCGAAGCCGCGGGTTATTCCTGCTGTTTTCCCGAATGGGTGTGTGTTAAGAAACGCGAAGAGTGCCCCTCGCCACCGCTCGCAGCCGGGCCGGTTGCAACGCTGATTACCGCCGACGACCAAAGCATTCTGACCGACACGCTGATTGGCGATTCGATAACAGCCCTGGCATCGGTCAGCGATACCGAGCTGTGGGTGGGTACACAGTGCAGCGGGCTCTTCACGCTTCGCGATGGCAAGATCGACAAACGCTATCGAGCGCGACAGGACCAGCTGCCCGATGACGGTATCGGCGCGCTGCACACCGATCCGCAGGGGGCCCTTTGGGCTACCACCCGCTACGGCTACCTTTACGCCTTTGATGGAATGCGGTGGAAGATCTTTGGCAGTGCCGGATTTGTGAAGGACACCTACCGCAAGAGTAAAAACGTTGTCGCCTTTTCGCCCGACCGCAGCATTTGGCTGTTGCACGGCCCCAAGGGGAGTCTGTGGAAAATGGTGGATGGCGTCTTGATGGGAACCAGCATCGACGCCCCACCCGACACGACAACGACAGCCATTGCAATCGATGGTTCGGGTGTTTTGTTCGCCGCGACCAGCAAAGGACCTGCGCGTTTTGATGGAAAGATACTGGTGCCCACCGGTCCCGAGGCCATGCAAGGCGTTCCGGTGAACGATATTTCGTATTCCAAAGAGCGGGGCCAGATGCTCTTTGCGACAGGCGCAGGGCTCTGGATACGCGACAGCGCCAATCAGTGGCGCGAACTAGAGCTCACACCTGGATCGACTACACGCCCGGCACCTTCGCTGGGTGCTCCGGTTCGCTCGGTCTGGAACGCAGCGGGCAGGGTCGTTGCGATCTTCACCTCGGGGACGTCGGTGACCGCGGTTGCACTCGATCGCGCAGCGGCCATGACCCAGGTCAACTTCAACGCCGAGATCTACACGGTTGGATTTCTACCTTTCCCAGGAGAGCGACCGCGCGCCTTGCTTGCGAGTGGGAATGGTGCGCCACGACTCGAACGCGTCGACGAGCTTGGCTGGGTGGAATTCGCGCCGTTGCGGCAAACGCGCGAGACGCCGTTCAAGTGGAACGTCAACAACCTGGCCGATTTGGATCGACGCAAAGGGCGCATCGCCACCATCGCTGAACTCGTCACGCAGCCCAATGCCTATGCCGGAGACTTCGTCACGGTGCGTGCCCGTACCGTCGAGGGCTATCGGTTGACCGACGACAAAGGCAACACGATTCCGTTTCTCGTCCATGAAGCCTTCGGGCGGTTTGTCCGCAACCGAGAAGAAACACTGAACATCCCACCGCTTCGAAAGGGCGATGTCACCTACGTTCTTTCCGGCTATTTCGAGGCGGGCGGATGTTATCCCTACAATGCGCCGTATTTCTTCTACGTCACCGACTACTACCCCGCAGCCTGGCTTGAACCGCAAACCAACGTTTTGTACGACCAGCTCGACACGCTCTGCTTCAACGACGCCACGGCCTGTTGCTGCGAATGGACCAGCCCCAGTGGCGACGCGAATCCGCTCGCCTGCCCCGGCAGCCCGTGCCAGTGACGTTCAGAGTGCGACTTCCAGCGCCATGCGGCCCGACCACATGAAATCCCAGTTCAAGCTGGGCGCATCAGCCGAATCCTTCGCACCGGCCTTGGTGTTGATGAAGTGAAAGCTTGCGCCGCCCGCCGTGAGAATCGGCGTCAGGAAGATGGTTGGCGGACCTTTGATGAGCGCCCATCGGAAGCCCGCCGTGAGGTTGCCCTGTACGTATCCAATCAACCAGTCCTCCGGCGCAAGTTCGTTGAGCGTGAGATCGTTGGCAAGCTTGACGCGACCGGCACCCACCTGAACATCACCCTCTAGGAAAAGCCGATTGATCCCGCCACCGATGTTCGAGGCCAGCGCAAGCCCCGCGCCCTGAAAGCGCGCATCAAACAACACATCTGGCAAGGTCGAGCCACCAACGGTCACCTGATAGGGCTTGTTGTAGGACAGCAATCCCAGGCCAAAAATAATCGGCGGCGTTTTTTCATTCGACGACCGAATCACCGCGCCCGAGTCTTTTTCGCGGTGGTAGCGCACGCCCACGATCAGCGTCTCGAAAGAGGAGACCACCTTTAATTGCTGCATCGTCCGCGCACACGATCCCAGATCCATGGAGGTATTCGTGTCTCGATTGACGATGCACACGGGTGCCTGTGGCGTGGCCGTCGTGTCAAAAGACCGCGCCTCGTATCGTATGACAGGTTCCCACACATCGAGAAACGGAAAACCGATGACCCCCAGGAACCAGGCTGCCTTCGGGACGTAACTGCCAGTCTTGACCGCAACCGAAGCCTCGTGGTTGCGCGGCGCCGCAAGCGCGTTCGATTCGTAGTACCCCCTGTGAAGATTGACGTACTTGAAGAACTTCCCTCGCAGCGCAACGCTCCAGGTGTAGTAGCCCCCCACATCGACATCCACGAGGTCGTATTGCTGGGGTAACCAGCCGCGATAGGCACCATCCAGCTTGAGATCGAGGGCCAGGTAGCCCGCGAACAAGCGTCGGGGCAACCCATCTTTGTCGGGCGGACGGGTTGCTTGCGCCAGGTCGTCGCCGGTCAATGAAAACGTCACGGTTTTGGCATTGGGATCGGGAGGTTCCGTCGGCGCCGGCCGTGGTGTGGGCTGCCGGGGCGTGGTGGCCGGGGGCGGTGTTTTCGCGGGTTTCTGCCGTTTTTCCTTGTCCTCGCCCTCGAGTTCGTTGCCGACGTGATCCTTGACCTTGTCGCGAATGCGCTGGGCGCGCGCCTCGCCGACCAGAAACAACAACATCAAACCAAGACTCAGACTGTACTGGAGGAACACTCTGTGCTGACGCATGGGCACCCGATTTCGTTCATGGTACCCCGGAATTTCTCGCGCAAAAAATCCAGACAGGCGAATATTGCGGACTGAGGGCCCGTCTCAGTTGAATATTCAACCGAGTTCCCCGCCCGGAGACCAACCATGAAAACACGCGTATCCCTTGGATTCCTCACCGCCGCGCTCCTTGGCCTCAGCACGGCTGCGGCCCACGCGAACACCTGTGTCGAGCTCGATTTGAGTCAGGATCGCCTGAATCCCAACGATCAACCTTCGGCCAAGGCGATGCTGGAACAGACCATCTCGAACCTAGGCATCCCGGTCGCTCGAGAAGGATGCACCGTGTATTACCGCGTGTACCACATCCCGCTCGGAACGGCGGTCAACGTCTTTATGGCGGCCCCCCAGGGCAATCGACAAGGCCAGGCGAGCCGGATAGAAGAGCTGCCCGCAATCTACGATCAGCTTGTGCGCAGCCTGCTGTCGGGACAACCGCAAACGACCTACAATCAGACCGTCACTCGCCAAAACGTGACACAACAACAGGCAGCGCCGATGCGGGTGAATGCCGACTCTGTGAAATACATGCGACTTGGATACGGCGGTATCATGGGTCCCGACACCCCCACCGGCGTCGCCATCGGTTTCGGCTACCGATATGAACTCGACGCAATTGGAATTGATGTGTCGTTCTTGAATTTTGTATTCGGTACCGATTCCGAGGACCGAATCAGCGGAGCCACCGGCTCGTGGGTCAAGTTAATGGGCCTTTGGTATGCCGATCCCTTCGCCAATACCAGCTGGTATTTTGGGGGCGGCATCAGCTGGGGTCTGACGGGTCTCAACGATGGTGTGTCTGACTATACCGGTTCGGGCTTGCAAGCAGAGGGCGCTGTCGGATTTGAATTCTTGCGCGCAAGCAGCATCCGCCTGTTCACCCAAATGGATGCCTCCTTGCCGATGTACACCATCGACCGCTCCGATGGCACGGGTGACAAGTGGGCCCCGATTTTTAGCCTTTCCCTGGGTCTCGGCTGGGGACAGGGTATCAATCGCGTCGCTGTTATCATGTAAGCGTCAGCGACGCCAGAGCGCGCCGGGGCGCAAAATCGACAATAGGCTCGCGTCGTCGTCCGACCACAGGGGTGCATCGGGCGCAAGCGGCAGCGGATGAAAAGCCTTTGCCAGCAGAATCGCCGTATCCGTATCACGGGCAAGTGCTATCCACGTCGACGCCAGACGCCCGAGTTTTTCCTCTTCTTCGTCAGTCGGGAACTCGTGCCCGATGAGCGGAAACATTCCGGCGTCGGACGCCAGGTGCGACAGCAGACCGCTCAATTCGTAGTAGCGACTAGAGACGTGAAAAAGTACCGTCCCGCCCGGACGCAATCGCGTTCGATAGATCTCAACCGCCTGTCGGGTCAGCAGATGCAACGGGATCGCATCCGACGAAAAAGCGTCGACCACAATCACATCGAAGGTTCCGTTTGCCTGCGCGGCCAGGGCCAGGCGCCCATCCGCGATCTCAACATCGACCCGCGCATTGTTTGCCACGCATTCGGATAGAAAGGTGAACTTCGCGGGATCGGCGGCGATGCGTTGCACCTCAGGATCGATCTCGAAGAACGTCCAGTGCTCACCTGTACGAGTGTAGGACGCCAGCGATCCCACACCCAGACCCACGAGCCCCACGCGCGTCAACGGACCACGGGAACGCAGGACCGCAAGCGCCACTGCAATGGGACTATCCGGATGATAGTACGTTCGCGGTGTGCAACGGATCTCCCTGTCAGCCGCCAAACTTTGGATGCCGTGAACCGTCGTACCATTTTTGTAAACCGACAATTCGGCCGAGCGCAACACGTGATGGACGCCGAAAAAACTGCGCGACAGGTAGCTGGTTCGGTTGGCGGATTCGAGGGTCAAGTTGCCGAGGGGAAGCAAGACCACCATCACGGCAAGGCCCGAGGGCCAGCGCAACGCCACCACCGCCAGCAGCAACAGCGGAACATTGAACCAACCGTAGGACGACCCTAGTGCGCGATCCGCGATGATGGTCCTTGAAATCCAGAGGATGGCGATGCCAATCGCGGCGAAGGTGGCCGCCCGGAAAAGCTGACTCCGCCAGAACAAGGCGGTATGGGGTCCCGCCGGAAGACGCGTCAAACACGCAATACCCAGCACCAGCGGATACTCGATGGACCAGGGAAACAGCACGGGCGCTATCACGGCGTTGAACAACCCACCGAGCACGCCACCCACCGATATCCAAAGGTAAAAGGCCGTGAGGTGCTCCGCCGGTGGCCGCCGTTCGGAAAGTCGACCGTGAAAAACCAGCGCGACGACAAAAAACGCACCCAAATGTAACCCGAGTGCCAGCCAAACCGGCACGACCTCCGGAGGGTGTCCAGATGTGACCGCGGCAAAAAGCGCAAGACCAGCGACGGCGGGAACCAACTTGCGCGAGGGAAACGAAAGACGTGCCGAGAACGCGACCACAAAGGTGACTAGGTAAAGACCCAGCGGCACCGTCCACAAGAATGGAATCGCGCCCAGATCGCTTGTGAGAAAGGTTGTTACCCCGAGGGTGAGGCTTGACGGCACAAAGGCGAGGCCCATCCACATTAGCCGCTGTGCCATCGACGGCGCCGACGTTGTTGCCTTCGAGACCGGGTGCACATCCGATCGTCGGCTCTCACCCAGTCGCGCCATCCGTATGACAACATAGATCAACAAAACAAAAAACAGCGCGTAGCCAAAGCGCCAGAGCGACCGCTGAAGCGAAAGCGGTGCCAATACCTCAAAAACAAGGGGGTAGCCGAACAACGACAGCAAACTGCCCACGTTGCCGGCCGCGTAAAGGAAATACGGATCGTGCGCCCTTGGATGTCCGGTGTACGTTAGCCAGCGCTGCAAAAGCGGCGACGTGACCGACAGAACGAAAAAACTGGGACCCACGGCCTGGGCCGGGGCTAACAACACCCAGGGGATGGGACTCGACCCCGGGGTGGGTGAGCCCGTCGTCGCGGCAAAGGGCAATAGCCAGATGCCGAGCAATGCGAGCGTTGCCACAAAAGCGTGGACCCATAGTTGAAAACGCAAGCCCCGCATCCGTGACACGATGTGGGCGTAACCGTAGCCGGCCAGCAAAACAGCCTGGAAGAACAACATGCAGGTGTTCCAGACCGCCGGTGCCCCCCCAACGGCCGGCAAAAGCGCACGCGCCGCCATCGGTTGAATGAGAAAAAGCAAAAAGGCGCTGAGGAACACCGCCGCGGTAAAGACAAGCGTCTGCACGTCGAGGCATTGTGCCTTGCAGACTGGATTTGCGCGACAATGCAGATGCGACATGGGTGCCTTCGACGCGGCCATCGCGCCCATTCTGAGTGCACTCAACTTTCGGTGAACGCGGACGGACAGGCAGGTACGAGGGCACACCCATCACACGCCGGTTTCCGTGCAAAACAAATTCGTCGGCCGTGCCAGATGAGCTGGTGCGAAAGCCGGATCCAGTTCGCCTTCGGGATAACTTGCATCAGATCTTTCTCGATCTTTTCAGGCGTCGTGTTGCGGGTCAGGCCAAGCCGCATGGCCAACCGTTGCACGTGAGTATCCACCACCACCCCCGCGGCGATGTCGAAGGCCGTGCCCAGCACCACGTTCGCGGTTTTTCGAGCAGCCCCCGGCAGCGCCGCTATCGCGTCGAGATCGCCCGGAACTTCGCCCCCGTGCCGCTCGCAGATAAGGCGCGCCGTGGCCTGAATGTTCTTGGCTTTCTGACGGTAAAAGCCGGTCGGTTTCACGATGTCTTCCAGCACCTCGATGGGGGCTTCGGCCAGCGTCTGAGGTGTTGGAAAGCGCCCAAATAGAATCGGGGTCACCTTGTTGACCCGCTCGTCGGTGCACTGGGCCGACAGGATCGTGGCGACCAGCAGCTGAAACGGATTCTCTCGATGCAGCTCGCATTCCGCGTTGGGATGAAGCTTTTTCAACCCACGGAGTACAGCCTTGACCCGGGCCGGATCGGGTGGAAATCGCGTCCGCGCGGGCTTTCGGGTCGCCTTGGTAACGGGTGCGCGCTTTTTCGCTCCGGTGGGCATGCGAAGCCGATGCATATCACGATTGCGGGCTACAATGCTGCCGTGGGCGAACTGGAAGACCTCGACAAAGATCTGTCTATCCTCAAGGACGAGGCCGACAACATCGATCCCTACAAGTACCAGCGTCGGCGTCGCATCATCTATGCCGTGTTGACCGGTGCGGGCCTCGCGGGAATGTCGTTCCTGGTGCTTGAAATGGTGACGCAGCAGCGCAACCCCTGTGAACGCCTCGTCAATTACTTCTGCGCACAGGACAAAGCCTCGCTCAATTGCACGGCCTACCAACCGGTCCTTGATGAATCGGAAAACGACAGCAGCGCCGAGATGCGCGGCTCGATCCGTGCCCAGTGCGAAACGAAGATCACGCGCTTACTCGACGAAGACAAGGTTGCGGTCCCCTGAGATCGCTCAGGCCGTCTGACGGACAACGAGTTCGGGCACCACCGTCACCACACCGGAGCCACGCGTGCCGGGGTTCACGATCAACTCGAGAACGGCCTCGGCATAGGCCTCGTGGTTCTGATCGATGGTGGTCACTGCCGGATCGACAATGGCGGAAACGTCCAGGTTGTCGTACCCCGTGACCGCAACGTCGCCGGGAACCGAAAGACCGCGCGCCTTCAATGCCTGCACAAGGCCCACCGCCCACAGATCGTTCGAACACATGATCGCGTCACACTTTTCGCGATCGACCAGGTGTCGCAGAGCTTGCTCGATTCCCAATGGCGTTGGTTTTTGCGTTCTCGGTTCGGGATAAAATAACAACCGCTCGCTCAACGCCAACCCGGCCTCGCGCAGGGCCTGTTCGTAGCCCGAGCGACGCACATCGCCCATTTCATCGTCCGGACTCCAGAACTCCCAACCGATGCGCTGGCATCCACGCTCGATCAAACGCCGGGCCAGCATGTAGGATCCCTGCCGACCATCCACGCGCACGCACATTCCCCCCTGCACCATCGCCTTGCCGTGAAACACCACGTTCGAGACATCGGCGAACAATGGCTGCAGGGTCTTTTCGTAACCCCGAATCAGATCGAAGAGACAGACCAGGCCTTCGATCCCCCGCGAACCAAAGTCGTGCAGGTACGCCGCCATCACCTCGGGGTCTTGATGCACCTGTCCGATCATCAACCGAAAGCCGCGCGCACTGGCCCGGCGCTCAAGTGCGGCCAGGCGTTGATACATGACGGGAATGTTGACCGTGTCGAGGATCACGCCAAGGGTCTTCGACCGAATACCCTTGAGCTGTTGCGCAATACGGTTTGGCCGGTAGTTCATCTCCTTCGCAATCGCCAACACCCGGGCGCGTGTGTCCGCGCCCACCCGCACCGAGACCCCACCGCTTTGGTTCAGCACCTGGGCCGCGGTTGCCCGGGAAACCCCCGCTCGGGCCGCAACGTCCACAAGGCGGGTTACTTTTTCGGGCGTCGACACTTCGATCGAGGTTACCCGAATGCCTCGTGACATCAAGTGCCTTGTTTCTTTTGGGTCGGATGGCAGTAGGCTCAGGTTGCAAACATGATGCTCATTTTCCCCGGATTTTTCGATCTTCAGGTCAACGGCTTCGGCGGCGTCGATTTCAACACGCCCGATTGTTCCAGCGAGCAAATAGCCCGGGCCGTCGCGGCAATGCGTAGCACAGGTGTGACACGATACCTGCCCACCTTCATCACCTCGTCATTCGAGCATTTTTCCGCCTGCGTGAAACCCTTCGTCGGCGATCGCAGCCCCGAAAACCAGGGATTTCACCTGGAGGGACCCTACATCAATCCCAACGATGGGCCCCGCGGCGCCCATCCCCGCGATGCCGTCAGGGCAGCCTCCATCGACGATTTCCGCCGCCGCGAGGAAGCGGCCGGGGGTCGCATCAAACTCGTGACCCTCGCCCCCGAAGTACCGGGTGCCATTGCACTGATTCAGTATCTCGCCGAACACCAGATCGCGGTTGCGATTGGCCACTCCGATGCGACCGCGCAGCAGATTCGAGAGGCGGTGGCCGCGGGGGCCACACTGTCCACGCACCTTGGCAACGGGTCGGCACGTCTCCTACCGAAGCACGACAACCTCATCATGGAACAGCTTGCCGCCGATGGGCTGTGCGCGACTTTTATCGTGGACGGGCATCATCTGCCTGCCGCCAGCGTCAAGGTGATGGTACGGGCCAAGACGCCCCTGCGTTCTTTGCTTGTGACCGACGCGGTCGCGCCTGCGGGCTGCGCCCCCGGCCGCTACACACTTGGCACCGAGATGATCGAGCTTGATGAAACGGGTCGCGTTTCACAGCCAGGCAAATGGCATCTGGCGGGCTCGGCCTTGAAGATGAACGACGCGGTTGCCAACACCGTGAAGTTCACCGGGTTGCCGATCGAAGATGTGCTACCAATGGCGTCCACTCGCGCCGCGCTTGCGGTCGGCTGCAACGCATCTGGAACCGTCAGCGCAACCTGGGATCCCGAGCACCACAAGCTGACCGTCGACAGCGTCGCGAACTAACCGGACGCTCTACTTGGCCGGACAGCCAATCGGCTTGTTGGAGACCGCGATATCGTCCATCCACATGACCGTGCCGGGGTTGGCGTGCCAGGTCTTGGGTCCGAATGCGACCTTCGTGATCTTGGGAATATAAAGCTTACCTTTCGCAGGATCGTTTCCCGCCAGGCATTTGCCTGTGCCGTAGGAGGCCGCAGCGTCTCGAACCTCCATCAACATGTCGGGCTTGCCGTCATACAACACATCGATCGAGTTGGTAACCGCATCCATTTGCATTTCAACGCATCGCCAGCGATTCGCGACGATCGTTCCTTCTCCGCTCACGGAGCAATCCGCATAGGTCCCGCCCCCCCCTGCACCATAGAGGATCATGTTTTTCGCGTCGCCCCAACCACCGGTTGCAAAGAAGATCCCGGATAGGGGACCCTCGCTGCCACCTTCGGCGTGCAGAAAGTTCCAGTGCAAACCAGCCGCCTTCGGTTGCGTCTCAAAATACACCATGGCACGCATGTAGATCTTGTCGCCGGGCAAGAAGCCATTGCCCCGGTGATCCATCCGCGATTCGCCGGAGATGATGACCTTGACGGCCTTCGTTCCCGAATAGGCCTGGCCCGTCTCGACGGAGAGGCTGCCGCGAATGTTCGCAAACTGTCCACCCGGTTTCGACCCGGGCCCATAGGACTCAAAATTGTCGCAGTTCGGGTCCATCGCGCACGGCAGGCCCAATCCTGGAATCGTTCCGCTGGTGCCACCGGTGACGGCAACGGTGCCGCCCGCGCCTCCCGTTTTGCTACCACCGGTTGCTGTCGTTCCGCCGCCGCCGCCCGTCGACGTGCTGCCACCGCTGCCACCCGTGGTGCCGCCCGTTGTGCCGACATCGCCGCCCATCGGGACTTCGCCGCCCGCTGTACCGCCCGAGTCGTTTCCACCAGCCCCCTCACCGGCTGTACCAGAACCACCCTCCCCGGCCGTGTTCCCTCTTGTCCCGCCCTTCCCTCCACCACTCGATCCGCCCGAACACGCCCCAAACAGGATCCCAACCAATGCCAATTTCGTAAAACTTCCGGAAACGCGCATATCGGAACTCCTGTTTGAAGGCGATCTGGGTCGACTCGTATGACTATTCGAGCAACTGGGCAGCTGTCACCAGCTCGATTCCAGTGATCGAGAAGGTCACCGCAGCACCGCTCGAAGAATGAAGCATGTCAACACGACCGACCTTCTTGAGATCGATACCATCGATCGCCGTGGCTGCCATCATGTCGGCAAATGGAATGGTGTACTTCGTCCATCCGGCCGTCACGATTGTTTTCGTAATCGAGACGTTGGGCTCGCAAGCGACGCCGGTCGGATCTGCACAGGTGCCCTTCATGCTGAGGGGATCGGTGGGAGCCGATGGCCACTGGCCTGCAGCGTAGAGAATGTTGTTAAACTGGGCGCCCTTCAGGTTCGGAACTGCGGGGAACTTTGCCTTCGCCCAATAACGGAAGCCAGCGTAGGCGCTGACGTCGAACCAGTTCCACTGCATGGCCGATTCGTTTACGCGGAAATTGAAACCGTAAATGACGTTCGAGAACGTCGGGATAGCAGGGTTCACCGATTCGAGAGCGTATTTCACGTCGGCGGGAAGAGCCGGGTCGGTGACGGGAACGATATTAACCGTCCCAGCGGTACCATCGGCAGTAACGTAGGTGTAACCGGGCGTGGCGTCGCCGGGTACCAACTTCTCGAAGGTCATCGTTTTGCCCGAGAAGATGGCAACGCCCGCAGAGGCCGGAGGCGTGGTGCCACCCGCTCCGCCAGTCTTCGACGTGCCGCCGGTTCCGCCTGCTGCCGTTCCACCGGTTCCGCCGCCAGTGCCACCGGTTCCGCCACCGGTTCCACCCGTCGTCGACCCACTGGTGCCGCCGGTCTTGCCCGATGTGCCACCGGTCTTGCCCGACGTGCCACCGGTCTTGCCCGACGTGCCACCGGTCTTACCCGTGCCGCCGCCCTTGCCCCCGGTCTTCGTATCGCCCGAGCCACCCTCACCCGAACCATCACCGCCGCCGCCGGAGCTACAGGCGATTGCGCCGCCGCCCAGGGTTGTTGCCAGAAGAATGACCCACGCTTTCGAAGATAAATTCATTATCGATGCTCCTTGTATGCTGTGTGACGATGGATCGAAGCCGAATGGCTCAAACCCGGACGATTTGGGGACCCTTGGTACGCCTCGACTCGTCCCACGGGAACTCAGCCGGCAACAATGAACAAGATCCCGGCAGAAAACAAGCAATCAATCAAACCGGGGGGCTGTGCATGGCCAAGGACGCGCAACCCAACGCGTCAACCGTTAACGAACGCTAATTGCGGACCTTGCGCGCGGCCGTTTCGGCGCGACGCCATGCCGCGGTCTGCGGATCTTTGGGGAATCGCCGCACAAGCTCTGCCCAAACAGCGGCCGCTTCGTCATACGATTTGGCAGCTTCCAGCTTTTTCGCGCGGGCGAGAAGCTCCGCTCGCGACGGCGCGGATCCCGATTCTTTTTTCTCGTCCCGTTCTTGCACCACGGATTCATCTGCCACCGAGGCGACCTCTGAATTCGTCTGAGCAATCACCGAAGGCTTCGCCGCACGCGACCGAGCTTCGGCGGCCACGCCAACAGGCGCAGAAGAGGCTTGCGTGGGCGGCGGGGCAGCAGCGGGCGCGCTCTTGGCCGGGGCATGCGCTTGAGCGGGGGCTTCGGCTTCAACACTGCCTCCCGCAATTCCACCAAAGGTGTCATCCAGTGCGTCCCCTTTGCGTCCGAAATCTTTCGTGATACGTTTCGGAGACGATTTGCGGGCAAGCTTGCCGAGCGGCTCGTTTTGGAAACGAACAGCCGGGGGCCCCGCTTTGTCTTCGGCGAGTTCCTGATCGCGATCCTCCGTGCCCGGTTGACCCTCGGTCGGCGCTGCGGCCGTGGCTCGGGCCGCGGGTTCCGAGGTGGACTCCGCCACGCTCCGCATCGCATCGTCGGCGAGTTGTGGGGCGTTCTGACCACGGGTCATGACGAAAATGGCGAAGACGGCTGCCACTCCCACCAGGGAAAATGTATAGGGACGCGAGAACCAGCGCCAGAGCGTCGCAAGAGCGCCTTGCGAGCCTCCGTGATCATCGGTCTCATTTCGTACCACAAGGCGCGCGGGTTCAAGGCCGGATTCTCGCATCCGAGCGGCCTGCTCGGCAGCCGCCGCCAATACCGAGGACCGCACCCGGGAGGGCGCTGGCGAAGACGCGACGGCCAGCGCGCGGCGGGAGATCCGCAACGTTCGCGCGAGCGCATCAACCTCAAGCGAGAAGCCCTCCGATTCTGCCATTGCGGACTCGATCGCCCTGGTCGTCGCCACGTCGGCCTGGTTATAGAGGTAGTCGACGAGTTGTTCTCGGAGAGACTCAAAACGATCCGGAGGCGAGGCATCCGTATTCATCATCGACCTCCTGTCGCAACAGCAACATCGGCATCGGCGAGATCATTCAGGTCGGCGAGCAACACGCGCAGCCGTTCAAGTGCATAGCGCATGCGACTTTTGACGGTGGGTTCGCTCGCCCCCACGGCAAGGGCGATCTCTGCAAACGGCATTTCCATCACTTCTCGCATCAGAAAGACCTCTCGTTGCTCCTGCGGCAACTGGGCGAGCGCCTGGTCCAACCGAAGTATCGTTTCCTTGTCGCGCAAACGTGATTCACCGTCGGGCTCGTGGCCCGCAATTTTGTCGAGCAACCTCGGGCCCGAGTCATCATCGCCAATGCGCTCGGGCGTTGCATCAAGGGAAGCGGCTTTGCGATGCACCTGGCGGCGTGCGTGATCGGTGCAGAGGTTGCGGGCAATCGAAAACATCCACGTGGAAACCTTCGCATCGTTGCGCCACTCGGACGCGCTTCGTATCACACGCATAAAAACCTCCTGCAAGAGATCCTCTGCGGTATCAGGATCGCCCACGTAGCGTCGCAGGAAGTTCCACAAACGCAGCTCATGGCGGGATACCAGAGTCGCGAACGCAGACTCGTCGCCCTTCTGGTATCTCGCCATGAGTTCCTCGTCTCGCACTTCGTGCATTTGCGCCTGGCATCGTCGCTCATTGTGAGCGGAACGCCAAGCGCGTTGGCCTAGCGACCGTTCCAATGACGGGGCGGACGGGCATACTGTCGGGTCGAAACCGGAAACGGCTCGGCGGTTTCGCGCAAGTCGACATCCGAATAGTAAGGACCGTCGACATCAACTCCCATCGCAATGAGACCGGAGCGGTCGTTGTACCGCATGCCCAGGGTCAAGGAGGGATACGAACCGTTGGCGCGCACAAACTCGACCTCGTGGACCTGAGAGCCGACCGCCTCACCAAACTCGGTCCCAAGACCGGGCCGATTCTGCGCCTCGGCTCGCTTCCGCAAGCTTCCGCCGCCGGAACGTCCTTCTGATGCTTCCGGCTTCGACGACTCGGCATAGACATCGGCAGGAGCCGCCGCCGGTGCGCCCTGGCTGGCACCGCCATGGACCGAGCCGAGGCCCTTGTCGTCGGGCTCTCCTTCATAAGAACGAGAAGGTGCTGATTCGTCTCGCCGGTATCCGTAAGGAACCGGGGTCGGGCGATAAAGCGGCCGCGGGGGGTAGATCCTTTCCGGAAAAACCGCCACGCCAATCACCCCCACGTTGCGAGCCTTGCCTTTGCTGGCGGCGTACGAAGACGAGACCGAACCGAAACGAAAGGTGGCCGCCTCGTACTGCGACAGGCGCCATCCGTCGATATCGACCGAGCTCCATGCGCCAACCAGGTAGCCGCGCTTGCTGAAGTCAGCGGACTTGCCATCGACCACATCGAGTCCGTCGACCGAAACCACGGCCTCAATCCGGCGCCCGGTACGGTTGTGCACCCGCAGGGTGTAGCGCTGTCCGTGTTGACCCATGATGACGGTTTCGCCACGGTGCTCAAACGTCGCAGCCTGGTTTCCGTCCAATAGAACTTCCACCGCATAGCTGCCCCGGTCAGCGGTCAGGGGTGCCGTTGCGCGCGCCGATCCGGGTGCGGTACAGGCAATGGCGGCGGCAGCGAGTACGCCGGTTAGAAGAAGAGCTTTATTCGAGTTGATTGTGTTCATTGGGACCTCCGATGAGGTCTTGAACGCCACAGACAGGAAAAAGATCTAATTCAGGCTTCGATCGCCGCAACACAGCGCACAGCGTCGAAGCCCGGCCGTCGCCCCGAAAGCGATTAGCTCTCGAGCGGATGACGCACTTGCTGCGCCTGGGGACCCTTGGGACCGTCGAGCAAATCAAACTCGACAACTTGGCCACCCTTCAATGTGCGGTAACCGTCAGCCACGATGGCTGAATGATGCACAAAGATGTCGGGGCCTTCACCGAATTCGATGAACCCGTAACCTTTTGAGTTGCTGAACCACTTCACCTTGCCCGTTGTCACCACTGGATTATTTCTCCTGCTTGTCTCTCGCACTGCGGCGTCGAACGCCACCGTACGATTGAACTGGAAGGTACGCCGTCCCGAATAAGAGTCAAGGCAATTTCAGGTTAATGGAATGCGTCTGACTGCGGCTTCATCGAATTTCCAGATTTCGTCTAGTAATCGCGTGGTTACCTTGCCTGGAGCGGGGGCACCAAGGATTTCGCGGATGCACGCAACCCCTCCACAGCCAACCACTAATAGGTCATTAATATTTGACGCAACGACTCCTCCAATGGCGATGATTTTCGGGTGGCATTTTGCCGCCTCTGTAAGTGTGTGTACGCCCTTGGTGCCAATAATCCCTGCCTTTGCAGGGGTTTCGAAGACTGGACCGAAGAAGGCAAAGTCGGGACAAGCTGCCACGCCTGTGGCGAAACGCCTCAGCTCACTGAGGCAGTGCGTCGAAAAACCCAATTCCAGTTGCGGGTAAAATTTGCGAGCCGTTTCGAGAGCAACTGTCGTCACCCCCAACTGGACACCGTCGGCTTCGACACAAAGAGCCACATCGATTCGATCGTTGATGAAGAGGCGAACCTGGGCTTTTCGGGTGATTTCCCGCATGCGGTGGGCGATTTCGGTGAGTTCTCGGGCCGGTAAGTCTTTTTCGCGCAACTGCACCGCCACGCGCGGCTCCACCCCGGTTCGGTCCCGAAAGGTGCGAACGCCTGCAAGCGCCTCCGTCACCACTGCAAGAAGCGGGCGGCCATTCGTAGCACGTCTGTCCGTGACGATGAATAGCTCTGACTGGCGTGCCCGCTCCCGACCCGCGCTCACTCGATGAGGCCGCTCTCGGGCGAGGAGGCCGATGCGTACAACTTGCGGGGAATGCGTCCAGCTCGAAAGGCTGCGCGGCCAGCTCGCACACCGTCTCGCATCGCCTCGGCCATCAAGATGGGATCGCGTGCGCCGGCAATCGCGGTGTTCATCAAGACGCCCGCACAACCCAGCTCCATGGCCACGGCTGCATCTGACGCGGTACCAACGCCCGCATCCACGATGATGGGAACACGGGCTCGTTCAAGAATGATTCGAAGATTATAGGGGTTTCGAATACCGAGACCTGAACCAATCGGAGCTGCAAGTGGCATCACCGCTGCACACCCCGCGTCCTCTAGTTTGCGCGCCAAGATCGGATCGTCCATGCAATAGGGCAAAACAATAAATCCTTCTTTCACAAGCACCTTTGCCGCTTCCAACGTCGCCTGACCATCTGGAAACAGCGTATCGGGATCGCCTATCACTTCGAGCTTGACGAGATCCGCAAGGCCCAATTCTCTCGCGAGGCGACACGTTCGAATCGCCTCCTCCGCCGTGTAGCACCCGGCTGTATTGGGCAACAATGTGTAACGATTGCGATCGATGGCGTCGAGGACATTGGGTTTTCCGGGCGTCAAATCCACCCGACGCAACGCCACGGTGACGATCTCGGCCCCCGATTTTTCAAGCGCCAGCCGCGTTTGCTCGTTGTCGCGGTACTTGCCCGTGCCAACGAGCAGGCGGGAGTGAAACCGCCGCCCACCCAGCTCGAAGCTGTCGTCTGTTGCCGGTGATTCACCGGTGCCCCCGCCCACAAACGCCACGACTTCCAGGGCATCACCCGCGCCCAGAACTGTTTCCGACCAGCGTTTCCGCGAGACAACCTCGTGGTTGCGCTCGATCGCCACCCGCAAGGGATCGATACCCAGGGATTGCACGAGATCGACCACGGTCGCACCGGCCTTGAGGCAATGCGGTTCACCATTGACCGTCACCTGAAAAGTGGCCGTTTCAGGGTCGGTGTTTCGATCGATTGTTACTCGCTGTGGATCCTCGACGGACATGGCGGTAGAAGATACTCGGAAACGGACCGATTGCGGTTCCAACTCCGCCGGTTGACCTCTGATGCGCTGCCCCAACTGTTCCGCCCCCGAAGATCGCGTGGTTGATACCCGACCGAGCGATGGCGATCAGGCGATCCGCCGCCGCCGGGAATGTCTTGCCTGCCAGCACCGCTTCACAACCTACGAAAGACTCGAACTTGAGTTGCCTCTGGTCGTGAAAAAAGACGGACGGCGCGAGCCCTTCGATCGGCAGAAGTTACTGAGCGGCCTCAAAAAAGCCTGCGAAAAGCGTCCGGTTTCGGTCGCTGACCTGGAAGCCAAGCTGGATTCCATTGAACGCGTGCTGCAAGAACAGGGTGAAAAAGAGATCCCGAGTGCGCACGTTGGCGAGGCGGTGCTCGGCGCCCTGCGGGAACTCGACGACGTGGCGTACATGCGGTTTGCGTCGGTGTATCTGTCGTTCAAAGATCTGGGCGAGCTGTTGCAACTTGTCCAATCCAGAATGGCCGCCGAAGGCCACGGGTTGGCGACGCCAGGGAAACGGGAACCGGATCCAAGCGCTTGAAGTCTGAACAAGACAAAGAAACCGATCGCCGCTGGATGGCGGTCGCACTCGAACAAGCCCAAATGGGCGTTGGCAAGACGCATCCGAATCCCGCGGTCGGCGCAGTCTTGGTCCGCAACGGCCGGGCCATCGCCGTCGGGAGCCATACGCGCGCCGGCGGCCCTCATGCCGAGATGGAAGCCCTCGGCAGGGCCGGGGCCCGTGCCCGGGGCGCAACACTTTACGTGACGCTTGAACCCTGTGCTCACACCGGACGCACCGGACCCTGTGCCGATGCGGTTATCGCGGCGGGCATCGAACGCGTGGTGGTGGGTTGTCCCGACAGCAATCCCGCCGTCAATGGCCGGGGCGTGCGACGGATGCGAAGGGCTGGCATCACGGTGGAGGTGGGGTGTCTGCAGGACGCGTGTGTTGCCCTCAACCGTGGATTCCTCACCTGGATCGCCAGAGGTCGACCATTCGTAACACTTAAAAGCGCCGCCACGCTGGATGGGATCATCGGAACCGACACCCGCGACAAGCGACCGACCGGGATCGTGTGGATCACGGGTAAAATTGCGCAACGGCGCGCCCACCATCTGCGTGCGCAACACGACGGGATCCTGGTCGGGGTGCAAACCGTATTGCGCGACGATCCACGGCTGACGATCCGACAGGGTGCAGACGGTCATCGCGCCGGCCCCGGGTTTATGCGAGTGGTGCTCGACAGCCATTTGCGCACACCCACGTCGGCGCGGTTGTTCAAGTCCGGCGCCCGTAGCCCCGTCCTCGTCGTCGGAAGGCTGGAGAAAAAAGGAACAGCCGCAGCGCGACTGCAAACCGAACGGCAGCGCGCGCTTGAATCCGTCGGGGCGCAACTCCTGTTCGTGCCCCGGGCCTCGAACGGTCGGCCGGCGCTGCCGAAGATTCTAGCCGCACTCGCGAAACGGGGCATCCAATCGTTGCTGGTCGAAGGTGGCGCCACCGTTGCCGGCTGCTTCGTTTCCGAGGGCTTGGTGGATCGGGTGGCGTTTTTCATGGCGCCTCGCCTCGCAGGAACGGGTGTGCGCATGATCGAGGGCGACGGTCCCGGCCTCCTCCGGGCGCTGCCACTCACCAATCTGCAATACGAGCGCCTGGGAGACGATTTGTTGATCGAAGCGGATGTGGCGACATCGCTCCCGGGAAAGTAGAACGGTCCACGCCACCATGTTTACGGGTCTCGTCGAGGGCAAAGGACGCGTCATCAAGGCCGAATCTCGGCCCGACGGAATTCGCCGCCTGACGATTGCCTCGGCTTTCGGACTCGGACGGTTGTCGCTCGGAGCCAGCATCGCGGTCAACGGTGTTTGCTTGACCGTCGTCGCGAAACGAGGCCGCCAGTTTAGCGCAGACCTCGGACCCGAGACGCTGGCCATCACAACCTTCGCAACCTGCGTGGTGGGCGACACGGTCCACCTCGAACGGCCTCTCCGCATTGGCGATCCGCTCGGGGGACACCTTGTTGCCGGACACGTTGACGGAGTCGGAACCGTTGCCGAGACGCACAGGACGGGCGGCGCGCTGGAGCTCGTCGTGAAGGTACCCGCGAAACTCGGAGCGTACCTTGCGCCCAAGGGCTCCGTTGCGATCGACGGGGTGAGCCTCACCGTCAACCGATGCAGCGGCAATCGGTTTTCCGTGATGTTGATACCCCACACCCTCAAAATCACAGCCCTTGGCGGGCTTGTTGCGGGTGATCATGTCAATATCGAAACCGATTGGATCGCCAAGCACGTGATCACAACGGTAGAACGCTTGTTTCCAACCCGACGCCGCCGTGACAAACCCCGAAAAAAATAGTCCCCATCTGGATGTGACCGAAGCTCTGAATCGGATTCGAACGGGCCAGATGGTCATCGTCGTCGACGACGAAGATCGCGAGAACGAGGGCGATCTGACCATGGCCGGCGATCTGGTTACCGGCGAAGCCATCAACTTCATGGCGACCCATGGGCGCGGGCTCATTTGCCTGGCTCTGACCTCGGACCGCGTTGATGAATTGCGCCTCCCGATGATGACGAGCGACAACCGTTCGACACGCGGAACCGCGTTCACGACCAGCATCGACGCACGCGAAGGTGTTACCACTGGAATCTCGGCTTCGGAACGAGCCCACACCGTGCGCATTGCCGTGGATCCAAAGAATGGACCGGAGACCCTGGTGATGCCCGGTCATACGTTTCCGCTGCGCGCTCGAACGGGTGGCGTTTTGGTTCGCTCGGGTCACACCGAGGCTGCCATCGATCTGGCAAGGCTTGCCGGACGAGCCGAAGCCGGCGTCATTTGCGAGATCATGCGCGACGACGGCGAAATGGCCCGCATGCCGGATCTTGAGGCATTTGCGAACAAGCACGGTCTCGGCATCGTGCACATCGCCGACCTGATTCAGTACCGCCTTGCGCGCGAGATATTGATCGAGGAGGTGGAATCAGGCGAATTCGTACCACGGGGTTCCCTGGCGAAAACACCCTATCGGAGGCTGCGCTACAAGACCCCGGTGGAAGACACACAGTACCTTGCCCTCGTGCTCGGAAATCCGTCACCCGAGCGCCCTACCCTGGTTCGGGTTCAGGTCGCCCAGCTGCTGCGCGACGTGTTCTCGAGCGGCAACGGACCGCTTGGCTGGCTGCGCATGATCGAAGAGGCCGGCGAAGGGGTATTTCTCTACGTCTTGCCAGCCGACACCAGCGCCATGCTGGATAGTGGCATCGGCGCTACCAAATCAGCCAATGCCGAGAGAGCGGGCCAGGCGCGCAGCGATTCACCGTTGCGTGACTTTGGCCTCGGAGCTCAGGTGCTTGCGCGGCTAGGCGTCAGACAGATCCGCTTGCTCACCGATCACCCTCGCCGCATCGCCGGACTCGATGGCTTTGGAATTCAGGTCGTCGATTGCGTGGCGAGTCGATCCGCAACTTGAACCATTCCACACGCATGTCGACCAACACGCCGTCTTTTGAAATCCATCGGTTGCAAGCCAAGGGGCGTCGATTCGCCATCGTTGCGGCTCGCTTCAATGCGGTGGTCGTCGATCGCCTGATCGAAGGTGCGCGCGCCACCTTCCGCCAGCACGGTGCAGATGACAGCGCGGTCGAGGTGTTTCGTTGTCCGGGTTCGCTCGAACTTCCTGGGCTTGCACGTCGCGTCGCCAACACCGGACGGTTCGCCGGCATCGTTTGCCTGGGTGTCGTCATCCGCGGTGATACGATTCATTTTGATCTGGTGGCCGAGCACGCCGCGGGCGGCATTGCACGTCTCGCAGAAGAAGCCAAACTTGCGATCGGCAACTGCATTTTGGCCTGTGAAACCCAGGAGCAAGCCGAGTCCCGGGCCGGCGGGGCGATGGGCAACAAGGGCGCCGAGGCGGCCGCGGTGGTTTTGGAGATCGCCAACCTCTACCAGGATATTGTGCCCTGATGCGTGGTTCCCGTCGTCAATCGCGTGAAGCGACCCTGCAAATTCTGTATCAACTGGATGCGAATCCAGAGCTGCAACCCGGGGCGGCAATCGCGTTGTTCTTGGGTGAGTTGAACCGCGGCAGCGACGATGCGGACGTCTCACCGACCGCCGCCGGCACGCCCTCGTCCGTCCGCAAGGCCGATCTGGACGCCGAGTGGATCAGCGGACGCGTTCACGGGGTCGTTGCACAGCTTGCCACGCTTGACGAAAAGCTTTCCAGCGTGTCACGCAACTGGCGCGTGGATCGGATGTCCCGCCTCGATCGCAACATCTTGCGCCTGGCGCTTTATGAACTGTCGCTGTCCGAAGACCTGCCGCGACAGGTTGTCTTCAACGAAGCCATCGAATTGGCCAAGCGCTTCGGAACGGCCGAAGCACCGGCCTTCATCAACGGCGTGTTGGAATCCGCGTCCAAATAACACGCGCTCGACGATCACTTCGCTGCGGGAACGGTCACAAAGCGGGAGGCGTTGCCACGGCGGATCTGGATGAGATGGCGCGAAGACGCGTCTTTCCTCAACAATCGTATGACATCCTCCGCCGAGGAAACCGCTTCTCGGTCCACCTTTAAGATGACGTCCTCGGGTTGAATGCCAGCCGCCGCAGCACGGCTCCCCGGCACCACCTCGGTCACCACGGCGCCCCGGGTACTGGGAGGCAGGCCCAACATCTGTGCAAGTTCCGCCTCCATGGTTTGCACCGCAATGCCGATGCGATTCTGATCGGCGGCTGCCACGACGGCGTTTTCGCCGGGCAGTTCGGTGAGCAAGACCTTGACGGTGTGCGCCCCCCCCTCGCGCAGGTAGTTCAGCGCAACATTGCCACCAATGGTTTGCTGCGAAATGTAGGACACGACATCGGACGCGGCCTCAATCAGTTGTCCGTCGATCTTTGTGATGACATCGAGAGCACGGATTCCGGCTTTCTCGGCCGGACCACCCGGCGTCACTTCGCGCACCAGCGCCGCCTTTTCGGGCAGGTTCTTGCCCAGTTTCTTGCGCGTTTCCTCGTCCGCCGCCTTCAAATCCTCGATGCGAACGCCGAGAAAGGCGTAGCGCATTCGCCCATCCTTGACGAGCGATGTGGCAACCCTTTGGGCCTGGGTAATCGGAATCGCAAAGCCATAGGCGCCACCCGGTCCGGTGTTGATGAGCGTGTTGATGCCGATGACCTCACCGTCCAGATTGACGAGGGGTCCTCCGGAGTTGCCTGGATTGATCTTCGCATCCGTCTGGATGTAAGTGCGCACCTTCTCGCCCGAAAGGCGCATGCGACCATTGGTCTTGCCCGTACCGCTGATGATCCCGGCGGTCACAGTCTGATCCATTCCGAGTGGACTGCCGATCGCCAGCACCCATTCACCGACCTCGAGCACCTCGGAGTTTCCGAGTCGCGCCGCGACAAGATTGCCAGGAGGATTCTTCATTCGTACGACAGCCACGTCGGTGAGGTCGTCGGTCCCCACCACGGTGGCGGGAACTTCCCTGCCATCATCAAAAACGATCGTCACTTCAGCGGCGTCTTTGACGACATGGCTGTTGGTCAGGACGTGTCCGGCGGTATCGATCACCACGCCCGAGCCGGTGCCGTGGCCCGGACCCGGAGAGGGCCTTCCCCCGTCGCCAAAGTCAAAGAAGCGTTTGAAAAACTCGGGGACCTCCTCGGGAGCCGGCTGCCCATGAGGATTGCCGCGCCGACCGGGTTTGGGAGCGGCGGTCATCACCACGTCCACACGCACGACGCTGGGACGCAACGCCCTGGCGGTTGCTGCAAAGGCACGGGACAATGCCCGAGCCTCGGGCGGTGCCTGCGTCTTGGGCGTCACGGCGTTCGCCGCTTGCAACGACCCTGAGGTCGCCACGACCGCAACGGCTCCACCTCCGGCCGCGCACAACCCACCCACCAACAACCAGGTGAACCATCGTTTCGAGTTTCTAGGAATTTGCGAGTTCATGGCCTTCATCTCCGAAGTCATTCTGCGTTGCGCCGCAGCAGCGGCAATCGATTTAATCTACTTTTTGAACACCAACCGGCCAGAATTTCTTCCCCGGTTCGTTCGGAAAGCCGATCATGCACCGAGAAAACGCTTTGAGCCGCACGTTGATCGCGACGGGCTGGGGTAGTTCGGGGTAAAGAAGCGCCATGGCGGACCCCAACAAACCCGGACTGACCTATCGCGATGCGGGCGTCGATATTGACGCGGGCAACCTGCTCGTCGATCGCATCAAGACGATCGTCAAGCGCACGCACCGACCGGAAGTCCTGTCGAGCATCGGCGGATTCGCGGGTCTCTGCGGACTGCCCGGCGGTTATCGCAACCCGGTCCTCGCCGCATGTACCGATGGCGTCGGAACGAAACTCAAGCTTGCGTTTCTCACTGGCAAACACAACACGGTCGGCATCGATCTGGTCGCGATGAGCGTCAACGATCTCATCGTGTGTGGTGCGCAACCACTCTTCTTTCTCGACTACTTTGCCTGTGGTCGATTGCAGGTCGGCGTCGCGGAACAAGTCATCGCGGGCATCGGCGCGGGATGTGAAACCAGCCACTGCGCGCTGCTCGGCGGAGAGACGGCCGAACTTCCCGGTTTCTATGCCGACGGCGAATACGATCTCGCCGGATTCTGCGTCGGCGTGGTTGAAAAGGATGCAGCCCTCGACGGCAGTCAGGTGCAAGCGGGCGATGTGTTGCTCGGCCTTGCATCATCGGGATTTCACTCGAACGGCTACTCGCTGGTTCGCAAGGTTTTTCTTGAAAGTGCGGGGCTCGCGCTCGATGCGCGTCTGCCCGGCGTCGATCTACCCCTTGGCGAGGCATTGCTAACACCGACGCGCATCTACGTGGATTCGATGCTCGCCCTTTACAACGCCGGTATGATGCACGCTGCAAGCCACATCACAGGCGGCGGTCTGGTCGAAAATCCGCCGCGCATGTTGGGCAAGGACGCCGCCCTTTCATTGCGTATCGATCGCAAGAGCTGGACGCTGCCCCCGCTTTTTGCGCACTTGCAAAGGCTGGGCAATGTCGATCCAATGGAGATGCTGCGGACGTTCAACGCAGGCATCGGAATGGTTATCGCGGTTCCCGCCGCGCGCGCCAACGAGGCACGCACCCTCTTGCAAGAAAAAGGCGAAACGGTCTACACCCTCGGGGAGGTCATCGTCGCCAAACCCGGCTCCGGCGTGGAGTTCGTGGGATGAAGATCGCCGTCCTGGCGTCGGGTGGTGGCAGCAATCTGCAGGCGCTACTGGACGCCCGGTCGGCAGGTCAACTGGGCCCGGCCGAGTTGCAGGTCGTGGCCGTCAACATCCCGGGCTGTGGTGCGATTGAGCGTGCTCAAAAAGCCGGCATTTCGACAATCGTGTTACCGCATCGAGATTTCGCCAACCGAGAAGACTTTGATGTCGCCCTTGGGGATGCGCTGATCGCGCAGGGTGTTGAATGCCTGGTACTTGCGGGGTTCATGCGCATTGTCGGCGTGCCATTTCTCGAGCGATTTGCGCGCGGGGCGATCAACGTTCATCCGGCGCTTTTGCCTGCATTTACCGGTGTCAACGGCCAGGATCAGGCCTTTGAATATGGCGTCAAGGTGGCGGGATGTACGGTCCACTTTGTCGACGGAGGCATCGACACTGGCCCCATCATCGCGCAGGCGGCGGTGCCCGTCCTAGACGACGACACGAGCGAATCACTGCGACTGCGCATCCTCACGCAGGAACATCGCTTGCTTCCCGCCGTGGTACGGGCCCATGCGCAAGGGCGTGTGCATCGCGAGGGCCGTCGCATCACGATCGTCGGCGGGATGGGCCTTTCGCCCACCACGGACCCGGTGTTGACTAGCCCCACGTAACCGCGCGCAGGCGGGTTGGCGTCGGTCGTACATGCGGCGACAATGCCGCCGCTTCGAGCAAGGCCGGTTTCCACTTGGCCTCGGACTCGAGCGCAACGTGGGGTGAAAAATCTGGATTCGGCCGCGCCATGAGAAAGCCCTGGCCCTTGTGAGCGCCGGCGTTGCGCAGGAACAGCATTTGGTCAACCGTTTCGACGCCCTCGGCGACGATCTCAAGACCCAGCTTGCAGCCAAGGTCGATCATGGCGCCACAGATGGTTTCCACTTGTTGGCCCTTGCCAAGCGACATCACCATGCTGCGGTCGATCTTCAAGACGTCCACGGGCAAGCGGTGCAAATAGGCAAGTGACGAGTAGCCGGTGCCGAAGTCATCGAGTGCGATGCGGAACCCCACGTCCTTGAATGCCTGAACCATCTGCTCACATCGTGTGATGTTCTTGAGCATGGTCGACTCGGTGATCTCAAGCTCGAGCCTGTCGGGCGAAACTTTACGGGCGCGCGCCATGTCGACAAAACGTCCCACAAGATCGTCATCGTCGAATTGATGACCGGAAAGGTTGACGGACAATCGGCCCTTGTAGTTGCCCTTCGCGGTCCATGCAGCGACCCTATCGCAGGCCATCTCGAACACCAGATCACCGACCCGGTTGATAAGACCTGTCTCTTCGAGGACTGGAATGAAAATGCCAGGATGCGCAGCCTCTCCTTCCTTCGGGGTCCAGCGCACCAGCGCCTCGGCACCCTCAACCGCGCCGTCGCGTAAGGCAACCTGCGCCTGCAAATGTATTGCAAATTCCTTCTGCTCGACGGAGTTGCGAAGTCGCTCGACAAGGCGTTTCTGAGTGGCATCACCGAGACTCAACTCTTTTTGCGCCGGCTCCGGACGCACATCCACGGAGCCCCAGATGGTCTTTTCAGCGGCGGTTCGGTCGCGCGCACGCCGTGCAGCCCTGCGCAACGTGACGGCGTCGATCTGCTGCTTTCCAATAAATTCGTGTGCGCCGCGACGCAACGCCTCTCCCACGGTGGCTTCGTCGGCCTTGGTGCTTGTGACCAAGACTGCAACCGTATTGCTTTTTGAACGAATCCGCTCGACACCCTTGGGGCCTTCGGCGTCGCCCACGGACATATCGAACACAACCATATCCACGCCACCCGCATGTAAGGCGCCCAATCCCTCTGCAAGTGTCGGCAAGATCTTCGAGTTCGCGACGTGGGCGGGAAGGCAGGACTGAATCCGGGCGGCACCCACGGCGTCATCGTCAATGATGAGAACCGTTTGTGGCCAGGAATCCAGCTTGGGACTGTTGGTCACCGCATCGGGCACATTGCCCCTACCAAGGTTCTGACGCTGAAAGCCGATGGCGCCCTCAACAACATCGACCAGCTCCTGTGCATCCACCGGCTTGAAGACGACCTTGAATAGTGCTTCGCGGCCTGTCCGGACTTCCTGTGGATCGAGCGTGGTCATGCCCGTGACCATCACAAAAACCACACCGGGCGCCACGCGGCGAGCCTTGTCGATGAGCGAAAGCCCATCAGTCGACGGCATACAGTAATCGGTGACAACGATCGCGGTTGGGTTGTCTGCGAGTTGAACGAGCACATCGTTGGCGCTCGAAGCCGCGCGCGTGTTAAATCCTCGCGCACGCAGGATCTTGGAATGATTGCGCCGCGCGGTGTCGTCATCATCCGCGACGATGACAACCGGCCCCGAAGCTTGAACTCCCGGGCTGGCAAGATTGAACGGAGATACGATGGCCATGGCGTTGGTTCTGAAATCGACGCTTTGTAGCCTTTTCTTGAACTGATTTGTCGCGTCACCCGGGTGGGGTGACGGGCACCGAGGAGGAATCTTGCGGGGACCTCGTAACCGCTGGGTTTCTCTATCGTTACATTGGCGTATCCCGTGGAAAAGATTGCCATTCGTCGATGGTCTGCCGCAGCGAGGTCGGGTAAATTGCCGCCATGGATCGTTCACGACGGGTCGGCATTGATAACGCGGGCAACAACATCGTACCCGATGCGCACAACCTTCAACGTCACATCTTTTTGAAGTTGGCGGCCATCGGCAAACCGATCCCGGACGGAGCCGCCGATCCAGAATTGCTCGACATCGGCCGCGATTTGTTTGCGCGATTTCGCGAGCAGAACCGCTTGCTTTCCGATCACCTCAATCCCGCCGATGCGCGCATCCAGGCGTTTCTTGATCGCCTCTTCAGTCCGCTCGGGCTTGAAGAGCCAGTTCGTCTGCCAACCGCAACCTTGATCCTCGACCGCTGGGGTCTGGCGCGCGAGCTTGCGTTTCCTGTTGGCCACGATCGCTTCGAGAACGAGATGATCGCAAGCTATCGGACGTCGAAGGGCGTGATACACAATCCAGCCAACGATCGACGCACCACCAAGGGCGTCTTTCACGTGGCAGAAGCGGGTCTACCTGTCCCGGCTGACAAGATCGGCGTACCGCTGAATGTCTATGCAAATCTGCTGAAGGCAGCGCTGAATCCCCCTCGGCAGTTGATGCGCCTGCCCTATTCTTCCGAGTGGGAAACGCCAGTTGAGATCATGGCATCGCTCATGTTGCGTCCACTTGTGTGTCCGGCAATTCCAGATGTCTCTTCTGAAAAGCGGATGGAGATCCGATTCTTCGCTCCGGGTGGCCTCGTGTCGAACCTGGACTTTGTGGAAAGTATTTTCGGCAACGCGGGCGATCCATTCTTGCCTGAAAACGATGCCGCACTCGACGTGGATCATTTCACGGGACACAGCGGCTTTGTGATTCTGGCGCCCCACCTTCCGCAGCTGAAAAAGAAGGATCTGGGACTACCGCATACGAACAATGCCACCGCCAAGCAACGTGAAAACGAGATGGCGTGGTCGGATCCGAACGAGCTTTACAACGGTGGTCGACCCTTCAAGTTGACGGCGCGAGACAAAAGCGGCGTGATGGTCACGATTCTTGCCGACAATTATTTTGGCTACTGCAAAAAAGAGGTCAAGACCCAGATCAGCTTTGCGGCCAATCTCTTCGGAGCGGCAGAAGAAGAACATGCCGGAGGCGCACTCGCGTTCTCCAGCTACAGTCTGGGTGAAAAATTTGTCGCAGAACGGCGTGATGCGAATGCCGGCTATCGTTACGACGCCGTACTGGAGCTGCTCGGCGATTCTGTCACCGCTCATGAAGATGGTTACGCCACCGATTGCACTTTCCCGACGATACATTACCTTCCCGAAAACGTCGAAATCGACCGTGTATCGCAGGAGATCCGCTGGACCCGCCATGGCGAGCTGAAAAAAATTCACCTCTTGCCCGAGCACGTCTACCTGTTACCAAGTGGCTACAAAATTCGCATGGAAAAACATCCAGCAGCGCCAAGCTGGCGTCTCGTCGGTACCGTCGCAGAAGGCGCATTCATTCACAAGCCGTGTACCGTTTCGGGTGGTGGCAAGTCGGAGATTTCAAAGAGCATGATGGATGCCGTTATCTACGGACCCATCTACGTGAGCGAATTCGACCGCGACATCACGCAGATCGAGGCCATTTTCGAGCGCAATTATGGGGACCGATGGTTGCCCGGTCACGATCCGCGAAAATATTCACAGAACGGTTCGAGTCGTCCACTGTTGTCGCCCGAACGCTCGCTGGGCTCGGTCATCAAGTTGCTCACTCCAAACGAGCAAGAATTCACGCCCGAATACAACACCTGGTTAAATACGATTCCGAATCACATTCGGGCCATCGTGTTCATCATGAAACGTTTCTACAACGTCGAATGGGGTACCAACTGGCGCGATCAGTTTTCAGTCGATCTCATCAATGGCACCTCCGGTCACGAGTTAAAATTCGAGGGCCGCAAGCTCGTCGGAAGCTACCTTCGAATTGGTCTCGGCAAGGACAGCGCCTGGCGCACCTTCAAGTTGCGCCAGGATTTCATGCCCGCGGACAAGGTACAGATGGAGGACGACATCACTGCGTCGGTTGTCGTGTCAGCCTCCAAACTTTTTGGACTGCCTCCAGGCTACGACCAAAATCCAAGTCTGAAACTGGCCGAGAACTGCGAATGGCGCTTGTTCCAGCGTCCGGACGATGCGATCGATCCGGGTTACGACAAACAGACCGAAGCCGATATGTCGTCTGCCGGCATCTTCGCCTCCAACTTTCAGCCGTTGCGTATTAAAGAGGTGCGAGAAATCGTGGATCACGTCACGACCTTCGATGCCTTCACGGAACCGATGCAAAACCATCTGCTATCGGCCGCGCAAAGCGGCGATGCGTTTACGGTTTGCTCGGCCAACCCGCGTATCGTCGACGGAAAACCGTCGAAAAATCCGCGCTACCTTCAAACGCGCCCCGATGTCTCAAGACCTCGAGATCGATACCTCGCCGAGGCGGGCACGCGTCTGGCGCGCCGCATCCCTTTGAGTAAAGCCGTGGTTTTTCCGGTCACCTCCGTTCTGTCGGGACGACGAAACAACCCACCAGACGGACCGATCCAGCCGCTGTGTGTTTTCAACCCGATTCATTACCAGGAACTTCCCGAGCTGTTCATGGACTACGTTTGCTCGGTCACGGGGAAATCACCGAGCACGACCGGTGCGGGATCGGAAGGGGCGCTCACCAAGGGGCCTTTCAACGCCATCACGGCAACCGCCGATCTGAACAATGCCCTGGTGTCGATGTTGTTATGTGGCTACGCCGGATTCTCGACCGCAGCAGGCTGGATCGGCCCGAATTTTCGGTTCGATCATGACATCAGTCTACTGGTTCCCGAACTATGGTGTCGCCTGTCACCCGACGAGCGCGATCCCACTCGCATGATCGAACGCGGCCATCTCGAAAAGGTTGCCGACTTTGAATTTGAAGGTCGAAAGATCCTCGCCAGCCGACTTGGGTATCGTATTACGACACAGTTCATCGGATCGTACTTCGGCCGCATCTTCGATAGCCCCCGCGCTGTCTTCACCGAAGAAATCCTGCGACCCGAAAAGCAGGACCAGGCCGTCTTTGCCGCAGGCGTGGACAACCTGGTTTCGGCACAAACCCGGGCCGCGCAAGCCTATTTCGAGGATGGCAGCATTGAAACCGCCTGCCCACCACTGGCAGCGCTCTTGCAAATCATGGCCCACGGTCACTGCCAGGGTAAAGACGTGCAGCATCCCGAAATCCGGGCGATGTTCAGTCGGGAATCGATGTTGCAGAGCCACTGGTACAAGGAACGCCTCAGCATCAAACAACAACGCGACATCGCGTTGTGGAAGCGACACGTTCGCAGTCTCACCGAGTTCCTATCGAAATCATCGCACCGCGACGAAGCCGTACGCCTCGGCATTGAGAGCCGCCTACACCATGCACAGGTGCAACTGTCCCGGGCGATTTCCCCCATGTATCTCACGGAACTGCAGGGTTCGATCGGCGCTGACCCCATCGTCATCGAACGGGTTGCCGATGGCTCCCTTCTGCACGAGGATGATGCACGACCCGCCCTCAAGATCGCAGGCGCGCACTAGCGCTTGTCCGTGGCCAATCGAACCGTCATACAGGCAGACGCACTGGACTGGTTGAGCACCGCCGCGCTCACCGGATGCAGTGTCATCACGTCCCTACCCGACATTTCGGAGGTTCCAACCCTCGGGTTGGAGGGATGGCGAAGCTTTTTCTCGCGCGCGGCAGCGCTGGTGATGGCGGCAGTTCCAGACGACGGTGTTGCGATTTTTTTTCAAAGCGACATCAAGCTTGATGGCGTCTGGATCGACAAGGGGTATCTCGTGGCGCGTGCCCTGGAAGACTCCGGAGCCGTGCTGTTGTGGCACAAGGTGGTGTGTCGGCGCCCGGCTGGCAGTATTGCGTTTGGCCGCGCGTCCTACTCACATATGCTGTGTTTTTCGCGCGCGGTACGCGCCGACGCCGCTCGCTCGACCGCCGATGTCTTGCCGCAAGCCGGAAAGATGACCTGGAGCAAGGCCATGGGTGTGGATGCCTGTGTGCTGGCAACGCGTTTTATCGAACGCGAAACCACAACCCGCACGGTTGTGGATCCCTTTTGCGGATACGGAACCACACTGGCTGTCGCCAACGCGCTTGGTCTTGATGCCGTCGGCGTCGACATCAGTGCGCGGAAATGCCGGCGCGCTCGCGCCCTGACGCTTGCTATCTAGTGCGTTCTCGGACAAGCGATTCAAGAACGATTGCGCCACCCTGTTGGGTCGCGGCCAGCGTTCCACACGCTGCGCCGATGTCGCTGCCACCCGAATAGCGTCGCACAACCGGTATCTTGCGGCCGCCGAGTTCTGAAAAGAACCCGTCAATTTCTTCCTTCGAGGGTGGAAAGTATCCGTGTTCCGGATCGGTCACGTCGATGAGATTCACGCGAGCTCTGATGTTTCCAATCCGATCGGCAAGCGCCACCGCATGGGCTCGGCTCATGTTTTGACCACCGATCGCCACGTAGGCAAGCGTGGCACGCTGCCGAGTCGCAGACGCGTGGTCGGCAATCGCTGGCATTAACGTATCGAGCGGCCACCGCTTTTCGATCGGCATCAATTGTGCTCGCTGGTCAGAAAAAGGAGAGCCAATCGAAAACACCAACCTTTGTGGATTGGCCTCCTCCGTGAACTGGCGGATCTTGGGCAACACACCCGCGGTCGAAATCGTGATCTTTTCTGCGGCGATGGCTGGCCCGGCAGAATCGGACATGATGCGCGCGGCATGCATCACGTTGTCGTAATTCAAGAATGGTTCGCCCATCCCCATGAAGACAACGCCGCGCACCGGATGCGAGGCATCGCGTGCGACGTGGTGGAGCTGCGCAAGAATTTCCCAGGGTTGCAGATTCCGAATCGCGCCGAGACGACCCGTGGCGCAGAAACCGCAGGCCAGGGCGCATCCAACCTGCGAACTGACGCATACCGTGTACTTGCTGGTTGGCAAGGGTTGCAATCCCGACACTTCGCCCCTTGCGCGGGCCTCTTTCAGTCGGCGCGCATCGTCCGGATCGGGCAGTGGAATGCGAACCGTTTCAACTTGATGACCGTCGGGTAGTGCAAAGAGATATTTCACAAAGCCGTCGGCCGATTGCCGACGTTCGATCACCTGGAGATCCGGAAAGATCGCAACGGCTTCGACAGCGCGACGCAGGACATGTGAGAGATGGCGAAGGCCCGAAAGGTCGGTGTCGCCATGGCGTTGAATGCGCGAAAAAATAGACCGCGCGACCGACGTCCGAACGCCCAACGCTTCCAGTGCCGACACCATTTCGGCGGCGTTCATGTTGCGCAGCAAGAGGGGGGAAGCGGTCACGGGAACGGTCAACGATAGCAGGCCATCTGCTACTCTGGCGGCATGCTGAAACCCGAGGAGGTGTTCGAACGCATCGGACGAGAACCCGGCGTCAGATCCGTGGTCGACCGATTCTATGACATCATGGACAGTCTCCCCGAGGCGGCGATCATTCGTGCACTGCATCCTGCGGATCTGTCGGCATCGCGCGACAAGTTGTACTGGTTCCTGGTCGGATGGCTCGGTGGGCCCCAACTGTACGTCGAACGGTTTGGCCATCCCCGGTTGCGGGCACGGCATCTGCCCTTTCCCATCGGCACCGCCGAACGCGACGCGTGGCTCTTGTGCATGCAACAATCGCTACTCGCGACCGTGCCGGACGAAGAGATCAATACATTCATGATGCGCACGCTCGCAAGCGTCGCGGACCACATGCGCAACACCCCGGATTAACGTACGACGTTTACTCGGAATCTACCAAGGGATCGATCAGGGTCGTCACGTTCAGATGACGTTCGGTCCTGCGGCAAACGGGGCTAGGCGGCGATCGCCGAGGCCATCGGCACGCCCACGCCCAACGGTGGATTCGGCAATCCAAAGTGCGCCCAGGGCGTTCCCGCTGACTTGAGGTGCGAATTATCGCAACTCTAACCGTGCGTTTACACACCTGAAATGATCGGTCGGGCATCATGAGAACCATGCACACACCCTTACGGTGAAGAAATTCACCAGGTCTGACAAGAAAGCGAGGCACGTCATGGTAATTCGACACATCCGTCCGGGCTCTGATGAATGGAGCGAGTGTTTAGGTGTAAATGACAACGACACCCGCCTTACCCCCGAAGAGCAGCTCAAGCTCAAACGCCTGTTGGCGCTCGAGTCTGCGTCAATGGGAATGCCGTTTCCGCAGTCGCTCATTCATTCCGCAACGCGAATGACATTTGGGTTGCGCTAACACCCGCTCTGCGAACCGTGTGCTGCGCACCCCACGTGCGCAGCCGGTATCGCAGGGGGGAACCTAGAAACGTTCCCGCGAAACGGATTGCGCGAATTTCCCCCCATTTGCAGCGTTCGATCAGATCGGCAGCCGTTGATTTTCCTTCCCTAGGCCTTCATCGCGGCGATCTCGCCTGTCGTCCCCGCACCGAACTTGGCGGTAGGAACCCCCATGCCGTTCGCAATGGTCGTGAACACATCGCCGTTCGACGGCGTGGCAGCGGGACCCTTGCCGTCGTCATACCGAACAGCGTCGCCGTCATACGAAAGCACCTGTCCGGTTTTCAGATAGCCACCCAGCTGTCCCGCGGTGAGCCACTTCATATTGCCAGTCGAATGCCCCGGCTGCGCAAGCTCACCACCCCAGAGCACACAGGTATGAAATAGCATCGGTTTGCCGTCGGATTCCTTCACTTCCATTAGAAGATCGAGAACCTCTTTGAAAATCTTTGCGTACTCCGTGTACATCGCACGGCTTTGCGTCAACAGACTCTGATTCTGGTTGTCCTTGTTGCCAACCGCGAGCGCATGCACCATTTCATGCGTCGACGCATACCCCGTGAGCCCGCCCCACAAACGCGGAGGGGGCTCTTCCACCTGAATTGAAAAAACGCGCGTCACGTCGCACGCAAACGCCGCTTGCATGATCTTCGGCACATGCGGCCGCGTCGCTTCCCACTTGTAGCCACCCAATTGCTTGGGCGCAGCCGGAGGCACCTTGCACGTTGCCGGCGTTGAGCCCCCTTGCGATCCCTGAGCCAACAGATCCACTCGTTTCTTGAGATCGGTCACGAGCGTGGCGTGATTCTCCAACCTTTGTGCCTCGTCTTTTCCGAGCTTTTCGCGCACGATCTTCATTTCGTTGGAGATAAAATCGAGCGCAGAAGCTCTTCTCAAGGCGTTTGCGTCGGGGGCGCCACCCGGCATGCCACCACCCGGGGGCATCCCGCCCGGGAAAATACGTGCGAACAGTTTAGACGCGTCGCGCTCGGGCCGAACCAGCTGACCCGGCGACGAGTGATACGGTTGTCCCCAGAAGCCAACGATCGGTGGCAACTCGATGATGTCGGCCTGCACATTCGGAACTGCTGTGACGGGTTTGCCGCCATTGGCCTGCGTCAGCCCATTGGCGATGTGGTAGTCGATCGATATCCCGTTGGTTCGGTTGGATTCGATCTGGGTCGAAGCGGTCAACGACCCTCCCTGGCCGCGCGCGTGGCCGTCGGTGAAATCGTTCTTGCTGCCCGTAGCGGCCAGACCCTTCATGTCGACGCCGTCGAGCACGATCAGATCTTTTTTGTAGGACTCAATTGGGGCCAGCAACGGTCCCAACTCGAAATTCGTACCGGTCCCCTTCGGACGCCAAAGCCACGGCAGGGTTCCGTGCTGCGTATAAAAGATCACGAATCGCTTTGCCGGTCCGCCTCCGGCCGCACGAAGGCCTCGAAGATTCGGCAAAAACATGGAGGCGCCTGCGAGACCCAGTGACCTACCCAACGTGCGTCGATTGAAGTTCATTTCAGGGCCTTTCAGTTGGCGGACGGGGTTCGGTAACGGAACGCTGGGGTCTTCACGAACTCGCGGATGAGCGAGCGAAAGCTGCCTCCGTCTTTGACGACCGCGTCGGTCACGCGGGCGATTGCGCATCCGTCTGCCCCATGCAGATCACGCGCAAACGCAAAGCGCATGAAGTTCTCGACGAAACACTGTTTGACTTGCTCGCTTGCCGACAACTTTTCGATCATCGGGATCGCATTTGGGAACTCGCCGTCGGCGTCCAGCGTTTCGGACAGCGATGAAGAGGCATCGACCGGAATTTTATCGCCATTGGCTGCGGTTTCTTCGTCCTGCCACCGACCGATGCCATCGTAGTTCTCGAAGGCAAACCCAATTGCATCGATGCGCTCATGGCACGACTGACAGGCCGCGCCCTGCTTTTCATGAATCATGACGGTCTTCTGCCGGGTAGAAAGCGTATCACTCAGCGCACTCGCGGCCGCGGTCGGAATGTTGGGTGGAGGAGCCGGTGGCGGCGAGCACAAAAGGGCATCGAGAACAAACACGCCGCGTTGAATCGGGGCGTGCACGGCGGCATGGGCGAAACCTGCCATGACAGCGCCCTGTGTGAGAAAACCCCTTCGGCGCTTTGAATCCAACGCCACCTCGACAAGTTCCGACTTGCCCGGCGGCTTCACATCATAAATTGCGGCGCTCGCATCGTTAACCCAGGCCTTGTTGCTCGAAAGCAGGGTCTCCACGCTGCCACCCTCGGCCAGCAGCGTCTCTTCCACGAAACGATCCATGCCCTCGGTGAGCGCCTTCTCGATCGATTCGTTGTACAGCGGGAAGCGGACCTTGTCCTTTTGACCTGCGGGCAACGCAATTCCGAGCTTCGTGAATCGCAACCACTGCGATGAGAATCGTTTTACCGATGCTGTCAGACGCTCGCCATCCATCAACCGATCAAATTGCTCGACCACACCGGATGCGGTATCGAGGCGTCCCTGTCCGGCGGCTTCGCGCAACTCGGCATCGGGCGTGGTTGCGGTCAAAAGATACGCCAAACGTGTTGCGATTTCATCACCGCTCAAACGAATGGCCTCTGGCTCGTCTCCGGAGACACCCCTTTCGACCTTGTACAGCAACTGGGGCGACCCCAGGATTACCTCGAACAGCTGACTCAACCCGGCCTCGTGGCCCCAGGCCTTGGACGAGGTATCGAAGTACGTGCGGAGGCGTGCCCGCTCGTTTTCCTCGAGTTCGCGACGGAACGCCCGGGGTGCGAACGTGGCGAGGATGGCATCGGCACAGGCCGGAGCCGAGGCAGCATCGCGCGCAGGACAACCTGCAATCCTGAGCTTTTCGAGACCGGTCATCGCAAGCGTGGCCACGTTGTGACCGATCGACTCGATTTGCTCGACTGACTTTTCTTCAATGCCCTGGATCTTCCAGTTGTTGTCAAACCCGTGTGCATCCACGGTGCCCGAGGGCAAGTCGGAGCCGAGGTCTAAAGGCAATGCGATTGGGTCGACCAGGTCGCGCAATGTGTTGACGTATTCGACGGGACTCAGCCGGTTGAAGGCCGTCGCCGGCACATTCAACGCGTCCGGATCGTCGCAAACGAGGGTTGAACCGGGATTGCGCTCCAGTGAATTCGCGCCGATGGGTGGCATGTTATCCGGGTCGGTCCCGGCGGCCCCACCACCCTGATCGCGACCGCCACCTGCACCGCCTGTGCAACCTGCCAGAAACAACACGAGCAAGCGCGTCGGCCTGGAAAATCGTACTGCCATTGTGTTGCTTACTGTCGGGTTCAAGGCTTCACGTTAATGAAGACAAACCTTCCTCGGTATCCACCAATCGGTAGACAGAGTTCACTGCGACGCGTCGCTTTTTCGCCTGGCGCGATGACTCTTTCTATGGAATAAGTTTGTAACTCACAGGTTTTCTTCCAGCCATGATCGCCTCAGCTCCAAAGCACCACCCGCTCCGACGTGCACTGGACGCGTTGTTGGCGAGTCTGGTTACTTTGGCGCTCTCGCTGAGCAGCAGCGCGGGTTTCGCGCAAAACGAGCGGCCCGTAGAACTGCAGTCTGGGTTCAATTCATACAGTCCGCACGCGAACCCGACCCCAGAGCTTCCCTCTGTTGATGTGGTGGAGTCGGAAGAAGACAGCGAGGACACCGCGCACAACGCGCGGCGTGGCCTCGCCCCGGACAGTTTCCAGATTCGCAGCGCCCGTTCGACCATCCGTATCACGGATTCGCAACAGCCCGACGTACTCCTATCCCGGCAGACAGCACGCTCGTTTCACGCACGCGGACCTCCAACTCTCGCCTAGCGAGAATTGGTTTTTGAGTTGAGCGTCGGTTGGCCCGGCGTCCAACAAGGTTTCGTGACGAGGAAATGTGAATGTCGAATCAGGTTTCAAGTCCGCCAATGCGCGGCAGTATTGCGGATGATCTCAGGGCTGGATTTATTGTTTTTCTGATCGCGCTACCCCTATGTCTGGGTATTTCGATCGCGAGCGGATTTCCACCGGTAGCCGGTGTGCTGACTGCCATCGTGGGTGGATTGGTCGTCACACCGCTCGGCAGCGCGAGGTTCACTATCAAGGGACCTGCCGCTGGGTTGATTGTCATTGCGATCGGCGCGGTGACGGAGTTGGGACAGGGAGATGGCACGCTTGGCTACCGACGAGCCCTTGCGGTAGGGGTCGTGGCCGCGGTCATCCAGATCGTGTTTGCGCTGTTAAAAGCAGCCTCGGTGGGCGTCGCCATCGCCCCCTCGGTGGTACACGGCATGTTGGCCGCGATAGGCGTCATCATCGTCTCCAAGCAGTCGCATACGATGATGGGAGTCGTTCCATCTGCAAAAGGGCCACTCCCGTTGCTCGCGGAGATTCCGCATAGTTTGATGAACGCCAATCCCGAGATCTTCCTGATGGGGATCGTGGCCATTGCCGTGCTCATCATCCTGCCGCGCTTGAAGCTACCCGGCATCCGCAAGGTGCCGCCTGCGATCGTGGCGCTTGCCCTCACGATCCCAATGGGGCTGTGGTTCGACATGGAACACGTTCACCACTACCACATGCTGTCGCACGATTATCAGATCGGACCGCAGTTTCTGGTCCAGCTCCCGGCATCGTTGCTCAATGCTGTCACCTTTCCGCTTTTCGACGTCGTCTGGAGCCCTGCCTCACTGAAATACATCGTAATGTTCGCGCTCATCGGGACGATCGAATCGACCCTGAGCGCCCTGGCTGCGGATGCACTCGATCCAGAGAGACGTCGCTCAAACTTGAATCGCGATCTGTTGGCCCTCGGTGTTGGAAATCTGATTGCTTCCTTCATTGGTGGGTTGCCAATGATCTCGGAAATCGTCCGTACCAAGGCCAATCTGGATGCCGGTGCCAAAACCAACAAGTCCAACCTGTTCCATGGGGCATTTCTCCTGCTGTTCGTCGCCTTCGCGCCGGGTCTCTTACACGAGATCCCGCTCGCGGTACTTGCCGCCATGTTGGTGTTCACTGGATTCCGGTTGGCCTCACCAACACAGTTTCACCATGCCAAGAACATCGGCATCGATCAGCTGATCATGTTCCTCGTCACCCTCGTCACCACGCTGGCGACAGATCTGTTGGTGGGCATCGCAGCAGGCCTCACCTTCAAGATCGGGTTGCACGTGTATCGAGGCGTGTCGCTCAAGTCTTTGTTGAAATCTCGGGTGACGGCTGAACGTCATGGCGATGTCGTCACCGCGAAGGTCGAGGGGGCCGCGATATTTTCGGCGTTGTTGCCCCTTCAGCGCGCGCTGGGCAACGTCGACCAATCGATCACGGAAGTCGTAATCGATCTTTCGGGTTCGTCCATTGCCGATCATACCTTCCTTTCGCGGGTAGACGCGATGTCGCGGGAGTGGCCCAACGCGCGGCTCGTCTTCAAAGGTCTCGACGAAATGAAAGCCGCATCGAGCCACCCCCTCGCGTCTCGACGCAGGGTAGCGACATGAGTGATGTTCAGCATGAACAGCAGAGACACGCCGACGAGACGCATTCGCTAAAACAATTGGTGGAACACGCGTCCCACTACTTGCCAGCGCAGGCGCCGATCCACGCTTTCGTGCACCACAACACATTGCACGCATTCGAGGAACTTCCCTTCGAAGAAGCAGTCAAGGAGGCCTCGGCGATCTTCGGCACGGCGCCCTTTGCCTCGGAGGCCGACTTTGCGTCGTACCTGGCCGCAGGTCGCATCAAGCCTGCGGACCTTGCGGCCGCGCTGGATTCCCGTCGCGACATCGGTATCACGCCGATGTGGCCCGGCGGTCCATCGCAGCGGGACTTTCGCTTGGCGCGAGCACAAACATTCATCGAACATCCGAAGACAAACACCGTTCAATGGATATTGGACGAGTCCGACCTCCTTGAATCGTTCCCTGGCGCCCGAGCACTGTGGTTCAGCCTGTCACACCAAATGCCCGCCGCGACACCCGCGTCACGACCCCGGCGCCGCCGCGATCAACTCCTGAATGGCGCGGGTATCGACACCGATGAATGGGTGAACCCTCTGTTGATTCGCATCACAGGAGCCTTCCTTGACCAGGGGATTTCGTACTGGCCGATGCCCAATCGTGAGTTCGGCCTGTTGCGCGCCGCCCGTCGACTGTACAGCGCATCGTTCGCACCGCCGGATCGCGCTTTCGTGGGACTCGCAAACGTGTTGCGAAATCAAGAAACCGCCGACTGGGACGCTGAAAAAACGATACACTGGGGCCTCGAGGCCCTGGGACATTCGGATCAATCGGAGTGGCCCGAGGTGATTCGTTCCACCCTGCTCGGATTGCCAGGGTGGGCTGGCATGATCAACCAGTTTGAGCTCACCCCGGATAAGGCCCCGGTCAAGTCGCATCCAACCCAACTCATGGATTTCCTGGCGTTGCGGTTGATCCTGGACGTCGTGGTTGCACGCAACCTCTCCGGTGGCCGCGGCGACAAGGCGCTGCTCTTCCCGGCGATGACGGAAGCCCGTCAGACTGACCAGCCAACGCCGGATCTCGCAGCGATCTACGAAGCCTTTGTGCTGTCCCGGCAGATGTCGATCGACCCAGCCGTCCTACAACACGCCGCAAACGCCAAGGTGTGGATGGAAGAAGTGCTGCGTTTCGATGCGAACGCGCGTTGCGAATTGTTAATGGCGGCCTTCGAGCGGCGACACCGCATCGGTGTGCTGGATGCGTTGATGGCGAACGCCAAAATTACGTCAAACGCGCCCACCGCGATAATCCAGATGGTATTTTGTATCGACGACCGCGAGGAGTCCTACCGCCGACACGTCGAGGAGCTGGACCCTGCGATTGAGACTTTCGCCTATCCCGGATTCTTCGGCGTGGCGATGAACTTTCAAGGCGCGGACGACATCAAGCCGCGCGCGCTTTGCCCCGTCGTCATGAAGCCGACGCACGCCGTGCACGAGGTGAAGGCCGACACGGGCAGATCGTTTTCTGGTTACTTGATCCACCACTATCACGTGGGCCGCGCCACCCTGTTCCGGGGTCTGCTCTTTGCGCTTTTGGGCGTGATCGCAACGGTGCCGCTCGTGGCCATTGTGTTGTTTCCCCGTCTCGCGACCTATCGAAAGCCCAAAAAGAACCGCGTCGATGCTGAATTGAAATTCCGCCGCGATCCCGATGCACCTGCGCGAAGCGATGGCCTTGCCGAAGGCTACACGTCCGAAGAGATGGCCAACGTGGTCGGCAAGATGTTGATGGAAACCGGCCTGCAACATCGCATGACGCCGCTTGTGTTGCTCATCGGACATGGATCAACCAGCGTCAACAATCCACACATCGCGGCCTACGGATGCGGCGCAACGGCCGGTGGCAGCGGCGGCGCGAACGCGCGGGTCCTCGCAGCGATGGCGAATGATCCGGAAACGCGTGAGATCCTGCGATCGCGCGGCCTCGACATTCCAGCCGAGACCTGGTTTGTGGGTGGCCTGCACAATACCTGCACCGATGACGTCGTGTTCTTTGACGAAACGAAAATTCCAAAAACGCTCATCGCGCAATTTCAACAATCAACGGATCTTCTCAAACGCGCTTCCGCAGAGAACGCCCACGAACGCTGCCGTCTATTCGGTGTGGTCCCGCTCGATCTTTCGCCCGCGGACGCGAAAAACGTCGTGGAAGAGCGCTCGGTTGATCTTTCTGAGGCTCGGCCCGAATACAACCACACGAAGAACTCGGTTTGCGTGGTGGGGCAACGCAAATGGACCCGCGGACTTTTTCTCGACAAGCGAGCATTCCTGGTTTCCTACGACGGTTCGAGGGGCGATCCCGAGGGGAAGCATCTTGCCAATTCCTTGATGGGCAGCGTCCCGGTCGGCGTGGGCATCAACCTGGAATACCTCTTTGGGTTCGTCGACAATTCGTATTACGGTGCCGGATCCAAATTGCCGCACAACATCACCGGCCTCTTCGGCGTGATGGACGGGCACGCATCTGACCTCCGAACGGGCCTGTATCGACAGATGATAGAAATTCACGAGCCGGTGCGCCTGCTGGCAGTGGTCGAAACGTCGCGGGAGACTTTCCTTTCCATCATGGCGAGTCGACCCGCCGTGGATCGTCTGATTCGAAATCGGTGGATGCATGTCTGTGTCTGGAACCCGGAAGCCGGCGAGATGTTTCTGTTCGAGGACGGCGAGTTCAAAACGTACACGCCGGAATCAAACGACATCGATAAGGTCAAACGATCGCGCGACTTCTATCAAGGAACCCGCGCAACCTTGCCCTGTGTCCACGTTGAGGCCTCGTTTCAGGAGAGGGCATTGTCATGATCGAGTGGATGATCCCCTGCCTGCTCTTCGTGCCGGCGCTTGCCGTTGCGAGCCTTGTCACCTGCGTCTGGCTGAAGCTGCGGCCAGGTGAGTCCACGATCAACCGGATCGTGGCGGGCGCGTTCGGAGCCAACGCCGTGCTTTGCCTCGGAACGGGGATCTGGTTGCTGGCGCATCACCGTTTCTCCTACGAGGTATCGCTCGGTACCTTCTTCGAGGCCGAACACTACACCTTCGAGTGGACACTGGTCGTCGATGGACTGTCGCTAACCTTTGTAACGCTAACCTCCTTCCTGGTCGGTTTGATCGGCGTATTTTCCCGCCGCTACTTGCACCGTGAAACGGGCTACCTGCGCTTTTACTTTCTACTTTGCCTCTTCGGAGCCGGGACCACCCTCGTGGCGCTGGCAGGATCACTCGATCTCATCTTCTTTGGATGGGAGATCGTTGGCTTCACGTCGACGTTGCTGATTGCGTTCTTCCACGAGCGCAAGAAGCCCATCGAGCACGGCCTGCGCGCCTTCATCACGTATCGCATGTGCGACATGGGCCTCCTGTCGGCAGCGGTGTGGATGCACCACACGGTCGGTAGCTCGGAGATGATTCAACTCGGAAGCGACACATCCTGGTACGCCTTCAACTTGCCCACGGATTTGACCAACACAACCATTATCGGCTTTCTCTTGCTGTGGGCCGCGATGGGCAAGTCTGCACAGGTTCCCTTTGGTGGCTGGTTGCCCCGCGCGATGGAAGGACCGACGCCGTCGAGTGCCATCTTCTACGGTGCCATCTCGGTGCATCTCGGCCCCTATCTGTTGCTGCGAGCCTCCCCTTTCTGGAACACAAGCATCGCGGCCTCTGCCGCGGTTGTTTCAATCGGTATCTTGACTGCATTGCACGCGACCTTTGTGGGGCGCGTTCAAACCGACATCAAGAGCACCTTGGCCTATGCCTCGATGGCGCAGGTTGGCATCATCTTTGCCGAGATCGGACTTGGCTTTTCGACGCTCGCACTTTTACACATTGTAAGCCACGCAATCGTGCGCAGCCTCCAGATCCTGCGTTCTCCGGGATTGTTGGCCGACTACGGAAAACTTGAACGGGTGATGAAACAACAATTGCCTCGAACGGGAGGCCATCTTGAGTTTCTCGTCCCCGCGTCGATCCGCCCGTGGTTGTACCGACACGCGCTCGAGCGCGGCTATTTTGATTCGATCCTGCGCGACTACGTCGTCGGCGGATTTCTGAGCTTCGTTCGAAAGATCGACGCCGTGGACCGACGATGGGCCGCGTGGGCGAGCGGAGATGATTCAGAACGCAAGGGAACGCGGGTAAAAGTGGCGAGGGAAAAATGATCGCCATTGCGCCGCTTGCCCTGGCGCTGCTCTTTGCGATCGCGAGCCTTCTTGTGCGACGAATCAAGGATCCCCGCAAGGCGCGGCGGCACGCGACCTTCTGGGTGGTGGGTGGATTCCTGCTTGGCGCAGTCGCGGCCGCTGTGGATACCTTTACGACCGTTCACGATATCGAGTTATTCGGCACCGGGATGCACCTGTTGCCGGACGGTTTGCTCAAGCTTTTCCCGGTCGTGACTTGTCTGGTCAGCTGGGTGGCCATTGCCATGAGCCCGGCTGGCTCACATCCCGCGCGAACGCAGGCACGCATCTTGTCGTTGCTCGCCCAGTCGCTGGGATTTCTCGTTACGCCCGAACCCATCTTGATTGCCGGGCTGTGGGCCACGTCGGCGCTGACGACCTGGCTTGAGCTGCGGCAAGTTGCAAACGGGCTGCGCGTCGATCGCCTGTTCGCAATTTATCATCTGCCGAGTGTGATTTTGTTTTCGCTAGGCGCTTTTTTGATCACCCGTGATATATCGTATTACGGAGTTATCAGCTTGCTGATTGGCATCGCGATCCGGCAGGCAAGTTTGCCCGTTCACAGCTGGTTTCCCGCCTTTGTTGATCGTGCGCCGCTTGGACTTGTGGTGCTTTTCGTATCACCCCAGGTCGAGGTCATAGCGCAGCTCGAATTTCTTTCAGGTGGCCTGCCCGCCGATCTCGTCGGCATCGTCGCAACGCTGGGCGTGGTTACCGCGATCGGTGCGGCGGTGCTCGGCGTCGCACAACAAAACGCTCGCCGTGCGGCCGCCTATTTGATCATGAGCCAAATGGGTCTCGTGGCCTTCGGTCTTGAGAATCACACATCACTCGCGTTGACCGGTGCCTTGTTGACGTGGCAGGTGCTTTCGCTCGCAACGGCAGGCTATACCATGGCGCTCGCCGCGCTTGAATCGCGTCACGGGAGCCTCGATCTGCGGGTCCCTCATGGAAACTTCGAGAACACCCCTCGCCTCGCGATCGCGTTTTTGATCCTGGGGCTCTCGATGATTGGGTTTCCCACCACGCTGGGATTCGTGGCCGAAGATCTTCTGGTTCAGGGTTCTGTCAACGAATTTCCAAGCCTTGGGCTTTGTCTCATCATCGCGACCGCTTTCAACGGCTTGACCGTGATGCGGAGCTTTTTCTCTTTGTTTTGTGGCGCCCGAAGGCATATGGGCGAAAGCGATCTGACACGGCGGGAAACACTGGCTCTGTCGCTTGTCATTGCCACGCTGATCTTGGGTGGCATGATTCCGGGCCCGGTGGTGGCAATTGATGCCGAGGAAGCGCACACGGAAACGGCACTTCCGCTACCGCATCGTTGATACCGGATGGACCCAAAACCCGCGACGGATCTTGGGTGCGGCCGGAGCGCGACTTTTTTGGGTCGCAAGCCCGCGACAAATCGCTAGAATCCGCCCCCGGCCGGGGTGGCGAAATGGTAAACGCGGCGGACTTAAAATCCGCTTTCCGAAAGGATGTACGGGTTCGAGCCCCGTCCCCGGCACAGGTTCGAGTCCGTCCCTCAAGCCCCAGTAATAAGGGGTAACGGCTTGCTGCTTTGGGTGAAAACCTCGGGCGCGTAAGCCTTGTTGCCAATACTGCCACGGACATCGCCGTACCCGGGCTGGCTTCCGTTTTCAAAATCCGAAGGCGGTATTCCCATCGCCTGCAATGCCGTCGCGAGCCACTGCCGATACAAGATGCCGTACTCTGATTTGTACTGTCCAATTCCGCCGGAACGGTAATCCACGAAACGACCCGTTTTGAAATAGCCGCCTGCAGAGCCAAACGTCACGACCGTCATGGCGGCGTTGTCGTGGGTGATGTTGCCCGATTCCTGAACCCATTGCAAAAGTGTGCTGTCGAGAACCGAGACGCCCGGACTGTCCTCGAATTTGTCCAGCTTGGCCGCCAGATCCAGTGTGGTTGCCTGAAACGCAGCACGATTGGCAGCAAACAGCAACGCCTGCTTGACTGGATCGGTATGCTGATGGGCGACATCCTGATGCCAGCTTGCCCCGGAATAATCGGAGAAATCGCAATTGACCACCACCGCGGCGACCCGTGATGCGCCACACGCGAATGCCATGGCGATTACGTCGTTGAGTAACCCGTAATTCTTTGTCCCATCGGCGACGCTTGAACAGCCGGCTCTAACCCCAGAGGCAGGCCGAGTGGCTGTGCATATCGCGGGTGGTGGTGCAGCAGAGTCTTTAACCCGGCGATCGAGTTCGTTCAGTGCCGCAACGTGATCATCAAGCCGCCGCTTGTCTTCGATGGACAATCGACGATTGGAGTTTCGCAGGCTCTGGTAGTTCTTGAGGATACGATCGACGACCGAGCTGCGGCGTGGCGGCGGCATCACGCCAGGAGCCGGCGGTTTGAAGCCCGCGAACAAACTGTCCCACAACGCCAATGTGTTGTTGTTGGTAGAAAACTTGTTCACCGTTCCCGTGCCAGCCGTGGGATTCGACCAGGTGAACGAGATCCCCTCTTGAGGCACAATCGAGCGCTGAGCAACACCGGCCGTGCTGGTATAGAATTTTGGTGACCACGCGATCACTTGGTCGATCGTGGGCATCGCACGCAGATCCTGGGGGCCTTGATCGCTGTCGGCGAAATTGCCCAACGTATTGCCGCGGCTATGGCCCAAGTAGAACGGGATGTCGAATCCCAACAACACGTTCATCTTGCTGATCAGGCGGTCGGTCAAAACGGTGCTTTTCCCGGTGAGAACCGGTGACAAAACGGTATCCGTCCCGACTTGCTTGGCGCCTGCTGCAAGCGAACCGTGTTTCACTTTGTGAAAGAGCGTCGCCACTTCATTGGACACTGTTGCCGACGGCACCATGTTCTTGAGGTCGACGCCTCCGTGTCCGGTTCGATAGACTGCGAATCGCTTGGGAGCGGTGGCCGCGTGTACGCCGCGCGGCAGTAGCGACGAGAGAAACGGCAATCCGATCGCAATGCCCCCGGTTCCCCGTAAAACACTGCGCCGGGTGGGCGGATTACCACTCGGACGGCCAATCACCGGGGAGGTTTCGTCGTCGTACTTCATCGGTAATTAGGGATAACGTGAGTGCAGTCAACCCGGTATAGGGCTTTTGGCCCACGACGTGCCTTCCGGATCGAGTTCGCGATCCGTCGGCCAGTCGGCGCTCGGAGAGCTCACACGGGTGAATGCGCATCCCAAGCGCAAGCTCACCCGACATGACTACGATAGTGGGGAAATGCACGGTACTTCCTTCGGAGAAAACTTGAAACAACGTCCACGTCGGGTCCACGCAATCGCGATGGCTCTACGGTGCTGCACCGTTTTCGGCGGTATCTTCGTCGCCTGCCGCGCAACCCAGAATCCGGTCGAACCGCTTTCGTTCACGTCTGCCGACCAAGCCAGCCCGGTCAGCGCATTCGTGACACACGAACTGACCTTCAGTGAAACAACGTTCCTGAAACAATATTGTTCGGACTGCCATGCTGGAGGTAAGCACAAGGGTAGCTTCTCGATCGATGGGCTCTTGCTGCAACCCCGCGAATTGCGCCACACGGAGACCTGGCAAGCGATAGCAGCACAGATTGCGTCAGGCGATATGCCCCCCGAAGACAAGCCCTTGCCGAGCAACACGGAACGACAGGCGCTTGCCAACTGGGTGAACACCAACATCGTGACCACGATGTGTAGCGTCTCGGAACCCGGACGCGTCGTTGCCCGCCGCCTGAATCGCTCCGAGTACACCAACACCATCACCGATCTACTTGGGACGCCCTTTGATCTTGGCCATGCGTTGCCCACCGACAACGCGGCCCATGGATTCGACAACATCGCAGCCTCGCTGACGATGTCGCCGCTTTTGCTCGAGCGATATGTGGATACAGCAGCCATGGCGCTCGATGCCGTGGTGTTCGATCCCGAGCGCGGCAAACGCGCGAAGACTTCATTGCAGGCCGACATGACCGACATGAACCAGTTCGTGCGCCAGGCGGGCAACGGTGGCGTTCTTTTGAGCCACGCACCGGCGGGCCAGATCAGCATGGGCGTAAGTCAACCTTTCGCGACCCGATTTCGCGTGTCCGTTCTCGTCCGTTCGTACCACGATGGCCTGAAGCGCAAACGCCTGCGCGACAAAAATTCAGGCAAGCATGATCCCTTCGTCATCGGACCAGCTCTTTTGAGCTTCAACGTGGATGGGATCGTCAGCCAAACGCGGCTCGTGAGAAACAAAACAAACCAGCGCTACACCGTCGATTTGTCGGTTCCTGCGGGGCCTCACCGCATCCAAATCGGTGCCATCAAGCCGGAACAGGTTGCACCTACCGTACCACGTACCATCCCCTCGGACATTCTCGTCTCGAACATGGCGATCGATGGGCCGCTCGATATTCCGACCGAGCCGACCGAAACACATCGAAGGGTGTTCTTCACCGAGGCGACGAACGAAAGGGATGTCGTCGCGGCCGAAACCATCCTGAAGGCCTTCGCGCGCCGGGCCTTTCGCCAGCCGGTAGACGACGCCACAGGAGCAGCACTCCTTTCCGTTGTGACGCGCGCATGGGACGATGGCGCAAATTTTGTCCAGGGTGTTCAGCTGGGATTGCAAGCCGTGCTGGTGTCGCCTCGGTTTTTATTTCGAACGGATCTCGTCCGCGAAGAATCACCGGATGCAACCTTCGCCTCGTTGACGCCCCACGCGCTCGCATCACGTCTGTCGTACTTCTTGTGGAGCACGATGCCAGACGACGAGCTCATCCAGCAAGCAGATGACGGAACCCTGACCGAGAATCTCGACACGCAGATCGATAGAATGCTGGCCGATCCGCGCACGCGTGCGCTGACGCAAAACTTTGGCGGGCAATGGTTGCAATTCAAGAACATGGAAGAAGTTGCCCCGACCACCTTCGTGTTCAAATCGTTTCAGCCCGAGATGCGGGGAGATTTTCGGCACGAAACCGAGCTGTTTTTTGACCACATCATGCGCACCGATCAATCGGTGATGGACTTTCTCGTCGGTGACTACACCTTTGTCAACGAACGTTTGGCGAAACACTACGGCATACAGGGGATTGCTGGCCCAGAGTTCCGAAAGGTATCGCTCGTGGGACTGCCTCGTCGGGGCGTGTTGACTCACGCCAGCACCTTGACCATTACCTCGCGCAGCACACGAACCTCCCCGGCAATGCGCGGCAAGTGGGTGCTCGACACCTTGCTGGGAACGCCGCCGCCACCGCCGCCGCCGGCTGTTCCCGACCTCGAAGGGGACGACCACATGGAGCTTCGGAAGATTCGTACCACATTGCGCAGCCGGCTGGAGAAGCATCGTGACAATCCCGTATGCGCTTCCTGCCACGCGCGCTTTGACCCGATTGGCTTCGCGCTTGAACCCTTTGACGGCGTCGGAGCCTATCGGGAGACCGATGCCTCCTTGCCCATTGATGCAAAGGGCGAATTGAACACGGGCGAATCTTTCAACGGACCTTTCGAGTTGATTCAGGTACTCGCATCGACGAAAAAAAGCCTGTTCATCCGAACCTTTGCGACCAAGCTATTCACCTATGCGATGGGACGTGAACCCCGCTCCGCCGACAAGTGCATCATCGATGCCATCGTGGCTCGGGCGCAGGAAGACAACTTGCGATTTTCGAGCTTCGTCAAAGGCATCGTTAAAAGCGCGCCATTCTTGAACAGCTCACGCCAAACCGAACCACAACTTGCAGCCGATGACGAGGTCTCGCCATGAACATCATCCTGGGAAAGCGAATCAATCGCCGATTCGCATTGCGAGGGCTGACTTGCGCCATCGGATTGCCGTTGCTCGACGGCATGACGCCCGCGCGCGCCGGTGTATCGGTCAAAAAGGCACCCACGAGGGTGGCGTTTGTCTACGTTCCGAACGGCGTGATCATGCCAAAATGGACGCCCATCGGTGAAGGCCCTGCGTTTGAGTTGTCGCCTACCCTGTCGCCGCTTGTCGGTTTCAAAAACGACATCACCGTTGTCGGGGGGTTGCGACAGCGGCTTGGCGAAGAGATGGCCGATGGGCCGGGCGATCACGCGCGCGCAGCCGGCAATTACCTGACCTGCGCACGTCCGCTGCGATCAGCCAGCCGCGCCGAAGTGGGCATATCCGTTGATCAACGACTGGTTGAATCGCTCGGCGCGCAGACCCGGCTGGCTTCGCTGGAACTGACTTGCGACAGCGGTCAGGTCGCAGGGGAATGCGATTCTGGCTACAACTGCGCCTATCAGGCCGCCCTGTCGTGGAGATCCGCTCGCGTTCCGCAACCCGCGGAGGTGAGTCCCAGAATGGTCTTCGATCGCATCTTCTCCGACGGTCGTCGCAGCCTGGCCGCGGAACGCAAGCGCTGGCGCGCACGGCGAAGCATTCTGGATTTCGCGATGGAGGATACAAAACGACTTTGGCCGACCTTGTCGCGCGCCGATCAAAGCAAGATGGACGAATACCTTTCTTCGGTCCGCGCTATCGAACAGCAGATTGTACGAAGCGAGAACAACCCCGCTCCCAACCGTCCCACAGGATTACAAGTACCGAGCGCGCACCCGCATGACTACAGCGAGCATATCGAGTTGATGGCCGAGCTCATCGTGCTGGCTTTTCGTGTTGATGCAACTCGAATCGTCAGTTGGCAATGGGGACGCGAAGCCGGTGGACGAACCTTTCCCGAACAGGGAGGATATGAAGGGCACCACGGACTTTCACACCATCAAAACGACCCCGAGAAGATCGCCATCCTTGCGCGCATTGATGAATTCCATGTGCAGTGCCTCGCACGAATGTTGGAGAAACTCCGGAATGCCAGTGAGGGTGATGGAAACCTGCTCGATTCCAGCATGATCACCTTCGGCAGTGGACTTTCCGATGGAAACCGCCACCGACATCACGATCTGCCAACCCTCGTGGCTGGAAGAGGCAACGGCACCATCGCATCCGGACGACATCTTGTTGCCCCGAAGGACACACCCATGAGCAATCTTTGGCTGTCTCTCATGCATGGCATGGGCGCCACGGACAAGAGCTTCGGAGACAGCACCGGGCCGCTTTTATCCCTCAAGACCGTCTAACGAACTCTCGCGAAATCGCCTGCACAGAACCGCGTCGAGGCCGGAGCGAAGACCGCACACTGAGGATTTCGTCTCCCGTGTTAAACTTGGCCTGTGAGCACAAAAACTTATTCTATTGCGTTTCTTCTAGGACTCTCGCTCGCCGCCTGTGGAGAAGACTCCGCACTCGATACATCCCGCGACGCCGGTGACAAGAGCGATGCCATGGCGACAACCTGCGACGGCTTCGCCGCACCCTCCGATGGCTGCAACACCTGTTCGTGCTCCAATGGACAGTGGCAATGCACCGAGATCGCCTGCGTGGATGCATCCCCCAATCAATGCGTACCGGGCGCGAGCAAAAAGTCTGACGATGGCTGCAACGACTGCAGCTGCCTCGACAATGGGGTCTGGATCTGTACGAAGAAGGCCTGTATCGCGATCTCCTGCGGCGCCCGAAGCGGTGACACCTGCAAGGACACGGAGTATTGCGCCTATTCCGAGGGCGCATACTGCGGTGCCGCCGACGCGGAAGCCGTTTGCAAACCACGACCCATGGTTTGCAATCTTCTGTACGCGCCCGTTTGCGGTTGCGACGGCAAAACGTACGGCAACGATTGCGCGGCAGCCTCTGCCGGAACCGGCGTCAACACCAAGGGCGAATGTAAACCCCGCTGAAGCCGAAACTCAGACCTTCAACAAACCCGGAATCGGACTGGTCTTTGCGGCGTCGGTGGTGCGCACCTGTCGTCCCACACAGACGCTGCTAAGCCAGGGCCCGAAACCCTTGCCGCTCGCTGGCGACCAGTCGGCGGACGTGAGACCAAAGCCTGCCGCGATCGTCTGCAGGTACTGATTCACAGCGGGCACGGGCCCATTCACCGCAGGTCGTTTCCCGCCCGCGTAGCCCATGAAGTCGTACATCGTTCCCGTATTGAGGGCGACGCTGCCACCGACACTGAAGTACGAATAGTCGTGGTACGAGTGGGATTCGTCACGGCCATCGGTCTTCAACGCCATCGCGCAGTTGGCGATTCCAAGTACGATCGAGCTTTCCAACATGTCTCGGCCAGTCGCCGGATCGATGAGGGTTGCAAGCGATTCAGCTACCTGAGAAACCTGTGTGGCCAGTTTGTTGTAGCTCGACAGTTTTGAAGAATCGCCACCGGCGCCCGCGTGCCAAACCGTGTTGTGATCTTCATAACTCCCAAGTGAAACGAACCCAATGCGAGACAGATCGCACAGGAATGCCACGGACATCAGTCGATTGAACGCGGCCATGTCACCGCCATGGGAAGTCATGGGTTTGCAACCGGTTGACACCGTGACGCCGCCACCACCGACCGTCCCCATGGCAGCCTTCTCGGCGCCCGCAAGATTCTCGTTGAGCAAATCGTAGTACTGTTCAAGTGCCTTTTTGTCATTCGTCGACAGTCTCGAATTGGCCAGCAGACGTTTGCGTTCTTGTTGACTGAATCGGAGACCCATGAGGCTCGCGAAATCCGAGTTCGACATTGCGGCCAGCGGATCGGCTGGCGCGGGAGGTGGCGCCGAGCCGCCAGCCGCCATCGCCGCGGCCACCTTTTTCCCGCCATCGAAAATGGGCCCGTTATAGACATTGGTCGTATTGTCAGAGAGCGCCTGAATTGCACCGTTGTAATCGACGGAATCGTCGGTTGCGGCACCGCCGCCACCCCAGCCGGCATTGCCGAAGAAAACCTCGCGCTGGCCTGCCTTGTGAATCTTCTTCGCTATGACGTGATCGATCGTTACCATCGGCTGGTGTAGCGATCCCGACAGTGGATACCGCGCGCGGGTGTTCAGCTTCCCGCTTTGTCCCCCACCACTCCACGAGCCGTTGCCATCAGACTGGTGACCTTGAGCATCCTGATAGGTCATCGCGAGGCCGTTGACCACCATCATCTCTTTTTGCAGTCTGGCGTTGGTCTTGAACGAAGCCTGTTCGTAAAACCCACCCAGTTTTCCGGGTGTGGTCCCGAACGAACCGATGCGGACGCCATTGGCGGAATCCACCTTCAAGAGACTTGGATCGCCACCGCCGTAGGCACCCGTCGCAAACTCCGGGATGCGGTGATACCCGAGAGACATGTGACTTTGTGAAACGATGATGAGACGCTTGAGTTGCTTCGAGCTGTCCTGCGCCCGAGCATGTTTCCCGGCGTAGGTTTCGAGAAACGGCACGGCCGCGCTAACCCCCATTGCGCCCAAGAATTTTCGACGGTCGATCGATTTGTTCCAGCTCATGATAACTCCGTTGAACCGAATTGCGTTGATTAGCGGGCGCTGAACGCCGAACTCGTGACGTAGGCGAGGATGGTGTCCTCAAGATTGAGATCGTTCTTGGGCAGCGCGATCGAGGCGTCGCCATCACACAGGAATGCTTCCTGCCGACCCACGGTGTACTGATCGAAACGGTGAGAGAAGCAAGCGCGGGCTTGATCGCTTTGTCCCAGCACTTCGCTGAGTGCGGCGGCGTTGGGCACGTCCCTCATTCCGCCATCGATCAAGACACTCACATCCGCCCGAACCTCGACATCGACAAGCTGACTTGTCTTGCGGTTCTTCACCTTCTCCGTTACAAGATGCGCGCCTGTCACCGAGTAGTCGGCAAGCGCGAAGCCGTAAGGATTCATGATTTCGTGACACCCGTTGCATGTACCGGTTTGCGTCAGCGTCTCGAAGTACTGACGGGACGACATGATATCCGGTGCATTGGTCGGCAACGTCGTATCCACGTTGTCTGGAAGCGGGGGAATGATTCCACAAAGCATCGTCACCTTGATGCCGTAGCCGCGGTGGGCGAGCGGTATGTAGTCGCCGACAGCGCCATACAGGTTAAACGCAGCACGGCTAAGGATTCCGCCTCGATCGCTTGCAACCGCGGGGGTGAGATCGTTGGACTTGTTGGTGCCGTAGATCTTGGCCAGCCAGTCATGCGAAGGAACCACGTCCCTGGTACCGAAAAAGTCGCTCAGCTGTCCGGCCTTGTCGATCACCGTATTCTCGAACAACTTGCCGATCTCCTCGCGCGCCGCGAGACCAACCAAGGCGCTTTCCGTCTGGGTCGCAACGTATCCCGCTGCACCCGGCGGCGATTTGAGTCCGGCCAGATTCAACCACTGATCGGCGAAATGGCGCAACGTCGCCCGACCGGCCGGCGTACGCAAGAGTCGCTTGCCTTCGTCCTTGCGTATGTCGAAGTCGAGAATGGAACCGTCTTCGATCTTGGCTCGCAATGCCGCATCTGGCAGAGCACTCGTGAGCGTCATAGCAAGGCGCGAACCAATCGTTTTTGCGTCGACCGTGCCTTGCATGTCCAGTTCAGCGCTGTCAAAGCGCATGGCGCTCTTCGCGCTCAGGAGGACCGACGCGATGAAGCCCCCGTACGCCTTGGGTGCCTGGTACTTTCCCTTGGTCACATTGTAACTGTCCATGATGTAGCCGTAGTCGGCATCCACCATCGGCTCACGAACAAAAGCATCCGCGAACTTTCGCGCAAACTCGGCGCCACACCCGCTCGACAGATCGGTCGTGCCGCCGCAATCCTGACCCACGTAAGACTCAATCGAATTACGAATCGCCGATTGTTCCCCTGCCAGGCCCGCAAGTTTCCCAACCAGCGCGAGGTAGCCGTCCACAAACTGTCCCGCGATTGCCTTGGTTTCGGTGTCGAAGCCCTTGGCCCTGATATTGGGTGGCAGATTCTCAAGCATCGACTTGACCTGGGCGTCGTTCATCGCGGCAGGCCCGAATACCTGTGCTACGATAGCCCGTGTTTGAAAGGCCGTATTCGTGGACAGTTGCCATCCAGGACGACCATCGCGACCGGAGCATTCCGCCGCGATAGGAGCTTCACCGGGAGGTCCACCCCCTTCGGGGTCGGGGTCGGGGTTGGAGTCGGGAACGCTGCCTCCGGCACCATCGCGAACGGCGTCAATGTCGCCTGAACAACCGGAGAAGAACAGAACGACTGCGCCAACGAACCTCTGAAGTCGACCTTGATACTGCATCGTCACCTCACCTATGAGTGAACACCGATGACGAATGTTATGTCGATGGGTATTTTGGGTGATTCGACGCCAGTCGTTTCAAAGCGAATCGGGAAGCGGTTTACGCCGCCGTCGCAGGTGCAGCGCGGTGAAAACCGTCGCCAGCACAACGCCGAACAATCCAAACGGGGACCCTGACCCGCTCATCCGGCAGCCGCCGGAAGCACGTCCCGAACCACCATCCACTTCACCCACGTCGTCCGAAGCAAGTTCGTCTATCTTGCCATCGCAGTCGTCATCGATACCATTTTGTAGCTCTTCGGCACCTGGAAAGATCTCGGGATCACTCGGTTTACAATCACCGTGTTTCGAGACATGTCCCGGCGTGTTGTTGCAGGTAAAAATTGCGGTTCGAGCCCCAACGCCGTCACCATCCGCATCAATGTAGTACAGGCCAGGCTCGAGACCCTCGTCGGTCTCGCCGTTGCAATCGTCATCGGCAAAGTTGCACGCCTCGGAGGCCTCGGGATTCTTCTTTGCGTCGCCGTCGTCGCAATCTCCACCTTTGAGAATAAGATCGGGCAACACAGTGCACGACAACGACGCGTTGTTCTCATCGCCGAATCCGTCGCCGTCGTTGTCTGGGTAATACGTTACGCCATCGCAACCGTGTGCAATGCCAAACGATTGTGTGGTCGAGTTGAAGTCTTCCGGCTCTTTACTCGAAGTGCTGCTGATCGCGAAAACCGAGAATTTCGTCACGCCGGTTTGATTCGGTGCGATCCAGCGGTAGTCAAACGAGGCCTTTCCATCAACGTATGCCCGCGGCGCCGAGTGCATCACTTGATTGCTGAGGCGGAGCTTCGCAGCGTCCACGGCGAACTTGGTCGTCGTTTGATCCACCAGCTCAAACTTTCCATCGGTGTCCGCCACGATCATGCATCCCGCGTTCACGGCATCCTGAACGGTGGACTGCAATCGAATCCCGAAGTTGATCTTCCCACCCGGAGCGGGCGTTGGGTCACTGAACAACACCTCGATCTTTGGTCCGCGCTTTTGGTAATGGCAGTTTCCGCAGCCCTGTGCCTCCCCTGTCGAACGCGCCAGCGCTCTGCCGCTCCAGCCGAGAGCAACTAGGTCCAGGGCAAAGACGGTTGCCGCGATTTGTACAGTGGTTCCGAGACGCATCGTCACCTCAAGCTTATGGGGAGTTGGGTGTCGCTCAACCACAATTGTTTTCAAAATCAGCAAGCAGGCAACGCCTGGCGTCATCATGAACGCCACACAGTCATCCTACTTGCCGCAAGCTCGATGCCGAGAATCCGCTCGTAAACGGTTTAAAACACTGGGATTTTCCACCGGAACTTGCCGTGCGAACTCGAGCCCAGGTGGGTTGGTGTCGATGCTGCTGTCCTCGCTCTCGTATCTGGCCGCTTGCGGTGGGGGAAGGTCCAGTTCGGAAGGCGCAGTCGGCGGTTCGGGCAGCGACCAAGCGGTTCATGCAGGAAAAAGCCTGGGAAGCCGTCCAGGGTTTCGGCAGCCCAATCAAACGAAACTGAACACGCAACCGTGGCACGACATTCGCATGGCAGTCGGCCATGCGCCTATTGTTTGATCGCGGCACGATCGTCTTGCACGATTTGCCATCGTCACTTGATCCAAGCATCATTCCTGGGGTTTTATGGGATCCCCGGATCGCGGCCTGGCGCGCCCCCGGACGTCTCGCCTATCCGCTTGCGTCCGAACTGCGTCGCCGCGATGTCCGGTTGTCGGACAGGCCCCACCCACAACTGTCGCCCCCGACCGGATTTCAACCGGTTGCGCTGCGCCCTTACCAACAGGCCGCATTCGACGCCTGGCACGAAGCAGGGCGGCGGGGGATCGTGGTCCTCCCAACAGGCAGCGGAAAGACCCGTATTGCGTTTGCTGCACTCGCGGCCACGCGAACCCCGGCACTGTGCCTGGTCCCGACCCGTGCCCTGCTGCAACAATGGGCGAACGAACTTGGCAAATACTACGGTGGTCCCATTGGCTGCCTCGGCGATGGCCAGCGATCGCTTGCACCCATCACGGTAGCGACCTTTGCCAGCGCCTATCGCAACATGGCACTCCTCGGCGATCGGTTTGGATTGCTTATTGTCGACGAAGCGCATCACTTTGGAAACGCGCGACACGACGAAGCCCTCGACATGGCGATAGCGCCGCTTCGTCTGGGGTTAACCGCAACCCCGCCCGCGCCCGGGCCAACGTTGCAACGTCTGAGCACGCTCATTGGGCCCGTTCGTTTCGAGTTGAAGATCAGCGAATTGCCTGAAGATTCATTGGCACCGTTCGATCGCATCACACAGCCCTTGTGGTTGGAGCCTGAAGAACAACGCACCTACGACGATCTGCGCACCCTGTACCGCGGCGCCTTTGCAGCCTTTCGCATCACCCACCCGGTCGCAAAGTGGGATGACTTTATACGGATCGCTGCCAACACCGACAGCGGCCGAAGGGCCATCGCTGCCTGGCGCTCCTGTCAACGCCTGCTGGCCTTTCCACGCTGCAAACAACAGGCGCTTGCCACATGGTTGCAGCGACTGTCCGACCGCAAGACCTTGATCTTCGTTGCCGACAACGACACCGCCTATCGCGTCGCACGCGAACATCTCCTGATGCCGCTGACCTGTGAAATCGGACGCAGGGAACGCAGCGTGATGCTCGAACATTTTCGCAGTGGAAAGATACGCGCACTGGTGTCCGCTCAGGTATTAAACGAGGGTCTCGACGTTCCCGATGCGGATGTTGGAATCGTGGTCGCTGGTCGAGGGGGCGAACGGGAGCACACCCAACGCGTGGGACGGTTGTTGCGGCCTTCGGACGGTAAACGCGCCCTTGTGGTCGAACTGGTTGTTCAACAATCGACCGAAGTACAAAACGCAGAAAAACGATGGAGCCGCCTTGTTGCCTGAATCCGACATCCCGATACGGCTGGTCGACAACGAAGCACATCTCGACTTCCTTGGCGCGCAGGATGATCCGTGGCTGCGACTGTTGATCGCCGAGTTCGATCGATTCGAGGGGTTTCCTCGGCGGCAATTATCCGAAGCACTCGCGGGCCCAATGCCCCGACCTGCGCCGCAATGGAAACGCCGAGCCGCCGCACGGATCCTGTTTCGCCTGTGGGATCGCGAACGACCTCAGGCCATCCAACCCGCCTTGCTGCGCGAGGTGCTGTTTCGTTGTGCTGCACAAAGCAAGGCCGAGCGGGCACGGGTGCGTGAAGAGACGGCCTTTGTGCTGCAAATTCCTCCCGAACAACTTTCCCGCTGGTTGTTTTGCGATCTGCCGAGCGAGCGGCTCATGAAGCGCCCGACCGCATCACCCTCGCCACAAGTGCTTCGCCAAGAAACCAACCTGGCAATCGCTCAGGCCGCGTTGATGCGAGCCGCCACCGTGTCCATTGACCTTGTTGGCAACGCACGAGCAATCGTTCGACTCGCGCGCCTGCGTGGGTTGTTGTGTTCGGTCATGGCGCAGCCCAACCACGCGCCTCCAACGCTCTCGCTGTCTGGACCCTACGCGCTCTTTCGTCATACGATCCTCTACGGCAAGGCGCTGGCAGAACTTCTTCCCCGACTCGCCTGGTGCAATCGCTACGAGCTGCGCGCTCAATGCCGACTTCAAGGCAGACTGCGTGACGTTTTCCTGGACCAGGACAGTCCGATCGCGCCGGCGAAAGAACCCAAACCTTTCGACAGCAAACTGGAACAGCGCCTGGCGGATGACCTCCAACAACACGCGACCGAATGGCACATCATCCGCGAACCAGAACCGTTGACCGCCGGAAAGCATCTGATTTTTCCGGACTTTCTTTTTCAGCACCGCTTGCA
>Ga0105046_10000370_pt1 | contig 60968 bp, 51 predicted proteins | sample MAT03_FD_78385 | JGI IMG/M metagenome (GOLD analysis project Ga0105046, IMG submission 78385) | Freshwater microbial communities from Lake Fryxell liftoff mats and glacier meltwater in Antarctica - MAT-03 (megahit assembly) | ecosystem: Environmental > Aquatic > Freshwater > Ice > Liftoff...
CTCGCGGCGCTGCGCTGGTTAGCGGTCACGATCATTGCTGCGATGGTGATCGGTGCGCCGTCGGCGCCACCGCGGCCCGCCGCCCCACTCGTCGCGATCGACGTGTCAGCGAGCTGGCGACGAGCGGGGGGTGATGACTCTTCCACGGTGCGTGCACTGCGAACGACGTGGGCCGATGCCATCACCGAGTACGGCGCAAGTTCTCCGTCGGTCGTGACGATTGGTGATTCGCTCCGAGAGATCACGCACGATGACGTCGCGCGCACCACGCCAAACGATGCGGCGTCGCGGGTGCGTGCTGCGGTCGATCGCGCCGCCGCACTCGGGCGACCGCTTGTCCTGATCACCGACGGCGAAGTCGATGACGCGGATGCACTCACCGACGCACCGTTGGGCTCGCGAGTTCGTGTCGTTCCGCGCGCCCTCAAGCGCGATGTTGCGATCGCCGACCTCACGGTTCCCATGTCCGCCAGCGGAGGTGACACGCTGCAGGTCGCAGCGCTCCTCGCCGCCGGCGCCGCCGGTGCAACGGAAGGCTCACTCCGGCTCGATCTCGATGGCGTGCGCAGTGGGCTGATCAGCGTCCCAGCGCTAGCGGCCTTCGCGACGACTCGCGTGACGCTGCCACTGGTGTTGCCACGCGGTGCGCGTACCGCTCTGCTCTCCGCCGTGCTCGATATCGCTGGTGACGTCGAGCCACGCAACGATACGCTTCGCGCAACCCTTGAAGTTGGTGATCGGCCGCCGGCGGTCTTTGTCTCCACGGCCCCGGATCTCGATGTGCGCGAGGCGCTGGTCGTATTGCGGGGGGCGCTCGCGGTTCCGACGCGCGCCTACTTGCGCCTTGCGCCAGGCGTCTGGAGAGAGGAAGGCTCGCTCGCGGCGATAAGCGAGGCCGAAGTGCGCACGCGAGCCGCGGCAGCGGGCATGTTGGTCGTTCACGGAGACACCGCGTGGGCGCCGCGCGCGTCGGGCACGACGCGTGGCGCGCGGGCGCTCTGGTCGCCGGCGCCGCCAACGGCGTTGGCACGTGCGGGCGAAACCTCGCGTGCGGCGGAGTGGTACGCGAACGCTGCGCCACCGTCTCCGTTGTCTGGCGCCTTGTCAGGGTTGCCATGGGACAGCCTGCCACCGCTCACCTTGGCGGGAGTGCCACGCGGAGCGATCACCGTGCTCTCGGCTAAACTTGGCAAGCAGGGGGAAGCGCTGCCCGCCATCGCCGCGCGCGATGATGCGGGGATGCGCACACTGATCATTTCCGGGTCAGGGTACGCCGGGTGGTCATTGCGCGGCGGTCGGAGCGCCGAGTCGTTTACGGCGCTGTGGGGTGCCATCTTTGATTGGTTGGCGGCGGGTCGGGGTGATCAACGCGCAGCGCGTCCGGCCGCAGGGTGGATCCGTGAGGGCGAGCCGGTGCGGTGGAGACGCGGCGGTGCGGACTCGGTGGCGATGGCGGTGGTCACGCGCCGACGCGCGTCCATCCCTGCAGGCACGTCGCGAGCGTCGTCGTCGATGCGTGGGGATTCACTCCTCGTCCGATTCAGTGCGGGTGCTGTGGAATCGACGTCCGAGCCGCTTGAGGCCGGCGTGTATGATGTCCGCACGGAGGGCGGTGCCTCCGTGTTAATTGTGAACGCAGCGCGTGAATGGGTGCCACGTGCGCCGACGGTGCGAGACGGCGTGCTGTCTCGCGGCGCGTTGTCCACCGACGCGCCACGTCTGTCGGACTCGTGGTGGCCTTTTCTTGCCGCACTCGTGCTGCTTTCTGCGGAGTGGATCGGGCGTCGCGCGGCCGGGCTGCGGTAGAGCGTCGCGCGTCATGCGCCGCGTCTGGTTGCGCACTCGTGTACGCCGGTCCTTTGTGGATTTCTCTCCTGTCTGGTGATTCATGTCCCGTCTGTTTCGCAAAAAAGATGACGTGCCGAAGCGTTCACTGTGGCAACGCGTCAAGGACGCGGTGCGCACCGATTTTGGGGTGCTGCTACGCGGTGGCGTTGATCAAGGATCGCTCGAGGCGCTCGAAACGCTGCTCATCGAGTCCGACTTCGGCGTGCCCACTTCGCTCGCTCTCGTTGCAGAGGTGGAACGCCTCGCCAAGCGCGGCGATGTGAAAACCGACGCGGAGTTTCGGGATGCGCTGGCCAATGGCGTTGAAGCAGCGCTCCGGAGCGGGAACGCCGATCCCGCACTGACGTTTGCGGCGAGTGGCCCGACGGTGCTGTTGATCATCGGCGTGAATGGCGCAGGGAAGACGACCTTCATCGGCAAGCTGTCGGCGCAATTCAAAGCCGAGGGACGCTCCGTGCTGCTCGGCGCTGCCGACACGTTTCGCGCCGGCGCCATTGATCAACTGCGCGTATGGGCGCAGCGTGCCGGTGTGGACTTCGTCGGCGGCGCATCAGGCTCTGACCCCGCGTCGGTGGCCTTCGACGCCGTCGATGCAGGGATCACCCGCGGGCGCGATGTCGTGATTGTTGATACGGCCGGACGATTGCACACGAGTGACGATCTGATGACGGAGTTGCGCAAGATTCATCGCGTGATCGCCAAACGACTCCCCGATGCGCCGCACGAAATTCTGCTCGTGCTTGATGGCACCATTGGCCAGAACGCACTGGCGCAAGCGAGAACGTTCTCTGCGGCGGTGCCCGTGACCGGACTCGTGGTCACGAAACTGGACGGCACGGCCAAAGGCGGAATTGTTGTCGCCGTGCATGAAGCACTCGATGTGCCGATCAAGTTCGTCGGGGTGGGTGAGCAGATCGGTGATCTCGCTCCGTTCGACGCTAAAGAGTATGCGCGGGAGCTGGTCGAGTCGTGAGTCCGAGTCCGCGCGGAACCGGTCGGTCCGGCGAGGGGCCGTTCGAGAACCCGGGCGACAACGACCCACGACGTCGGCCGCCCGCGAGATCGACGCCGCGCGTTGCACTCGATACTCCAGTGGCGTACCTCAAGGGCGTGGGGCCCGTGCGCGCCGAACTCCTCGCACGACTCGGCATCTCCGTGGCCGGAGATTTGTTGCGACATGTGCCGCATCGCTACGAAGATGCGACCACGGTCACGCCGATGGTGCAGGCCAACGTCGGCAGCGATGTCACGGTGCTTGGCAAAGTGATCGCCAAAGGCGTGCTGCCTACGCGCAAAGGACTGCGTGTCTTCCAGGCGGTCATCCAGGATGCCAGCGGCATGATCGAAGTGGCGTGGCCCGGACAGCCGTTTCTCGATCGTACGATCAACAAAGACGATTGGCTGCTGTGCACCGGAAGCGTGCGGTTTTTTCACGGCCGCCGATTGCAGCCACGCGAATTCGTCAATCTCGGTCCCGAAGAAGAGGGCACGTCGTCGGGGCGCGTCCTCGCCGTCTATTCAAGCACCGAAGGGTTGTCGGTCCGCGTGCTGCGGGCGTTGGTGCAGCAGTATCTCGATACGCTGTTGCCGCTCGTGCGAGAAGTGTTGCCCGAGAGCATGCTGCGTGAGGCGAACATTCCGCGGCTGGCTGACGCATTGCGCATGCTGCATCGCCCGGCGTCGGTGGCGGAAGCGCTCGAAGGGCGATCGCGCTTGGCGTTCGAAGAATTGCTCTATGTGCAGATTCTGCACCGCCGTGCAAACCACCTCGCGCGCTCTTCGCGCCTGGGCACGTCGTTTGTCAACAAGCGCCTCCTCACCACGCAGCTGCGCTCGGCGCTCCCCTATACGTTGACTGGCGCGCAAGTGCGCGCCATTCGGCAGATCGTCGGCGACATGGGGAGCGAGCGGCGCATGCATCGCTTGTTGCAAGGCGACGTGGGCAGTGGCAAAACGATTGTCGCGCTCTTTGCCGCGTTGCTCGCCATTGAAAACGAAAAGCAAGTCGCGTTGATGGTCCCCACCGAACTCCTGGCTGAGCAGCATGCACGAACGATCGGCGGGTTGCTGGCCCCGCTTGGTCTCGTACCGGTGTTGCTCACCGGTCGGTTAGGCGCGAAAGACCGACGCGCGGCGCTCACGCGCCTCGCCTCGTTCGAGCCCGTGCTGGCGATCGGAACACACGCGTTGGTGCAAGAGGCGGTGGCTTTCGGCGATCTTGGGTTCGCCATCATCGATGAGCAACACCGGTTCGGTGTTGAACAGCGCGCGGCGCTTGGCGACAAAGGACGTTCGCCTGACGTGCTGCTCATGAGCGCCACGCCCATTCCGCGATCGCTTGCGCTCACACTATACGGCGACCTCGACGTGACGGTGCTGGACGAGCGGCCGCCCGGGCGACAGCCCATCACGACGGTGCATCGTCGCGCTTCAGCGCGCGACAAGGTGATGGACTTCGCCAATCACGAACTCGACGCCGGACGACAGGTCTACATTGTCTATCCGTTGATCGAGACGTCGGAGAAGGTCGATCTGAAAGCGGCCACCGTGATGTACGACGAACTGACTGCCGGACCTTTCGCCAACCGTCGCGTCGCTCTGTTGCACGGGCGACTGCCGACTGATGTGCGAGATGACATCATGCGGCAGTTCCGAGACGGTCAGGTCGATGTGCTGGTCGCTACGACGGTGATTGAAGTGGGCATCGACGTGGCGAATGCCACGGTGATGATCATCGAGCACCCCGAACGATTCGGTCTCTCGCAATTACACCAATTGCGGGGCCGCGTCGGCCGCGGCGGCGCGCAATCGTATTGCATTCTGCTTGGCGATGTGGGCATCGAGGCGGCTGAGCGGCTGGCGATGTTCACCGAGACCGAAGACGGGTTTGCCATTGCGAAGGCCGATCTCGCCCTGCGCGGAATGGGGGATCTTTTTGGCGCCAAGCAACATGGGCTTCCCGCATTTCGTGTCGCGGATCCGCTCCGAGACGAGGCCCTCAACGAACTGGCCCGGGAGATCGCCGAGCGACTGCTCACCGCCGACCCGGAATTGACCGCGCCGGCGCATGCCCCGATGCGACATGCGCTCAATGTCGGGTATGCCAGAGCGCTCGAACTCTTTCGCGTGGGCTGATGCGCTGTTGAAGTCCTGCCGCGCGGCGTCTAGCTTGCCAGCACATACTCCCTCTTTTCGACTCACGCCCATGATCACGAACTCCGTTCATATCGCCGACCTCGGCCCGCACGTTGGATCCGTCGTCACGGTTCGCGCATGGGTGACGCATCTTCGCTCCAAAGGGAAAGTGGCCTTCGTCGTCGCGCGGGACGGCACCGGCATTTTGCAGGCGGTGCTCGTCAAGTCCGAAGTGCCAGAGGCGTCCTGGGAGGCCTTCGGTGCACTCACGCAGGAGTGCTCCATTGCGCTCACTGGTGAGGTCCGCGCCGACGCGCGCGCGCCTGGCGGCTTTGAGATGGGTGTCCAGTCGCTGGTGCTGATTGGCGCCAGTCCCACCGACTATCCGATTCAGCCCAAGGAGCACGGAGTCGATTTCCTGCTCGACCATCGGCATTTCTGGCTGCGCACGCCGCGACAAGTGGCGATCATGCGCATCCGCCACGAATTGGAACAGGCTGTGCACGATTTCTTTTACGCGCGCGACTTCATTCGGTGCGACACGCCAATTCTCACCGCCGCCATCGGTGAGCGTGCGGGATTGTTCAGCACGGAGTACTTCGACGAGGGCACGGCGTACCTTGCGCAAACGGGACAGCTGTACGGTGAGGCGCTCGCCGCGGCGATGGGGCGTATCTACACCTTTGGGCCCACCTTTCGCGCCGAAAAATCCAAGACGCGCCGACATCTCACCGAATTCTGGATGATCGAACCGGAGATGGCCTGGTACGATCAAGATGACAACATGGACTTGCAAGAGTCCTTCGTGCGCTATCTCGTGGAGCGCGTGTTGGAGCGCCGCGCGGAAGAGCTGAAGGTCCTCGAGCGCGATACGTCAAAACTCGATTGCGTGTCGCAGCCGTTCGTACGGCTGGACTACGGCGAGGCCGTCACGTTGGCGCAGTCGAAAGGCAGTGACGTGGTGTGGGGCGAAGACCTGGGGGCCCCTGATGAAGCGATCATCGTGGATGCGTATCAGCGGCCCGTGTTCGTGGTCAACTATCCGAAGGAAGCCAAGGCGTTCTACATGAAGGAGAACCCGGCCGACCCGCGTACCGTACGCTGTGCCGATCTATTGGCACCTGAAGGTCGCGGCGAGATCATTGGCGGCTCACAGCGTGAAGACGACTACGAAAAGATCCTCACGCGCCTCACGCACGAGGGCCTGCCCGTCGCAGCCTACGGCTGGTATCTCGACCTTCGCAAATACGGCACTTTCACGCACTCAGGCTTTGGCTTGGGTCTTGAGCGCACCATTGCCTGGATCTGCGGGATCGAGCATATCCGCGAAGTGATCGCGTTTCCGCGCATGATGGGCCGCATCGCCCCGTAGCAATCTGGCCGTGGTAACGCATCGCGACTAACGCCCAGGTGCGGCTCGTTCGATGCGTTTTACGGCGTCCCAGTACACGTCTTGTTCGTCAAGCGAGAGCGCGGGGAGCGACTTGCCATCCGCGTTGGCAAGGGCCTCCATCTGTGCATACCGCCGCACGAACTTGGCGTTGGTGCGGTCCAACGCCAACGCGCCGTGCACGCCAGTTTTGCGACACAGATTGACGACCGCAAACAGTAAGTCGCCCAGCTCCGCCTCGAGGGCATCGGCATCGCGCACGCCGCCGTCACTGTCGAGGACCGCAGCAACTTCCTCGATTTCCTCGCGAACCTTGGCCAACGGTCCGCGCGCGTCCGGCCAATCAAATCCCACGCCTGCTGCACGATCCTGCAGTCGGTGTGCGCGATGGAGTGAGGGCAGGCCGCCTGGAATGCCTTCCTCAAGTGAACTCCGCGCGACCTTGGCGGCTTTCATCGATTCCCACGGACGCTTGATGCCGTCTCCGTATAAGTGGGGATGTCGCAGGTGCATCTTGGCAACAAGTGCGCCGGCCACGTCCTGTGGCCCAAAAGCGCCGCGTTCTTCGGCCACCACGGAGTGAAACAGCACCTGGAGTAGCAGATCGCCCAGTTCGTCTCGAAGGGGGCCGTCTTCCTGGGCGGCGATGGCGTCGTCTACTTCGTGCGCTTCTTCGATCAGGTAGGGACGCAGCGACTGATGCGTTTGCACACGATCCCACTCGCAACGCGCCCGCAGATCGCGCATCAACGCCAGGGCATCGTCAAGTGACCGGGGGGCCGGTGCAGGGGCGGGCGGCGATGGTAAATCGGTCGACATGTCCAGTGCGATCCTTTCGCGCAGACCCTGCGCCAGTATTGATTAGAAGATGCCGCGGTTACCTGTTTCCGATCAGCCAATATACGTCGACCGTCCCCGTGCATCGCTGTCCGCATGGGTAGACGTCGACCTGAGCGCCATTCGACGCAATAGCGAGCGACTACGCACACGCGCCGCCTTGCCGCTGGTCGCGATGGTGAAAGCGGACGGCTATGGCCTCGGGATGTTGCCAATCGTGCGAGCGTTGGGGGCGTCCTTCCGCGACGATGATACGTTGGTGCGCCCAGCCGACGCGCCATGGGCCCTTGGCGTGGCCACCTTGCAGGAGGCGTCGGAACTGAGAGCCGCGGGTTGCATTGATCGCATCCTCGTGACCACGCCGATCTCCATCCGGGATTTGTCGGACGCGCAGTCGCTCGACGTGCGCCCAGCGCTGCATCGCCCCGAGGACATCGTATCCTGGTCGGCACTGGCTGGCGGTGCGTGGCACCTGTCGATCGACACCGGAATGTCGCGGGCCGGCGTACGCTGGGACCACGCGGCGAGTCTGGCACCACTGCTCGCCGAGCATCCGCCGGAAGGGGTGTTTACCCATTTTCATTCAGCCGAGCTCGAGAACGGATCGCGTGAGCAGCAAGAAGCGCGCTTCGCGAAAGCGCTGCACGTCCTTGGCGCCAGCATTCCAAAACGCGCCGTGATTCATCTGGACAATAGCGCCGCCATCGCCGCGCGAGAGGGCGGATCGCCTGGGCATGTTGTTCGGCCAGGCATCGGACTCTACGGGGCAACCCTCTCACCGCGCATCGGCATGGAGCAGGTGGCGCACCTGCGCGCGCGTGTCATCGACGTGCGCGAGATCGGCGCGGGCGATTCGGTCTCCTACGCAGCCACGTGGACCGCGACGGGCCTTCGTCGGATCGCGACGGTGCCCGTCGGCTACGCGGATGGCTATCGCCGCGCGCTTTCGAATCGCGGGTTCGCACTCCTTCGCGGCCAGCCGGTACCGGTTGTTGGCAATGTCACGATGGACATGACGATGTTCGATGTCACGGACATCGACGGCCCCTGCGTGATTGGTGACCTGATGACCCTGCTTGGGCAGGACGGAGACATGCTGCTTTCCACCGACGAGGTGGCGGCGCGCGCCGACATATCGCCCTACGAGCTCTTGGTTGGCCTCAGGCTGCGCGTACCACGCCTCTACCTCGACGATGCGCAATCCGTGCCCGCGATCACGCACGGGGAGCAGTCATGACGCGCCGAGCGCTGCTGGTGGTGCTGGATGGCGTAGGCTGTGGCGAGGCACCCGATTCTGCCGCGTATGGCGATACCGGCAGCGACACGCTCGGGAACGTCGCACGCGCCGTCGGCGGGCTGTCACTCCCCAATCTGCAACAGCTCGGCCTTGGGAATGCCACCGCCATCCTTGGCGTTCCGCCGGCCGCACAGCCGGTTGGCGCGTTCGGCACACTGACCCCGCGCTCATCGGGGAAGGATTCCACCACCGGACACTGGGAACTGGCGGGCATCCATCTGCAAACGCCATTTCCGACGTTTCCCCATGGCTTCCCGGCGGAGGTCGTCGCTGCCTTTTCGCGGGCGACGGGGCGCGGGGTGCTGGCCAATTGCGTGGCGAGCGGGACGACGGTTCTGGAGGAGTTTGCCGACGCGCAACGGCGTACCGGAGCGTGGATCGTCTACACCTCTGCCGATTCGGTCTTTCAGATCGCCGCGCACGAAGCGTGGATTCCGCTGGAAGAGTTGTATCAGGCGTGCGAAATCGCCCGTCAACAGCTGCGCCCACCGAACGACGTGTCCCGGGTTATCGCGAGACCCTTTGTCGGCACGCCCGGCGCGTGGCACCGTACCGCCAATCGGCGCGACTATTCCATCCAGCCCCCTGGCGAGACGCTGCTCGACGCACTGGCCGCGGGCGGAATTCCGCGCTCTGGGGTAGGGAAGGTCGACGACCTTTTTGCCGGCCGCTCGATCCGCTCGACACACACCAGCGGGAACGCGGAGGGGATCGCCGCCCTTCGAACGTGGCTATCTGGACCCGACGATGGGTTCTGCTTCGCCAATCTGGTAGATTTCGACCAACTGTACGGACATCGGAACGACGTCCGCGGATTTCAGGGCGCGCTCGAGGACTTCGATCGCGCACTGCCGAGCTTGCTGTCTTCCCTGCGAGATCACGACGTGCTGTTTATTACCGCCGATCATGGAAACGACCCGACCACCGCTTCGACCGACCACGCGCGCGAGCGTGTGCCGCTGGTCGTGGTCGGCAAATGGGTGCGCGGCGGATCGTTGGGCGCACGCGACACTTTTGCCGATGTTGGCGCGACCGTCGCTGAGTGGTTTGGGCTGTCGTGGCGCGGCCGCGGCGTGTCGTTCCTTCCGCAGCTCGTGGGTGCATGACGGGCTACGACGTGTCGCATGATCCGGGGATCCTCGTCACGTTGCGCGCAGCCGCTGAGGCGGCGCGCGCCAACGCGTGGTGTCCATACTCCGAGTTTCCTGTCGGCGCGGCGTTGCTCGCTGAAGATGGGCGTGTGTTTTCCGGATGTAACGTGGAGAACTCCTCCTATCCCGCCGGGATGTGCGCCGAACGCGTCGCGCTGGGTGCGGCGATCGCAGCTGGGGTGCGCCGGTTTGTTCGTGTGGTGATTACGTCTGCGTCACATGATCCCACGCCACCGTGCGGGATCTGTCGCCAGGTGCTGGTCGAGTTCTGTCCAGAGCTCGAGATCGTGGCGTTTGCCCCCGATGGTCGGATGGCGCGTTGGTCGTTGACCGCTTTGCTCCCCGCGCCGTTCACGCCGGCATCGCTCGAACGCGTGTGAAGTCTCCCCTGCTATTTCCTTCGTGAACAATCACTTGCTGACGTTTCTGTCATCCGTTGCCCAACATCGCTTCGACCTGCGACGACGCGTCGTACGGCGCGCGCCGGGACTTGGTCGGGCGATGGCGCTTGCATCCGTTTTGGTGTTGGGGCCGCTCGCGTGCACCGAGTTGTTCGATGGCGGCGATGCCTGTCCAGCGCTCTGTCCATCGCGGCCGACGGCGTTTCGCGACACGATCATTGAAGCCGTTGTCCTCGACACGACGGTCGGCGGGTATCCCGAGTTAGGCCTCTCGCAGACGCTGTTACTCGCCAATCGGCCGGATACGTTGGTCACCCGCGGCGTCATTCGCTTCGACGTGCTGCCAACCCAGTACTTGCCCAACCGGACTGGGGCCAGTGCAAGCATCACGGCGGTCGATTCGGTGTTCCTCATTCTGCCGCTCGATACCACAGGGCGGCGCGGCGTGGATTCGGTTACCGTCGACGCGTTCGACGTCGACACCAGCGCCAATGATTCGTCGCAGGTCGTGCTGAAAACGCTCTTTCGCACGGATCGGTTGATTGGCTCGCGGCGCCTGTCGTTGCTCACGCTCGGAGACTCGTTGCGTATCCCGATTCTCAAGAGCGTGCTGGCGGGAAAGATCGCCACTGGGGCGCGATTGCGGGTCGGTCTGCGCATGACCGGCGGCAGCGGTCAACTGCGCGTGATTGCGTTTACCTTCGGTGGTGGGGCGCCGATCCTGCGCTTCGATCCAACTACCGACACCACCTACGCGCCGATCGGCGTGAACCCGTCCACCTCGATTTCTGGGGCGACGTCGGACGTCAACCTCGCCTATCTGATTTACGGCATGCTTGATCGCGGCTCTCCCGCGCCGGATCAGAACACCTTGCAGGTCGGCGGCTTTCCCGCGTATCGCACGTATCTGCGTTTCGCGTTGCCCAAGCTGATCAGCGATTCGAGCACGATTGTGCGCGCCGAGGTGCTGCTCACACAGCGTCGGTCCAGCTTCGTAAATTTGCGCGATACCGTATCGATGCTGCCGTTAGTTCCGACGTCCACGGCGTCGATCACCGATATCCGGCGCATCCTCGATTTGTCGGCCGACGGCCTCTTTGCGTCTATTGACTCCGTGCGCTTGGTCCCGAGCGACAGTGGGCTGCGAACGGTCAACGTGCTCACGCTCGCGCGCTCGTGGGCTTCGTTGCCCGCTGAGGTGCCGCGCGCCATCGCGTTCCGCATCTCGCTGGAAGGCGGACAGCCCGCGGAGCTGCGGTTCTTTTCCAGCAAGGCGTCGGCGGCGCTGCGTCCGCGACTTCGCATCACGTATCTTCCTCGAAACGAGTCGGCAATCCCGTGATGCGTTTACGATTGAGGGTATTTGCCGCTGCGCTCGCGCTGGCCGTTCAGGCGATGCCGGCACATGCCCAAGGCACGCTCAGCAACCTCGGATTCGGGTATCCCGTTGGTGGCAAGAGCATCCGTGCCACCGCGACCGGCGGCGCGTTCGGTGAGTTCGATCCGCTGAGTCCCGTCAATCCGTCGTCGCTTGGGGGTCTGGTGCGCACCGTCATCGGCGTGCAGACGGAGCCGGAGTTTCGCACCGTTCGCGCGGGAAGCACGACCGAGAAGTCGACCGCGCAGCGGGTGCCCCTTCTCATGCTGGCGGTCCCGATTCGCGGTGGCTTTGCCGTTGGTGTCAGTGCCACCACGTATCTGGATCGCAGCTACACCACGATTACGCGCAGCGATTTGGTGCTGAATGGCTCGACCGTGCAGTCGACCGACCAGAACGACGTCCGCGGGTCGATCGCGGACCTACGCATTGCGACGGGATGGCAAATCAATGCGCGCTTCAAGGTCGGGCTGGGCGGGCATCTCTTTACCGGCGACAACGTGCTGGTGCGCAGCCGGAACTTTGACGACACGACGGTCTTTGGAAGCGTGCTCGATAGCTCGCGCGTCATCTACTTCGGAACGGCGCTCTCGCTCGGCGGCGAATGGAGTGTGGGCAGTGGACTTGCAGCGATGATGTCCTACCGCAAAGGCAACGGCATGGATGCGCGCGTGCAGGACTCGATCAAGACGAAGGGCAACGTACCCAACAAGCTGGGGCTGGCGCTTCGCTATGATGGGATTCCCGGTTCGATCTTTTCCGTGGGACTGGATTATCAGGACTGGTCTCGCATGGCGGCCCTGGGATCGTCGCGTGTCGAGACGCGAGACGCGACCGACTGGCATGCGGGCGCCGAGGTTGGTGGTCCGCGCATGCGCGGGTTACCAATCCTCATGCGCGCTGGCGTGGCGAGGAACGCCTTGCCCTTTGGTGTTGACGGCAAGCTTGTCAACGAAACACGATGGACGGGTGGTTTCGGGCTGCCTGTCGCGCGCGACGCCGCCTCGCTCGATCTGTCGGTGCAGCGCGCGAATCGCACACTGGTCGGCGGGAGTGCGAAAGAGTCGGCGTGGCTGTTCGGCGTCGGTATCCAGATCCGCCCATGACCACTGAGACGTCGGTGTCTACGGTCGGTGAGCACACGCCGCCGCGCACGGTGTATATCGAGACGTACGGCTGTCAGATGAACGTGGCGGACTCGGAGCTGATGTATGGAAAGCTTGCCGCACACGGGTATGCCCCGGTAGACGCACCCGATGGCGCCGACGTGATCCTGGTCAACACTTGCGCCATTCGTGAGAACGCGGAAACGCGAGTCATTGGTCGGTTGGGTGAACTCAAGCGCAACATGAAGAAGGGTGCCATCGTCGGCGTGACGGGATGCATGGCCCAACGACTCGGGCCGCGCCTGTTGACGCAAGCGAAGCACGTCTCGCTCGTCGTCGGTCCCGACGGGTATCGGGCGCTGCCCGAACTCATTGAGGGAGCGCGAAACGGTGAGCGCTTTTCGGCAACGGACTTTGACCTCGAAGAGCACTACGAAGATGTCGTGGCGCGTCGCTTTGAAGGCGTGAAAGCGTGGATCCCGGTCCAACGCGGATGCAACTACCGGTGTACGTATTGCATCGTGCCGTACACGCGCGGGGAGGAACGCAGCCGGAAGCTCGCCGACGTGGTGCGAGAGACCCGTGACGTCGTTACGCAGGGCCTTACCGAAGTCGTATTGCTGGGGCAAACCGTCAACTCGTACCACGACGGCACGCACGATTTCGCTGATCTGCTGCGCGCGGTGGCTGCGGTCGATGGGATTCGTCGTGTGCGGTACACCAGCCCGCACCCCAATGATTTTTCTGAGCGCGTGATTGCAGCGATGGCCGAGGTGCCGGAGGTGTGCGAGCACGTCCACCTGCCGATGCAGAGTGGGTCGACGTCGATGCTGAAGCGCATGTTGCGTCGGTACTCGCGCGAAGACTATCTGGCGAGTGTGGACCGATTGCGTTCCGCGATCCCAGGGCTCGCGCTCACGACCGACATCATTGTCGGATTCCCCGGTGAGACCGACGAAGAATTCGAAGACACCCTGTCGCTCTGTCGCGAGGTGCGCTTTAACGATGCGTTCATGTTCAAGTTCTCGATGCGCGAAGGCACGCCGGCCACGCGCATGCCCGTCGAGTGGACGGTCCCCGATGCGGTGGTCTCCGAACGGTTTGAACGTTTGATGGCCACGGTTCGCGGTATCTCGCGTGAACAGAACATGGTGCGCCTTGGCGCGCGCGTTGAGGTGTTGGTGGAAAAGGTCGCGCGCGATGGTACACTGCTGCAGGCGCGGTCGCGTGACTTCAAGACGGTGATGGTGCCCGCGGAATCGGCGAAGATTGGTGACTATCTCACCGTCGAGCTGAGCGGAACGACGGGTGCGACGTTCCTGGGAACGCCGGTGCGTGACCGCGCGCCACTCCCCATGGCTGGCTCCGCCGTGTAGGGCAGTCGTACGCGGCGTGCGATGGGCGTGCGATGGGCCAGCGATGGGCGTGCAATGGGCGTGCGGTGAAACGGTGACGGCGGCAATGCGACGGTAACGATCGGCGTGGGCGTGTTCGCTAGTCTTGATAGTGCCCCCGCTCATTCATCTGGTTACCGCGTGGCTTGTCGGCGCGTGCTTCGGCGCCACCGGATTGCTCAGTGGCAGCAGCATCGCTGCGATCGCCTGTGGCGCGGCCGGTGCGGGACTGGTCATCGGATGGTCTCGCGGCGTCGATCGACGTGCCACGGCCGTCGTGTGCGCCATCGTCGCCGCCGCGGTCGCATGGCAGTCGCGGGCACTTTCGGACCAGCAGCGGACCTGTCGCGCCGCACTGGGCGCGGCGCTCGCGCGCGGTGATACCCTTCACGCCGTGTTCGACGACGAGGCACGGCCTACTGCGAGCGCGCGAGGTGTCGGTCCCATGCGCAGTGTCGGTCCCATGCGCAGTGACGGTCCCATGCGCAGTGACGGTCCCATGCGCAGTGACGGTCCCATGCGCAGTGACGGTCCCATGCGCAGTGACGGTCCCGTGCGCAGTGACGGTCCCGTGCGCGGTGTTGCGGCTGGAAGCGGGCGCTTCGCCCGCTGTCGGGTACCGGTGTCGGCGCGTGTGGTGAGCGGGCATGCGCGTGCCGGCTATTGGGTCGCGCTCTCCGGTCGCACACTGATCACGACGCGCGGTCTTCGCGTCGACGCGCACCTCGAAACGCCACCCACCGCGCGTCGCGACGCACTGCGCGCCGTGCGCGGTCGTGCCGGCGCGGTCATCGATCGCGACTTCGGGGTGAACGCCCCAATGGTGCGTGCACTCTTGATCGCCGATCAGGACGGCATCGCGCCGTCGGTACGCGAGGTGTTTGCCGACGCTGGGTTGGTGCACATGCTCTCCATCTCCGGACTGCACGTCGCGATTATTGCTGGTGCACTGCTGATTGTCCTGCGCGCCTTGCGATTATCTCGCACCATCGCCTTCGCCGTCGCGATGCTCGTCGTTGTGTTCTACGTGGCGATGCTTGGCGCGCCACCGCCAGCCGTGCGGAGCGCCGTGATGCTGGGCGTGGTGGGGCTCAGCGAACGCCTGCAGCGCCCAACGCACCCGTGGACGGCGTTGGCCCTTGGTGCGGTCATCCCCGCGCTCCAGCCATTGGTCGTGCTCGATCTGGGCTGGCAGCTGAGCGTGAGCGGTATGGCAGCGCTGGTGGCAGCTCGCGCACTCCTCCGGCGCGTACGGCTCGCCGAACGGCGTGGACATCGTCGTGCGGTGCGCAGGGCGTTGGCGTGGGTGCAGGGTCTTCGTGGTTGGCAGTATGCGCTGGCTCGCGAACTGGTGACCGGCACCGTGGCCACCATCGTGACCGCGCCGCTCATCGCGTGGACGTTTGGACGCATCAGCGTGATCGCGCCGGTGTCGAATGTGGTGGCCAGCCCATTGGTCGCCTTCATCCAGCCCGCGCTCTTTCTGTCGGTCATTACCAGTCCATGGCCGTCGCTCTCCAAGCTCATCGCCGACGCCACCGCACCGGCCCTCGCGGCGTTGCATATCGTGGCGGATTCTGCGGCGCGGATTCCCTATGCCACGCTCCATATTGCCCCCACCGCCGCAGGAGCCATCTGCGCGGGAATCGCCTCCGCCGCCGGTGTGCGAGCGACGGCGTCGCGCCTTTGGCTTCCGGGTTTTGTCGTCGCCGCTGCGGCACTGACCTGCGCCATCTGGCTCCCGCTCCTCGGGCGTGGCACGGGCCAACTTGAAATGCATGTGCTCGACGTGGGCCAAGGAGACGCCATCGCCCTGCGTACGCCGCGGGGGCGATGGCTCCTGATTGACGCGGGTCGTCGCTGGGACGGAGGCGACGCCGGCCGACGAACCGTCGTGCCCTACATCAGGCGCCTCGGAGGCCCGGTGTCCGCCCTCGTCGTGACGCACGCCCACGACGACCACATCGGTGGAGCGGCCAGTGTGATTCAGGCGTTGTCGCCACAGGTCGTGTGGGAACCGGCCTTTGTCACACCGAGTGCTACCTATCGCGCCACGCTGGAGCTTTTGGGCCGGACCGCCGTGCCGTGGCATCGGGTCCAACCAGGTGACCGATGGGTTTTGGACGGCGTTGAGATCCGCGTGCTGGCCCCCGACTCCATCTGGACGGCGCACCAGAACGATGCCAACGAAACCTCGGTCGTGCTGCGCGTGCGGTATGGGGAGATCGTCTTCTTGCTCACCGGCGACGCCGAACGGGCGGAAGAGGAATGGATCGTCGCCAACACCGACTCGGCGTTGTTGCGTGCGGATGTGCTCAAGGTGGGGCACCACGGCAGCAAGACCAGCTCATCCGAGCTCTTCCTTGACGCCGTCCGCCCTCGGCTCGGCGTCGTGTCGGTGGGCGCGAACAACAGCTATGGTCACCCGTCGCCATCCACCCTCGGCACCTTCGCCGATCGCGCCATCCCGCTGCTCCGAACCGATTTGGAGGGGACGCTCGTCCTCTCGACAGACGGGAGGCAGCTGTCGGCCAGGGTGGGCGGAGAACGGTGGGTCGTGCCTCCACGCTGATCACTTTGGTTCATACTTCGGAGGCGCAGCTCTTGCCGTGTTGAAGGCGCAATCGTCACTTTCCATCATGCCGCGCGCAATCGATTGCATTTCGTTCGTTCGGCGTCAAACTCGAAGCTTATTCCCGCCCTGAGGACCTGATTTTGGTCAAGCATACTGCGACATCTGTCGTCACAATCGAGCGCTTCATTATCGAGCAGGAACGCAAGTTCCCCGATGCCACCGGGGAGCTTTCGGGCCTCCTCTACGACATGGCCCTCGCCGGGAAGATGATCGCCAATAAGGTCCGCAGCGCGGGCCTCGCGGATATCCTTGGCGCGACCAGCGATACGAATGTGCAAGGGGAGGTACAGCAGAAGCTTGACGTCATCTCGAATGAGATTATCGTCAAGGCCTTCGATCATGGCGGCCGCCTGTGTGCGATGGCGTCGGAAGAAGAGCCCGATATCATTCACATCCCGGAAGGGTTTCGTCCAGGGAAATACGTGCTGTTGTTCGATCCACTCGACGGCTCAAGCAACATCGACGTCAACGTGCCCGTTGGTACGATCTTCTCCGTCTATCAGAAGATCACGCGTGGAACGCGCGGTGAGATGGAAGACATGCTGCAGCCCGGACGCCGACAGGTCGCCGCGGGCTATGTGATCTATGGCTCGAGCACCATGATGGTGTATACCACAGGCCAGGGCGCACACGGCTTCACGCTCGACCCCTCCATCGGCGAGTTCTTGTTGTCGCATCCGGACATCAGAATTCCAGAGCGCGCGCGATATCTCTCGGTCAATGATGCCTACGAGCAGGATTGGCCAGAGCCGACGAAAGCACTCATGCGGCGATATCGTGGGCTTGACGGTGCACGCAAGCCGCTCAACGTGCGGTACGTGGGCTCGCTGGTTGCCGATTTCCATCGCAATCTGCTTGGTGGTGGCGTGTTCTGTTATCCTGCTAACTCCAAATCACCGCGCGGGAAACTGCGCTTGCTGTACGAGGCCAATCCACTGGCCTTTATCGCGGAACAAGCCGGCGGCATGGCGACGGACGGACACAAGCGCATCCTCGATGTGGAGCCCACCGAGTTGCACCAACGCTCGCCACTCTACATCGGCAGCAAGGCCGAAGTGGAGACGGTCGCCGAGTTTCCGCTTCCAACGCCCGATCGGCGGCACCACGCGCGCGAGCAGTAGTCGTTCGCACGGTGAAAGATCGCCTCTCGCCTTCGGGCATTCCCATTCCGACCGTCGTCCGCCCGGACGATGTGCATACGGACTACGCGCGCGACCTCGGTGATCCGGGGCAGTATCCCTTTACGCGCGGCGTGCAGCCCACGATGTACCGTGGTCGACTGTGGACCATGCGTCAATACGCCGGATTCGGCACGGCGCAGTCTACGAACGAGCGCTTTACGCTGTTGCTCGATGCCGGCCAAACCGGTCTGTCGGTGGCCTTCGATTTGCCAACACAAATGGGCATCGACTCCGATTCGCCGCGCGCGAGCGGCGAGGTGGGGCGCGTCGGTGTGGCGATCGACACCGTCGAGGACATGCACGTGCTGCTGGCGGGTATTCCGCTCGATAAAGTGTCCAGCAGCATGACCATCAACGCGACCGCCTCGACGCTGTTGGCGATGTACATCGTGGTGGCGGAAGAGCGGGGCATCGATCGCGCCGCGCTGTCGGGAACGGTGCAGAACGACATCCTGAAGGAATACATCGCCCGCGGCACGTACATCTATCCGCCGGGGCCGTCGATGGCGCTCACCGCGGAGATGTTTCGCTTCGCCGCCGCTGAGGTGCCGCAGTGGAATCCCATTTCCATTTCGGGGTATCACATTCGCGAAGCGGGCAGTACGGCCGTGCAGGAAGTCGCGTTTACCTTCGCCGACGCGATTGCGTATGTCCAACAAGCCGTCGATGCCGGACTCTCCGTCGACGCCTTTGCGCCGCGCCTGTCGTTTTTCTTCGCTGCGCACAGCGATCTCTTCGAAGAAGTCGCCAAGTTCCGCGCGGCACGTCGCATGTGGGCGCGCATCATGCGCGAGCGCTTTGGCGCGAACGACAATAGCTGCCGTTTGCGGTTTCACACGCAAACCGGCGGCGTGACGCTCACCGCGCAACAGCCACTCAACAACATCGTTCGCGTGACCGTGCAAGCGTTGGCCGCCGCGCTCGGTGGCACGCAGTCGTTGCACACCAACGGCTACGACGAAGCACTGGCCCTTCCGACGGCCGATGCCGCTACCTTGGCGCTACGGACGCAGCAGATTGTTGGCTACGAGTCCGGCGTGACGCAGACCGTCGATCCGCTGGCGGGCAGTTGGTATGTGGAGCAACTCACCGACGAAGTCGAACGGCAAGCACTGGAACTGATTGCCAAAGTCGATGCACTGGGCGGTGCCGCTGAGGCCATCAAGGTCGGGTTCTTCCAGGACGAGATCGGGAAAAGCGCGTATGCGTACCAGCTTCGCGTCGAGGCCGGTGACACGGTGGTGGTGGGCGTCAACAAGTTCGGCGATGGGCAAGATCCACCGATCATTCCCGCGCCGGATTTTTCGTCGCTGGAGCGCGGACAAGTGGCCCAACTGGCGCGCGTGAAGGCGTCGCGCGATCACGCGGCTGTTGCGGCCTCGCTCGCCGCGATTACCACGTGCGCCGAGGACTACCTGCCAACGCACGTCGGCACACGCCGGGAAATGATGCCGCGCATCATCGAGGCGGTACGAGCACGGGCAAGTGTGGGCGAGATCGCTGATGCCTTAGAGCGGGTGTGGGGGCGGTACCGGCCGACGATGTAAGGCTTTGGTGCTCAGGACTGCCGTAGAAGTACTCAGCACAGCTGGTAAGTACTGAGTACTCGGTCCTCCCGACTTCCGACTCGAAAGCCGCCACACCATAATCGCAAAGCGCCTATGGTGTCGCTGCTTTCGCCTTCGGTTCCAGCTTCGCCGCCCACAGCCCCGAATTGAAATCCGTAAACAGCACCCGCCCCTTCCACGGCATCGCGTTCATCACAAACGGCGCATTCGCCGTGAACGCTTGCGGATCGATCGGCTTGAAGACCGCAATCTCTCGACGCTGGTCAGCCAGATTGCCCATCAATTCACCGCTCACGTCGACAATGCGCACACCGCCGTCGTAGTACGCCTGATACAGAATGTCGTCTTCGACAATGATGTCATGCGATCCGTAGTCTTCCAGCTGATAGCGGCCGACCTTGCGCATGTGCATCGGGTCTGTCGCGTCCACAATGTGCACATAGCCACCCGAGGTCTGCGCCACGCCGCCAGCGGAGCCTAACGTATTCTGATAGTTGGTGCCTTCCCACACCTTGCCGGCACGATTCATCTCTTCGTCGCCCAAGAACAGGTACGTGCGCCCGGTAGACTTCTGGAAGTACGGATAAATCTCGTGCCCCGAATTGATCGGGAAGACGTTGATCAACTTCGGCTTCTCGATCGTGCCGCCGTACGTGCCGTTACCGACGTCCACGATCACGGCACCAATGCCACCCTGCGCCGAATAGGCGATGCCGTCGTTGACCCAGAGATCATGAATGCGCGCGTTGGGATGCTGATATTCGCTCACGTACTTCGGCTTCGTGATATCCTTCACGTCGATAATCACGTACTTCTGCCCGCCGGAAATCGCGAACAGGTGATCGTTCGTGGCGAACAGGTTGTGCACGCCACCGGTCAGCTCCTGGTCAAACGTGCTGGCGATCTTGGGATGGGCGGGAACGGCGAGATCAAGGATCACCACGCCATTGATGCGATTCGACGCCCCTTCGCGCGACAGCGCGCCGTAGCGACCGTCCGGTGACACCGTCACGTCGTTGATGGTACGGGCATCGATCTTGATCGAATCCGTCTTCACGATGTGGTCCATATCCGTGATGTCGAACACGAGCGCGTAGCCATCACCACCCCATGTGCCCACGAGGCAATAGTCGCGGCCATCTTTGCCTTTCCACGGCCACAGATCCGACGTGGCCGTCGTTGACACCGATCCTCGGCCCGTGACCGTGATCCGACGCACGACGTCACGCGGCTTGGCTTCGAGGACCTTGCGCGCCATCGTGTTGCCGGAGCTGGCCATCAGCGTAAATCGACCCGGCGCATTTGCGGTAAAGCGCCCCCAATCGATGATGCCAGGTCCGCCGGGAGCGGCCGTTGTGTCGTCCGGCTGGTAGCTGTAGCTCCACACAATCTGTGCGTTTTTGACTTCGCTACCAGCGGCGTTCCGAGCGGTCGCGTTCAGGCGCACCACGTCGCCCGTGCGAATCACGTCGTCCTGGATATCAATGGCGATCGAGCGCACCGGGTTTTGCAAGACGCGATACGCCTTCTCGGCGCGCACGCCTTCTGTTTCCGCAGTGATCGTCGTGGCGCCAGCGCTGAGCGCCGTCACCGTACCGAAGCGATCGACCGTCGCCACGCCCGGAGTGCTGCTTCGCCACGTCACGGTCAGCCCCGCGCGCATGCTGCCGTTGGCATGCATGCCCACGGCGCGATGGCCGAGCGCGACACCGGTATACAAGGTGCCGGAATCGGCGGTAATCTCGATCGTGGAGAGAGCGGGCCACGTCACCAGGACGGGGATGTCGAGAGTGATCGGGACACCGTTTGCCCCCTGCGCCGTCGCCGTCGCGGTATACGACCCGGCTTGGAAGGCACGGACTTGTCCGCCACCAAACGCGACGGCCAGCCGTGGTCCACCAATCCGCACCACCGCGTCGGCGATCACGCTGCCACGTGTATCATACGCGGTCACCTTGAAGGGCATCGCGTCACCAGCGCGCAGGGTGATTCGCGCCGGTTCGGCCACCAGCGTGGCCACAACGGCCTGTGGTGCCGATTGCGCACTGGCACGGGAGGCAAGGGCGGAGCACGCAGGGAGGGCGGTGCTGAGCACCAGCGCGGTCGTGACGAATCGCATGCGACGGGATAAGTTCATATCTCGTGACTCCGGTGATATCTCTCGAAACGCACGCACAACAGGACGTCGCACGTGCACGGGGACATGGGTTTTTCAGCAACGGACGAGCAACATGCCTACGACATCGCCAATGACAGCCTCGCGCGTGACGATCGGCGCAGCACGAACACACACGATTCTGGCGCGCAGACAGGGGTTCGGCAAGACGCGCAACGTTGCGCGCTGCTCCGCATCGCTGTTCGCCGCCTCGCTTGTCGCGACGCTGACGCCGAGTCCCCGGCATGCGCAAGTCGCGCCAGTTCCGGCGAAAGCGCAGGAAAAACCGGCTGCCGACTACTGGGTCTACGTTGGGGCAGAATCGGCCGACCAGATCTATCGCATCCGATTCGGGCCGACCGGCACCGTGGTCGAAAAAACGATACGCATCGGCGAGCTCGCCGCCGAGATGGAGGGCCCACACGGCTTGGTCATCTCGCGCGATGGGAAGTACCTGCACATGACCACCGGACACGGCTTCCCCGACGGGAAATACTGGCGGTACGAACTCGGACCGGACACGCTGGTTGGCCCAGGGGTGTTACTTGGCAACTTCCCGGCGTCGCTCGACGTCACCCCCGACGGGCTCTATTCCTTCTCCGTCAACTTCAATTTGCATGGGGACATGATTCCGTCGACCGTGTCGGTGGTGTACACGCCATCGCACACCGAAGTCGCGCGCATCGTGACCTGCACTATGCCACATGGCAGCCGCATCAGCGCCGACGGCATGAAGCAATACTCCACCTGCATGATGGATGATCAGCTGGTCGAGATCGACACGCGCACCTTCGAAGTGTCGCGGAGATTCTCGCTCGCCAAGGGCAAGGAAGGCCCGTTGGCGAAAGACGTAGAGGTAACCGCCGCCGGGATGGACCACAACATGGCTGGCATGGACCGCGCCATGCACGCGGCGACATCGGGGACGAAACCCGCACCGGTACCGCCAGCAACCGCGACGATCGATCCCGCGCAAGTTGGACGCGCCGGCATGGGGATCGAGAAGCACGAGATGGCGCCCAACAGTTGCTCGCCAACCTGGGCGCAGCCGTCGATTACGGCCGATCGTATCTGGGTAGCCTGTAATAAGGCTGACGAAATTCTCGAGATCAACGCCGCCACGTGGACACTCACCCGCAAGCTCAAGACCGGCCGTGGCGTGTACAACATCGCCGTCACACCAAACGGGAAGCTCATGGTGGCCACACTCAAGCAGGGTGCCGGCATTGAGATTTTCGACATCGCCAGCGGCAAGAGTGTGGCGCAGCTCAAGACGTCCACCACCATCGCGCATGGCGTGGCCATCAGCAGCGATTCGCGGTACGCGTTTGTGAGTAGCGAAGGGGTTGGCGCGGCGCCGGGAAAGGTAGACGTGGTGGATCTGACGGCGTACGCAAAAGTTGGCACGGTGGACATCGGGCCACAGGCCAGTGGCATCGCTTTCTGGAAGATGCGCAAGTGACCACGGCGGGGATCGTCCACTGACGGAGCCCACGCCGCGGTCGCTGCCGGTCTTGCGTGCAATGATCGACGCGCTTGATCGCGATCTCTTGCACGTGCTCGCGCAACGCATGGCACTGGTCGCCGAGGTTGCTGCCTACAAGCGACAGCACAGCATCCGCATTCGCGACTTCACCCGTGAGCGCGAAGTGCTCGACGATCGCCGCGATCGCGCCCGCGCCCTTGGGCTCCCGCTCGGTGAGATCGAGTCGATCTTTCGGGTGCTCTTACGATCCAGTCGCGATCATCAGGCCGCGCTGCGCGCCGAAGTCCCCGCCGACGCCAGGTCGCTCACCATCGCCGTCATCGGCGGACATGGAAAGATGGGCGCGATGCTGGCCAGACTCTTTGGCGATATGGGGCATCGCGTCATCATCGCCGATCGCGACACGGCGCTCACGGCTTCAGACGCTGCCGCGCAGGCTGATGTGGTGGTAATCAGTGTCCCGATCGAACACACGGAGCAGGTGATTCGCGACGTGGGTTTCCATGTGCGCGATGACGCGTTGCTGATGGACATCACGTCCATCAAGGAGTCGCCGGTTGCCGTGATGCTCGCGAGTACCAAGGCCAGTGTTGTCGGCACACACCCGTTGTTTGGCCCCGGGGTGCACACGCTGCAGGGACAGCGCTTCGTAGTATGCCGAGCGCGCGGTGAAGCGTGGGCCGATTGGGTGGTGCAGACGTTTACCGCGAGAGGATTGGCGGTGACCGAAGCGACACCGGTGCAGCACGACCGCGCGATGTCGGTGGTGCAGGTCCTCACGCACTTTCAGACACAGGTGCTTGGCCTCACGCTGGCGAAACTCGGTGTGCCGCTCGATGACACGCTACGCTTTACGTCGCCGGCCTACCTGCTGGAGCTGTACGTGGCGGCGCGACATTTCGCGCAGGACCCGCAGCTGTACGGGCCCATTGAGATGCGCAATCCGCAAACAGGCGCGGTCACGGCAGCCTTTCGGAGCGCCGCCGACGAACTGGGCGCTATCCTGGCGAGCGGTGATCAGGAGGCATTCAACGCGCTCTTCGCTGACGTGCGTGAGTTCTTCGGCGCGTTCACTACCGAGGCCGTGGAGCAGTCCAGCTTCCTCATCGATCGCATCGTGGAGCGTAGCTAGCGTGAACGACCGACAAGGTCACGGCACACTTGAGCGCATCTGGATCAAACGCTCAAAGCGTGGCCCCATGGATTTCGTGCCGCAGGCGGCGGTTCGTACCAACCGCGGGCTTGTCGGAAATGCCAACCAAGGTGGCCGTCGCCAGATCACTATTCTGGAGGCCGAGCGTTGGCAGGCACATATGTCCGCGTTGGGAGCGACGTTCAATCCCTCAGTCCGTCGCGCGAATCTGTTGGTAAGTGGTTGCGACCTCACCAACTCACGCGGACGGATCCTGCGCATCGGTGCCGTAAGACTGGAAATCGCCGGGGAGACGAAGCCCTGTCACCAAATGGATGCAGTGTTCACCGGGCTCCAGGCCGCGATGCGGCCGGCGTGGGGCGGTGGGGCATTCGCCATCGTCTTGAACGACGGCATCATCAATGTGCAGGATGCCGTCGAGTGGGAGATTGCCGATGCGCCCAACACCGTAGGCGTCGCAAGCGCGGCGGCGGACTGACGCAGCCGCGCGGTGGTCTTATTGGCGAGCGGGCTTGAAAGTCGACGCGCGAATGCGAACCGTACGCTCAAGCTCATCCCTTGCTTGAAGGACCTTTTGTCGCAGATCCAACGGTAACGCTGGTTGATTCGCCAACCACCCATCGATCTCTCGCAAGGCCTCGGCGCTCTGCTGACCTCCCACCGCCGCAGTGAGCCAGCTGCCAAGGAAAAAAATCCGGCGGTTCTGCTGGATCCAGCGCAGAGTGTCAAGCGACGGCACGAGATACTTTCGACTCAGTTCGCTGTGGTCAGGATCGTGGAAGCTTCGCGTGCTGGACGTCACCCACTCCTCGTTCAGCGTCGCGTCCTGAAACCATCGGGCAAAGAGCAGGCGCTTGGTCGCCGAATCCGGGCGTGCTGCACCAGCCACAAACGCTTGTCGCTTTCCCTCGGTTGTCGAATCGCGTTGCGTTTCCGCCGCCAACCTCGCATCAGCCGTTGGTGCCGAGCGAGACATCAGTCGGGTGACGATTGCCCAACGGGTCGGCGCACGCAGTGGCAAACCAAAAATGGAGTCGGCCTCCAGCCAGCGATCCAGCTGGGCCAACGCCACCGGCCCGCGTGCCAAGTTGATGGTGGCATCGAGAAACGTCTTCCGCGGGCCATACGCGCGCGTCGTATCGGCCGCGGCGCGCAGCAACAGCGCTTGTGCGTCGGGCAGCAGCGAGTCCCGCACGCGCGTCGCGGCATAACGCGTCAACGCCGTGCTCAGGCGGCCCACCAACGCACCCACCACCTGCTCATCCGTTTCGCGCGGAATCTCCCGCAGGGCGACGGTGATGAAGCGCTCGGGCGCCAATCGCGACTCCCGCACCAGGTCCCAGAGTGCGCCCCACAGCATCGCACGCAGCAAGTCATCCTTCACCGATCCGATGTGCTGTTCCAGCCACGCCACGCTTGTGGAGTCCGGAAGGACGAGGGCGTAGCCAAAGTCGCCGTCGTTCGCGAACACAAAATCCGGTGCCCGCATGCCGCGAGCGCTGGGCACATCGAGCACGGTGGTGCGCATCTCGACCGGAATGCGCATGAACGAACCATCGGCGTAGGCAAGCAGGACTTGCAGCTTGATCGGCCATGCACCGGGGCCTGAGAGGCGCGGCTGTGCGGGGCGCTGCGACAGCCGAAGGCGCGTGATGCGTCCGTCGCGAATGGTCAGTTGCTGCTCAACAATCGGCATGCCCGGCCGCAGAATCCACTGCGCACCCCACGGTGTGAGATCCGTCCCCGCGGCCGAGCCGATTTCCGACAGCAGCTCGCGCCATGTCGCATTGCCGTACGCATACCGCTGCAGGAACTGTTGCACGCCTTGCTGGAACGCACGCTCGCCCACGAGGTAGTCGAGTTGCCGCAAGATCCCCGGTGCTTTGTTGTAGACGATCGGGCCGTAGTTGCTCTTGGCTTGATCAAGATTGCCCAGTGCCTGCCAGACCGGCGTGGTCCCCGCCGTGGCATCGGTACTGTACGCCACTGGTTTGTTACGCAAGTAGAATGTCTTCCATGCGTTGGCCCTGGGTTCAAGCGACGCCTGCATCTTGGCCGCCATGTAGGTCGCGAATCCCTCTTTTAGCCACAGGTCATCGAACCACCGCATGGTGAAGTAGTCTCCAAACCATTGATGCGCGACTTCGTGAAATGTCGTCGCCTGACGCCCCAGCAACTGCGTCGCCGTGGGCCGTTCACGATAGATGAAGCTCTCCTCGTTGTAAAACACGGCGCCCGGATGCTCCATCCCGCCAAACGGAAATGCCGGCGCCAGCAGAAAATCATACTTGTCGAAGGCATACGGCGTGCCAAACCACGTCCCCAGCCACCGTAACGCGCGTGCGTTCATGGCAATCAACGAGTCGGTGTCGGCATCCTTGGCGCGTGACGCTCGTGCCCACATCGACATGGGCACCTCGGGTCCGCCCTCTCGGAGCGCGACGTTGCGCGACGCAACCGTCCAGGGTCCGGCCGCGAAGGCGATGAGGTACGTGCTCAACGCTCGGGTTTCTGCAAAACGATGCGTCCAGCGTGGTCCCACACTGTCGACCGATACACGGGCGCCGTTGCCGAGGGCGCGCCACGAAGGTTGTGTGATGAGTTGCAGCGTGACGCGCGCCTTGAGATCCGGTTGATCGAAGCAGGGGAACAACAGATTGGCGTCCGACGGCACGAGTAACGTATACAGATAGTCCTGACCGTCCGTGGCATCGCGCGTTCTGATAATGCTGGCACCAGCGGCGGCGATGGGCGCGCGAAACCCGATGGTCACCGTGTTCAGTCCCGGTCTTATGAACGGTGCGGCAATCGACACGTGTGCACCGTTCCAGACCGCCCCGTTCACGATCACTGCATTCCCGTTCACACGGAGTGAGTCGACACCAAGGCCACGGAAGTCGAGCACGACGTCTCGCCGATCGGCTAACGGGCGATACTGGAACGCCACGGTGACCGATCCGACCGCGGCGTCGCGTCGTGTGACGTCGAGTTGCAGGGCGTAGCGCACATCGCGCACGGTGGCGCGGCGATGCGCCGCCAGCGCTGACGACACACCGGGGCCAGTGACTGGTGCGACCGTTCGCGCCTGCGATCTACGTGGCCGTGACGATTGTGCCTCGAGCGCCGAACCGCACGCGATCGACGCCAATACGACGCGTGCGAGTGCATATCGCGTCACGCGATGCGCCCCAGCACCTCGCCCACGGTGCCCATGATCTGCTCGATCTGCGCCTCGCTCACAATCAGCGGCGGCGCGATCGCCACGGTGTCACCGGTTTGACGCACCAACACGCCGCGCCGAAAGCATTCGAGGAACACCTCTTGCGCCCTCGCCGTCGGCGCCCCCGGACGAGGCGCCAACTCGATAGCTGCCACCATGCCGATGTTGCGAATGTCCACGACGTAAGGCTGTCCGCGTAACGCGTGCGCGGCACGCTCCAGCAGCGGTGCCGTCGTCGCTGCGCGCGCCAACAAGCCTTCGTCTTCGTACAATCGCAACGTGGCGAGTCCGGCGGCTGCCGCCAACGGATGCCCTGAATAGGTGTAACCATGGAAAAACTCGATCCCGGGCGCCGCATGATCCACCACGGCGTCGTGGATCTTGCGATCGACACAGACAGCACCCATCGGCACCGCGCCGTTCGTGATCCCCTTCGCCAGCGTCATCATGTCCGGCCGCACGCCGAAGGTGGTAGCGCCGAAGGCCGCACCGGTACGCCCGAAGCCCGTGATCACCTCGTCGAAAATCAACAGGATGCCGTACTGATCACACAGCGCGCGCAGTCGCTCCAGATATCCAACGGGTGGAATCAGCACGCCGGTTGAACCGGCGACGGGTTCGACGATGACCGCCGCGATCGTGTGCGCCCCATGCTCACGAACGATCCGCTCCAAGTCGTCCGCGAATTCGGCGCCGAACGCGGGTCGTCCCCGGGAGAACGCGTTGCGCGACGGATCGTGCGTATGCGCGAGATGATCAATGTGGGGGAGGAGCTGCGCGGCGAACGTATCGCGATTGGGCGCAATCCCGCCCACGGAGATCCCGCCAAACCCCACGCCGTGATAGCCGCGTAGTCGCCCCACAAAACGCACCCGAGCAGGCTCGCCCACCGCGCGGTGATACGCCAGCGCCATCTTGAGGGCGGTGTCGACCGCTTCGCTCCCGGAATTGGTGAAGAAGATCCGATCGATCCCCGGCGGTAGCCATGTCGACAACTGTTCGGCCAGCGCAAAGGCCAGCGGATGTCCCATTTGAAAGGGGGGCGCAAAATCGAGCGTCGCGGCGGCCTCCTGAATCGCCGCCGTAATCGGCGCGCGTCCGTGTCCGGCGTTTACGCACCAGAGGCCCGACACGCCGTCAAGAATCTCACGGCCATCCTGGTCGCGATAATACATGCCATGAGCGCTGGCCAGCAAGCGCGGCGCGGCCTTGAACGCGCGATTGTTGGTGAATGGCATCCAGAGCGCGTCCATTGGCGCTGCGGTTGGGCGATGATCGACGTTTGTCATGCCGCGAAAGTGCTGTTGCGGACCGCATTCGTCCAGCGCCCCACCGGATACGGGCAGGGCGTGGCTGATGCCGAGGGGCTGTGACGCGCGCTGCCTCATGGTGGCTAGCCACGCGACGCCACTGGGTCCTTCATCACAGTGTCCGTCTTCCCCCAAGCCGATGGACGAGGATCTTGCGGTACAGATCGGTGCTCGTCATGTATCTATCTTGTGACAGAGTCCTTGCCGCCCCTCGCCCGCCCGTTTTTTCTTCTTTCCCAACACCGAGACCCGCCGATGCGAGCATCCTTTCGCGTATTGCCGTTTACGCTTGCGCTGCTCACCGCCGCGTGCGGCAGTGATGATACCAACACGACGCCGACTCCGGTTGCCGCCGCGGTCACCATCGCACCCAGTGCGACCGGCGCGCTCGTCTCGTTGACCGAGACACGCACGGCGACTGCCACCGTCCGCGACGCCAGCCAAGCCGTGATTGCCAATGCCACCGTCACGTGGTCCAGCAACAATCCGGCCGTGGCATCAGTGACCGGTAGCGGCGCAACGGCCACGATCACGGCGGTTGGCAACGGATCCGCGATCATTACCGCCGCCAGCGGAACCGTTTCGGCGCAACTCCCCGTTGACGTCGCCCAGCGCTTTTCGGCGCTCGCTGTCACCCCGGCAACCGCAAGCCTGGCGATCGGTGCCACCTCGACGCTGCAGTCAACGGCTCGCGATGCCCGGTCGGTCACGATTCCCGGTGCGACGGGCGTAACCTATGCCTCCAACGACCGCACCAAAGCAATCGTGGACGCCGGAGGCATTATCACCGCCATTGCGCCTGGTGCCGCCACGATCACCGCGTCGCTCCTACGCGACGGCGTCACGGCCACTGCCACGTCGGCGATTACCGTCACCGCTCCTGCGGCTACCTTAACGGTCGCTGAAGTGACCGGGACAGGGTCGAATACGTTCTCACCGACCAGCGTGACCGTCGCCGTTGGTGGCATCGTCAACTATACGTTCGCTGGCAACCACAACGTGACCTTCAGTACCGCCGGCGCACCGGCCAATGTGCCCACCGCCAGTAGTGGGACGTTTGCCCGCACCTTCTCGACCGCCGGTACGTATAACTACACCTGCACCATTCATGCGGGGATGAATGGCGCGGTGCTCGTACAGACGCCAAGCATCTTTGCGCAAATGAATGGGGCAAACGAGCGCCCGAACGCCGTCATCACGTCAGCCAACGGCGCTGCGGTATTCACCCGCAACGGCGCAACCGTCAACTACACGGTTGCCTATCAAGGCGTTGCCAGCGCGCCGACGGGTCTGCACATTCACGGCCCCGCAAACACGGCGAACAATGCAGGCATCATCGTCGACCTGATCACGACCCCACCGACGTCAGCCAGCGGCGTCGTGACGGGGACATTTACGGCCACGGCGATCCGCTCGATCGGCGGGCAGCCGCCTATTTCGATGGATTCGCTGTACGTGTTGCTGCAGAATGGGTCGGCCTACGTGAACCTGCATTCCAGCACATTCCCCGGCGGCGAGATTCGTGGTCAGACAGGAACGCCGTAAGGACCGCAGAGAGTAGGCGGTACGCCACCAAGCCTACCGCCTACTCTTCACGATCGCCGATCGACGTGAGGCGATCGGCGATTGCGGCGATTTCTTCCGCGTCACGCCATGCCGTTTCGAGCGCTCGTAGCTCGCCGTGCATGGCCTGACGCTCGGTGTCTTCGTGCATCGCGATTTCCAGTGCGAAGCGTTCCGTGGAGGTCAGGCCCAACACGCCAACGTCGTCATCCCAGAAGATGCTGTTTTTACGACGACGCGTGTGGCGCAAAATGCCGCTCCCACGAATAAACTGCTCCGGGTCTCCTGCATTGGTGATCAACCGCGTGGCGTGCTTCAATTCGCCAGCGCTGCCCCCGCGATGATTGAGTCGCGAGAGGAGCTGTCCAGCAACCTGACCGGCCGTCGGCCCTTCCAGATCAAGCGTCCCCGCTTGGTGCGCGATCCGAAATGTCCACGGTCGATGCTCCTGCGTCGCGACAATCTCGAGTCGCGCGACGTGGCTGAACCGTAGCGGGCGCAACACGCCGTCCGGCGTCCGTACGTGGGCGAGCACGCGATCGTAGATGAGTCGCGATTCGATCTCTTCGAGCGGCCGCTGCACGGTTGTCCGCAGCAGCCTGCTCCCCGTCGCCATCGCCGCGACGCCGACGATCGCCGCCATCGTGCCGAACGCCATTGCCGCGCTGTTCGCGAGCGCGCCTGTCGCGGCATTGGCCGCACGTTGCAGCTGTCGCCTCCGAATGCGCGTACCGTAGCGCCACGCGGCGAACTCGGGGCGCAGAGGCTTGCCGACGCGTACCAATTCCAGTCGCGACGACACCGTGGCCAGGCCAATGTTGTCCGTCGACACGCGGATCGGGGTAGCGCGGTATGCGCGTTCACACTCCTCGACGGCTGCAAAACGCTGCTCAAGCGGTGTCAGGTTCCAATTGTCGCACACCCGGCAGACGGCCCAGAGACGTCCGCGCTCCACATCGAAGGCGAGTCGCCGCCCGACCGGAAACGACTCGATGGTGTCGTTATTCCCGAGCGCACTGTGACAAAACAAACAGGTGGCATACACTGGGCGTTCACTCCAGTCCGAAGTCGCCAAGGCGTGGTTCGAGCAGTATCCCATGATGGCGTCCATCGACCACGCGGACACACTCCGTCGGCGCATGACACCGAGGCACATGGATCGTCTTTCGATTGATCTACGAATGTGATGCCAGCGTCGCGCAAGCGATAGCTCCCAACCGCACATTGTGACGCCGATGACACGATCCAGTCGCCAATCGGGTTGATCATTTGCACGACAGGCGGTACCCTGCGAAGTGCCGTCGAACAGAACCTACACGATTTGGAGTCGCGCCGTATGACGGACCGTCCAGCCCAGTCCCCGACCGATCCAGCCGCACACAGTCCCGCCCCACACGCCTGCGGCAACTGCGCACACGTCGATCGCCGCGGCTTCCTCAGCGCTGCGTCCGTCCTCTCGCTCGGCGCACTGATGGCGGCCTGCGGAGACGGCGTCCTGAGCGGACCCGAGGCGTTCCTCGATATCGTGCGAGACCCCATTCGCATTGATCCGCGCCTGTACCCCGCATTGCAAACGGTGGGTGGTCGTGTCACGATCACCCCGGCGGGACGGGCCCCGATGGTGATCGAGAACGCCGGAGCACAGCGCTACCGAGCGTTTTCTTTGATTTGCCCCCACAAGGGCACCGTCGTTGACGTCGCGGACGACGGCTTCGTGTGCCCCAATCACGGCGCCCGGTTCGCGCGGGATGGTGTGTGGACCGGCGGCCAGAATACCGTCAATCTGTCGCCGATTGCGGTGTCCGTTGAAGCCGACGGCGCACTCCTTGTCGGCGGCATCGTGTTACCGCCGTCGCCGCCCGTGCTGGCCCTCTCGACGAATAGCGCGTCGTTCGCCGTCAGCATCGGCGGCACGGCCGCGGCGCCGCAAACGGTCAACATCACGAACAGCGGCGGGGGCACGCTCAATGGGCTGTCGTTGTCCCTCACCTACGCCGCCAATCAGCCAACGGGCTGGCTCGGTGCCTCCCTCTCATCGCTTGCCGCACCCGCCACGCTGTCGCTGTCCGCGAACCGCGGCTCGCTGGCCGCTGGCACTTACTCGGCCACCGTCGGGGTGGCGGCGACTGGCGCTGCCAACCAAGCGCAGTCGATCGCTGTCACGCTGGTTGTCATCGATCCAACCGCGCCGCCGGCGATCCAGCTATCGAGTACCACCATGTCGTTTTCGTCGACCGTTGGCGCATCGGCTGCGGCGAGAACGGTCCAGGTGATCAACTCGGGAAGTGGCACGGTTGGCGCGCTGGCCATCGCGATCGCGTACGGCGCTGGCGGAACGGGGTGGCTGTCGACGTCGTCGATTGGCGCGACCTCAACGCCCAGCACGCTGACGGTCCGACCACTCACCAACGCCCTCGCCGCTGGCGTGTACTCGGCCACCGTGACCGTGAGCGGAGCAGGCGTCGGGTCGCGTACCCTGGCCGTCACACTCACCGTGGCCGTCGATGGTCTTGCCGTCACCATCGCGGACTGGCCTGCTTTGGCGAATGTCGGTGGCATCGCGGGCAGCGTTGGTTCGCTCAACTTCAACCCGGTCGCCGTGGTACGGACCGGTGCAAACACCTTTGCGGCGTTTTCGTTGATCTGTCCGCACGCTCAGTTTTACGTGCAAGTCGTCAACGGGCAGAGCTTCCGCTGCCCAAACCACGGGGCACTCTTCAATGCGAATGGCGGCCTGGCGTCCAACTCCCCGATCCAAACCAGCTCCCTGACCCCCATGCGAGTGAGCTTCACGCCGGGCAGCCCTGTCCTCTACGTCTCGTAAATGCCCCACCGTGCACGATGACACGCGATCGCTCTGGCGTCTCGAGACCGCGAACGTAGTCTCCAGCAGCGATTGAACCCCGGGTGACGGGTGGCTATGTTTCGGGGTTGCGTTTCCTCCCGTCTCATAATCGTCCAAGTTCCGATCCCATGCCGACTTACGAGTTCCGCTGCCCCGACGGCACCGTGATCGAACGCGTGTTCAAGATCTCCGAAGCCCCGTCAGAGATCCCGTCGCCAAACGGCGACGGTGTTGCAACCCGCATGATCTCCGGTGGTGCCGGTCTGCTTTTTAAGGGATCGGGTTTCTACATCACCGATTACGGAAAAGACGGCAAAAAAGACCAACGCGCCGCCTCTGAAAAGAGTGCCTCATCAGCCGCTTCTTCCTCTGAGGGAAGCGGTTCGAGCAGCGACGCAAAGGGCGAGTCAAAGGGCGAGTCGAAGGGCGAGTCGAAGGGCGAGTCGAAGGGCGAGTCGAAGGGTGATTCGAAAGGTGATTCGAAAGGTGATTCGAAAGGTGAGAGCAAGCCGGCCGCGCCGAGTGCACCGGCGTCGTCGTCTCCAAAAACCGAATGAGGAGGCCCGTGATGGTGTCGCTGCTCCTCCTCGGCATCGGCTCCTCGTGAACCACGCGGATACCTTGCGCGCAGAAATTGCGCGCGCGGCACGCACGCTCGGCGCGCCAGACAACCTCGCACCCGTTCTCGAACGCCCTCGCGACCCCACACACGGCGACTGGGCGACAAACATCGCGATGACGCTCGCCAAGCCACTCGGAAAGAAGCCTCGGGAGATCGCAGAAGCGCTTGTCGCGGCGATGTCGTTAGCCGATGTCGGGGTCGCCAGCGCCGAAATTGCCGGACCCGGGTTTCTCAACTTTCGACTGGATGCCGGATTTCTCGCGCGCGGGTTGCTGCCGATCCTTGCCAACCCGGACGGGTGGGGCCGCCACGACGTGGGCCATGGCCAAAAGGTGGTGGTGGAGTTTGTCTCCGCCAACCCGACGGGTCCTCTCCACGTCGGTCACGGCCGACAGGCCGCGCTCGGCGATGCCATCAGCACGCTGCTCGAATGGACCGGATGGCGTGTCGATCGCGAGTTCTATTACAACGACGCCGGCACGCAAATCGCCAATCTGGCGCGGAGCACGCAGGCGCGTGTCCGTGAACTTGCCGGGGCACCGTTGGACATTCCCGAGGGTGGATATCACGGGGAGTACATTCGCGAAATTGCCCAGGCGTACATCGCGCAGCATCCGCACGATCAGAACGGAGCGGATCTCGACGCGCTGCGCGAGTTCGCTGTCGCTGCGCTGCGCCACGAACAGGATCTCGACTTGCAGGCGTTTGGGGTCAAGTTCAACACGTATTACCTCGAGAGCTCGCTTTATGCCGACGGTCGTGTCGATCGCATCGTGAGTACGCTCCGTGCGTCGGGACACACCTACGAAGAGAATGACGCGCTGTTCCTGCGAACCACCGAGTTCGGAGACGATAAGGACCGCGTGATGAAAAAGAGTGCGGCGAAGGGCGGTGACTACACCTACTTTGTGCCCGACGTCGCCTACCACGTCACGAAGTGGGAACGCGGCTATCATCGCGCCATTAACGTGCAGGGCGCTGACCACCATAGTACGACAATGCGGGTACGTGCTGGCCTGCAAGCGCTTGGGGTGGGAATTCCTGTGGGCTACCCCGACTACGTGCTGCACCAGATGGTGACGGTCATGAAGGGCGGCGAAGAGATGAAGATCTCCAAGCGCGCGGGAGCGTATGTCACCGTGCGTGACCTCATCGACGAGGTGGGCCGCGACGCCGTACGATACTTCTACCTGATGCGGCGCGGCGACTCGCAACTCATCTTCGACATCGACATCGCACGCAGTCAGTCGGAAGAGAATCCGGTATACTACGTGCAGATGGCGCACGCGCGTATGTGCGGCATTTTTCGTGTTGGCGAGATCGCGGCAGCGACCGTCACCGCGGACGACGTGGATCTCGCCGTGCTCGCGGAGCCGGCGGAGCAAGAGCTCATCAAGCAACTGCTCGACTTTCCGTCTGTCGTGCAGAGCGCGGCGGAACAGCTCGAGCCGCATCGTGTGGCCGCGTGGTTGTTGGAGACGGCGCGTGCCGCACACACGTGGTACCACAAGCATCACGTCCTCGGCGAACCCGAGGATATCACGCGCGCGCGGCTCGTGCTGGCGCGCGCCACGCAGCTTGGCCTACAGGCCGGGCTGCGCATCCTTGGACTTTCTGCGCCGGAGCGCATGTGAGCGTACCACCAGCCAGTGCGGTGCTTGTTGTCGGGTCGGTAGCCCTTGACTCGGTCGAGACGCCGTTTGGACGCGCCGATGATGTGCTTGGCGGGTCAGGGACGTTCTTTGCGTCGTCAGCCTCCCACTTTGCACCAGTGCAGTTGGTCGGTGTGGTCGGCGACGACTACCCCGTCGACAAGCTCACGCCGCTGGCAGATCGTGGCGTGGATCTCGCCGGGCTCGAGCAGACGACCGGATCAAGTTTTCGCTGGCGTGGTCGCTATCGGCATGATCTCAACGCTGCCGAGACGCTGGAAACGCATTTGGGAGTCTTCTCGAACTTCCGCCCCAAAATCCCCGAGCAGTTCCGCGATGCACCGTTCGTGTTTCTCGCCAACATCGATCCTCGGTTGCAGTTGCAGGTGCTGGAACAAGTGAACAAGCCCAAGCTCGTCGCCTGCGACACCATGAATTTCTGGATCGAGTCGCGTCGGCCCGAGCTGCTGGAGCTGTTGAAGCATGTCGATCTTATCACGCTCAACGACGGCGAAGCGCGTCAGCTCACGGAACGCACCAACCTCGTGCAGGCGGCGCGTTGGATTCTCGACAAAGGACCGACGCACGTCCTGATCAAAAAGGGCGAGCACGGCGCGTTCATGTTCACGCGTGACACGGTGTTTTTTGCACCCGCGTATCCCCTGGAATCGGTGTTCGATCCCACCGGTGCAGGCGATTCATTTGCGGGCGGCTTTATCGGCTATCTCGCGGCCACCAACGATCTGAGCGAGCGCTCCATGCGCCGTGCGGTCGTCGTCGGCTCGGCCATGGGGTCGTTTGCCGTCGAGAAGTTCTCGAACGCGCGCTTACTGGAACTGACGCGTGCCGACATCGATGCGCGGGTGCAGGAATTCCGCCAGCTCGTCGCCTTCGATGCGGACCTCGACGCGTGAGTGGCGCCGGTGGCCCGCCGATGGATTACCGTTCCGCCGGCGTCGACATCGAGGCGGCGGAGAACGCGAAGAACCGACTCGCGCGGTTAGTCCAATCCACCCTCACGGCTGGCGCGCGTGGCGCGTTCGGCGGCTTCGGCGGCATGTTTCGCATGCCCGATGGCCTGCGTGCACCGCTGTTAGTGGCCAGCGCCGATGGTGTCGGAACCAAGATCAAGACCGCTATCGAGAGCGATCGCCACGAGACGATCGGGCATTGCCTCGTCAACCACTGCACCAACGACATTTTGGTGCAAGGTGCGGTGCCGCTGTTCTTCCTCGACTATGTCGCGTTTGGAAAGCTCGAGCCGCCGATCGTTGAGGCGGTCGTGGCGGGTGTTGCCGCCGGGTGTCGGGAAAACGGCTGTTCGCTGATTGGCGGGGAAACCGCCGAAATGCCGGGGGTCTATACGCCGCCTGACTACGATCTCGCGGGCTTTATCGTTGGTGTGGTGGAGGAAGAGGCAGTACTTGGCAGCGCGCGCGTGCAACGCGACGACGTCCTGATCGCACTCGCGAGCGACGGTCTGCATACAAATGGCTATTCTCTCGCTCGACGCATTGTCTCCGAACGTCTGCGTCTCTCGCCGCACGATGCGTTCCCGGATGCCGGCGGCGCAACAGTCGCCGACGTCATGCTGAAAGTGCACCGGTCGTATTTGAACTGTCTCAAGCCGGTGTTGCACAGCATTCACGCGATGGCACACATCACCGGTGGCGGGCTGCCGGGGAATCTCAACCGCGTGCTGCCTGCATCACTCGATGCGAATGTGATCACCGACACATGGACCATCCCCTCGTGGTTCAGGGTACTGGAGGAGGCTGGCGCGGTCCCTCGCGCGGAGATGTATCGGGCCTTCAACATGGGAGTCGGCATGGTCGTCATCACGGCGCGCGACAGCGCTTCACAGGTCATGCAGCGCGCCGAGTCCAGCGGCATACACGCGTGGGAGGTGGGCACGCTCGTCCCTGGCACCGGCGCCGTGCGCTTCGATGGCGTGACGGCGTGAACGGTGGCGCTGGCGTCGTCATCGGCGCGACGCTCATGTTTGTGACGTCAGCAGCGCTTGGTGCGCAAGCGGTCTCGCCGCAGTGCACGGTGACTCCCGCCGTCGCCGGCAGCGCACTCGATATCTGCCGCAAAGCTGCGGACTTGTTTGCGTTTGTCGTCCCGCAGGTAGGGGTGGCATTGTCGGGAGGCAATCCGGTGCTCGGCGAAGGGGGAACCCTCGGCGGATGGGGCAAGCGATCCGTGACGTTTCGTGTCACCGCGGTGGATGGGCGCCTCCCCGTCAAGTCCGTGCCGCTCACCTTGCAGCGCAGCGGTGCCGTGGGAGATGATTTCGGTGCCGATCGCGCGCCTGTTCCCATGGCATCGATCGACGCGGCGATCGGAGTGCTGACCGGTATACCCGTAGGTGTGACCAATGTGGGCGGCGTCGACCTGCTCGTCGGTGCGACAGCCGTCCCGACCGTGAAAAAAGGAAGCTTTGACCTGGAGCCGGACGGGCGAGGCATCGCCTTCTCGTACGGGGCACGGATCGGCCTCCTGCAAGAGTCATCGTTCGTCCCTGGGATCAGTGTCAGCTACCTGCGGCGCGCGCTTCCCAGCATGGATGCCAATTCCACGACCACGAACGACACGGTGCAGGTACGCAATGTGTCGCTGACGTCACAGGCACTGCGACTGGTCGCCAGCAAGCGATTCGTCTTCATCGGCCTTGCCGCAGGGATTGGGCAAGACAAAATCACGGGCAACGCCGATCTGTCCGCGGTCGTCAATGAGCCGCTGCTTGGGACGTCACAACGTGTCGCCATCACGTTCCCAACGCTGCGCGAATCCGTCACGCGCAACACGGCGTTCGTGAATGCGTCGCTGGGTCTGTCGGCCGCTCGGCTGGTCGTTGAAATTGGTCGCTCAAATGCTGGGACGGTCCGCGAGACCCTCAACACGTTTGACGGACGCCGCGCCAATGAGGCATACACCTATGGCTCGGCCGGCCTTACCGTGCGCTTCTGAGCCATAGGTGTCGCACATGGACCGGGTAGACGACGCGCGGTTCATGGAGCGCGCGCTGGAACTCGCCGAGAACGGGCGCGGTTGCGTTGCGCCAAATCCCTTGGTTGGCGCGGTCGTCGTGCGCAACGCCATCGTGGTTGGCGAAGGATGGCATGCCCGTTTCGGCGAGGCGCATGCTGAGGTGGCGGCCCTCCGCCAGGCTGGCGCGGCGGCACGCGGTGCCACGCTCTATGTCACGTTGGAGCCGTGCCATCACACAGGAAAGACGCCTCCGTGTACGGAGGCCATCGCCGCCTGCGGCATCGCCCGCGTGGTGTACGCCGTGGCGGACCCCAACGCGACGGCGTCGGGTGGGGCGGCCGCACTCGCGGCGCACGGAATCGACGTCCTGGGCGGTGTGTGCGCCGACGAGGGCCGCGAACTCATTGCGCCCTTCGGTTTCGCGCTGCGTCAACGGGAGCGCCCCTTCGTCACGCTGAAGCTGGCGATCTCTATCGATGGCGCCATCGTCGACGCCTCGCGACAACGAGGATGGTTAACGGGTCCGGAGTCCCGTCGTGCGGTGCATGCGCTGCGGGCGAGCGCGGATGCGATCGCGGTGGGGATTGGCACGGTCCTCGCCGACGATCCTTCGCTGACCGTGCGGGAAGGCCAACAGGTACGAACGGCACCGCAGCGAGTGGTCTTTGACCGGAGCGCTCGCCTGCCCCTCTCGTCGGCGTTGGTCCGCTCGGCCGCTGCCGCACCGGTCGTGGTCATCGCAGATCGCCCCAACCGAGCGTCAGCGCAACTTTTGGAGGAGGCCGGCGTGGCGGTTCTGTCGGCAGCATCGCTTCGGGAGGCGTTGCAATCGCTCCGTTCCCGTGGTGTAACGCACCTCGTGGTTGAGGGCGGTGCAGCCCTTGCCTCCGCATTCATGGAGGCGGGTTTCGTCGATCGACTGATTACGTTTCAGGCTCCGGTCCTTCTGGGTGCTGGGGCGCTTTCGGCCTTTGCCGCCTTGCCGGCCCAGAAGGCCGACGTGGCGCCGCGACTCAGGGTCGTGGCTCGGAAGACCCTTGGATCAGATGTGATGACTATTTACGCAGTTTCCGGAGAGTAGAACCGCGATGTTCACTGGGCTTGTCGAGGACGTTGGAAACATTACGCACGTGGCCGAGACGCCAGCAGGTCGGGAACTGCGCATCCAGTGTCAGTTCCGCGATCTCGTCAACGGCGAAAGTATCGCGGTGCATGGTGCGTGTCTCACGGTCCGCGAGCATGGTCTCGACAACGATCGTCCGTGGTTTACGACGGCGGCCGTGATCACCACGCTGCAGCGCACCACGATTGGTCGATGGGCCGTCGGTGGCCGAGTGAATCTGGAACGCGCGATGCGTCTGGGCGATCGCCTCGGCGGGCATTTGGTGCTGGGCCATGTCGACCACCTGGGTCTGGTGACCGACGTTCGCATGTATGGCGACGCCTGGCTCGTGACACTCGCGCTGCCGACGTCCCTTTGGCCGCTGATGGTGTTGCACGGCTCGGTCACCATCAACGGCGTCAGCCTGACCGTGAATCAGCTCACCGATGACGGCATACAAGTGTCCATCATCGAATACACCATGCGACATACGACACTTGGCGAGCTTGCCGTGGGCTCTCCGGTGCACGTCGAGGCCGATGTGCTGGCCAAGCACGTCGAACGTCTACTGTCGGCGCAACTTGCACAACGAGAGTCGGAGATGGTCGCGTGAACCACGACGGAGAGGGAACGCATCTTGAGTCGCCGCGCCGCGTCGATGAGGAGACGTTCGGGACCGTCGACCAAGCGCTCGCCGATATTGCCGCGGGACGCTTTGTGGTGGTCGCCGACGATGAAGATCGCGAAAACGAGGGCGACTTGGTGTGCGCCGCACAGTTGGTGACACCGGAGATGGTGAACTTCATGTTGGACGCCAAGGGCATGATCTGCCTGGCCATGACCAACGCATGGGCCAACCACCTTGGCCTGCAGCCGCAGGTCGAAGACAATACCGAGGCGATGTCCACGGCGTTCACGGTGAGTATCGATGCGAGTGCGGCGTTCGGGGTGTCGACAGGCATCAGCGCGAGCGACCGCGCGACCACCATTCGAGTCGCTGTCAACGCGTCGGCCACGCGCGCAGACCTCCGCACCCCGGGACACATTCATCCGCTTCGCGCGCGGGACGGAGGAGTTCTGCAACGCGTCGGGCATACCGAGGCGGCGGTGGATCTGGCGCGGCTGGCCGGCCTGCGCAGTGCTGGCGTGATCTGTGAAATCCTGAATCGAGATGGCACCACGGCGCGGCGTCCGCAGTTGGAAACCTTCTCGAGGGCGCACGGGCTCACGTTCATCACGATCGCGCAGTTGGTGGCGTATCGGCTGAAGACCGAACGCTTGGTGCACCGGGTCGCCGAGGCGCGCCTGCCGACGCAGTATGGCGAGTGGACGATCATCGGGTATCGCAACGACGTCGACGCCCGTGAGCATCTTGCGCTCGTGCATGGCGACGTGAACGGGCAGCACGGCGTGCTCACGCGTATGCACTCGAAGTGCCTGACCGGCGATGTGTTTCATTCGCAGCGCTGTGACTGTGGATGGCAGCTGGAGACCGCCATGCGCATGATCCAGCAAGAGGGTCGCGGAGTGATCGTCTATCTGGATCAGGAAGGGCGGGGCATCGGGCTGCTCAACAAGCTCAAGGCCTATGAGCTGCAGGATCACGGGGCCGACACCGTCGAAGCAAACGAACAACTCGGATTTAAGGCCGACCTGCGCAATTACGGCATCGGCGCGCAGATCCTGCTCGATCAGGCGTTGCACAGCATTCGGCTCCTGACCAACAACCCGCGAAAGATTGTCGGGCTCGACGGCTATGGCATTGTGGTCACGGAGAGCGTGCGCATTGAGGCGCCGGCGACCGACGAAAACGCCTGGTATCTGGAGACCAAGCGCACGAAGCTTGGGCATCTGTTGCACAACGACGATGCCATCACAGCGCCCCTCAATGAGCACAACGGAGCGAAGCACTGATGCCCGAGTTCACAGGCCAACCGCGCGGCGAAGGGCGACGCATCGTCGTCGTCGTGAGCCGATTTAACGAAACCGTCACCGTGCCGTTGGCGGAAGGCGCCGTTGCGGCGCTCGTCGACCAGGGTGTGGATTTCGACGACATCGATGTGCTCTGGGTTCCCGGTGCGTGGGAGATCCCGGTCACCGTGCGTCGCGCCTTGGCGACCGAACGCTACGACGCGGCGGTGGCGATCGGCGCGGTCATTCGCGGTGACACGCCTCATTTTGATATCGTCGCCGGTGAATGTGCGCGAGGCCTGATGGACGTCTCGCGCGATCTGGAAGCACCTGTCACCTTGGGCGTGCTGACCACGGACACGATGGAGCAAGCTGAGGCTCGCGCCGGTGGCGTGCATGGCAATAAGGGGGCGGACGCGGCCTTGGCGGTGCTGGAGTTGCTCGATCTGTTTGATCGGCTCATGCCGGCCGACATGGATGACGCGCGAAGCGACGAGGAGGCGTCGTGACCCCGCCAGCCGTGCGAGACGAGGCGTTCTGGGATGGTCCACTGCAGGAGCCGGTGGCGCCCCGCGCTGGAGCGCGATCGCGACCGAAGGCCAGGACCCAAACCGCCGAGCGGGTCGAGACCCGCGGACGGGCAAGAGCACTGCAGGCGTTGTATGCGGCCGATCTGCGTGACATGGCACAGCTGCGCAGAATCGCCAACAACGTCTTCGACGACCTGGCCATCGACCCTGGCGAGCGCGCGGTCGCGTCTCGTCTCGTGGGCACGATTGTCGAACGCGGGCCCACGCTCGATGCAGCGCTGGCCGAAGTGACGGCCAATTGGCGGCTCGAACGCCTCGGTGTGATCGAGCGCAGTGTGCTTCGCCTCGCCGCCGCAGAGCTGGCGCGCGGCGAAACGCCCGTGCGGGTTGTGCTCCAGGAGGCGGTACGACTGGCCGAGCGATACGGAAGCACGCGCAGCGCGCGCTTTGTCAACGGTGTGCTTGACGCGTACGCCAGGCGACTCGGTCTGTTGTGACGGCCCACGCGCTCGCCACGCGTCCCCTACGCATTGCGGTGGTGAATTGGCAGTGCCGCGAAAATCCGCTTGCGGGCGGCGCGGAGATCCACCTGCACGAGATCTTTGGGCGCCTCGCGGCCAAAGGGCACGACGTCGTGCTGCTGTGCGGAGGCTGGCCGGGCTGCCCCCCCCGCGCGACGCTCGACGGCATTGAGGTCCACCGTGTGGGCACGCGTGTCACCTTCCCGTTCCTGGCGCGCGGATATTGGCATCGACACCTCGTCGATCGGGCGTTTGACGTCGTCGTCGAAGACATCAACAAGGTGCCCCTGTACACACCGACGTGGCGCCTGCCGAAGCTGGTGGGCCTGGTACCCCATTTGTTCGGCGGCACGGCCTTCCAGGAGCTGGCAGCGCCGTTGGCGGCAGCCGTCTGGCTGTCGGAGCGTCCCATGCCGTATTGTTATCGCCATCACGCCTTCCAGGCCATTAGCGAGAGTACCCGTGACGACCTCGTAGCCCGTGGCGTCAAGCATGAGAACATTCGGGTCATCTTCCCCGGCATTGACACCACCCAATTCACCCCGAATCCTGGTGAGCGGGAAGAAAAACCCGTATTTGCTTATTTGGGGCGCTTAAAGAAGTATAAAGGAGTCAATTTGGTGGTTGAGGCCTTTGCGCGGGCGGCAATCCCTGAAGCGACGCTGGAGATTGCAGGAGCTGGTGAGTTTCGGCCCGTGCTGGAGCGGCTGGCGGGAACCCTTGGGGTGCAGGACCGGGTAAGATTCTTGGGACGTATCGACGAATCGACCAAAGTCGCGCTGCTTCGACGAGCATGGGCGACACTTTTCGCTTCTCCAAAGGAGGGTTGGGGGATCACGAATCTCGAGGCAGCGGCCAGCGGAACCCCAGTGATCGCGTCGAATTCACCCGGGATCCGCGAATCTGTTCGGCACGGCGAGACAGGGTTTCTCGTGCCCCACGGTGACGTCGCTGCGATGGCAGTTTGCATGCGGAAGCTCAGCGGCGAGCGAGCGCTCGTTGAACACCTGGGCATCGCTGCACGGCGCTTTGCGGAAGGATTCAGTTGGCAACGCGCCGCCGATGAGACCGACACCCACCTCCGTGAGGTGGTGGGCATGGGAGGCAGTCGCTGATGGATATCATCCTGCACGCGCACCACGCCGAGGTTACGGATTCACTCCGGGAACAAGCCGAGGCCGCCATTCATCGTATCGCCGCTCGGGTGCATCGCGTCGCCAACGCGATCGTCCGATTCATTGGAGACGGGACCACGCGTCGCGTCGAGATCGTGCTGCAAGGCACTCGCACACGACCTCTTTTTGCTCAGGCCGATGCGCGGGATTTCGCGCCGGCACTCGCCACCGCTATACATCGTTTGGAAAGCCAGGTCGCGCGTGTCCGTTCGCAACGACTCCGACGCCAAGCGCCGCCCGGAGATAAATCCGGGTGACTCCACGCCTGACCGTCGGCGCCTTGTTCGAGCGCATGAAAGACCCGCTTGAACTGGAACTGCTCGGACCATCCGTTGGATTGGATCGCGAAATCACGAGCCCCGAGGCGTCAAGCCCGGGGCTCGTTCTCGCCGGTTATATCAATCGGTTTCCGTATCAGCGCATCCAGGTGCTTGGCGAGACGGAGATCAGCTACCTCCAGTCGCTCGACATTGCTCCACGCACAACGCATCTGGAGCAATTCTTCGGATTCCCGATTCCCTGCGCGTTCATCACCAAGCAGCTGGAACCACCCGCTCCCCTCGCCGCACTGGCTGAACAGGCGAACGTCGCCGTCTTGAGAACACGGCTCAAAACGGCGGAATTCTACCGGCTGATCAAGCCCTTCCTCGCCGACCAATTCGCGCCCACCACAACCCTCCACGGGTCGCTGGCGGACGTGTTTGGTGTCGGGGTCTTCTTCACCGGCAAGAGCGGTATTGGGAAATCCGAGTGCGTGCTGGATCTGGTGGAGCGTGGCCATCGCTTGGTGGCCGATGACCTGGTCTTCGTCTCCCGACGCGGAAACGATGTGCTGATCGGCAAAGGTCATGAACTGCAGCGGCACTTCATGGAAATTCGCGGCGTTGGCCTGCTCGATATCCCAGCAATTTTCGGCATTCATGCGGTGCGACAACAGAAGCGCATTGAAGTGGTCGTTGTGCTCGAGGAATGGGACGGAGAGAGTCCGGTCGATCGCACCGGTCTGGACGTCCACACAACCAACATCCTCAGCGTAGAAGTGCCGCGAATCACCGTCAATCTCAATCCCGGGAAGAACATCACCGTGATTGCGGAAGTGATCGCCATGAACCACCTCTTGCGCTACTACCGCGGCTATGACTCCGCGACCGCGTTTAACGAGCGGTTGATCGGACAGATGCGCAGGACGGCCGATGCCCAACGATACTTGCAAGAGGATGAAGAGTAGTGACCGAAGACACAGCGAGTGTGCGCGCGATTGTCGCTGGCCATGGTGCTTTTGCGGTTGGACTGGTCTCCGCCGTCGAGCAGATCACCGGACGCGGCAACGTCTTTTTTACCATGACCAATACTGGCCTCTGTCTCGAGGATATTCAACGCGCGTTGGGTCAAGCGCTTGACGAGACCGGCGCCAGGGTCATCTTCACTGATCTCCCTGCCGGGAGCTGCACCATGGCGGTACGACGACTGCTGCGCGGCCGTCCCGGCGTGACGTTGGTGACCGGTGTGAACTTGTCGGCGCTCCTCGACTTTTCCATGCACGACGACGACGAGCCGGTGGCCGCCGCACACGCGGCCATCGAGCGAGGAAAGGCGTCGATGATGGCGCATGACGCGTGATCCGTTTCCGTTACTCTGAGTCTTTGCATGCCCATCGCGCTGTATCGCATTGATGACCGCCTCATTCACGGTCAGGTTGTCGTTGGCTGGGGACAACCGCTTGAGTTGCGCTTCATTGTGCTCGTTGACGATGAGGTGGCAGCGAGCGAGTGGGAACAGGAGTTGTACCGCATGGGCGTGCCGCCAGAGATGGCGGTGTACTTTCTGAGCGTCGAGTCCGCCGCCGCCGCACTCTCGGCGCTACAGGCGAAACCCGGTGCAGGGATCGTGTTGGTGGGCGATATCGACACGATGACGCGATTGATCGGCGTGTCGGCGGGTACGATCCGCGCCGTCAACATCGGTGGCGTGCACCACTCCCCCGGCCGGGTCGCGCGTTTGCGGTATGTGTTTCTCTCGCCAGCCGAGGAAGCGGCGTTGCGCGGGATTGCGCAACTGGGTGTCATGGTCACCGCGCAGGATGTGCCAAGCGCCACGCCCGTCCCGCTCGGTGAGTTGCTGCGAAGCACGATGGATCATTGAAACGAACGTCATGGTGACGCCAGGTGCCGCGCTCTTGCCGCATGTTTTGCCGATCGCACTTCTTGCCGGCGTGGTCGGCTTGGACGTCGTCAGCTTTCCGCAGGCCATGGTCTCACGGCCGATCGTGGCAGCGACTATCGCCGGCGCCTTCCTGGGTGCGCCCATCGCCGGACTGGCGTGTGGCGCGGCGCTTGAGTGCCTCGCCCTTGAGGCGCTGCCGGTTGGGGCCTCGCGCTACCCGGAGTGGGGCAGCGCCTCGGTTGTCGCAGGCGCTGTCTCCGCGTACGGTGTAGAGGGCAATATGCTGCCGCATCCCGCAGCCTTCGCCATCGCGGTCGTCGTCGGCATCTTGGTCGCATGGATCGGCGGCGTCTCCATGGTGAAGCATCGGCAACTCATCGCATCGTTCGCGCGCGGGCGTGTCCTACAGCTGGCCGAGGGGAATCGGAATACGGTTGTCGGATTGCAGGTGTTTGGCATGACGGCCGATCTCGCACGCGGTGCGCTGTTGGGTCTCATGGCGTATGCGCCCGCGTCGCTGCTTGCCGGATGGGCCGACACGCGCTGGCGACTGGCCGAAGACGTCACCCGCGCCTGTGTAGTGGTCGCCGTCGCTGCCGTGGCGGCCGCTGCGGTCTGGAAGGACTTTCACGCGATTCGCGGCACACGTCGTCTCTTCCTGGCCTCGTTGGCCGTCGGGACCATGCTGGTCGTACTCCGTGGCTGAACCGTTCTCGCGCGCACCGACCCACGGGGGCGTGGCGCTGTCGACGCCCGAGAGCGGCGCGGACGTTGTGGTCGATCCCGGCCCGCCGCTCGACGCGGGAACGCACTATTCCATGCTGCTCCGTTCGTTAGCGGTTCAGGGCTCCTGGAACTACGAGAGCCTTGTAGGAAACGGCGTAGGCTTCTGCGTCGAACCGGCGTTGCGCCGACTTCCCGGGGGCGTGACCGGCGAGGCGTACCGGTCGGCGCTGGCACGGCAATGCGCCTATTTCAATGCGCATCCCTACCTTGCCACGCTGGCCATCGGTGCCCTCGCACGGGCTGAGCTGGATCACGTGCTGCCCGCTCGGATCGAGCGGTTCCGAACGGCCCTCTGCGGGCCGCTTGGAAGTGTTGGCGACCGGCTCGTGTGGGCATCATGGCTCCCGGCCTGTTCGCTGCTGGCACTCCTGCTGTTTGGGGTGGGATGGTCCCCTGTCTGGGTCCTTGGCGGATTCCTCGCCGTGTACAATGTCGGCCACATCGGGCTGCGGGAATGGGGACTTCGGCAAGGGTGGCGCCACGGTCTTCGGCTGGCCTCAGCGCTCGCCCATCCAGTGCTTCAGCACGGACCGCGCTACATTGGACGGGTAGCGGCAGTGCTGGGCGGATTGGCCCTCCCGCTGGCGGTGCACCGAGCTATTGGTGGCGGTCCCGTGCTCGCGAAGATCCCCGTGGTCGTGGCAGTAATGACCCCGCTGCTTGCGGTGGTGCTCGTTCGTGTGCACGGTCGCACCGAAGGGTGGCGTCTGGTGCTCCTGCTGTTAGCGATCCTTACCCTCTACTCGGTGATCGGTTGATGGCTGAACGCTCTGTTCAAATCGTAAACAAGCACGGCCTCCATGCACGCCCTGCCGCGGAAATGGTGAAAACAGCGTCTCGCTTCAAGAGCGACATTACCATTTCGCGCGACGACCTCGAGGTCAACGGCAAGAGCATTATGGGAGTGATGATGCTCGCCGCGGAGTGCGGGGCGAGTATCACGCTGCGTGCCACTGGCCCCGATGCCGACGACGCGTTGGAGTCCCTGTCGACGCTCGTCGCCTCCCGGTTCGGGGAGACGTAGTGCAGTCTGTTCTCCGCGGTATTCCGGCCTCGCCGGGAATCGTTGTCGGCCCCGTACACCTCCTTCGGTGGGAGGTCCCCGAGGTCAAACATCGGCTGATCGACGATGCACAAATTCCCGACGAAATCCATCGCCTGCACGATGCATTCGATCGTGCGCGTGATCGGCTACGGCTCTTGCGGACGCGTGCCGAGGCGCAGGCTGGACCGAAGGAGGCAGCAATTTTCGACGTCCAGGTCTCCATTCTCGATGATCCGCAACTCGCGCTGTCCGTCGAGGCGCTGATACGACAGAACCTCGGCGCGGACAAAGCCTTCGATTTGGTGTTGCTCGAATGGCGTCAAAACTTCGCGCGCCATGTTGCGCCCATGATACGTGAGCGCGTCGGGGATCTGACGGATGTGCACATTCGCGTCCTCTCTATGCTCATGGGACTGCCGGACCATGATCCGGTCGATGTCCCGCGCGGAAGCAACACGATTCTGGTCACGCATGATCTCACGCCATCGCTGACGCTGCAGCTTGACCGCGAGTGTATCGGCGCGATTGCGACCGACGCCGGCACGGCGACCGCTCACGTGGCGATCCTCGCGCGTTCCCTCGGCCTTCCCGCCGTCGTGGGGCTGCGCAATGCCCTGCGGTATCTCAAGGGCGGTGAGCTCGCCATCCTCAATGGCGCCGATGGCACCTTGATGATCGCGCCAAGTGACGCGGAGGTGACGCAAGCCAGAGACGCCGTCGCCGAGGAGGAGGGGCATGCGGGCGAACTCCGCGAACTTGCGCACAGCGAGCCGCTGACCCGTGATGCAGTGCGCATTGTCGTGCGCGCGAACGTCGATATCCCCGAGGAGTCCGAGGTTGGCGCACTCAGCGGCGCCGAAGGCGTCGGGTTGATGCGGACCGAATTCCTTGTCGTAGGTCGGACTGCTATGCCAGATGAGGACGAGCAGTACGCTGCATACCGTCGCGTCTTGGAAGCCTTTGCTGGGAAGCCCGTTGTCATTCGCACCTTCGATATCGGCGGAGACAAGCTGCCCGTTGGCGGATTCCCGGCGGAAGCGAACCCGTTTCTCGGCTGGCGTGCGATTCGCATGTGCCTGGACGAAAGCGCCATGTTCAAGGCGCAGCTGCGCGCCCTCATGCGCGCTGGCGTGCACGGCGATCTCCGTATCATGTTGCCGCTGGTGGTCACCGTTGATGAGGTGCGGGAGACACGACAGTTGATGCTGGAGTGCGTAGAAGAATTGGCCGCACTTCGCGTCCCGTTTCGCGATGATCTGCCGCTGGGGGTCATGGTGGAAACGCCGGCCGCGGCGATCGCCGCCGACACGCTCGTGCGCGACGTCGACTTTTTCAGCATCGGGTCAAACGACTTGGTGCAATACACCTTGGCGGTCGATCGGGGGAACGCCAATCTGGCGCCGCGATTCACCCCCTTTCACCCCGCCGTCCTTCGACTGATCGCACAAGTCCAGAGTACGGGGGCCGCGCACGACATCGACGTGTGTGTCTGCGGCGAGATGGCCTCGCAACCGCTGGCGGTGTTTGCCTTGCTGGGACTGGGGATTCGGCAGCTCAGCGTCGCTCCGCGTGCCGTTGCGGGGGTCAAACGCGTCATAAGAGGCATTCGCATGTCGGCGGCTTCTGAGGCGGCGCTGGCGGCGATGGCGTGTGGAACGGCTCGCGAAGCGGAAACGCTGCTCCGGCGACGACTTCGCGCTGAGCTGGACCGTCACGATAGCTCGGCCGCTGGCTTGCCGTCACTGTTTTAGCGGACTAGCGTACCTGCGGTACCGCATGTGAAATCCAACACTATCCCCTTTCCCGAGAACCGCGTGGCTGACCGTCATCTCTTTACCTCGGAGTCCGTGACCGAGGGACATCCCGACAAGATCGCTGATCAAATCTCCGATGCGGTGCTCGACGCGATCCTCGCGATCGACCCCGCTGCTCGCGTTGCCTGCGAGACCCTCGTGACCACGGGGTTGGCCGTCATCGCGGGTGAGATTACCACGTCGGCTTATGTGCATCTCCCCGAAATCGTTCGTCAAACGATCGACGAGATCGGCTATAACGACGCGAACTTTGGCTTTGATGCGAAGACATGCGCAGTCATCAGCACGATCGACCGCCAGTCGCCGGATATCTCGCAGGGCGTCGACACCGGCGGGGCGGGGGACCAAGGCATGATGTTTGGCTATGCCACCGACGAGACGCCGGAGCTGATGCCGCTCCCCATCCAACTGGCCCACGCGCTCACCCACCGTCTCGCCGTCCTCCGGAAAGACGGATCGCTGCCGTGGCTTCGGCCCGACGGCAAAGCACAGGTGTCCGTGGTCTACGAAAATCACGTGCCCGTGGCAGTGGATACGGTCGTCATTTCCACGCAGCACGACGAGAAGATCGCCAATACCAAACTCCGGCAAGCGATCTTGCGTGATGTGATTGAAGACACCATCCCGGAACAGTTTCGGAGCAAGAAGGTCAAGCATCACATCAACCCAACCGGACGGTTCGTGGTTGGTGGACCGCAGGGCGATGCTGGACTCACGGGTCGGAAGATCATTGTCGACACATACGGCGGCATGGGCCGCCACGGCGGCGGTGCCTTTAGCGGGAAGGATCCGTCGAAAGTGGATCGCTCGGCGTGTTACGCCGCGCGCTGGGTCGCCAAGAACATCGTGGCCGCCAAACTCGCGCGTCGCTGCGAAGTGCAGGTCGCCTACGCGATTGGTGTCGCCGAGCCGGTGTCGGTCTACGTGCAAACGTTCGGCACGGGCAGTGTGGATGATCGGGCCATCGAGGCGGCCGTGAACGAGGTATTCGATCTCACGCCACGCGGCATCGCGCGTGACCTCGATCTGCGGAAACCGATCTACCGGCAAACAGCGGCCTATGGGCATTTCGGACGCACGCCGTTCACGGAAGGCCGTGGAAAGAACGCGCGCACCTACTTCACGTGGGAGCGTACGGATCGCGTGGCGGCGCTCAAGCGACACGTGCGATAGATTCACCAGAGCGCTCACGTGGGCACGAAGAGCACCTCGTGCCCACGTTTTGCTTTTCGCCACTCTGCAACCCCGTGTCTGATCGCCGTGTCCATGGTTGCCGTCACCGTTGTCCGACTGGGTCTCGATGGGGCCTCGAATTCGCCTGTGGTGGTGTTGCGCGAAGTCGACGGTCGTCGGTTTCTGCCGATTTGGATAGGCAGTCCCGAGGCCGAAGCGATTGTCGTGCACATGAATCAGGTGAAGCGCGAACGGCCCATGACGCACGACCTGTGTCGGACAATCATCAGCGCCCTCGGTGGTACCTTGCGTCGGGTGCATATCCATCGCGTGCACAACAATACGTATTTTGCCGCGCTGTTCCTCGAGCGAGGCGCCGATATCATCCAGATCGACGCGCGCCCGTCGGATAGTATCGCGATCGCTTTACGCTTCGATGCGCCGATCTTCGTGGAGGACTCGCTCCTCCACTCGCCAGATGACGATGCGCCGGATGATCTGCCCATCGATGGCTCGCCAATGGCAGGCCACGGCATGACCACCGAGGAGTTGCAATCGTATCTCGCCACGCTCCGTCCCGAAGACTTCGGCAAGTTCAATCCGTGATCCCCATGCTTCGTCGCGGCGCACTGCTGGTCGGACTTGGTCTCCTGTCCGCCGGTGCACTTCCCGCACAATCGACACCGGAGACCACCGTCAACACGACCACCTCCCGCGGGCCGCGCACTGTGGACGGGCGTGTGCGCACGCCTGCAGGCCGCGGCGGGGATACGACCGGCATGGGGCCGGTACGCAACGAGTGGGTCACGCTCCATCGGGTGGGGAAGGACAGCGCCGGTCCCATCGACTCCGTGCGTACCGACGCGTCGGGACAATATCGCATGACGTGGCGAAACTTCGGGGCCGATGACGCCGTCTACTTCGCATCGGTCACTGCGGGGGGCATTGCCTACTTTACCGCGCCCCTGCGTGCGATCGACTCGCGAGGAGACGCGTCGGAAATCACCGTGTTCGATACCACGTCGCGCGTCTTCCCGCTCGCAGTGAAGGGACGTCATCTTATTATTGGCGCCCTCGACTCCAGCAACTCACGCACGGTCATCGAGGTCTTCGAGCTCTCCAACGACAGTGTGCGTACACTCGTCGCGACGGACGGCGCGGCAGCCGCGCCCACGTGGAGTTTGACCATTCCACTCGCCGCACAAGACGTGCGGGTGACGGAAGGAGAGATTGCCGCAGATGCTTTCGCGTATGCGGAAGGCCGAGTGTCAATTTTCGCACCAATTGCACCCGGGCTCAAACAGTTTGCGTTTTCGTATAAGCTGCCGGCCGCGAGCTTCCCAATCACCTATCGCGCTGAGCGCGGCGCCGTGGTCTTCGAAGTCTTGTTGGAAGAGCCGCAAGGCACGGTGTTTGGTCCGGGGTTCACGGCCGTCGGTCCGGTTTCCCTGGAGAATCGGACTTTCCGTCGATTCCTCGCGCAAGACATGAAACCGGATGGAGAGGTGACCATTGAACTCCCCATCACGCGCTCACCAGGGAAAAATCTCTACATCGCAGGATTGCTCGTTGCGATCGGTTTTCTCATGCTGCTTGTGCTGTCCCGTGCGATGCAGCGGAGGACCACGGGCCGTGCGCGAACTGCCGTGTCGCCGATCGCAATCCGCTCCATGGTGAACGCGCGCGCGCCGGAGGCGCCGCTCGCCGACCGCCTTGCCCAGGAGATTGCTGCACTCGATGCCACGTTCGTGAAGCACGCGACGCCATCCGCCAGCATGCAGGCCGCATACGACGAGCGGCGCCGGGAGCTGAAAGAGGCACTCACCGAAGCGCTTGCCACGACCGCCGCCAAAGGATAGGTTCTCGTGGTCATGCATTCTGCGTGACGAAAAATTCAAGTAGAGTTGGGACACGGAAGTCGGTGCAACGCCGACGCGGCCCCGCCACTGTAACGGGCAGTTTGTACGCATCACTCGGGAAGCCACTGGTTCACGCGAACCGGGAAGGCGAGTGACGCGGCCCGGAGCCAGGAGACGACCCAACTCTTTTTTTGGACGAAGACCTCGAGGGGGGGCTCGCGCCACGCACTGCCGCTCTTCGCGAGCGACCGCGCGCGAGCTCGGGCATCCTGTCGACAGAGAGGATGCCCTGTGTTTTTTGTACCCCGCCGCGCGCAGCACCGCCGCGCGCAGTATCGCCGCGTGTGTGGCCTCGCTTGCATGTGCAGCGTGAGCGCTGCCGCCTGTCAAACAGCGGACCGCGTTGACAGCGCAGGATCCCCGAGCACGCGACTCGTGGCGACGACGAGGGGTGTCCCGAGTGCAGGTCTGTCACCGGCGGACACGGATGACTTTGGCACGCCGTTACCAACCGATGCGTCGTTCGCCAGTCGAATCGTCTCGCTGAATCCGACCGCGACCGAAGTGCTCTTCGCGATTGGCGCGAACGCGCGGCTCGTTGGGCGTAGTGTGTGGGATGAATTCCCACCTGAAGCCGTCACCATTCCCGATGTCGGCAACGGCATCCGTCCGAATATCGAAGCGGTCCTCCAGCAACGACCATCGCTCGTCATTCTATATGCGACCGCGGAGAACCGCGCCGCGGCAGAGGCGTTCGCTCGCGCCGGTGTTCGCACGATGGCGCTTCGTGTCGATCGCATTGAGCAGTTCATGACGTTGACCATGCGGCTCGGTGTTGCGGTTGGAGAGGTCAGCCGCGCGCGTGATATGGTGGACTCGGTGCAGCGCACCCTCGACCGTGTGCGCGCCGTGACACGCACCGCGAAACGCCGCTCCGTGGTGTGGCCGTTGTGGCAGCAACCTGTGCTGGCCGTCGGTGGCGGGAGTTATCTCGATGAGCTGATTGACATCGCCGGGGGGCGGAACGTATTTCACGAGCTGCCGGTCCCATCGCCACCGGTGAGCATCGAAGAGATCGCTCGCCGCGATCCAGACATGATTGTGGCCTCGCGGAAGACCGCGTCCGAACTCGACGCGAAGCGGCAATGGCAGGCAGTACGGGCCGTGCGCGACCACCGTTGGGTGACGCACGATCCCGCACTGACGGGTCGGCCCTCCGTCGTCCTCGGCTCGGCTGCGGTCTCGCTGGCCCGGCTGCTCCATCCTGAGCTGATCACCGCGCTCCCTCCGCTGCCGTCGACTCCGGCGGCGAAGAGCGCAACGCCGTGAGCACCCCGGCGCGCCGCGCGGAGATCGACGCACGACTCCTCGCTGCGCTCGGCGTGTGCGGTGTGGTGGTCATGCTGGCCGTTGCGGTTGCCATTGGCACCGTGTCTGTCCCCATCGGTGAGGTCTGGAGCGCATTGCGTGGTGTTGGTGACGCCACCACGGTCACCATTGTTCGCGACTTGCGCGTACCGCGAGCTCTTCTGGCGGCGCTCGTTGGTGTCGGTTTGTCCGTGAGCGGCGGCGCGCTGCAGGGCACGTTACGGAACCCGTTGGCTGAACCGTTTCTGCTTGGCGTGTCCGGGGGTGCTGCTGTCGGAGCCGTGATCGCGACGGCCCTTGGCATTACCTCGCCGTTGGTGGTCACCGTCGCGGCGTTTGTCGGCGCCGCGTTCGCCACGGCGCTCGTGTCGGTGATCGCGCGCGTAGCCGGGGGCGGCAGTGACACGCGATTGCTGCTCATGGCCGGTGTCGTCGTTGGTGCGTTCGCCAACGCCGCGATTCTCGTCGCGCTCGCCGACGCGCCACCCGAGCGCTTGCGCGGTGCTCTCTGGTGGATGATGGGCTCGGCCGCAGACGCGACATGGGGGGCGGTCGCACGACTTGCCGTCGCCATCGTCGTGCTGGCAACGCCGCTGATCTGGTGGGCGCGCGACATCGACGTACTCGCCATGGGCGATGACGCGGCCGCATCGCTGGGTGTCGACACCGTGCGTACCTCGCGACGGGTGTTTCTCGTGGCGTCGTGGCTGGCGGCGGCCACCGTTGCCGCGGCCGGACTCGTGGGATTTGTGGGTTTGGTGGTGCCGAACATCGCGCGCGCCGTCGGCGCACGACACCATCGCTCCATGCTGCTCGTCTCTGCGCTGTTCGGTGCCGCGCTCATGATCGGCGCCGATCTCCTGGCGCGTACGGCGCGCGCGCCGGCCGACCTTCCGCTCGGTGCGGTGACGGCGCTGATCGGGGTGCCGTTTTTCCTTCTGCGTATGCGGCGGCTCGCGGCATGACCACAGGCGACGCACGGGACCGCGACGCGGCGCCGTCCTCCAGCGGAACGACGGCGATGCGTCTTCGAATCGACGATGTGGTGGTGCAGTATGCCGGGAGTGCCGCACGCGCCCTCGACGGCGTCTCACTCGTCGCCACGCCAGGATCCATGACGGCCGTGGTAGGGCCGAATGGGAGCGGCAAGAGCACGATCGTGCGCGCGTTGCTTCGACTCAACCCGCGCATCCGCGGTGCCATTCACATTGGTGACTCCTCCCTCGAGTCGTTTACGCCTCGGCGTTTCGCCACGACGGTCGCGGTCGTCCCACAGCGCGAAGAGTCGCTCATGCCGATGCTGGTGAAAGACTATGTTGCCCTTGGCAGACATGCGCATCGCTCAGCGTTTGGCGCACTCACCGCGGAAGATACACATCATATCGTCGATGGCCTGGCACGCACCGGGATGGGGCACGCCGTTGATCGCCGAACTGATCAGCTCTCCGGCGGTGAGTGGCAACGCGTACGCATCGCGCGCGCACTGGCGCAGCACGCGCCGGTGCTGGTGCTCGACGAGCCAACCGCCTTTCTCGATATCGCCCATGAGATGGCGGTTTTCGAACTCCTCGACACGCTGGCGCGGGAGGGACGCACCGTGCTGCTCGTCAGTCATCAGCTCAACCTCGTCGCGCGCTTCGCGTCGCACATCGTGCTGTTGCACCGTGGACTGGTGGCCGCCGCTGGCAGCGCAGGCGAGGTGATGCGAGGCGAGCTGCTCGAGCGCGTCTATGACTGGCCGCTGGTCGTGACGCGAGACGCGGCTGTCGGCGCGCTTTCCATGCTTCCGCTCCGCGGCAGCGCGAAGCGAACACGGTGAGGCTCGGTAACGGGCGAACCACCGCCCGGGGTGTTGGACATCAAGAGCCCCGTGCCTATCCTCCGTGATGCCGCTGATTGCCACTGAGGCCGTTGTTCTGCACGTTGCCGACTATCTGGAGTCCTCGCGCATCCTGCGTCTCGCCACGCGCGCAGCAGGCGTGCAGACGGTCGTTGCTCGCGGCGCCCGCAACTCAAAGAAGCGGTTTGGACCAGCGGTCGATCTTTTTGCCCGCGGACAGGCGCAGATTGACATGCGCCCGGGCCGCGATATGCACACGCTGATCAGCTTTGATGTCAGCACCTCGCATCCTGCGCTCGCCACCGATATGGCGCGGTTCAGCGCGGCGTCAGCGATCGCGGAATGCGTCATGCGCGTGGTGCACGAGGAGCTCGCGCCAACGGTGTACGAGGGCCTGGTCGACGCGTTCGAACGCCTCAGCATCTCGAACGCGGGTCAAGCGGCACCGGCCGCCCTGGGCGCCCTATGGCGACTGGCCCGCGAGGTGGGATTCGCGCCATCGCTTGAGATATGCGTCGACTGCCATCAACCGGTTGCCTCTGGCGGCGACGTGGCCTTTAGCCATGCCCTTGGCGGCGTGCTGTGTGCGGGGTGCTCCACGCGGTCTCCGGGCGGACGCCGTCTGCCAGCCGACGCAAGATCCACCATAACCCGTTGGATGAACGAAGAAGAGACCGAGCTCAGCACTTCAGAAGTTCGTGCGCATCAGCGGCTGCTCCGTGAGTTCATCGCGCAGCACATGACAGACGGTCGTCCACTCCGAGCGTATGCCACTTGGGAACATGGCTGGCTCAGCCTGTAGCGTGACGCTTGCGTGAATATGGGACGCACCCCGGACTGATCGTGCGGTGAATTTGTGTCCTGTCGCGATTTAACCAGAGGGAGTGTTTTTAAAGCGTTGCTGCAAAATACTTTACGGCACTCTTGGACGTCTGCGCGATAACATGGGAACGTTGCCTTCCCGCCGATAAGTCGTCAGAATTCGTGATCTATGGCACCAAAAAAATGGAGGAATTTGCTTGACTCCACGAATCTCGGATCCTAGGTTCCTCAATGAAGCATCAGACGTATCAACCATTCACCCTCAAACCGGAGACTTCGACTAACACCCTGATTCGTCAGTCGGAGAAGCAACATGAAACGTGTGTGGGCAGCGCTAGGTCTGGTGCTCGCTCTCACTGTGTTCATGCCACGAGAAACTCGGGCGCAAAACACTCGCGATAAGAAGCCTAAGATGTCGCTGGGGCAGAACTATCCGAATCCCATGAATCCCGAGACGACAATCCCGTTCAGCGTAGGTGAAACGCCTACGTGCGCCGACAACGGTGCGCAGTACCGGGTGAGTTTGAAGATCTACAACATTCTTTCTCAGCTGGTCGCAACACCGGTGTTGCAGGGTCCAGCCGTACCGCTGGACAATGCATCCGTCTCATGTGGCGAGTATCGCGCCTACTGGGATGGAAAGGTTCTGAACACTGGTCGAGAAGCGGCCTCAGGCATGTACTATTACCGGCTTGAGGTAAACGGCCAACAGCTTGTCAAGAAGATGATCGTGGTGAAGTAAGATCGCAGTGAGCACCACGGACCTGCACAAGACAAATCATAGTGGCGCGCCGGGTGAGCGGACCCAGCGCGCCATTTTGCTGCCCATAATCCAAGCGCGTGCCAGAGCTGCAGGCATTTCCGCTCGAAATTGCGGAGCATCCTGCTGAAGTGGCGCATTGCGTTCGGCACCCCCATTGCCTAGTTCATGGGACATGATCAACCCTGACCGCCTAACCGTAAAGAGCGCGGAAGCGCTGAACGAGTCCGTTGCCTTGGCTCGGAAAGCCGGGAACCCACTTGTCTACGATCTCCATCTCCTCATCGCCTTGCTTGCACAGGACGAGGGGATTGTCGTCCCAATCCTTCAGCGTCTCGGGGTCAGTGTTCCCACGCTGCGAGCCGCCGCCGATCAGGAGTCGGGCCGCTACGCCAAGCAGTCCGACGCACAGCCCTCGTTCAGTCGCGAACTCACCTCAGTCGTCGACGCCGCTGAGAAGGAGGCCAAGCTGCTTGGCGACGAGTATGTGTCGACCGAGCACTTGCTGCTGGCTCTGGCCGATGTCAAAGGCATCGACAGCTCACGATTGCTCGCCACGGTCGGCGCGAATCGACAGGCGCTGCTCGACGCCCTCAAACTGGTGCGCGGTACGCACAAGGTCACTGACCAGGAACCCGAGGGACAGTACCAAGCGCTGCAAAAATTCACCCGTGATCTCACCGATGCGGCGCGGCGAGGCAAGCTTGATCCGGTGATCGGACGCGACGAAGAGATTCGTCGGGTCATTCAGGTGCTGTCGCGTCGCACGAAAAACAATCCGGTCGTGATCGGCGAGCCTGGCGTGGGAAAAACCGCCATTGCCGAGGGACTCGCCCAGCGCATCGTGAGCGGCGATGTACCCGAAGGATTGCGGAATAAGCGTCTCGTTGCCCTCGATCTCGGCGCGTTGATCGCCGGCGCGAAATTCCGTGGAGAGTTCGAAGAGCGGTTGAAATCTGTGCTCAAAGAAGTCACCGCCTCCGATGGCTTGTACATCATGTTCATCGACGAATTGCACACCCTCGTCGGTGCGGGGAAGGCGGAAGGCAGCATGGATGCAGGCAACATGCTCAAACCGATGCTCGCGCGCGGCGAGTTGCGTGTCGTTGGTGCTACCACGCTGGACGAGTATCGTAAGCATGTAGAAAAGGACGCCGCGCTCGAACGTCGTTTCCAGCCCGTGTACGTGGGAGAGCCGAGCGTGGAAAGCACGATTGCCATTCTACGCGGCCTGAAAGAGCGGTACGAGTCGCACCACGGGGTTCGCATCACCGACGGCGCCGTTGTGGCTGCCGCGACCTTGTCCAATCGCTATATCGGCGACCGATTCTTGCCCGATAAAGCCATCGACCTGATGGACGAAGCCGCATCGCGGCTGCGCATCGAGATCGACTCGGTTCCCCAGGAAATCGACGAGGTCGAACGCCGGATCGTGCAGCTGGAGATTGAACGTCAGGCGCTGCGCAAAGAAACCGATCCCGCGTCGCTGGACCGTCGCGTCGCACTGGAGCGCGAGCTTGCCGACGCCAAGGAAAAGGCCTCGGGCATGCGCGCCCAGTGGCAGCAGGAGAAGGACACGCTCGGTGCGGTAGGGCGCATCAAGCAGGAGATCGAACAGGCCCGCTCCGAGGCGGATCAGGTCACGCGTGCGGGCGACCTGAACAAGGCTGCTGAGCTGACGTACGGACGGATTCCAAAGCTCGAGCAGGACATGAAGGACGCTGAGGCAAAGCTCGCCAGCCATGGCGGTCGACCTCAGTTTCTCAAAGAAGAAGTCGCAGCCGACGACATCGCCGATGTCGTTGCCGCGTGGACCGGTATTCCTGTCTCGCGCATGCTGGAATCGGAACGTGAACGCCTCACAAAGCTCGAGGACGTTCTCGCCACGCGCGTCGTCGGTCAGCGCGAAGCCGTTCGCGCCGTGGCAAACGCCGTGCGTCGTTCGCGCGCCGGACTCCAGGACCCGAACCGACCGATTGGCTCCTTCATCTTTCTTGGCCCAACCGGCGTCGGCAAGACCGAAACGGCGCGTGCGCTGGCCGAATTTCTCTTTGATGATGAACATGCGATGGTGCGGATCGACATGTCGGAGTACATGGAGAAGCATGCGGTCGCGCGCCTGATCGGTGCGCCGCCGGGATACGTTGGGTACGAAGAAGGCGGCCAACTTACGGAAGCCGTTCGTCGTCGACCCTACTCGGTGATTCTGTTCGACGAGATCGAGAAAGCGCATCCCGATGTGTTCAACATCCTCTTGCAGCTTCTCGATGACGGTCGCCTCACCGACTCGCAAGGCCGCACGGTCGATTTCCGAAATGCGGTCATCATCCTGACGTCAAACGTTGGCAGTCAGCTCATTCTTGAGCGCGGACAGAGCGACGATCCATCGAACTGGGCGAAGATGGAACAGGACGTGCTTGCGGCGCTTCGCGGCGTGTTCCGTCCTGAGTTCCTCAATCGCGTGGACGACATCGTGGTCTTCCATCCACTCGGGCGTGGGGAGATCGACCACATCGTGGATCTCCAACTCGGCCACCTCCGCAAGTTGCTGGCCGACCGGAAGCTCACGATTGTGCTCACGGTCGCCGCGCGCAAAGCCCTCGCCGAAGCGGGCTACGATCCCGTCTTTGGTGCGCGACCGCTCAAACGCGCCGTGCAGCGCATGCTGCAAAATCCGCTGGCATTGGCGGTCCTCGAGGGTGGGTTTACCGAGGGGGATATCATCGTCGCCGATGTCACCGACGACTCTGACGCGCTGTCTTTTCGCCGTGGTGACGGGACCGATGTCGATGCGGTCAACCCGTCCGCGCAGAGCGGCGGCGGGGACGCGTAGCCATGTTCGCGCCGCCGCCGAGGCCCGGTGAGGAGGCGGCGATGCGTGCAGCGTTGGCGGAGGCACACCTCGCAGGCGTTGCGGGAGAGGTCCCCGTGGGTGCGGCCGTGGTGTACGACGGATCCGTTGTGACCGTCGCACAGAATCGCATGCGCCGCGATTCCGACGCGACCGCACACGCTGAGCTGCTGGCGCTCCAAGACGCCATGCGGAAGCGTGGTGACGCGCGATTGGTGGGATGCACACTGGTGGTCACACTGGAACCGTGTGCCATGTGCGCTGGCGCGATCGTCCTGAGTCGCGTCGACCGGTTGGTGTTCGGTGCGTTCGATGACAAAGCGGGAATGTGTGGATCGCTCGGCGACCTGGTCAGACATTCGCGACTGAACCATCAACCGGAAGTCCTTGGAGGGCTCATGGCCGACGACTCGTCGCGTTTGCTGAAAGAGTTCTTTCGAGAGATACGGTGAACAGTCGGCCTCGTCGTCGGTTGACCCCGTTGTACTTGCCTGCTACGTTATGGGGCTGCAGTAGGACCGGGCGCCAAAAATGGCGGCGGGCGGTCGTTGGATAGGTGGCTGAGTGGTTGAAGGCACCGGTCTCGAAAACCGGCGTACCGGCAACGGTATCGTGAGTTCGAATCTCACCCTGTCCGCTTCAGGCGCAGGACGCAGGTAGGTACGACATGAGCGCTTCCCGGATGGGTGGCCGAGTGGTTGAAGGCGCACGCCTGGAAAGCGTGTGGGCATGAAAGTGTCTCGCGAGTTCGAATCTCGCCCCATCCGCTGAACGCCCCGTTGGCCTCGCCGCCAACGGGGCGTAGTGCGTTTATCCTCTCTCGTTGCGGGACGAAGCGCTTGTCCCCATCTTTCCGTTACGTGCACGCGGTGCCTCCTTTCGGCCCAGACTCGGCACGTCACCAGATATGGAGGAGTTCGATGCAGA
>Ga0105046_10000371_pt1 | contig 60964 bp, 49 predicted proteins | sample MAT03_FD_78385 | JGI IMG/M metagenome (GOLD analysis project Ga0105046, IMG submission 78385) | Freshwater microbial communities from Lake Fryxell liftoff mats and glacier meltwater in Antarctica - MAT-03 (megahit assembly) | ecosystem: Environmental > Aquatic > Freshwater > Ice > Liftoff...
AATTAATGTCAGGGAAGATAATCTTGAAAAACTCTAAAAATGAAATTCGAGTCATTCGCGAACGATTTAACGAAGCGATCGCGAATCATAATGCTGAAACAATTGGAAAATTCCTTGCCCCAGCGTATCACATCGTCACAGGCCGCAGTGACCAGTTTCACGGGGCGGATGAAGAGCCGCGCCGTTGGGCCGCTGTCTTTGAAAATGATTCTGCTGTAAGCTATTGTCGTACGCCCAGAGAGATTCGAGTCAACGAGTTGTGGGGGCTGGCAGAGGAACTTGGAGATTGGACAGGCAGGTATAGCGTGGAAGGTGGAACTGTCCATGCGGCGGGTGTGTATTCGGCGAAATGGCAGCGCGCCGAAGATGGCGGGTGGCTGATTCAAGCGGAGGTGTTCACTACACTCCACTGTGACGGCCCCGCTGGCGGCTGCGTGAGACCCGATCCAATCCTTCGGCGGTGAAGTGTTTTGTGAAGTATCCGCGGGTATGGGTGCTATAATGATAAATAACAATTTGAAACAACTCCCCCCATTTTATTAGGAAATAATATTTCCAGAAGGATGAACCCATGCCAGCAGTGAATTATCAGTATGAAAAACGCAAAAAAGAATTAGACAAGAAAAAAAAGAAGGCCGAAAAAGACCGTCAGAAGGAAATAAAAAAGAATAGCAACAAGCCCAAAGAGACTCCGCCTCCTCCCGTGGCTCCTGAAAAATAAGTTTGATAGCCCAGCCTTCGAGTTCTCAAGAACTCGAAGGCTTTTTATTAATGTATGCCGTGTATGCTAAAATCTCAAAAATTTTATCGGAGTAACTTATGGATGAAAAATCCGCTCTAGAATTGGCTTTGGTGCATGAGTTTGTTGGTAAAGCGCATGGAGGTTTGGATGCGATACAGAAGTTGTTTGCACGCGAGCCTGCGCTAATCAATGCCGCCTGGGACTGGGGTGGCGGCGACTGGGAGACTGCGCTCGGGGCGGCATCTCCTATGGGACGCAGGGATATTGCAGAGTTTCTGCCCGATCACGGCGCGCGCATTGACCTGTTTGCTGCGGCCATGCTCGGTAAATTGGATTTTGTAAAAGAAGCGATCAAGGCCTTTCCCGCTGCGGCTCATGTGGCCGGCCCGCATGGGATTCCGCTCATCGTCCATGCCGAAAAAGGCGGCGAAGAAGCAAAGGCTGTTTTAGAGTTTTTGAACTCGCTGTAAATTACGGCATTTCTTGGGCATAAACAAATAGATAAAATTCTCTACGTATATTTTCAAAGACCCGCAATGTTTTTGTGAATTGGGTGAAAAGCATAGTTTGTACGGTAGAGAATTTCTTTTTGAAATTTCAGCTTGAATTACAAGCGGCGTCCTTAAGAGACTGTTTCTTAAAGACTTTTTTACCACGGAGACCACAGAGAACACGGAGAAAAACCTTTTAAAAACCTCTCCCGAAAAAGCATCGGGACAATGTGTGACCTCTGTGCTCTCTGTGGTACATGCTCTTTTCTTTCACAAATTTCGACTTAAGAAACACTCTCTACTAAGCGGCCAAAAACTTCACAACCTGTTCATGAATCTCTGCATCTTGTAATGCGCCGCGATGCCCCAGCCCATTGGTCTCAATGTATTGTGCATTCGCCCAGGCATTTGCAATGGCGCGGCTGTCTTCGACAGGCGTCACGTTATCTGAGCGGTCATGAAATATCAAAGCGGGGATGTTGATTTTCTGTACCAATTCATCAGTCACAATCTTGCCCAAGACATCCATGCCAAAATTTTCATTAATCATGGCGCGCAGCGCTTCAATAATTTCATCGGGCAATTGCGCCTGCGCTTGAAAACGCGGCAGAGAATCCATCAGCCGATTGAATGCGCCGAAATATATCAGCTTGGATGGAGGCGGAAAATTTAAATTAACCAATGCATACGATGTGATGATTGTTCCAAAAGAATGCGCGATGATCGCATCAAATTTTCCTGTCTGTTTTGCGACCCACTCAATAGTGGGCGCAATTTCAAGTACGTTTGTTGTTTTCCCATCCGATTCACCGTGCGCGGGCTGGTCATAGGTAACAACATAATACCCCGCAGCCAATAACGGATTCACAAACCCAGTCATCTGCGCGCGACTGCCGCCCCAACCGTGCATTAATAAAACTGCTGGATTATTTTTATCGCCCCAACTTGTGACCGCCAACTCACCCGCCTCAAACGCGACCTTGAAATTGGTCCCGCTTTCAAGCACTGCCATGTCTGACGGTTTGACCTCATACTTGCTGGGGCTGAAAAAAGCACGATACACTTTCTTTACAAGAGCCTGTGATTCCGATGTGGATGTTAAAGTATTCATTTGTTCTCCTTTGGTTTTTACTTACTAAGTAGTAAGTTTTGACGACAAAAAAATTTACGCGAGCAAATCTGCTTTGTTTTGTTCAATCACATCCCGAAACTTTTTTGTTCCCAATGCGCGTGCCATTTGTAATGCACCCTGTATGCTGGATAGGATCAACCCGGCTTTATTGGCAGGCTGGCCATTGAAGTTGAAGATGCCCGCATCTCTACCTTCGCTTAAAGTTGCTTCAAGCCATTTGAGTAATTCCTTGTGCAGGCCTTCCACCTCTGTCTGCAAACCAGCGGGAATCGAATTGAACTCCGCTTCCATAGACCCAACGAGACATATCTTACCTTGATCGGCGCGCATCTCCGAGTAAATGCTAAAGAACCAATCCAATTTCTTCTCAGGCGCAATATCTTTGATACGGGCATTATTGACCCAGAGCTGAAACCGTTCACGGTAACGTCGAATGACCGCAATCGCCAAAGTCTCCTTGCTCGGAAAGTGATAATGAATGGCCGCGTTCTTCACTCCAAGTTGAGAGGCGATATGAGCATAACTAAAACCATTGAAGCCTTTGTCCTGCAAAAGAGCTTCAGCGAGATTCAGTATCGTCTTCTTGGAATTTTCGATTTTGACCATTACCCCTATAATACTTACTAGTTAGTAAGTTGTCAAGGAAAACAAGGTCACTCATTAAATTCTTTATATTTGTGCTACATTGTATGCTTGAGACACGTAAAGAAAGTGAAGAAAGAGTTTCTCCCTTCCGCGAGCGTTATACACTTTTGGATATCAAAATGAAAAAAATACAAGTCACACTGTTTATTGGGTTTTTGCTTCTAACGGCTTGTTCTTCCAGTACACCAACGCCGATTATCATTTCCATACAACCTACCCTAACCGTCACGCCATCTCCCGCATTCTCCTCACCGGGAAAGTCCATCCTCTGGCAGGGTCTTCAGGTCAGCATGGAGCAGGCCGAGATCACCAATAATTTTGTCACCGATTTTGGTTCCACAAGAATCCCATCACACGGAGATAAATTTCTTTGGGTGCATATAGTGCTAAAAAATGTCACTCAAGTGGAACTACCCCTTCCAGATGCAGAGCACTATAGCATTCTCTACGTTGCCACGGAACTTAAACCTACTTATGGTCATCGCAAGGATCATATCGATTACATCATGCTGGACTCCACGCTGTTTCCAGATCAATCCGTGGAAGCCTGGCTGCGATTTGACATTCCCGTCGCTGCGGAGTTGATGGATCTGCGCTTTATATTCCTGCCGGAAAGCTCCAACGTGGGAGCATCTTTTACATCACCCAATTATCCGTATGCGGAAGACCATCCTGCCTTTGTCTGGAATTGTTCGCCATAAAACCAGAAGATTTACATAAAAAGAGAGTAGACATTAATTGTCTACTCTCTTTTTATGTAAGCGTTTTTAGTTACACCCTTTCTCCGCGAAACTGTGTTTCGTACAACTGACTATACAACCCGCCAATTGCAAGCAATTCTTCGTGCGTGCCTTGCTCGACGATCTGTCCTCTGTCCATGACTAGAATTAAATCAGCGGCAAGAATTGTAGATAAGCGATGTGCAATGACAATCGATGTACGGCCAGCCATGACGCGTTTCAAAGCATCTTGAATTAATGCTTCGGATTCGCTATCGAGTGAACTGGTGGCTTCATCTAAGACCAGAATTCTTGGGTTCTTTAAAATCACGCGCGCCAATGCGATGCGCTGCTTCTCGCCACCGCTCAGGCGATAACCGCGTTCACCGACAATCGTATCGTAGCCGTCGGGCAGGTCCATGATGAAGTTGTGGATGTTAGCGGCGCGCGCAGCAGATTCGATCTCATCCTGCGTGGCGTCGACCTTCGCATACGTCAGGTTGGTACGAATAGTATCGTGGAAGAGATACGTCTCCTGCGTCACCATGCCGATTGCGGATGAAAGTGAATCGAGAGTCACATCGCGCAGGTCGTTTCCGTCGATGCGGATGACTCCGCTGGTAGGATCATACAATCGCGGAATCAAATACGTCACCGTGGTTTTGCCCGCGCCCGAAGGCCCAACCAATGCAACCAAATTTCCAGGTGCGGATTTAAAGGAGATTCTGCTCAAAGCGACTTCGCGTGCCTGGGACGCTTCGCGTGAATCAGCTTCCCCGTTGAGTGAAGCGCTTCCTTCTCCCCGACGCTTGATCGCTGTCGTCGATTGACCATTGCCACCCGATAACACAGCCGTGACATTATCCATGCTGCCATAGCGTTTGACTTCGCTAAGCAGTTTGGTATCGTCGACGCTGTAATTGAAACTGACGTTGTCGAATTCGAGTTGACCCTGCACATCGTTAAGCACGATGGGATTTTCTTTTTCGATAATATCCTGCGGAAGGTCAATGAGTTCGAAGACACGCTCAAAAGAAACCATACTCGTTGAAAATTCAACAGGCGCGCCGGCGAGTCCTTGCAGTGCGCCGTACAACGAACCGAGATACGAACCAAAAGCGACGATGGTGCCGATGGTAAAGGTGCCTTGAATGACGTAATAACCGCCGAGGCCGTAGACCAACGCCGTGCCCACCGCGCTAACGAGACCAAGAATCACGAAGAAGGTCGAGCCGATGACTGAGCGTCGAATGCCGATATCGCGTACGCCCGCGGCACGGTCACGGAAGCGGGCTTCCTCCTCTTTGGTGCGTCCGAACAATTTGACCAGCAGCGCACCGCCGATGTTGAGCGTCTCATTCATATGCGCGTTCATCTGCGCGTTGAGATCCATGCCTTGGCGGGCAATATCGCGCAAAGTAACACCAAGTTTTTGTGCAACGAAGACGAAGATTGGCAGAATGAGCACACTAAGGACTGTCAATTTCCATTGCAGTGAAAGCATTACAGCCAGTATGGCAACTGCTTCGATGACGTTGGTGATGATGTTGACAATGGTATTACTGATGGCATTCTGTGCGCCAACCACGTCATTGTTAAGACGGGACATCAACTCGCCTGTTTTTGTATTGGTGAAGAAACGCAACGACATACGCTGCAAGCGTGCAAACAGCGAAGAACGCAGATCATAAATTACGCCTTCACCGACCGTGGAGTTAAGCCTGCGTTGAATCACACCGATGCCGCCGTTAAGCACAGGCACGAGCAGTAACGCAATCGCCAGCAAAATCAGTTGATTAATATTCCTGGAAGGCAACACCGTATCGATCATCGTCCTGAAGATCAATGGTGAAACCAGTGTCAGACCCGCGCTGATAAGAATCGTCACCAACATGCCCGCGATCTGATTCCAGTAAGGCCGCGCATAGGTGAGGACGCGCAATAAAAGTTCTTTGGTTACTTTGGGCTTCGTGTCGCCCGAACGCATATATTGAAACCAGGCTCCGTGCATGGGTAGTCTCCGTGAATAGGGGTTAGGTAATTAGTAAGTAGGGATTAGGAATTGGTTCCTAGTTCCTTGCCTTCCTATTGTGCCCCCGCATGCCTGATTCTGCAACTGGACAAGCGGGGAGGTTAATGAAAGTCTGATGGGGATGGGCGGCGGGTATAATCCCCACAAGGGAAATTTCAGATTTAGCGATCTATAGTTATGAAGAAGGTAAAAGTGTTCTTGAAAAACGGGAAACAAGTACACTCAAAGAATACGGCCAATTTTTGACCCCCCCAACTGTCGCACGTTACATGGCAAAGCAATTGGGAGAAATTAAAAATGGTGATACCTTACTTGAGCCTGCTTGTGGCTCGGGAGTTTTGGTATGTGCAGTGATCGAGCGCCTGATTGTAGAAAAGAATCCACTTGAAATTTGGGTTAATACGTATGAAACCGATAAAGAACTTGCTGAACTTAGCAGACAGGTTTTTGAAATTGCAAGTCAAAAAGCGAAGAAACATAAAATAAAAATAAACTGGCAGGTATTTCAGGAGGACTTTGTCCTGGCCTGTTTGCCAGACGAACAGCCCACTCTATTTGGCTCAAATAAAGTACATCGTAAAACATATAACTTTGTTATCAGTAATCCGCCTTATTTCAAACTGAACACAGAGGATAAACGTGTAAAAGCAGCATCTGGAAAATTAAACGGGCAGACGAATATTTATACATTATTCATGGCTTTATCTGTAAAATTGCTTTCGCCAAAGGGAAAAGCATGCTTTATTGTTCCACGAAGTTTTTGCTCAGGCGTTTATTTTTCTGAGTTTCGGCGAGACTTGATCAAAGATGTAACACCAGTCTCGCTTCATATGTTCCAATCTCGAAACAATGTTTTCAAAGGTGATGAAGTTCTGCAAGAGAATGTTATTTTTTCTTTTGAAAAAATAACCCAGCCAAAGGAGCATCGTTATTGGGCAGGTTCCATCAATATTTCCTCTTCAAAAGATGACAAAAGCCTGGAAAATGAAAGCATTTCCCGCCAAGTTTCTTTCAAACATTTTTTAAATGATCATAATGGACTTTTGCTGTTTAGAGTCCCAACGGGAATGCTTGACGAACAAATTCTGGATGCAGTTGATAAGTGGGATGGTTCACTTGAGAAATTTGGTTTTCAAGTTTCAACAGGTAGAGTTGTCCCTTTTCGTGCAAAGGAAATGCTAAAAGAAACAAACAAGGCAGGGAATGGAACTGTACCCTTGCTTTGGATGCAAAATGTCAAGGCGTATGAAGTTGAATATCCACTTCATGGATTTAATAAACCTCAGGCAATTTCAACGAACGATCCATCTTTGCTTATGCCAAACGTTAACTATGTTTTATTGCGTCGATTTAGCGCAAAAGAAGATAAACGACGGCTAGTCTCTGCGCCATTTCTTGGAGAGAAGTTTGATTTCCAACAAATTGCTTTTTGAAAATCACTTGAATGTGATTTTCAAAAAGCAAGGTGCCTTATCAACTACTGAAGCAATTGGGCTTTCCGCCCTTTTAAATAGTTCTATTACTGATCGTTATTTTCGGATCGTGAATGGAAATACTCAAGTCAACGCAGCGGAACTGCGAATATTGCCTCTGCCCCCACTTGCGTTGATAAAAAACATTGGCGAGAAACTTCAAAAAGCTAACGATTACAGAACTGAACAAGTTGATAATATTATTTTTTCAGCACTTTGGGAGTCCAAGCTTCTCGACGAGGAAATTCCAATGATACAGGAGACTAGAATTACTATGGGAAAAATTGAGCAAGCATAGGAAATCCTAGAATCTCTTGGCTTGCCTTCAGCACAACAAAACGAAGCTTCTGCTTTGACATTTTTGGTACTCGCCCAATTATCGGAAGATACAGAATGGAAAAATTCTTCAACAAAGAATTTGCGCGTCCATGATATTCTAATTGAAATCAAGGAAAGATATGGGCGTGTATACGCAGAGAATAGTCGAGAAACCATTAGGAGACAAGTTCTCCACCAGTTTGAGCAGGCCAGCCTTGTAATTCGTAACGCAGACGAACCCGAACGCCCCACCAACAGTGGATTAACCAATTACATGATATCAAGTTTGGTTTTAGATAGTATTCGTTCATATGGCACATCCAAGTGGAAAGCAAAGTGCGAGAGTTTTATTGACCAGCAGGGAAAATTGCTGGACATTTATCAAAAGGCCAGAGAACAAACAAAAATCCCATTGCAAATTGCAGAAGGAAAAATTTACAAGTTATCGCCCGGGAAGCACAACAAACTTGAAGTAGCCATCGTGGAAGAATTTGGTCTACGCTTCGCACCAGGTGCGAAACTTATTTATCTTGGCGATACAGCAGAAAAGACATTGGTATTTGATGAAGCCGCTTTTACGAAACTTGGCATTCCTCTTTCTGCACATGGTAAATTCCCAGATGTGGTTTTGTATGATTCAAAAAAGAAGTGGCTTTTCCTGATTGAGGCAGTGACTTCACATGGACCAGTTTCACCAAAACGTCACCTTGAGCTTGAGAAACTTTTTGCAAAATGTAAGGCAGGGAAGATATATGTAACTGCTTTTCTGGATTCCACCACTTATAAAAAATATGCAAATGATATTGCCTGGGAAACAGAAGTCTGGATCGCAGAAATACCATCACATATGATTCATTTTAATGGTGATAAATTTTTAGGACCAGGGTAGTTAGATGCGCTTGAAATTCAGGAGGCAGTCATCTTAACGATGACTGCCTCCCTTTGAAATTGTGAGCGGCGAATGAATGGGAAATGTAATTTCAGGCGGGTATAATCTCGACGACATGGACCAAACCATCAAAATCTTTCTTGAAGTCGAAGACGTGAAATGGGCGATTCAATCTGCTTCTGCTTCGATTGAGAAATGGTCAGGGCAGGCGGGTTATTACAATAATCGCATCGACTCGCATTTCAAAGGAAAATTGGGAGAGCTGGCAGTCGAAAAATACTTCCTTGAAACAGGATGCAAGCTCGATGCTCATTTTCGCTTTCCTGAACGCGAGAACTTAAGCGATATTGTGATAAAGATCAAAAAATATACCGAAATTTGCAGGCTCGAAGTCAAAACGTGGGATGTGAAATACTGGCCTGAACTGGGCCGCTGCATTGCCGTGGATCAATATCCCGTGTTGAAGAAAAAAGCGGATGTGATTATTTGGTGCGTGATTGATCTGAACCATATCGAAACTCTGCTGAATAATCCCGAAGCGGTATCTGTATCCTTAATCGGCTGGTCAAAAATCGAAGAGGTCATGAGTGCGCCAATAAAAGATACAGGTATCGGCGCAATGCGTAAAGTGAAGAACTATCAATTGGATGAAACCAGCCTGCATGCCATGTCTGCATTTATAAACCTTTGGAGAAAATTATGAACCATAAAACCCCAGCCATCACAGCCAGTCTCTTAACCATTGTCATGTTAATCCTCTTCGGGCTTCTGTCTTTTTTTCTTGAGATGGTTATTCTCAACGGCGCCAGCGAAAAACAAGGGACAATCGCCCTGGGCTTTTCAGGTGTTTGTAATGGCCTGAGCGCGCTCCTGCTCGGACTTTTCGCAGGCTGGCTCACGAAATTCCTACTCACAAAATTCAACTGGAATAAAATCCTGGCGGTGGCCGTTGCGGTGTTTGTATCGGTGATGGCGGGCGTGCTGATTTCATTTCTGTCTATTATTATCTCCATCCCCGTGGCTGGGATACAATAAGAAAAATTAAAACCAAAGGAAAATAGGATATGAAAATTAAACCGTTTCTGCCATGTGTACTATTGATTGCTTCTTTCGTACTGACAGCCTGCGGCTACCCAATAGAAGAGCCGCACCCCGTTGCCGCCGCTCATTGGGCCTATGAAGGTGAAGGAGGTCCCGAACATTGGGGTGAGATAGATCCCGCGTATGCGGTTTGCGGCACAGGCCAGAGTCAATCGCCGATTGATATTTCAGCATTCAGCGAGCAGGATTTAGCCAATATCGCTTTTCATTATCAGCCGAGCGAAGTAAATATTTTAAATAATGGGCATACGGCTCAGGTCAATTATGATGCGGGCAGTTATATCGAACTGGATGGTGTGCGTTATGATGTGGCGCAATTTCATTATCATGCGCCCAGTGAACATGCTGTTGATGGAAAATTATTTGCTGCTGAAATCCATATTGTGCATAAGAACGCAGATGGTCAACTGGCCGTGGTTGGAATTTTGCTGGAAGAAGGTGCCGAGAATGCAGCCTTTGCGCCTTTCATTGAAAATCTGCCCGCTGAAAAAGCGGATGTAAAAGACGCCGGCGTTAAGATTAACGCGGCTAACTTTCTGCCTGTTGTGCAAACCACATTCCGCTATAGCGGCTCGCTCACCACGCCGCCCTGCACTGAAGGCGTTAGCTGGCTGGTGATGACCTCGCCCATCGAGTTATCAAGCGGACAATTGAGCGCACTCGCTGCATTGTTCGAAAATAATAATCGCCCAGTGCAGCAACTCAACAACCGCCCGTTGGTGGAAGATAGCACGCCTTAATCTGTATGAATGTTTACATCAACTGACTTAAAAGGAGAGTCCCATGCAAAATAAAACGGTCATCGCAGGAAAAGTCGAAAAGCATAATAAAAAGAAACACACCATAAAAAAGCACCATCCTCAAGAGCACGATATCATTGTTGAAGTGGAAGAAGATGGAGATTATCTTGTTGAAAAACTCAGCCTGGATGGCCTGCCCGATAAAATGCATGACGGTGTTCCCATTCGTTGGATCAATAATTTTTCGATCAAGAAAAAAGGGAACTATATCAACCAGAAATTTTTCGTCACCATCCCGGATATTGGTTCATCGCGGCTGGTGATCTACGATGGCAACGGCAATCCGTATTACTACACAGGTGACATCAAAAACAACACCTTCGAATTAACAGATGGCGACCCTGCCGCGGGCATGGCGCCTTAAATTACCCCGTTTACTTTTGCCGCCCCTTGAATAGCGCGCCGCCACGGAACATTTTCCACATAAAGCAGCCGCGCTTCTTCTGAACGTAATTTTGAGACCTGCGTATTTAATAGTTGAATTGCATTTTGCAAAACAACTGAAATACGCGGGTCTTTTATTTTTTCAAGCGCCTGAAACAGCGCCAGATAGATTCGTAACGGCTCTTCTGCTCCAGCAAAAGACTCGTCAACATTCATATAGTGGATGACGTGCTCCGCTTCACTCTGCGCCGATACTTGATCTCCAATTTCCAAATAAGCATGGATCAACCCTGCACGCGCTTCGACCACCAACACCGCGGCATTGACTGTCTGCCTGAGTTCGATACTCTTTAGGAACGCCTGTTTTGCTTCGTCAGGGTTTTTATTTAACAGGTGAGCATATCCCAAATAAAAATAGGACCAGCCGTCGCCTGTGCGGTCTCCGATCTTTGTCGATAAGTCAAGCGCTTTTTGCGCCCACTTAAGTGAATCGGATGCGTTTTCCTGCGCGCCCATTGCTGCACTGAGGTTAATGCAGGCATACATCTCCTGCGAGCGCAGGCCGAGTTCCCGTAAAATAATTAAAGCCTGCTCGTGATAATGGATCGCTGCCGAATAATCACCCAGAATGCCGGCCAGCCAGCCCAGATTTGTGAGTGTGATTCCCTTACCGTTTGCGCTTCCCAATTCATGAAAAGTGGAATAGGCTTTTTCAAAATAATCACGCGCAGCCGGGTAATCTCCTTGCGATAAGCCCACCGCGTTTGCTAAATTATTTAATACCTGTGCTTCAAGATATTGATCGCGTAACTCCAAGGCGATTACAAGCGCTTGTTCCTGATGTTCTCTGGCAATCGACGGATTTTCCACTTCCAATGAAACCAGCCCGAGGATAGATAGCGCGCTCCCCTCTCCACGCCGATTTTTTACTTCACGCGCATAGTTCAGTCCTTCTTTTGCATAGTGCAGGGCTTCTGTTGTTTTGCTGACGCGTAAAAATGAATGGGGCAGTACCAGATAGGTTGCGAGAAGAGTTTTACGATCATGTACCGCTTCTGCAAGTTCCTTTGCTTTCGATGCGTATGTAATCACACTTTGAAAATCGCCCAAGGTGGAGAAATAATACGAGCGGCGCATATAGGCGCGCCCTAAAAGTTCATCATCTTTCAAGTCGTTTGCCAGCTTTTCCAGAATATCCAAATCTTTTGCCTGTGCTATAGACTCGCTGCTATTGTAGTAACACTCCACGCGCAGGAGCATCAGGTCAAATTTTATATGCAGATCATCAGACGCTGTCAACGCCAGCGCGCGCGTGAAATAATCAATCGCTTGTTGATTCTGATAGACACTCAACGAAAAATTTCCAGCCAGCGTTAAATAATGAAGCGCCTTCTCTTTCAGCTTCGCTTTTTCAGCATGATACGACAGTTCGCCGTAATGCGGCTCAAGATCATCCTGATAGACGATCTCCATCGCAGAAACTGCCAGCCCGTGCAATTCATGTTGACGTGTCAACAACTGCATCGAGTAGGCCGCATCGCGCAATAAAGCATGACGGAAAATATATTCGATCTCCGAGAGCGGCGCCCAAATACTCGCGTTTTCAGCCTGTGCCATATGCAGTAAAAAATCGGTATCAGCGCGCAGTATTTCACGCAGCACGCGTACTTCAAATTCACGCCCAAGCACCGCCGCAGTTTGGACAGTCTCTTTCACGTGCTGGGGCAAGCGGTCGAGGCGTGCTACAAGGATCGCGCGTACATCTGTCGGCAGCGAAATTTCGGATTGTTTGCTTACAAAATATTTTCCATGATGATCCAGCGTTAGCGCGTTTTGCTCGAGTAAATAACGCAGTACCTGTTCTGCAAAAAAAGGATTTCCATCGGCGCGTGAATCAAGCAAGGTCAGCAGGGAATCTGCAACGGGGAATCCCAATACATCCTCTGCCAGGCGAGACATATCTGCCGCAGAGAGTTTATCCAGTTGAATGGCTGATATCGAAACTTCATCCATCATATACACCGAATCCCCTTCGGGGCGTTGCGTGGCAATAATGGCGATCGGATATTGTTTCTCGGGTTCTGATAGCAGAGTCCGTACGAAATAAGACAGGAATGCGCCGCTATCTTTATCCAGCCAGTGTGTATCTTCCATAAACAGGATCAATGGCTTTTGTAAACTTTCTGCGCGCAAGAGCACACTTAACGCGCTCAGTGTATTATCGTAACGGCCTTTCGCATCCAAATTTTCATATAACGAATTGGGTACGCTGATATTGATCAACGCCGCCAGGACTGAGCTGGTACGCGTCAACTCTGCGGCCAGGTCTGCGTCGGCGGTGGCTTCGATCAACTCCTGAAGATTGCGTGAAAATGTGACCAGATTTATTTCATCCGGCTGGCCTTCGAGCAGTTCAAAACGTTTTTTCAGCCAATCGGTAAACGGATTAAAAGGCAGGCGCAGAATTTCATCTGCCTGACAGATGACCCAGTGCGCCGCAAGATCATCGAAATGTTCTGAATATTGAAAGGAATGAACCAGCCGGCTTTTGCCGATGCCCGCTTCCCCTTTTAAGACCATTACGCCGGCGAATTGACTTTGTTTGAGCGGTTCAATAAAAGAAGCCAGGGTTTCAAGTTCTTTACTGCGCCCAATTAATTGCCCTTGATAAACAGTTTCTACAAGGTTTTTACGGCCAAGCAGGGCAAATGCTTTTTGTTCATGCTTGAAACCTTTGAAATGATAGGAACCAAGATATTTACAGTTGAAATGTTTCTCGGCGCGGCGGGCTGTATCTTCATCCATCCAATACTCGCCTTCGCCGGTGCGTTCCAACATGCGCGCCGCCAGATTTACGCCCCAGCCATAGGCCGTGTAATCTTCACGTTTACTTGAGCCGATAAAACCGGCATACGCCATGTGATACGAGATGCCGACCCGCAGAATCATGCGCGTGCGCGAAGAAAGTTCGAGGATGAAATTTAATGCGCGTTCCACATCGTTTTCATGAGTGGTCGGCGCGCCCCAAAACATGAGCAGGTTGAAGCCTTTGTCGCCCAGGTCGGGGCGCAGAAAGAATCCGCCGTATTGTTCCTGCAACAGATAGACAGTTTCCATAAATGGCGCAATCAGCGCTTCATCAGAAATACTGGCGGGGATGTCGATAAAGAGATTCACCACCTGTCGAAATTCACCAGCGATCGGAAGGCGGGTAATTGAATCAGGGAAGAAAATCTCAACGAGGTCTTCCACAGGCTGCGGCGGAGACAAAAGATGCGATGTTGGTACATCCGCATGAATCGCCTGGATCAAAAAACAATCATCCACAGAAGTTGCGTCTACAATATTTTTCAACAGCGCATATGAAACCGCGTCTGCCACAATCTCGCCCGCATGCGCAGACTCTTCGCCGGAGACGGCGCCATTCAAACTTTCGCCGCGAAACCAATAACTCGCGCGCCTGCCATTAATGGATTTAAATATCTGCCACGTAGTTTCGCCAAACCCAATACCCACTTTAATACGGATTAAAAAATCTCCATACGGCGTGGAAACTTGTGATTGGATTTTCGTGTGCGCCTGCATTGCCAGCGCCGAAGCCAAACAGCGCTGCATGGTTTGACCTGCATCCTGCTCGGCGGGAAAAACAGCATTGAACGCATCCCCGGCATATCCGATCACAAACCCGCCCTGTGCATACACCGCGTTGACCAGCGGCTCGAAGACCACGCGCATCATATCTGCCAGAACTTCGGCGCCGTGCGCTCCGTGCATGGAAAGTACATCCGTCATCGTGGAGAACCCGGAAAGATCCACAAACATGGCCGCGCCCTGAAAAACTCCGCTGGTTTGACCCGCGCGGTATTTTTCAAAAATAAAATCGGGTACAAGTTGATGTGAGAATTGCATGGTGATTTGATTTTACCGCCTGTTCTATAAATTGCCGTGTTTTTTACACAAAATTTCCACATATTCAGTTGATATATGCCGGGTTTACAGGCTCTTATCAAAGTGAAATAAAAAATAATGAAGGGAGGGAATCAATTGTATAATTTATAGGTATAAATAGGGAAAATGATATATACGCCGTTTATCTGGTTTCCATTGTTTTCTGCGATCATATGTGGCATGGTCGCTTTTCGCATGCGAGGCTTTCAGGATGTGCCCTCCGTCAAATCCTTCACAATTGTGATGTGGCTGGAGGCGGCCTGGGCTTTTTTATATGTTCTGGATGCATCCACCCAATTTATTCCCCTTAAGACCTTCATTGTAAATTTTACCTACATCCCAACCCTGCTCGCCACCAGCGGCTGGCTGGTGATTGCGCTTGAATATACAGGGCGTGAAAAATGGCTTACCCGCCGTCGCGCGATCCTGCTGCTCATTCTGCCCGCCATATTTGTGGCTGCCGCGTTTACCAGCCATCTGCATACACTCTGGCGTTATAACTATCAACTGATCTGGCCGGATGTGGTGCCGACCCAGATCGCAGCCAGAGGTCCGCTCTATTGGGTTTACATCGCATATCTGATCGGGCTGGTTGGGGTTTCAGTTGCGCTGCTTTTGTCTTCGTATAAAGATCGTTCTCGTAATTTTCAAAACACCGCTTTGCTAAGCCTTGGCCTGTTGATTCCCACCATCACGGGCGTCTTGTTTGTTTTTAATTTATTGCCGGTGCGTGGTTTTGACTGGACTTCCACTTCCTTTGTTTTTCAGCTTACTCTTTATATTTGGGCGATTTTGCGCGGACACCTGTTTGATATTGTGCCCATCGCGCGTGATATCGTCATGGAAAATATGGAGGCCCTGGCCTTTGTCACAAATCAACGCGGATATATTGTGGATGTGAATCGCGCTGCGCAAAACGCGCTCGGTCTTTCCCCGCCGAAAACGGGTCTGGCTCCAAATCAATTACCCCAGTCCTGGGCAGGTCTCTTCCAAAAATATACCCACGCGCCTTATAAAAGTGAAATACGCCTTAATCTACAAAATTCACAGCGCGACTTCGCCCTCACCATTTCTGCGCTTCAAGATAAATATAATCAACCATTCGGCTATCTATTTTTATTGTACGACATCACCGAAAGAAAACAAGTGGAAGTTGAACTTCAACGTCAATACGAGCGGCAAGGCACACTGCACACCGTCACATTAGACCTGCTCAATCGCCACAACCTGGAGGATGTACTCAGCACGATCCTATTGCACGCCGCCGACCTGCTCGATTCGCCCTTCGGCATGTTGGATATTCTGGAAGGCGATACGCTTATTAATCGCGCCACAACCAAAATGACAGAGTCTCTTAAAGGGCTGCGTTATCCCCTGAATGAAACGCATCTTTCAAGACTTGCCATCCTTTCAGGTCAACCGCAGTTCACGCAGAATTATTCAGAAATGGCCTCGCGCTTGAAAATGCACGATCCCCATAAATTAACAGCGGTAGGGAACGTGCCAATCATGCTTGATGAGCAGGCCATCGGCGTTTTGGCTTTGGGGCGCACCGATATTAACAGACCCTTTACCGATGAAGATATTCACATCATAAGTTCACTTGCCCAGCTGGCAGCCCTCGCCATAGACAATGCCCGCTTGTTTGCAGTGGCAGAACACGAACTACTTGAAAGAAAAAATAAAGAAGTGGAACTTCGCCAGGTTAATCAGAAACTTCAATTTCAACTGGAACAGATCCAACTTTTACAATCTGAATTACGCGAGCAAGCCATCCGCGATCCGTTAACTGGGCTGTATAATCGCCGTTATTTGAAGGAAATCCTTGCGCGTGAACTTGCGCTGGCTGCGCGCGAATCTCACTCGCTTAGTTTTGTAATGATGGACCTCGATCACTTCAAAAACATAAACGACACGTTTGGGCATACCACCGGCGACAGAGTATTGCAAAGTCTGGCGACCCAGCTTTTAAGTCAGGCACGTACCGGCGATATCATCTGTCGTTATGGCGGAGAGGAAATTTTGGCAGTTTTGCCGAATGTATCTGTAGAGATCGCTTTTCAAGTCACGGAGCGCTGGAGAATAACCTTTCAAACAGCCAACCAGGCATCGCCTGTCTTATTGGAAAATGAAGAAACACAGGCTACAATCTCCTGCGGTATTTCAGTCTTTCCAATTCACGGACGGACCAGCGAAGAACTGATCTCCGCTGCCGATCAGGCCATGTATCGCGCCAAAGAACTGGGCCGCAACCAGACAGTTATCTGGCAGGCTGAATAAGATCGAGGGTATATCGCATGCATCAAATCGATAAACGCGGAAAACTTGCAGAAGAACCGTTTACATATAAAATAACAAAAGACGAAAAAGTCTTTATCCACTGGCATGGTAAACAGATCATGATTCTCAAAGGTGCCTCTGCTAAAAAATTTAGAGCATCCATCGCGGATGCAGATTCTCAGCAGGCACAGTTGTTAATGGCGCGAGTCACCGGACATTTTAAACATGGAACTGAAGCAAAATAAAAAGCAGTGGAGGCACAATGGATTTAATGAATACGCTGGTCGATGCGGAAAGATTACGCGCGAAAGATCGTCACGAAGAAGCCCGTAAGTTACTGGTGCAGCTTGCGGCAGAATTCCCGACCAATCCCGTCGTTCAATACAGAACCGCCTGTGTCTATGATTTTCTAGGATTGGAAAGGGATGCCATCCCGTATTATCACGCAGCCATTGAGAACGACCTGCCGCAAACAGACCTGCGTGCAGCTTATCTGGGATTGGGCAGCACCTATCGCACGCTGGGAAAATATGCCGAATCAAAAAAAATATTACTCGAAGGATTAAGTCATTTCCCTGATGCAAATGAACTGAAAATATTTCTAGCGATGACGCTCTACAATTTGGGCGAACATCACGATGCTGTCAGTTCCTTGCTCAAAGTTGTTTTAGATACCAGCGCTGATGAAAAGATTCAGGAGTACGAACGCGCCATCCGATTTTATGCCGACGACCTCAATAAAAAATGGGAGTAAAAATGCCCGCCCGCTGGAACAGCCCAAAGGAGGCATGTGCAAGCACATCGTTAATGTCTGTGACGCGCAGGAAGTTGATTCCGAGTTGATTGCCTGGATCAAATCCGCATTTGAAGGCGCAGGTTATTCCATGAAAATGAGATATGGAATGAAGATTCAACCGGCGGCGCGCTGGCGATTGTGGTGCATACTGCATATCATCTCGGCGAGATTCGTCAGGCGTTGTGTGTATTAAAAAAATAGCCATGACTCAAAATGAAATCATTCAAAAAACAAGTGACTATATCAAACAGGAATTCGGGGATGATTCCTCAGGCCATGATTGGTGGCATATTTATCGGGTGTGGAAAAACGCCATCACCATTTGCAGGTTTGAAAAAGCAGATGCGTTCATTGTTGAACTCGCCGCTTTATTGCATGACCTCGACGATTGGAAGTTCAATGAAAGTGAAGATGAAACTCCGCATCGCGCCAAAGCCTGGATGCAGCAATGCGGAGTCGACTCGCACGTGAATGAACAGGTCTGCCAAATCATTATGCATGTCTCTTATAAAGGCGCGCAGGTTGAAAATAAAATGAAAAGCCTTGAAGGCTTTATCGTGCAGGATGCCGACCGTCTGGATGCCATCGGCGCGATTGGCATTGGGCGTGCCTTTGCCTATGGCGGGTACAAGAACCGTCCCATGTATGACCCCGAATCTTCAAATCAAATGCACGCGACCTTTGCAGAATATAAAAACAGTAAGAGCGCAACGATCAATCACTTTTATGAGAAATTACTTTTGTTGAAAGATATGATGAACACGGCTGCGGCTAAAAAAATAGCAGAACAACGCCACGAAGTAATGCTTAATTTTCTGGAACAATTTATGAGCGAATGGGAAGGAAAGAATATTCAGTAATTTTTTCAGAAGCGGGCATATTTTTACGCGTTGATTGACCACAGACCGCAGACGGCCGTCTGCGGTCTGCGGTCTCTATACAGTGAAAACAGTTTACTTGCTCGCTTCAAATATCAGTGCGTTTTCTGATTCATGTGCCAGTGTATATAAAGTTGAAGCCTGTGCCGAAGCCGCGAGGCTGCGCAATGATTTTGCCGCATCGCTCGTATCTTCCTTAGGCGGAATGGTCACAATTAGAAAATCATAATTGACGTTGTTTCGCACACTCCACTCGTTGACGCATTCCACATCGGCGCAATGTTGAAACGCGATCAGTTGGTCATACCACGGAAAAAAATCCTTGCCGCGCATCCATTCCAGCCCTTGCATAGTCGTTGCACTATATTGCTGGGTCAGCGCGGGAAACCATTCCTGCATAGGGTCAGACATTGAAAACTCGCGCCCAGTTGCCAGTAGAAAAGTTTTCTCTCCAACAGTGTTTGATTTCACCCAGTCGATCATCTCAAGGTCAGCAGATTTCAGACTCGTATTCACCAATTGAAAACCGAAAATACTTGCGCCCATGACGGAATAAAATATGAAACCAAAAAGTAGGATTTGAACCCCGCGCGTCATAAATAAAGCCTCAGCCTGTTCGCCGTCTGAGCGGCTGATCCACGCGGATAGTTTGTACAAACCAATGCCCGCAAACATGGCCAATGACAACAGGGTGATTCCTTCCCCGCCGCGCGGATCGATCAGCACCGCCAGCACACCCCAGGTGACAAGGAAAAACTCGCGCCGCGTAAATTTATTCCACATGCCGATGAGTATAAAAATCATGGATGGGATAAATAAATAATCTTCGATCCCACTAAATTTCAAAATACCAAGATAAGAGGCGAGAGTCCGCGGGCTGGTTTGGCCGGCAGAGATGAAGGGCTGCGCTCCGTAACGGGTTAGTATGGTTGCCCACCATGGCGCAGTGAGCAGGATCACTCCAGCGGCGGTCAGGGCGGCGGAGATCAGTCCGCGTTTGTTGATACCGTAAAAAATAAAAATGAGTGTTCCGCCTAATGCGGCATGTAGGGCCGTCTGCGGGTGACTTAAGACCGCGCCAGACCCAAAAAGTATCGTCAGTATCAGGTGGCTGTGGTGATATTCGGTAAATAATTTCATCGCCTGCCATAGGAATAAAAACAGAAACAAGATGCCGAATGCGCGTGTGATTCCGCCGCCCATCACCTGCCAGACAAATGTACTCGGCGTAAAAACATAAACAATGACCGCCAGCGCGGCGAAGATGCGCGAGTTGAGAGTCTGTTCGGCGAGTTTGTAAAAGATAAAGATGGAGATGATGTTCACTAAAGCTGGCAGCCAGAGCAATATTTGTAGTTCAGAGACAGGGAACAGGTCCGATAAAGATGCGGCGATGTAAAATCCAAATGGAGGATAGGCGAAGGGAATATCCGCGTGGTTATAGGATGTAAGTTGAGGGAGAATATAATGATTCGCTTTCAAGTCGCGAATCATAGTGTAGAACATGCCGCCGTCGTTGAGCGGGAATCCATTTGAGATGACAGGCCACAAGCGAACGACTGCGCCGAAGAGCAGGGCGGTAAAGAGCAAAAGCGCGGGCCAATCGAGTTTTCGATTCATGTAAACCTCATTGTATTTTGAATATTTCGCGGATGATTGGGGTCAGGCCGCTAAAGAAAAATTCCACGGCGATGACCATCACGATCAGTCCCATTAAACGCAGCATGACCTTGTTGCCATTTTCGCCAATTAGGCGTGTGACTTGTTTTGCGCCGAGCAGCAGGATGTAGGTGATGGCAACCAGCATAATGATGATGCCCAGCACGATGACGGACTGGATCGGCGATTTTGATTCGTTCATCAAAATGATGGAGGTTGTGATCGCGCCCGGGCCGCAGATGATCGGAATTCCCAGCGGAGTGATTGAAATATCGTTGATGTATTCGTGATTGGTTTCATCATCGATTTGTGTGCGGGAGAGACGCGCTTGCAGCATTTCATATCCCATCAGGAAAAAGATCACGCCGCCCACAACGCGCAGGCTGTTGACCGAGATCGAAAAGAAACGAAATATCCATTGCCCCGTTAGTGCGAAGGCGAGCAAAATGCATAAGGCGGTGAAGCTGGCTTTGCGCGCCACGCGATGCGATTCTTGCGGTGACAGGTTGGCTGTCATTGCTGTAAAAACAGGAATGACGCCGATGGGATTTACCATGGTGAACATGGATATAAAACTGAGCAGGGCAAATTGAAAGAGTGGAGAGGCAGACATGAGACTCCTGTTGATTCCATTGGATGGGTTCAATTCTACAACAACCCAGCGTGATATACTGCCTCAAACCATAAGGATACCCAATGAAAAATAAAAAAATAAACCATATATTTTTTGCGTGTCTTTTAATTGCGCTTGCTGTTTTGGCATGTAATCAATTTACAGCCGGCCCAACTGACCAACCAGAGACATTAACCGCCGAGCCTACTGTTCCGACGATTATCCCCGAAACGATTGTGAATGCGGCCGCGGGTTCATCTGGCGTGGGCGATTCGCTCTACCCTGATTTCGGCAATGGCGGTTACGAAGTAACTCATTACACATTGGATTTCACAGTTAACAATGTTGTCACAAGCGACCTGACTGCCAGCGTGACCATTACAGCGAGCGCATTGCAGGATTTAAGCAGTTTCAATTTGGATTTTATCGGCTTTGAGATCAACTCGATCATGGTCAACGGCGAATCTGCCGAGTTTCAGCGCAGCGGGCAGGAGTTGACGGTTGCGCCTTTTACCGCGCTTGCCAAAGGTCAGCTTTTTATGGTGATTGTTCAATATACAGGTACACCAGATGAAATGCGATCTCTGGCCCTGCCCGTTCAAACAGGCTGGACAAATTTTGACGGCGGAAGTTTTGTGTTAAGTGAGCCAGACGGTTCTGCAAGTTATTATCCTGTCAACGATCACCCGTTGGATAAGGCCTCGTATACATTTCGTGTGACGGTTCCCCAGCCTTTTGAAGTGGCGGCCAATGGTGAGTTAACCGAGACAATAGACAACGGCGATACATCCACTTTTGTCTTTGAAGCACGCGACCCCATGGCAAGTTATCTTGCCACAATTAACATTGATGAGTTTGACATCGAAACCATGCAATCGGAAAATGGCATTCCGATCAGAAATTATTATTCAAGCGGCCTGCCTGAAGAAGTCCGCAAGCCATTTGCGCGACAGGGTGAAATGATCACATATTTTAGCGAGCTTTATGGCCCGTATCCATTTGAGTTATACGGTTCGCTTTTAATGGATACTGAGTTTGGTTCGGCGCTTGAAAACCAGACCCTGTCTATTTTTGGCATGGATATGATCGACGTTAACAATGTGGAAGACACCGAGTTAACTGTGGCGCACGAGCTTGCTCATCAATGGTTTGGCGATAGCGTCAGCGTGGCCGATTGGAGTGATATCTGGCTCAATGAAGGGTTTGCCACCTACTCGGAAGGTCTATGGATCGAACACACCAGCGGACGCGAAGCATTGGATGAATGGGTCAAACTTAGGTATTTGGAGGTGGCTGAAAACCCGCAATATTTTCCTGCGCCTGGCAACCCGCCCGCCGATGATTTATTTAATGGCGGCGTGTATTACCGTGGCGGGCTGACCCTTCACGCCTTGCGTCTTGAAGTGGGCGATGAAGTTTTCTTTAAAATTATGCAAACTTATTTTGATCGTTATCAAGGCGGCAATGCCACAACAGCGGATTTTATTACAATCGCCGAAGAAGTCAGCGGAAAAAATCTGGCGGATTTTTTTGATACCTGGCTTTATGGAGACGTTGTCCCGCCTCTTCCCGCCCTGCGACTGGGTGTTCAATAAAAAAAATATGCCGCCCCTTGAATGTGTTTGGAGTTGTGCTTAATGAAATATAGAATTTTAGGATTGATCATTCTTTTTCTGCTGATAAATATAAGCATCTCGGCCTGTGACGGGCTGCGAACTACTCCGCCGCCCAATATCATTATCATCCTGACAGATGACATGGATCTGAGTCTCATGCCGTATCTGCCACAGACGGATGCGCTGATCGCAAAGGAAGGCGCCACCTTTACGAATTATTTTGTGACCGCCTCCATTTGCTGCCCGTCACGCGCCTCCATGCTGCGCGGGCAATATCCGCATAACACAAACGTGTTGAGTAATAATTTTCCCGAGGGCGGCTTCAGGCGTTTTTTTATGGATGGCAACGAAAGTGATACTCTGGCTGTCTGGCTGGCCGCTGAAGGATATCAAACCTCCCTGGTAGGGAAATATCTAAACGGGTATCCTGTGTTTGCGGGCAGTAATTATGTCCCTGCCGGCTGGACAGACTGGCATGCTTTGTTTTATAAAAAGCCAAATGAAGCGGGAAGTTTCTATAATGATTACACACTGAATGAAAATGGTCCGCTGGTTCAGTATGATACCTCCCCCGAAAATTACAGCACGGATGTGTTTAAACAAAAGTCAATTGATTTTATTGACCAAAGCACAGCGCAGGGTGATCCGTTTTTTCTTCTCATTTCTGTTTATGCCCCGCACGGACCGAGCGATCCTGCTCCGCGTCATTCTGAAATGCTTGGCGGGTTGGAGTATCCAAAAAAACCATCTTTTAATGAAGCAGATGTAAGCGATAAGCCGGGCGTCATTCAAGCGTTGACAGCCACAGGCGATGAAATTGACGCGGGGGATGCCGATGCGCTTCACTTGCGGCGCGCGCGCAGCATGCTGGCAGTGGATGAACTGGTCGCGGATGTGATTAAGAAGCTCGAACAAAGTGGACAGTTGGAGAATACTTATATTTTTTTCACCTCTGACAACGGGTTTCACATTGGCGAACATTCTCTTTCGCCGGGCAAGGGACTGCCATACGAAGAGGATATCCATCTGCCATTGCTGGTACGCGGCCCGGGCATTGCGCCCAACACAGTCATCACGCAAATGGCCGCGAATATTGACCTTGCTCCAACGATTGCCGAGCTGACTGGTGTTGCCCCGGCTGATTTTGTAGACGGCCGTTCGCTCATGCCGCTTTTCAAACTTGAAGCGTCTCAAGTTTCAGGCTGGCGTAAAGGATTGTTGATCGAGATGGGTGCGATGACTGTTTCGGCTTCGTCTCCTATACACGGCTTGGCTTCAGCCAATTCGGTTTCGCTGCCGTATGAGTTTGAGTATCCAGATTCTGCCAGCGACTATTATCTTCTTCAGGAAGGCGATGGCACCTACCGCGGCATCCGAACCGATAGATTCATGTATGTGGAATATAACAACGGTGAAATTGAGTTTTATGATCTAGTGACAGATCCGTATGAATTGGAGAATCTATCTGCAAAGATTTCACCTGAAATTCTTTCCAGCCTGCATGTCTGGCTGGGACAATTGGAAACATGCACTGCAAAAGATTGCAGAAAACTTGAAATGGACCTGCCCAACGCGCTGGAGAATTATCCATAAGAGTCTCTCCGAATCATGGAGTGCAGACTTCAGTCTGCCTTATTTTGCGGACTGATACTTCGACAACCAGGAGACAGTCACCCGCGCGGGTGGCTGTCTCTTTTTTACATTCTAAAAATTCTTACAAATCTCTAATTTCTCGCGCCTTGACAAATGCTAAAGCATGGCATAAAGTAAAGTCCGCTTAACTAATAAGAAGGATTAACTATGTCAAAATCAGTCCAAATTACCCAACCCCTGCGCGAATGGATGGATGTGTTTATGCACCGCTCCATGCGCGGCTGGAATCATTTCGCCAAATCCACCGGGCTTTCGATGCCGCAGTTCAGCATCCTGATGCAGCTGCACTACAAAGGCCCATGCGGACTCTCCCAGATCAGTGAGCGGTTTGATATCAGCGCCGCGGCTGCCAGCCAGCTTGCCGAGAAACTTGTGCAAAGCGGTTATCTCGAACGTGCCGAAGACCCGAATGACCGCCGCGCCAAGAACTTAAAGCTTAGTGCCAACGGCGCAAAACTTGTGGAGGATGGGATTCAGGAACGCTATCGCTGGATGGATGAATTAGCCACTGGTATGAAACCCGAGGACCGCGCAAAAGTGGTCGAAGCATTGACCATTCTTACACAAGCCGCGCGACAAATGGATGAGCAGAAATAATCATTCATACTTTCTCCACAATCATTTGATATTGTCAGTTTTATATTTATAAGGAGTACTACTTTGCAAACAACCATGTCACGACCTCAAGCCCGCGGACGCGGCGGCCCCAAACCCCGCGGCTCCATCGGGCGCGCCATTCGCTATTTGTTTAATTACAAACAGCAGGCCGCGCTGCCCTATGTATTTTTGATCATTGCCACGCTTTCACAATTGGCTGTTCCCCGTTTGGTACGTAACGTCATTGATGCGGTTACCAGCGGATATATCGGCGACCAGATCCTCAAGGCGTTGGATAAGATTCCTGCTGCATTTGTCAGCGCGGCATTGCCGAAGATTCTTGAACTCACGAATAGGCCCGCCACCTTAACGCTGGAGCAGCTCAAGGCGCAGTTGGCAGCGGATGTTTCCTCTGCGCCGCAGACGTTGATCAGCGCGATCATCTTCATCGTCATCTTCGCCGCTTTGCGCGGAATTTTTTCCTTTCTGCAAGCGTATTGGGCCGAGAAAAATTCACAGGCTGTTGCCTATGATTTGCGCAATGACTTGTATGCAAAAATTCAACGACTGTCTTTTTCCTATCACGATAAAAATCAAACGGGTCAGTTGATGATCCGCGCGACGGATGATGTGGAAAAGGTGCGTCTGTTTATCGGCCAGGGCTTGCTGCAATTGGTGGGCGCGATCATTCTGTTAACAGGCACATTGATCATTTTATTCACCACCAATGTAAAACTTGCTTTCACCACATTGCCGATTCTGCCAGTGGCGATGGTGTTGTTCATGATCTTCGGCGGGCTGAGCCAGCCGCTGTTTGCAAAAGTGCAGCAAAAACTTTCCACGTTGAATACGATCTTGCAGGAAAATCTTGCGGGCGTGAAAGTGATCAAAGCCTTCACGCGTGAGAAGGAACAACAGAAAAAATTTCGTGATGCGGCGAATGCCAGCATGGATCAATCCATCGTTGTCGCGAGACTCTTTACTTTCCTGTTCCCATTGATTTTCCTGGTTGCTAATCTTGGACAGGCCGCCATTTTGAATGTGGGCGGCAAGGAAATTATCGCGGGCGCATTGAGCATCGGTGAGTGGCAGGAATTTTCACTTTACTTAATTTATCTTTTTCTGCCGATTGCACAACTCGGTTTCATCATCACACAATTGGGACAGGCTTCTGCATCATCCAACCGTATCTTTGAGATTATCGATGCCAAGTCTGACATCACCGATAAGCCCGGTGCGATTAAGATTCCTGCCGTGAAAGGCGATGTCAAATTTGAGAACGTCACCTTCCGTTATTTTGGCGGCGGCGAACCGGTGCTTTCAAACGTTACGTTTGAAGCGAAGTCCGGTGAAACGATTGCATTGCTCGGCGCAACCGGTTCAGGCAAGACCACCATTATCAATTTACTGCCGCGCTTCTATGACCCGACCGAAGGACAGATCACGATTGATGGTCACGAATTGCGCGATGTAACCATCGACTCACTTCGTTCACAGATCGGTATCGTCTTGCAGGAAACGACTTTGTTCAGCGGAAGCATCCGCGACAACATCGCATTCGGAAAACCCGATGCCACCGATGAAGAAGTGATCGCCGCCGCGAAAGCCGCGCAGGCGCACGACTTTATTTCAGGTTTTCCTGAAGGTTACAACACACACGTCGGCGAACGCGGCACCACACTCTCCGGCGGACAAAAACAGCGCGTCGCAATTGCCCGCGCATTGCTCCTCGACCCGCGCATTCTCATCCTCGACGATTCCACTTCATCGGTTGATCTTGGCACCGAAGCCGCGCTTCAAAAGGCGCTCGATATATTGATGAAGGGCCGCACTTCCTTCGTCATCGCGCAGCGCATCAGCACCGTCATGACCGCCGACAAGATCATCGTGCTCGATCAAGGCAAGATCGTCGCGGAAGGCAAACACAAGGAACTTATGGAAGACAGCCCAATCTATGCGGAAATTTATAACTCGCAAATTTTAGTCAACGAAAAAGGCGGTGCAGCATGATGATGAATCGCCCCGACCTCTTCAAAGGTGACTCAAATAAAGCACGCAACGTCACTGAAACTCTAGGACGTTTTGGAAAATACTTTGGTAAATTCTGGTATGTGTTGGTGCTGGCCTTCGTCTTGATCGTGATTTCCACCTGGACGAACGTGACCGCTCCTGAACTGATCGGTCAAGCCACGGATTGTTTCCTCGTGCCGACTGGCGGAGCAGGCGCCTTCGCATCTTTCGGTCCGACAACGGATACCTCTCAATCGACAAAATCCACCTGCTGGCTTGTCTCTGATCCCGCCACGTTGACTGGCACTCAAAGAATCATTGGCACGCTCTATAATTTTAACGACTTCCAAACCATTGACCCCGCCACAGCCACCAGCGATGAACGCATTGCAGGCTTGTGGAGACTGATCCTCATCACGCTTGGCTTGTTCGTGTTGGGTTCGGTCGTCACAGGCGCATTATTCTTTACCATGTCGTGGACAGGTCAACATGTGCTGCGTGAATTGAAACTGGATATCTTCCATCACTTGCATGAACTCTCGCTCAGCTACTATGCCGAGCATGAAGCCGGTGACTTGATGAGCCGCATCACCAATGATACCTCCGCCATCGAGCAGGCATTTTCGTTTGCGCTCGTGCAGGTGTTCAGCGGCATCCTCCTGCTGGGCTGGATATCCTATAACATGCTGACGAACAATGTTCCTTTTGCATTGCTTTCGCTGGCAGTTGCACCGATCATGTTATGGGTCACCACCTATTTCTCCGGTCAAGCGCGCAAAGCTTTCCGTGTGGCGCGCGAAGAGATCGGGTCGGTCAATGCCGAATTACAGGAATCAATTTCCGCGGTGCGTGAAGCACAGGCTTTTAATCGCGCGGAAGAAAATATCGAAAACTTCAAAATCACCAATGCCGCCAACCGTGATGCGAATGTGAAGGCCGTCGCATTCACCTCCGCATTGGCGCCTGCGTTGGAAGCTTTATCTTATGTCGCGTTGGGAATTGTCGTGGGCGTGGGCGGCTGGGTGCTGCTCAAAGGCGGCAATTTCATGGGGACGGCTGTCTCGCTTGGCTTGGTAATTACTTTCCTTGCCTATGTGCAGCGCTTCAATCAACCCATTCAACAGATCGCTGTGTTGTGGACGAATATCCAAAACGCGATTGCAGGCGGCGAACGCATCTTCAACATTCTCGATGAGGAGCCCGCTGTCAGTGACAAACCAAACGCCAAAGTAATGACCGAGATCAAAGGGCTGGTTGAATTTGATAACGTTGCTCATGAATATGAAGATGGTGTACCAGTATTAAAAGGTGTTTCCTTTATTGCACAACCTGGTGAAACCTTCGCTATCGTCGGCCCAACCGGCGCAGGCAAGACAACCATCATTAACTTACTTCCCCGCTTTTATGATGTGACTCAGGGTTCCGTCAAAATTGACGGCGTGGATGTACGCGATGTCACTGCCGAATCAATCCGCAAACAAGTAGGCATCGTTCTTCAAGATACATTTCTGTTTAGCACCACCGTCATGGAAAATGTGCGCTTTGGTAGACCCGACGCAACCGATGAAGAAGTGATGGCCGCCATCAAACTCGCCAACGCAGATTCATTCATTGAACGTTTGCCTGAAAAATATCAAACTGTTTTGGGTGAACGCGGCTCGGGTCTTTCTCAGGGACAACGGCAGCTGCTTTCGATTGCACGCGCTGCGCTGGCAGACCCGCGAATTCTCATTTTGGACGAAGCAACTTCCAGTGTAGATACAAGAACCGAGCGCTTAATCCAAACCGCGTTCGATCAATTGCTGCATGGTCGAACATCCTTTGTCATCGCCCATCGTTTATCCACCATTCGCAACGCGGATATGATCCTCGTTTTGAAAGCGGGTGAGATCATCGAACGCGGCAAACACACCGAACTGCTTGAGAAGAAAGGTTTCTATTACGACCTGTATATGAGCCAATTCAAAAAGCAGGAGGAGATCGAAGCCGTAACCGCGTAATCATGGTAGGGGCACAGCGTCGCTGTGCTCCTACGGAGAAATATCATGAAATTTATTTTTAAACTATTTATGAGTTTGCAGGTCTTTTTATACCGACTCAGCGGCGGAAAGCTTGGTGGCGAAATGGGTAAATTTAAACTGCTAATTCTCACTACCAAAGGCCGCAAGTCTGGCAAAATGTTTTCACATCCTGTGGGTTATTTCGAACGTGATGGCGGCTACATCATCATTGCCTCGAATAACGGTCAGGATAAAAATCCTGCCTGGTATTACAACATCAAGGGCAATCCCAATGATGTAAGTATTCAGGTGATGGATAAAAAGATGAAGGTAAAGCCCGAGATTCTTTTGGGGGAGGCCCGCAGGCCGCTCTATGATTGGATCGCATCCATCGCACCCAATTATGGCGAGTATGAAAAAAAGACCACGCGCGAAATTCCATTGGTGCTTCTTAAGAGATAGCCGGTAATTCATAAAACAGAGACATGCATGGTCATGTCTCTGTTTTATATTATATTTCTCTACCGTACATTTTCATGAATTGATTGACCGCAGACAGCGGTCGATGGTCTGCGGTCGATTGGGTGAGAATCCTGGTTTGTACGGTAGAGAATATTGTGTTCATAAATTTGATAAATAAAAGCCCGCTCGTATAAGCGGGCTTTTTCCTGTAAAATCATCGCTACATCAAACTAGGAAACATCATTGATATGAATGAACGCACAAAAGAATTGGATGGATTACGAGGAATGGCTGTCATTCTTGTGATGGCTCTGCATATATTTAAGCGCGCCAATATTTTCACGGCCAATGGAATTCTGCATTTCATTACCACGCTGACCTTCACGGGCTGGGTGGGCGTGGATATTTTTTTTGTGCTTTCTGGGTTTCTAATCACTTCCATTTTATTGAAGACCAAAGAGAAGGCGGAATACTTCAAGAATTTTTATGCGCGGCGGTCTTTGAGGATTTTCCCGCTTTATTTTATTTGCGTGGCGGTGATTCTGTTTTTTATCCCAATTCTCGATCCTGTTTTCGTGCCTGAGATTCAACGGGTGATTCCGTTTCTTCTTTTATCTCAACAGAATTGGATCATTTTGCTGCCCGGCCGCTCGTTGACGCTCTACCTATCTGTCACCTGGTCCCTTGCGATCGAGGAACAGTTTTATCTGGTCTGGCCCGCGGCGGTGTACTTTTTGCGCAAGCAAACCCTGGTAAAACTCAGCCTGGGTGTGATTGTGCTTTCCATTCTGGCCCGTATTTTCGGGGTGCTGTTTTGGGGAAATATTACCCAGGCCGCGAATTTCTTTTTTTATAATACCTTTACCCGTTTTGAACAGTTGATTTTTGGCGCGTTGCTGGCTGTGGCATTTACAGATACGCGTTGGAAAGACTGGCTGCGGACTGTATCCCTGCCGGTCTTTATAGTCTCTTTTATTGCATTCCTCGCTTTATGTGTCGCCTCCCTGCCGGGCGTGCCCCATCCCATCTATGATAATTATCCACTGACTCTGGCTGGCTATACGGTTACTTCTCTTTTTTCAGCGGCGCTGATCGCGTATTTGATGCTCAGCCATAAAAAGACTGTGCTCCATAAATTTTTTCAAAATAAGATCCTGACTTTTTTCGGCAAACACAGTTACGCCATGTATCTGCTGCATATGCCCTTCGCGCTGATCCTTTTGGACTTCTTCTGGCAGGATGGCTATCGCGGCTGGCAGATCTATGTCATATACATTGCCTCGGTCTTCGGCGCTACGATCCTGGCTTCATTGTTGACATGGCATATATTTGAGAAACACATACTTGATCTCAAAAAATATTTTGAGTATGAATAACTCAGGCAGCTTCACCCAAGCGGATTCGATGGTGCCGGGTGGAGGCCACGGGTATGGTTGGTATGCGTATGTACAGGTGAAACAAAAAGACTCTTTAAGAAAAAGAGTCTTTTTGTTTCACTGGTCACCGTGGCAGCCTGATTAAAACGATTGGAGCGCGGTTTCAAGCTCGGTGTATAGTTCGAAAAAATGTTTTAATCCCACAACATCCAATACTTTTTCAACAGCCGCCTGCGGACTTAACAGTTTGACATGTTCGCGCACGGCGCTGTCACGCTGCGGGTTGATCGATTGAAAGGTGGGGCGGCCCGTTTTCGGCTGCATCGATTGACCGCTAAAGATCAAGACCACCGCGTGTAAAGCCATTAATCCCGCACTGCTTACATAGGGTACTTTGCTCAGGTCGATCAACAGATCACGGGTGCCGTCTTCGTACACTTCCTGTGCTTTGGCGATCACTTCGGTATAGTTGGATGCATCCAGATCGCCCGTCAACTGCATCAGAGTCACGGGTACGCGGCTGTCCTTTTTTGAAATATTGATTAGCATGGAGTTCTCCTAAGATGAAGAAGAGAGATTTTTTTAAGTTAAATTTTGAAAAGAAAAGAGCGTATGCATTTTACCTGAAATTGAATTCTTCATAATGAATATTACCTGCCGCAACACCCGCTTCGAAAAATTTCTTTTCAAAGGCTTGTACCATCGGCAGTGGGCCGCACATATACACATGCTGCGCGCTGAGATTTCCGCCCGCGTTCCTGGCGATATCTTCAATCGTCAACGAGCCGTCTGTGGCTGAAAAGCGGATATGCGCCTTCAAACGCGGATTCTTCTGCGCGGCGGCTTCGATCTCGTCTACAAAAATGGCTTCCTCGCGATGTCGCACCGTGTAATAGAAATCTATATCCTGTGTTAAATTTCCGTCCATATCGCGGATGAAAGCCAGAAAAGGAGTCACCCCGATTCCGCCTGCAACCCAAACCTGTTTTGGGCCGCCAGTTTTATAGTCAAATAAGCCGTAGGCGCCTTCGATCACTGCATCCATGCCGGCTTGCAGGGTACTAAAAAGATGACGGGTGTAATCGCCGCTGGCTTTGATCGTAACGCGCAGTACATCTTCCTGCGGTGCGCTGGATATGGTAAACGGATGCGACTCAGCCAGTGTCTTTTCGGTTGGAAAACGCACAAATAAAAATTGTCCCGCACGTTGTTTTGGGATCGGGTCTTTTTTGGCGCGCAAGACCACTTCAGTGGTGGAGCTGTTGGGGTGGTGTACGGCTTCTACGGTGTAAGGGACATATTTCTTGAAGAATTGCCCGAAGACTTCTGTATATAAATAGGAGACTGTGCCGATAATAAAGAAAATTTGTACCCAGTTGATGGCTACGAATGCGCTCAACCCTTTAACGGTCAACGAGTGAATGAAGCCGATAATAAAGAAGATGCCGATATAACGATGCAGACCCTTCCAGCCCTGATAGGTGTTTCCCGTCAGGCGGTTTAGAAAGGGGATGCGCGGCGCAAGAGTTGGTAAAACGATTGCGATGACGCCCAGAAAAGCGATCATCCCCAGATAATTTCCAAGCAGTAAATTAGTAAACCTGATCGGCACTCCCAGCAAATGCACGAACATTAAGAGGAAGGCGGCGGTGGATGTTCGGCGGTGAGTCATATACATCTTGTCCAGTCCGCCAAAAAAAGGTTCAGCCCACTTGGCGCGTGTCGAAAGGAATAGGGAGCAGGCCATCAAAACGATCACCATCGACCCGATCGTTTCGCCTATATACGCGCGTACATAATTTTCATCTCCAGTTTGGATCGGTGGAAAAACCAGCCAGACTACCACGGTCAGAATCACAAGCGCAATAATGGTCAGATTACCCGATATTCGTTTCATTTTTAATCACCTCATTTATAAAAATTTTCTGTTGGGTCTCTTGCGAAAATCTATTTTTTTATTTCTCTACCGTACAAACTATATTTTTCACGTGATTGATCATAGACTGCCGCCCGCCGCCCGCGGTCTATCAATTCATAAAGATATCGTTATTTTTTGAAAACGTATGGCAGAGAAATTCACGTTATAAAAAAACAACTCTGATATACGCCGGCAAGACAAGAATCAAAAGCGATGCAGTTCAAACTGCATCGCTTTTGATCAACTTCAACTAAAAAGAGTTAATGGCGGTTTTCTTATCGGTGAACACTTCAAAGAAAGCAGAGAAACCCACCATATCCAGCACACTCATGATCTCAGGGCGCGGATTGAGCAGCTTAATATGTTTTTGCATACCGCCGTCCCGTGTGCGATCCATCGATTTGAGTGCAGACCAACCCTGCTCAGGGTCGGGCAGTTCTTCGCCGCGCGTCATTAAAGCAATGGTGTGTAACGAAACCAGTCCCGCGCTGGAAATATAAGCCAGGTCGCTGAGATCCAGTACGATATTGTTCGTGCCTGCTTCAACCACCTTGCGCGCTTCCGAGATCAGGTCTTGATACGTTTGGCCGTCCAAATGTCCGGTGAGGTGAATCACTGCAACAGTAACACGTCCTTGTTCTTGCGAAACCGTAATTTCCATTAGATGCTCCTCCAGATGAATGATTGCCAGATTATAAACCCGCTTTCCGCTCCAGACGCGCCAGCCTGTGATCGATTTCAGTCAACCAATGTTTGCGAATATAAGCGGGCAGGTCGGCGCGTTCTGCTTCGGTGCGCGCCGATTTTGCCCATGCGAGCGAAGTTTGCGCGTCACGTTTTTTATGTTCATAATGTTTTGCCAGTTCAATGTGTGCGTAAATATGACCCTTCTCTGCGGCCTGCTCCCACAAGCGCAAAGCCTGATCCACATCTCCACGCTTTTTTTGCAGGATCGACAAACGCTTCACGGCCACGCCGAAATCTGCTTCTGTTAAAGGAAACTCGAGTCCATGCTCAAAGAGACGAGCGGCTTCCTCCCAATGATTGAGGTCTTCATATAATTTGCCGAGCGCCACAAAATCCAGCCCGTGTTCCACGCGCCCATGATATGGGTCTGCCAGCATCTCACTCACATGCGCCAACAGCGCGGCCATCGCCACCATATCCATCGCGTTATGATAAAACACGCCGCCCAACGGACGCGCATCTTGTGTGCGTAAATAATCAAAATACAACCAGGGAATTTCATAGCCCGGCACTTCATCGGATGTGCGCGTAAACCCCAATATATGTTCTTCGAGATATTTCAAAGCGCGCGAGGGCAATCTGTCGCGCCACAAACGCCGCGCGAGCGGCAGCAGATCAAGATGTGCATAATTTTTGAAAGGCACGGGAATGCGATGTAGGGAATAGCGCGTCGCCAGCAAAGGCGCATCGAAAGCCTTGCCATTGAACGTGATTAACGCTTCGCACGGCGCGAGGAACTGAATCAGCGCTTCAAGCATGGCTGGCTCTTCGGCAGGGTCGCGCAAAAAGAATTGCTGTAATGCAAATTTGCCGTCTACAAAACGTGCCGCGCCCACCAGAAAAGCATACGTGCCTGTGCCGCCCGCCAGCCCCGATGTTTCAGTGTCAAGAAATGCAAATTTGCCAATCGGCAATTCCGCGATCCGCGCATCGTTTGCCCATTCAGAAATGATTGAAAGCGGCGCTGCAACATAAGGCGATGTTTTTCCATGCAAATAATCGGTATCGAAAATTTGCTCCGCCACGAAGGCTTCACCGCGCGGTGTGACGCGAAAACTCCCAGCCACCACAGAGTCAATTGTATGCCTGGCAGGCTGCGGCGCAGGAAGATGCGCGGTCCCTGTTTTTACACCGAGTGATTTGAGCTTATCCGCAAGAGAAGACATGCCGTCTATTTTATCCTTATTTCATGTGTAAAGACTTTCCATCATACAAACCTTATGATTGAACGCGGAGGAAACAAGATATTTTGTTTGATATAATTTTTCCGATGCAAAAAATCTCCCCCTCCTCTATTTTTATGCAGCCGCCTCAACGACTGGTAACTTCAGCCTGGGCTGGCCATATACCTTTTGCCATGTATTTAATCGAACATATACGCCCCGCTGTATTTGTTGAGTTGGGTGTCCATTATGGCGTGTCGTATTGCGCCATGTGTCAGGCTGTGAAAGCTTTGGACATTCCTTCGCAGGGATATGGGGTAGACACCTGGCAGGGTGATCCTCAGGCAGGTCACTATGGACCGGAAGTGTTACAAAATTTACGCGAACATCATGACCCAATGTACGGCTCATTTTCCAATTTACTACAAACTACTTTTGACGATGCGGTTTCATATTTTAATGATGGTTATATAGATTTACTGCATATAGATGGATTGCACACTTATGATGCAGTGCGGCATGATTTTGAAACATGGCGGCCCAAACTGAGTTCGGCGGGTGTTGTGCTATTTCATGATACCCAATCCCGTCAGCCTGATTTTGGGGTTTGGAAGTTTTGGGAGGAAATTCGTCTGCAATACCCTAGCTTTGAATTTACGCATTGTTATGGGCTGGGTGTGCTTGCTGTAGGAAGCGAGGCAGAGGAAAAGTTGCCGTCTCTGTTTCGAGCATCTGCAAGTGAAGGCGCTCAAATAAAGAAATTCTTTTATCGATTAGGCTTTGGGCTGGATAAAATATGTGATCAATGGAATCAAAAACATACGCCAGTACCTCAAGAGATTGAGCCTGATTCTGTGATCGCCGCACAAATGGAACAGGATATCGTTACGGTTGCCCCGCCTGTTCAGGAAGAAGATTCAGATATGCCGGAAAGCAATCTGGCTGTGGAATTAAAAAAACGTCTTTCTGAGATCGAGAGCTTGCGAGATATTGTTGCATCTGAAAAAAAAGAATTCGAATTGTTGATGGAGACAGCAAACCAAAATTACTCCGTTTTACAAGAAATAAAGCATACTGCCGGCGCGCGTGAACAAAGAGATCGAAACTTTATTACCAATCTCCAACTGGAACTTGAAAAAAGCAACAATCGGTATATGCTGGATAAGAATCAATTTCAAGAAGAAATGTACGAAAGGCTTGCTCTGGTTCAGGTGGAATTAAGCAGGGCTAAAGCTCTCAATTACGAATATGAGTATAGCGTTGCCGGGCAGATTACCCGCCGTTACCGTCAGGCGCTGGAAGCGGTGTTGCCAAAGGATTCAAAACGACGTTATTTTTACGAACAATTAAGGGGAAAATTGTTTAGCCCCAATACAAACAGCCGTTTAAGTCAGGTATTGCCATCCAATGGACAGCCAGTTATTGAAAATGAAAATAACTCAATACCCGGTGCCTTTGTGGAAACCACGGGTCGAAAAATTGCAGTATTTATACACTTGTATTATGTAGACTTATGGCCGGAGTTATACGAAACCCTTAAAAGAATTAAATTTGAATTTGATGTGTATATCAATGTCCCTGCGGGCATCTCTGTGCCTGACAGCCTTTTTCTAAGCAAAATCCCTCACGCTCATATCTTCCGATTTGAAAATCTCGGTAGAGATATTTGGCCTTTTTTTCAGATGCTTAATCATGTAGATATCTCCCAATATAATCTCATGCTTAAGATACATGGAAAAAAATCCATTCATATTGGCGACCAGGGAAATGCCTGGAGGGAGGATATTTTTTCGAAAATTATCGGGACCGAACATCATGCAGGAAGTATTGCGGCTTACCTGAATGACCATCCTGAAGTAGGTATGATTGGCCCGGCGGGACATGTTTTGAAGGGATCATTTTTTATTGGGGGTAACAAAGATCTCGTGGAGCATCTTGCCGTGCGGATTAACCAGCCACCGGCAGAAACTAAAGAATATTTTTTTTCAGCTGGATCCATGTTTTGGTTCACGCCGGAAATGGCGAAAATACTGCTTGGTTTTCCCATCTCAAGGGCAGACTTTGAGGCAGATATAGAAAAATTAGATGGCACCATGGCTCATGCCATGGAGCGTTTTATTGGATTATTGTGCTCGCAGGCGGGAATGTGTATTGCAGAAATTAACGAACCAGCAGAAATTACGCAAATACATAAAAAAAACGAAGAAATGTATGGCAGCGGAGGAATACCTCAAAATATAATACTACCCACAGATATTACACCATACACTACGAAACTTGCAGAAGTAAAAAAAGATCCGTTAATTATTTTCCAGCCAGGTAAAGTTGGTTCTATGTCTGTGTATTTATCTTTGATAGACGCCTATGAGCACCTTGAACTTCCGGTGGATATTCATCACATACATGTGCTGGCAAATCTGGATAAACACAAAGAAATTGCGAATAATAATTCAGATATACCAACTTTGAAACATGTAGAGCAATGTATGTCCTTGTTGAAAAGAATAAAAAGTAAGCCTGAAAAACCCTGGCGTATTATTACCATGGTGCGCGATCCAGTAGGCAGCAACCTTGGCACTTTTTTTTACCAACTTGCAGACTATATCCCTAATTGGAAGCAGCTACATGCCAGACGGGAGCTGCCCCTTACAAGGCTTTTGGATGTTTTTTTAAATTCATTTAATCATGCTGGCATGGATGCGTGGTTTGATGACCAACTGAAATCTATTTTTAATATCGATGTGTATTCCCAGACTTTTCCTGCTGAACGCGGCTATCAAACTTACCACAGCGGCAGTCAAAATGCTTCTTTGCTACTGATGCGTACTGAAGATATGAATCGCGTTGCACCTTTTGCAATGCGTGAGTACCTGGGTCTTCGTCAATTTATATTGAAGACTGAAAATGTTGGTGAACACAACCCGTATGGTGAACTATATAACGAATTTAGGCGGGAAGTTGCCCTTCCCAGAAACTATGTTGAAGATATCTATAACCTGCGTATTAGCCGTCATTTTTACTTGGACCATGAATTAGCTTTTTGGGAAACTCGCTGGACAAAATCTGGTAATTATTTATCCAAACTTGCAGGCAAATTGTAAATGTTGATGATGCAAAATTATTGGGCGCATGGAGGCAAATCCTTGAAAGCATTGGCATTGAGTTTGTATGAAAGAGTTGTCCAATGAATAATGTGCCGCCTTCTGCAACAGGCAAGATGAATTTTATTCAGGTATTGCGGGGTATTTCGGCGCTTGGTGTTGTTCTATTTCATATACAAGATTACACGCTTAACCTTGGGGGGATGATAAGTTCACCGCAATTCTATATTCCAGATTTTTTTGGCGAAACCACCCGTCTTTTTTTTGCCATTTCTGGTTTCGTAATGACCTGGCTGATCTGCGAGAAACCTGCAAAAAACTTTTTATTCCATCGATTTTTACGCATTTATCCGGCTTATTGGACGGCGGTTGTATTGGCTGTTTTTTCGTATACGGTATTTTTAGGGAGCTACGTTGTTTCTCCCCGTGATTTTTTTCAGACACTTACTCTTTTGCCTATAGGGCAAGAACAGTTTGCTTTGCGAGTTGAATGGACGTTGGTCTTTGAGATATTTTTTTACATAATTTGTTCTCTTTTTACACATCCCTGGCTTAAGAAAATTTATCCGTTTTTCCTGGTGATTTGGATAGGATTAATAATGGCTGGTAACGAGGCTGTTAAGAATGCAGTTCCCAATGGCTTGGATATATTATTGGACCCTCGCAATCTAGCTTTCCTTTTTGGCGGTCTGGCGTACTACCTTACTCGTTTAAACATACGCTTCAATGGTAAACAGGCCATCCTCGTTTTTGGATCATTAGCGGGAGCGTACATTTTGGGTTATTATATCCATGATGGGGCGATTCGAAAGACTTTGCTCTTGCATACCGTTTCCGGCGAAAGCGTTCGGGCTTTGTTTATGGGATTGTTTGTTTATGCTGCCATTTATATTCCATTCAACCCGCAAAGTTTTTGGGTACGCTTTGGTGATTACTCTTATGGTGTTTATCTAACCCATGCTCCGATTATATACATCACCTATATGCTTTTCTTAAAAAGCGGGTTGTCATTAAATGGCTTACCGGCCATTATCGCCCTAACAATTGCCCTGTGGGTTGGATGGCAATTTGGGCGTTTTGATGTCTGGCTGCATCAATGGCTGAAAAATCAACATATCATTTTTACACCCCAGCTAAAAGCCTTTGTGATTTTCGTGGTTTTGGCGGTCTTTGGGTTGCATTATGCACCCTATTTAAAAACTTTAACAGCTTCAAAAGAAATATCTGAACCCTCGTTTAGTTCTTTGAATCCGGCACTGGTCATTACCGATACACCAGGTGGCGGAGTAGTGGATGCGATCAATCAGAGTAACCAATTCCTCGTTGCGCAAGGTTGGGCGGTAGATCGTGAACTGAACACACCTGTACAATCTATTATCATGACTGCCAATGAGCAGATACTCTCAATTGAGGTAGTCCGGATAATACGACAAGATGTTGCGCAGTATCTTGGAAGTTCGATACTCAACCCGGATTTTGGCTGGCAGATCAAGAGCGATCTCTCAAGCCTGCCCCCGGCATCATATCTCATCAATATTTATGCTCAAACCGAACAAGGTAAATATCATCTTATCAATGCAAAACCTTATACTATAATTATTAAAACAGACGATGTAATAATATTTATCCCGTAGGGTGGCCTGGTAAGTATTAGGACGCTGGTGATAAACAAAACTTTTGCTTTAGAATAAAAATACAGCAGACCCAAAGGTCTGCTGTATTTTTATTCTATTATTTACGGCAGGTTGAAAGCCTTGACGAGGAAGACCGCCATCTGTGCGCGGGTCACATCGGCATCGGGGCAGTAGAGGCCCGTACCGCAGCCAGAGGTGACGCCTTCTGCGGAAAGCTGCTCGATCCATTTATCAGCCCAATAGCCGATGGGTACATCGGTAAAGATGCCCGTGGCGGCAGGCGGGTTGTAGGTTGAGCCGTGTTCGGCTTTCAATAAGAAGACGGCCATTTGGGCGCGCGTAACGGTTTCGGTTGGGCAATAATTTCCATTGCTGCAGCCACTGGTGATACCTTCCACCGCCAGTTGCTTGATCCAGACGGCGGCCCAATAATCGATGGCTACATCGCCGAAGCCTGTGCTGGGTCCCACGACAGGCGGTACAAAGCTGGAGCCGTGAATGCCTTTTAATAAGAAGACGGCCATTTCTGCGCGGGTCACTGAGTTATCGGGGCAGTAATTTAATGGCGTAATGGAGCAGCCGCTGGTGACACCGGCGCTATAGAGGCGTTCGATGTATTGCCAGGCCCAGTAGCTGGTAGGCACATCTGCAAAGGTGGCAGTGTCTAGTACATTATTAATACTGATCGTAAAGGTCTTGGTAGTATTTAGGCTGGTGTTGTCTGTAGAACGAATACAAATAGAATAACTATTCTTCGTTTCAAAGTCGAATACCGCTCCAGAATTCAAGCTGCTGCCTGCGATCTGGAACGATGCATCATTAGTTCCGCCGCAGAAGGAATAGGTAAAAGTATTGCCTGCATCCGGATCGGTGGTGGAAAGACTTCCGACCACACTGCCAATTACCTTGTTTTCGTTGATTGAGGCGCTTGATATGGAAATATCTGTGGGTGGGTTGTTTGCGGCGTTTACTGTCAGTGTGCCATTCATGTAACTGGAGAAGATGTAATCGGTATCTGAACCTCCCGAGCAGATGATGGTATAGACGCCGGCGGCACTATGGGGGCCAGAAACGGAGCATACTGGCTTAACGTCAAGAACTGCGCTTGTATCTCCGAGTACGAATCCACTATAGCTGGCAGTAAACGTTGGATCGGGTTGCCCTACGGTGATGGTTTGATTATTGGCTGTGACCACTAGCGGGTAGGGTGGAACGAAGAAAGTACAGGCCGCGTTTCCGCACCAGGGGGTGAAGTCTATAGTGACAGAGACTGAGTCGCCGCTGCCGGTGTTTACACCGGAGGGTCCGCTGATGTGTCCCCACCAGTTTTTCTCAGCATCCATCGCGTTGCCCGAGGTATTTGTAATACCCGCAGTGGCGTTGCTGGTGATCTGGTTGAAATTGGCTTTGGCTGTAGCATCTGTGCCTGAAAGCAGAATGCCCGTGGCTGAATTAGAGATCACGCTGTTCTTAATGTTGGCGTAGACCGTGGAGTTATTTGTATTGCTGGCGCTATCAGAGACATAGACGCCTGCGGTGGCCGCATTGTTAATCGTCACGCCATCCACAATGATGGATGTGTTGTCGGCGTTGCTGGCATAGCCTTCAAAGTTGTTAACCCAAACGCCATAGTTACCGCCGCTGACGGTTCCGCCGGAGATGGTCAGTGCGGCAGATGTGGGTGTGTTCCAAATGTTGTATCCAGCGGCAGGGTTCTGTGTGATTGTTCCAATGTTAATCGTGTTGTTCGAAATGGTGGTGTTGACTGTGCCCTGGAAGGAGGAGATCAACATGCCGTTCCATTTGCTTGAATCGGCGCTGGAGATGGCGTTGATGGTATTGCCGGACACGGTGATGGTGGATGCGCTGGAATACCACAGGTTGTGGAAGATACCCATGCGCCAGGTGCTGATCGTGTTATTGCTGATGCTGCCGGTTGTGCCGGGGTTGGCTTGTGAGTAGTTGCCGGTCTGAATGCCAACACGTACATGATCGAAAACATTGTCAGTAATATCGGCGTAGAAATTATCGTAAATCAATACGCCGATGCCGTAGCCGATGGTTGCGTTGCCAATGTTATCAAATTTATTATAGCGAATGTAGTTACCCGCTGTTGCGGTTGAGACGGTATAGTTATCAAAATCAACGCCAGTATAGGTTGTGTTTTTAACAATATTATTTTCAAATACGGTGTTTCCCATGCCTTCCCAGCCGGCTACGCCTTCACAGGCATCCACATCCACCCCGTTTACGAGAACGCCGCTGGTGCTCGTTGTGTTGTTTCCGTCAACCGTGAATCCTTTTATGGTCGTGTTACTTTTTGCAAGATACACAGTTACGATGCATGTCCCAAGGGGATCTGTCCCAGAGGATGCCGGGCTGAGGATTGCCTCTGCCACGCGCGTTCCTGTATTTGGGTTGATGGCGCTGTTCGGGCCAAGCAAGGTTAGCGATTTGCTGATGGTTATATCTTCGATATAGGTTCCGGCAGGTACGCTGATCGTATGCCCGTCAAGTGTAGCCGGGTCATCAATAGCGGCTTGAATACTACAGAAGTACGCTCCTGTATCTGTATTTTGGGCGGCTGTTGTTCCCACTGTGCCCACCGTGCGGAAGTTTACTCCGTTGGTTGTATAGGTGTTACTGCCGGCGGGTACATAAGCGCAGGCTGTAGGAGAGTTACCACGGCCAAAGTAATCATCAAAGATATTGGTCTGATCACCATCGCTAGCGGCGTTGGCGGTGTAAGGTAAATGCCCAGACTGCACCTGAACGCCTACATCGTTATTGGTCAGCGTATTGCCTTCCACTTTCATTTTCGTGCCTTCGACCACAATCCCAAAGCCGGTACTGGTGGATGGCTGGATATAGTCACTGACTGTGTTGTTGCGGACGATTACGCCTGTGGGAATATCTGCATATCCATATCCAACCTGATACCCTCTGCGGAAAACAGCAATGCCGGCAAAGTCACGCAGGTCTGCGCCGGGCGTTGGAAGGGAAACTGTATTGTTTTCGATCACAATACTGCCATCTCCGCTTGCCGCGCCTGTGCCATTTGGCATTTTGATCTCGATACCAAAGCGTCCATTGTTTGTGACCGTATTATTGCTGATCACATTTGCTCCCGCGCCGGAGGTTAACCCAATGGCGGCGATACCGCTGTCTGCATTGCTGATGACGGTGTTGTTGCTAATGGTCACACCGGAGGCTGTGCCGTCCTGAAGTTCAATACCACAGCAGGCATTGCCTTTCACATAGTTGTTGGTAATTGTGATGTTTTGTTTAAAACCATTCCAGATCACAATGCCGCGCTGTTTGTTATTTTGTGAATCTACCTTGTTGATCAATACATTTGAAACAGGTCCGTTCATGTAAATGCCGCCGCCATTGACTGCCGCCGCAGAATTATTGCCGTATACATGCACACTATCTATGGTGAGGTTGTCGTTTCCGAGGACGCCATAGATGCCGCTGTTGCTTGAGAAGTTTTGCACCCGCAGGTTTTTGATCGTAACGCCCGTGATGCCGCTGTTGACGGTGATCCCCGGGGAGGTGGTCAGTGCGGGGGCTCCGCTATCAATAATGGTATGGTTTACGGGGTTTGGCACAAGGTTGGCGGTCATCGCAAATGCGCCAATCAGGCTAAGATTATTTTTGTCGATTACAACATTTTCGTTATAGGTTCCGGCTGCAATGTTGATTATGTCGCCGGCTGTGGCCGCTGTGACGGCGGCCTGAATGGTGGTGAAACAACCGCCGGCACCAGATGGGTCTACACAAATAGTGGCCGCGTGAGCAGTTTGGACTGAACCCAAAGTCCCGAGCAATAACAGCATTATGATGACTAAAATAGAAACAGATCTGTTCAATTTGTACATTTTTATCTCCTTATGAATATCTATTTGAATGGAAAATATATGATTGGCTGGGTAAGTGTTCTTTTACCTCCCTTTTGTGAGTTAGTGAAAAGACTTATGAAATAAGGTAGTGAAGTTGCCCGCCCGGGCCTTGCAGAATTGAAAGGTTGTATATAGAGTAGTCTTTTTAAAAGGTGAAGTCAATAGACAAATGTAATGTTTTATTTTATGTATTGAAGTTGTAATGAAGTAAGGAGAGGACGGAAAGAGTGGATTTTGTTACGTTTTAAACCTCGCCGCGTGGCGTGACCTGAAAACTGTCAGCGGCGACAGTGTCAATTATTTGGCTGACAGTTTCGAGCGGGGTGTGAAGCGGGTTATTTCGTCGTCCGCTGTGTGCGGGTGGCTTATTCTCGGATTCCGACTGGGTAATGTCACCGTATCTGATGGCACAGCCACTTGTGTTGGTTCTGTTGCCGCTGATACTTGTACGCTCATCTCCACCCTTAATATTACAACGCTTAAAGTCAAATTCAGTTTGTCTATTAGAGTGATCGTAGTTTAGATAACACCGAGTCGATATTTTATTTGGTTGCAAACGGATCCAACGCATTCAATATTTTCCCATCCTAAACACCATCATTATTCCCAATCGGGATAGCCTCGATAAATAAGCTGTCCCAACTTGAATTCCCATTATTTTCAATACAGGTTTGCAGAGTAAGGTGATATTTACCGCGATACACTGTGTTGAAAAGTTCCGTGGCGATTATGAGTTTTGCGTCTCAAGGTTTTTAAATTGGCTGCGGGGATTTAAAGGCTCCAAAGCCTGATAGCGCTGGATGCTTTTCGCCATGAAGCTTTCAATATGCCCGTCACCGTAGAGGAGGATGATCAAGTTACCTGGTTGTATGTTTGAGAAAACTGCCCGCGTGTGTGTTACGTGCGAGCAGTCCTATAATGCCCACCTCTGCCTCCATGCTGAATTGCGTAGCGACAGATTCGGCTGTGGAAACATAGCCTGGATTCCCTGTAGGTTGTTGTACGATGGCAAGCGCCATGACATTGTAAATATAGATGCCGCGTACCACATTGGCATTTCCGTCTTTGACAGTTTCAATGAACGTAGTCAGATTGGGGATTGTGTTCGGGATATTTTTTGCATATACCTGCGTGGGGAATGCAAAAATGCATAATAGTAGGCATGCCAATGTGCTGGAAAATATTTTGAAGGTTCAATCAAGGCTGATTTGGCCCCACTTTCCTCCTTTCATTATTGTTATATGCGCTCGAAAGTAGGGGATTCCCTGATGTTCGATCTGAAGAATTAATTATATATTTGGAATAAATAAAATATTGAAAAGGGCAAACCCGTCGAAAGCCGGGGACGCAAAGCCTTGGGTCTAATGCCACATGAGTGGTTATGATTGCCAGGCTGCCGAAAATGACACGTGCTGAATACATGTGCCGTAATCGTGGCTTTATGCCTTCCCAAATTGGGTGCCCTTGTCATGGAGAAAAGACAATGGCATCCAAACTTTTTTTTAGAATTATCGGAATTACACTAATCACCTCGCTAAGCCTCGCTCTATTTCCTTCCTCTGTTTTTGCTGCGGCCCCTGTTATTAAACAACACCATTTCAAATTTTTCCTGGACCCGGCGCTTGTCTCTGATATGAGTTTTGCGAAGACGAACCTGGTTAAGTACGTGGATGATATGAATTTCATTCTCTCCAAAAACACCGTGCGCCGTTTGGTCTTTAATCCAGATTCTGACATCATACTCACTCCTACTCAACCACAATCTGATCAGGCTGTTCCTCCGCTGCCGGTTGAGAACTTCGAAATCTGGGCTCACGCAGTACCCACCGAATATTCTGTATCGTATGGTGGGTATGCTGGAGTGAACGACAATGGTGCCGGAGTTTTGGCTGGCCTTAAATGGACCAGGGTGTACGATCCTGACCGTCTTACATCTGTTGCGGACGTGATAGATTACTGGACCCAGATCAACAACATGCTGCATGAATTGGCTCATGTTTTTGGAGCTGGCTATGGAGAATATTATAATCTTGCAAATATCCAGGATGTGACGGGTGTTGCGCCGATCCAGAACATAAATATTAATGATCCGGCAGATTTATTTTGGAGCGATAAATCGGACTTTTTGACCGATCCATTGCTCAGAAATTCCGCTCTAGGTGACCAGGTGGGGGAAAGTTTCAGTCGAAGCGACCTGCTTGCGCTTGTACGATATTCAAATCTGACAGCTGAGATTTTAAATCAGAATTATCGTAATGCAGCTCCCGTGATTGACTTTTCGAGAATCAATTTAAAGATAGTTGATATTAATAACCTGCCGATCAACGCGGCAAAAGTTGATATTTGGAGCGTTGAAGGTGTCTCTCCGTTTGGCACCCAGCTGATGGTTGAGACATTTTCAAATATGGCTGGGGAGTTGAGTTTTTCCTGGGATGGTTCTTCCGCAAACCCACATAATGCCTATGATTTTTTGCGTCTTTTAAAAATATACAAAGAGGGGTATGCGGCATCGGTACGCTATATTTCTGTATATGATGCAGATATTGCAAGGTTGGTTGATGGCAGCGATCATTTAGATGTGGTGGTCAGGTTGGAAAAAATCAGTTCCCCCTCCAATGACGAATCGGTGTTCACTGATGTTGATTTAAATAATTTCGCACGAACGGCTATCGAAAAAATTTTCAAGGCGGGTGTTACTGGTGGCTGTTCCTCTACCCCCTTGCTCTATTGCCCTGAACAAAGCGTGACACGTGCGCAGATGGCAATTTTCCTGGAGCGTAGTATGAAGGGGAGTGGTTTTTCACCGCAGCCGGCGCGTGGTAATGTTTTTAGTGATGTCCCTGCTGATTCATTTGGGGCGGCTTGGATTGAACAAATGGCTGCTGAGGGAATTACAGGTGGGTGCGGATCTGGGAATTTTTGTCCAAACGCTCCTGTGACAAGAGCTCAAATGGCCGTTTTTATGTTACGGATTAAGTATGGCCCCACATATAGTCCTCCGGATTCGGCAGGTCCGATTTTTTTGGATGTCCCATCTGATTATTGGGCTTCAGCATGGATTGAACAATTTAGGAATCAAGGCATTACAAGTGGTTGCGGCAATGGAAATTATTGTCCGGAAATGTCTGTAACCAGAGCTCAAATGGCTATATTTTTAACCAAAGCTTTTGATTTTCAATAGGGAACGTAAATACTCTGCCTAAATCTTTGCGGCAAAGATAAATCGAAAGTTTTTTGATGGGACCTTACCTGGCTGCAAAACAATGTTGGTTACCTCGCAGGCTCGGTTTATCCAACCCATAGCAGAAATACGGTTCTCAGCAAAAACCGCGGCCCATTCTCAGACATCAAAGGGCTGCAATTGGATCAAAAGATATATATCCATGCGTATGGGCAGATCTTTGTTTATCAAGTGCAGGAAAATAGGAAAGTACTACCCTATAATATTTCTGCCGCCTTCAAGCATGAAGAATATAACCGGGTTATGCTTGTTACTTGCGAAGACTTTATATAATACCCACGGTCACAAATTGCGCTTTCCACCCTCTGAAAAAGCGCAATTTGTGACCGAGTGCGGTATGGTAAAGACTGCATCTTATAAATATCGACGGCTGGTTCGCGCAGTTCTGATCAGCGTCATTCCCGAAAAGTAATTTAAATGTAGTACTATAAAAGCTGGACGAGACTAAGTATCTCGTCCAGCTTTTCTTTTCATCTTGTACTTCCTTTGAAAAGGAACCTTTCACCCTTAAGTAGTGTTTACTGGTACGTGATGCAGACGCCCAAAAAAATTCCTTTCTGGTTAAAAATTTTATATGGTTCTGGTGAATGGGGTATATCCAGCATCGGTATGATGCGCTCCATTTTTTATGCCATCTATCTGACCGATGTCGTCGGGCTTGAGCCTCGCCTGGCATCCTTTGGCGCGTTGGCTGGCATTGTATGGGATGCGATCAATGACCCAATCGTTGGTTATTTTACCGATCACCTAAGCACCCGCTGGGGGCGCAGGCGGCCCTTCCTATTATGGTTTGCCATTCCCTTTGGGCTTAGTTTTGTAATTCTTTGGTCTGCGCCGAATTGGGATAATCAGATTGCCCTAACGGTTTATGTGACTCTGGCCTTCATGCTGGCAGATACACTTCAGACTCTTATTTCAGTCCCGTATCTTTCCCTGACGCCGGAACTGGCCCACGGATATGATGAGCGTACCACGCTGACAAGTTATCGTACGGTCTTTCAACTGATTGCATCCCTTGCTGTTGTTGTCACCGCTCCCTCCATTATAGAGATGCTATTGGTAAAAGGATATTCCCAGCAGCAGGGCTTTATGCTTGTCGGCGCACTCTTTGGTTTCACAGGCGCAATTCCATTGTTGCTGCTGGCTTATTCAATTCGAGAGACCTCCACACCCGAGCAAGCTGAATCAATGTCGTTTCGAGATGTTTTGCGCGTGGCATGGAGGAATGTTCCCTTTCGGTACGCGGCAGGCATGTTTATGTTTAACTGGTCAGCCGTGGATATGATCGCGGTTGCATTCCCATATTTTTTATTGTATTGGGTCGCTCAGGGAGATCTGCTGGAGAATGTACAAATCTTTGGCTTTCAATTGGCGCTTGAGTCGGCCTTCTTTGGTGTTCTGTTGCTGGTTTGCATCCTCTTCGTTCCTTTCTGGCTTTGGTTGGCTAAAAAATATAATAAAAGGCAGGCTTATATTGCCGGTATGCTTTTCTGGGTGGTTGTACAGCTGTTGATCTTTACCATTCCCCCGCATAATGTGACATACCTGTTGGTGATCGCCGCTCTGGCTGGGGTGGGTGTCTCTGCCGCATATGTTCTGCCTGACTCATTATTTGCAGACATCATCGAATGGGATGAATTGCTCACACGCCGTCGTCAGGAGGGTGTTTATTTTGGCGCGCGGGCTTTTATCCGAAAATTGACTGGGGCTTTGATTATCTTTATCACCTTGCAATCACTGGGGTGGTCAGGGTATCAGACTCCGCCTGTTGGGGTCACAAATTTTCCTCAGTCTGAAAACGCCCTGTTGATGATTCGTTTATTGGTATCTCCATTGGGCGCAATCCTGCTTTTTGGCGCAGTTATCTTTGCCTGGTTATTTCCACTGACGCGTGAACGATATGAGCGCATTCAAAAATTGCTTGACAAGCGCGCCCAAAAAAAATATTTACAACAATAAATTCTCTGCCGTACATACTATGTTTTTCACGCAATTAACCGCTGACCGCGATCAGCAGTTAATTGATTTTTGAAAATGTGCGATAGAGAAATAATAAAAAATGGACAGCCATGGGGCTGTCCATTTTTTATGCATTAGCTGGAGATGTATTCAGGGTTTTTTAGATCACTGCCAATTCCTGATATTCACCAAATGTTTCCTTCATGACGCCGACGATCTCGCCCAAGGTTGCATACGCATGGACGCACTCCATAATATAGGGCATTGTGTTTTCTGTGCCGAGGCAGGCGATGCGTAGTTTATCCAAAGTTTGCCCTACACGCCCGCTGTCACGCGTCTTGCGAACTTCATTTAAACGGGATATCTGGCGGTCATACCCATGCGGGTCCATTTTTAGAATGGGTATGGTGAAGCGTTTATCTTCGGCGTAGGCATTTACACCCACGATCTTGCGGATGCCCTTGTCAATTTCGCGCTGATAACGATAGGCCGCGTCCGCGATTTCGCTTTGGAAGAATCCCTTTTCAATGGCAGGCAGTACGCCGCCCAGTTCTTCAATTTTACGGAAGTACTCGTAAGTCTCTTTTTCCATTCGGTCAGTTTGTGCTTCGACGAAGAAACTGCCGCCCAATGGGTCAACGGTATTGATCACGCCTGATTCTTCAGCGATGATCTGCTGGGTGCGCAGGGCAATCGTCACGGAATGTTCGGAAGGCAACGCGAGGGCTTCATCCATGGAGTTGGTATGTAAACTTTGCGTGCCGCCCAAGACAGCCGCCAGAGCTTGCAGCGCCACACGCACTATATTGTTCTCAGGCTGTTGCGCTGTTAATGAAACGCCTGCTGTTTGTGTATGGAAGCGTAACAACCATGAGCGCGGATTTTTCGCCTTAAACGTTTCGCGCATTTCACGCGCCCAAATGCGGCGCGCGGCGCGGTATTTGGCAATTTCTTCAAAGAAATCATTGTGCGCGTTAAAGAAGAAGGACAGGCGTGGCGCAAATTCATCCACGTCCATGCCGCGCGCGATGCCCCATCGTACATATTCGAGACCATCAGCCAGTGTGAATGCTAATTCCTGCGCAGCAGTGGAACCAGCCTCGCGGATATGATATCCGCTGATCGAGATCGTATTCCATTGCGGAACTTTCTGCGCGCCGAATTCCATCGTGTCTACCACCAGTCTCATGGAAGGTTCGGGCGGATAGATAAATTCTTTTTGCGCGATAAATTCTTTGAGAATATCATTCTGGGTGGTGCCGCGTAATTGATCGAGTCGCAGTCCCTGCTTTTCTGCGGCGGCCAGATACATGGCCCAAATGATCGAGGCGGGTGAGTTGATGGTCATGCTGGATGAAACTTTATCAAGTGGAATGCCTTCGAGTAGAATCTCCATATCTTTCAATGAAGAGATCGCCACGCCGCACTTGCCAAACTCACCCAATGCTTCGGGTTGGTCGGTATCATAGCCCATTAAAGTGGCTAAATCGAAGGCAATGCTCAATCCTGTTTGACCCTGTTCCAGTAAATATTTGAAGCGCTTGTTCGTTTCCTCCGCAGTGCCGAAGCCTGCAAACATTCTCATGGTCCACAATTTGCTGCGATGAAGCGTCGGGTGGACGCCGCGTGTATAGGGATATTCGCCTGGGAGTCCGATATCTGATTCATAATCCAGTTCTGCGATATCCTGCGGAGTGTATAGTCGATTGATCGGTTCAGATGAAGTCGTGAGAAACTCATCTTCAGAATGTCTTTCTGGCAGTTGTGCCAGCGCTTTTTGCAGCGATGTTTTCTCCCACTTTTCGAGCGAGCCTTTTAATTCATCCAGCTTTTTTTTATCGTACATGGCACTCTCCTTTGACGAGGTGTTTGAATTATACATGAGCGTAGTCTGGTATACTACCAAAAAATAAATACAGATTTCGGATGTTTTTTGAAGTCTGCATAATAAGATAACTATGGGAAAGACTTCAAAAGTCATTCACCAAAAAGGTAACCGATATGCCCCGTTTTGAAATTGATGTAGACCCTTGTGACCATATTACAGCAGATGCCATTGGCGCTCCCGGCCAGCGTGTATTTTATTTGCAAGCGTATCAAGACCAGCGCACCTTCACGATTCTGATTGAGAAGGCGCAGATTCTATCACTCGCGATTGGTATTGAACAATTTCTTTCACAGATCAATCAACAAAATCCTGATCTTGAAGAAGCTACAGGTGAATTTTCTGAAGAGCACATGCGGATTCATCCCCCGGTTGATCCCCTTTTTCGCGCGGGCGAGATCGGTCTGGCGTATGATAAAGACCGCGACTGTGTTGTTATTTTCGCCAAGGAACTGTTGACTGAAGAAGAAGAGCCAGACTCTGCCGCGCAGATTCGTTTTTGGGCAAGCCGCAGCCAGGTTCATAAACTTGCGCGCTGGGGCGCAGATGTTGCCAGCCGCGGGCGGCCTGTCTGTGTGCAATGCGGCCAGCCGATGGAGCCCGAAGGTCACTTCTGCCCCAAGAAAAACGGGCACTTGCATTAATCCCATTGTCAAAAGTCAAAGGTCGAAGGTCTGACTTTTGACTTTTGACTTTTGACTTTTATGACTATTCCCCTCAATAAAATTCAAACCGCCCTCGAACTCGGCACATACGAACTCAAAGGCCAGTTCATGCTCGGCAGCAATTACACCTTCTTTGTGGATGTGCTTTATGAAGGCGTTGAATATCCCGCTGTCTACAAGCCGTGCAAAGGTGAGCAGCCGTTGTGGGATTTCCCCGATAACACACTGGCACAGCGCGAAGTTGCCGCGTATTTATTAAGTGAACAACTCGGCTTACATATTGTCCCCGTCACCATTCTGCGTGAAGACGGTCCGCATGGGCGCGGCTCACTGCAACAATATATCGAATACGATGTGGACTATCATTATTTTAATTTCACAGTTGAAGATAAAAACCTGCTCAAGTCTGTCATGTTTTTTGACCTGTTGATCAACAACGCCGACCGCAAAGGCAGTCATATTTTTTTTGAAGAGGACACCCACAAATTATTCGCCATTGACCACGGCGTTTGTTTTCACGAAGAAAATAAATTGCGGACTGTGATCTGGGACTTCGCCGCGCAGGCGATTCCAGACGAATTACTCGCGCCTCTTTCCCAAACCGATACCTGGTCTGCCCTCTTTGAGTCTTATCTCACCCCGCGCGAAGTTACCGCGCTCAAACAGCGCGCCGAAAGATTGCTCACATCCAAAGTATATCCACGCGCCCCGCGTGATCGGCGCGCGTTTCCATACCCACCCTTATAAAAGACAATGCAGACTGGTGAATGAAGAATAAGAAATTTCAGCCCCCACCATTCTACATTCTTCATTCCGCATTCATCATTCATAGGAGAACCTGCCCCATGCACTATAAACTCGCACTGATCGGATTCGGCAACGTAGCCCGCTCGCTCGCAAGGCTTCTTGTCCGCAAGCAGGATTTGCTCAAGAGCCAGCACGATGTCACTTTTTCATTCACCGGCATTGCTACAGGCCGTCACGGCTTTGCAGTAAACCCGGATGGAATTGATATTCAAAAAGCGCTTGAGTTGGTTGAAAACAAAGAAGATATTTCATCCTTAAACAATTCCCAATCCCCAATACCCGATTCCCTTTCCGTGATTAACAACTCACAAGCCGATGTGATATTTGAGAATTCTCCAGTCAACACAGAGACGGGCCAACCCGCGCTGGAGCATATCCGCACGGCGTTGAACTTGAACATGCACGCCATCACTGCCAACAAAGGCCCCGTGGTGCATGGCTACCGTGAATTGACCGCGCTTGCGAAATCCAAAGGCAGGCAATTCAAGTTTGAATCAACCGTATTGGGCGGCGCGCCTGTGTTTTCCGTATACCGTGAAGCCTTTCCGTTGGCTGACCTTTCTTCATTCAAGGGTATCTTTAACGCAACAACAAATATTATTCTTTCCCGCATGGAGAATGGTGAATCATATGAAGATGCAGTGAAATACTGCCAATCAATTGGCGTGGCGGAGACCGACCCCACCAACGATGTGGATGGCTGGGATGCGGCCATCAAAGTTGCCGCGCTGATTACCGTGTTAATGGATACGCCGTTCACACCGCAGCAAGTCAACCCAACGGGCATTCGCGGCGTGACCCCTGAAATGATTGCCAAAGCCAAAGCCGAAAGTAAACGCTATAAATTAGTCTGTTCTGCTGAAAAAGACGGCGATAAAGTCACAGCCAGCGTGGCCCCGCAATTGGTGGATTCATCTTCTCCATTATATGGAATGATGAACTCCAGCACGGGCGTCACCTTTAGAACCGATGTCATTCTCGACTACTCGATCACACTTTCAGAAAAGCCCGGCATGAAGGGTGGTCCCGTTGAAACCGCGTATGGTTTGTTTGCGGATTTTGTAAATGTTGTGAAGAAGTAAAAAAGCTAAACATAAGGCACGAAGAAGTACACAAAGCAGGAAGGAATTAAAAGATTTTCCTCACCTGCACTGGCGTGCGGCGCAAGTGTCGTGACCTTTGTGTACTGCGTGTTTAAAAAGAGAAAGGAAAAACAGAACATAAATTCTGTTATACTCTCGCCATCGTTTCGAGCAAAGGGAACTTACTATGGCAAAAACAAAAACACATACCCGTTATGTCTGTCAGCAATGTGGAAGAGTCGCCGCTTCGTATATGGGCAAATGTCCGCAATGCGGATCGTTCAGCAGCATGGTGGAAGAAATCGTCCATGAAGAGCCTGTTAGCAAGGGGCCGGCGAATGTTCGAGGGCTGAGTGGCCGCTCGATTCCGCGTCCCATTGATGAGGTTGGGGGCGATGCGGAAGATCGTGTCCATTTGCCAATCGGCGAATTTTCGCGCGTCCTCGGCGGCGGCATCGTGCTCGGCTCCATCGTCTTAATTGGCGGCGACCCTGGCATTGGCAAATCCACGTTGATGCTGCAAATGGCGATGGAAATGGCGAACACGCAGCGTGTGCTGTATGTTTCAGGTGAAGAGTCTGAACGGCAGATCAAAATGCGCGCGGTGCGTTTGTTAAATGGCAAGAAGGAATTGCCAAAGAATCTTTTGCTGGTGACGGAAACGAATCTCGAAGTGATTCTGAACCATGTCAGCGATCTCAAACCTGACCTGTTGATTGTTGACTCGATCCAGACTGTTTATTTATCTGAATTGGATTCATCGGCGGGATCGGTTTCGCAGGTGCGCGAGTGCGCGTCACATTTGCGTGAGTTGGCGAAGTCTTCGGGCGTGTCTGTGTTCTTGATCGGGCACGTTACCAAAGAAGGCGCGATTGCAGGCCCGCGCGTGTTGGAACATATTGTGGATACGGTTTTATATTTGGAAGGCGACCGTTTTCAAGCTTATCGGTTATTGCGTTCGGTGAAAAATCGTTTCGGTGCGACTGCCGAAGTGGGCGTCTTCGAAATGCGCGAAGGCGGACTTGTGGAGGTGACCAATCCATCTGAAGCATTTTTGGCGGAAAGATTAGTCAATGCGGCGGGTTCAACCATCGCCGTCACTATGGAAGGCACGCGCCCCATATTAGTTGAGATTCAGGGATTAACTTCTCCGACTCAATTTGGCAATGCGCGCCGCACGCCAAACGGTATTGATTTCAATCGTTTGTTATTGATCTCAGCAGTCTTGACCCGCCGTGTGGGATTAAAACTTTCGGAGCAGGATGTTTTTGTAAATGTAGTCGGTGGTATTCAAATTGACGAACCCGCCGCGGATTTAGCCATCGCCGCCGCGATTGCATCCTCATGGAAAGATGTGCCCGTCCGCGCGGAAGCGGTGCTGATTGGTGAAATTGGTCTGGCGGGCGAATTGCGGATGCCGAGTCAAATGGTGGCGCGGCTGCGTGAAGCCCAAAAGTTGGGATTCAAAGTCGCAATTGTGCCCAAGGCTATTCGTCAGGGGGAGGCCTATCCACAAGGGATTGAGATTATCGAAGTGCGGTCATTGGATCAGGCTTTGAATGCGGCGTTGATGAAAAGTGGGAAGTAAACAGTATAGGACTTACGCAAGACGGACAAAGCTTGCGTAAACTACCCCTATATATGCTACTATGTCCTTCCAAAGCGTCATATATGGTGTTGGAATTCTTGTTCTGCGTAAGTCCTACAGTAAATAGTAAACAGCGAACAGTGAACAGTGAACAGTGCAAAACCTCTTTCTTGATCGAAAGTGGTTTTTCTTGCAACTAATCTCTCCTTCAAAGCGTATGTTTGCCAGAAGGAGAATTTAATATGAGCACAAAATTTATTTCAGCGTTTCTCGCGCTCGCGTTAGCCAGTCTGGCTTGCGGTTCCAATATAAGCCTGCCCAAAATGCCCACACCCGGCCCCGAAGTGACCGATGAGATCACAGTGCCAACGCCCAAGACCGATACAGAGGATGTAAGTTTGCGCCTTTCGTTCGGTGCAGGCGATATGACCCTGGCGCCCGGTGCGAGTCAGCTTGTGGAGGGCACGGCCACCTACAATTATGATGCGTTCAAGCCTGAGGTTAATGTGGATGGCAACAATGCCCAGATTACCATGGGCGAGGTCAAGTCGTTCCCATCTTTTAATGACCTCAAAAACACATGGGATTTGAAACTCGGCGATACGCCCATGGACTTGACCATTGAGTCTGGCGCATACAATGGGACTTTCGAACTCGGCGGGCTTTCGCTTAATAATCTCACCATTAAAGATGGCGCGGCAAATGTGGAACTCACGTTCTCTGAATCCAATCTGGTCGAGATGTCTACCTTTCGATATGAGACGGGCGCTTCGGATGTCAAGATGAGCGGACTTGCCAACGCCAATTTTAGTATTTTTGATTTTTCCTCTGGCGCGGGTGATTACACACTTGATTTTTCAGGCGAGTTACAGCGTGATGCTTCGATTAAAATTTCCAGCGGATTGAGCAATATTATTATCAGCGTTCCCGAAGGCGTAAACGCAGTGGTCACCATGGATAGCCGCGTGTCAAATGTCAACGCGGGCTCGGGCTGGAGTCAGAATGGGGATGTATACAAGCAGAAAGGCGAGGGGTCAACGTTAACCTTCGTGATTGAGATCGGCGCAGGAGATGTGACACTGACAAAGTAAAGTGAAGTAATGAAGTAGTGAAATGGAAAGGCGGATGCTGTGATTTGGCATTCGCCTTTTTTGTAAACTGTGGCGGGTAGGGGATATTATTTATATGGAAACAGTTGTCGGTTAAGCGGGATGCGTTTTTTGATTAAAAATCAGGTTTTGAATTCGGAGCAAAAGGTCATAAATTATCCATGACCTCCATCACTTGCCTTGTATTGCATTGCGCCATAAAATCGTTATAGTCGGTAAAGTTTACCTGTTTCCATCCAGAGAGGTCAGTATGCAAATTACACGTCAGGCAGATTATGCAGTTCGGGCGGTGCTTCATCTTGCGCGCAGCGGTGACCACCGCACAGCCACAAGTATGATCGCGCAAGAACAACGCATCCCGCCTTCATTTTTAGCCAAGATCGTTTCGCAATTATCCATCGCGGGTTTGTTGCACACTTCACGCGGCGCGCGCGGCGGCGTGACACTTGCGCGGGATGCAAAAGATATTACCCTGTTGGAAGTGATCGAAGCCATTGATGGCCCCATTCAACTCAATGAGTGTGTGGGAGATAAGGGTTCGTGTTCATTTGAGGAAACCTGCCCATTGCGCCCGGTTTGGTGTGATGCCCAGGAGGAATTGGTGGGTAGATTAAAAGGTACGAACTTTGCGGATATGATGGTCAAAGGTCAGGCCGCAATATAAATCATGCCTATCAAAAAATCCTCTCGGCTATAATAGCCGAGAGGATTTTTTATTTTACACAACCTGATAAGGAAAGAAGACCATGAACAATAGACGGACATTTTTCATCGCAATGATTTTTTTGGCGACTATCACAGCCTGCGTGCTGCCTGGGCTTCCAACCGCCTCGGCTCCTGTGTTTGCGCCGACAGCTGATTCGAGCCGAGTAGAAACCATGGTGGCTGGGACAGTTTCCGCCGCCATCTTGCAGACTGAGCAGGCGCGGCCTACATTACTTCCGACCGCCACAACGGCGCCGACCGCCAGCGCCACATCCATACCTGAGACAATTTCAACAGCCAGTTCACTCACCGTTCAGGTGGATGCGTCCACTATTTTTACGGATGAACGCGCGGGATATGAAATCACATTGCCCGCCGCGTGGCTGATCATGCGTATCAATGAACAGGAGTATCTGGATGCGTGGCAACTGGCAGAAGCCGCTGATGAAAATATTCAGAAATCCTTGTTAAGTGTTCAGGATGCAGACCCGAATACTCTGCGTTTGTTCGCGATTGACGCGCAGGAAGGGCATGTTCAAAACGGGTTTGTCACAACTATAAAATTTATTTGGGATGAGGAAAATCCGATTTCATTGGAGAACGACGCAGAATTAAAAGTCAGTGCGGCTGCGTTTGCGGCAACTTTGCCTGGGTTTGAAGTTCTCTCCACCAAAATGATCACAGTGGACGAAGCCTTTATTGGTTTGGTCGGGTTGAAATCGATGGACAAGAATTCGGATGGCGTTGATGTGGTTGTCATGCACAAACTGGCAGTTTTTAATACAAAGACAGGGCAAATGCATATTACGCTTTCGACTGTAGATGCGTTGAAGGAAACTTTATTTCCCGTCTTTGATGCAATGCTTGCGACGATCAAACTTAAGTAGAGAAAAAACGATTACAAAGGAGGCTCCCAATGTCTACATCTCGCGTTGTCCGCTCGCCGCGCGGCACCCACTTGACCTGCAAGAACTGGCTCTCTGAAGCCGCGTATCGCATGATCCAAAATAATCTTGATCCTGAAGTAGCCGAGAAGCCCGATGACCTTGTTGTATATGGCGGACGCGGCAAAGCTGCGCGTAATTGGGAATCGTTCGATGCCATTCTTGAGTCGCTTAAGAATCTCGAAGAGGATGAAACCTTGCTGGTGCAATCGGGCAAGCCTGTTATTGTTTTCAAATCGCATAGTGATGCGCCGAAAGTATTGATCGCCAATTCAAACCTCGTGCCGCATTGGGCTACCTGGGAAAAATTCGATGAGCTGGATAAAAAAGGTCTCATCATGTACGGCCAGATGACCGCTGGTTCGTGGATCTATATCGGCACGCAGGGAATTTTGCAGGGAACGTATGAAACCTTTGGCGCGCTTGCCAAATTAAAAGGCTGGGATTCTCTCAAAGGTAAATTTGTTTTAACGGCTGGTTTGGGCGGCATGGGCGGCGCACAACCTTTATCGATCACCATGAACGAAGGCGTTGGATTAATTGTCGAAGTGGACCCCGAACGCGCTGAGCGCCGCCGCGCGATTGGCTATGTGGATCTGGTGGTCGATAACCTCGAAGAAGCCATGACACTGGTCGAGGAATTTAAGGAAAAAGGAATTCCAAAATCAATCGGGTTAATCGGTAATGCGGCAGATGTGTACAGTGAGCTTTTTGCGCGCGGCGTAATTCCAGATGTGGTCACAGACCAAACTTCGGCGCATGAAGCCTTGTTCTACGTCCCATCTGGATTAAGTGTCACCGCCGCGGATCAACTGCGAATCAGCGATCCTGAAAAATATAAGAAGATGGCCATGGATTCCATGTCTACGCATGTGCAGGCCATGCTTAATTTTCAACGCGCGGGCGCGGAAGTTTTTGATTATGGTAATAATTTACGTCAACAGGCCTTCAACAATGGCGTGAGCGATGCGTTTGAATTCCCCGGCTTCGTGCCCGCTTATATTCGTCCGTTATTTTGTGAGGGCAAAGGTCCGTTTCGTTGGGTGGCGCTCTCCGGCGACCCCGAAGATATTTACACCACCGATCAAGCCATTATGGAATTATTCCCTGATGACGCGCATTTGCATCGTTGGATGAAAATGGCGCGTGAGAAAATCCCATTTCAAGGATTGCCCTCGCGCATTTGCTGGCTGGGATATGGCGAACGCGCCAAAGCCGGCTTGATGTTCAATGAACTGGTCGCCAGTGGAAAAGTCAAAGCGCCGATTGTGATTGGCCGCGATCATTTGGATTCAGGCTCTGTCGCTTCGCCAAACCGTGAAACTGAATCCATGAAAGACGGCTCAGATGCGATCTCCGATTGGGCGATTCTCAACGCGTTGATCAACGCGGTGGGCGGCGCGACCTGGGTTTCATTCCATCATGGCGGCGGTGTGGGCATGGGCTACAGCCAGCACGCGGGGCAGGTCATTGTTGCAGACGGAACTCCAGAAGCAGCCCGCAGATTGGAAAGAGTCCTGACAACAGATCCAGGCATGGGCGTGGCCAGACACGCTGATGCAGGTTATGAAATTGCAATTGACGCGGCAAAACGTCACGGGTTGAAAATGCCCATGTTGGGGAAATAAAATAGTGAGGCATTTTTTTATTCTCGGGATCATTTTCCTTCTTTTGCAAGGGTGCGGTTCGATGCCTGTTATTTGGGGTGCGCCCAGTTTAATAGAAACCCCCACGCTGATTCCTTCGGCTACGCAATTGCCAACTGCCACGGCTACAATTCCATTTACGGCCACTGCCACTTTTACGCCTACGTTGACTGCCGTGCCAACCCAGATTATTTCTCCGACTCCCGAATCAGCGTCTGCAAGAATAAAACATGTCATCGTCATTACCTATGACGGTCTGCGGGCAGATGCGGTGGCCGCAGCGCCGATGACGAATCTGTTGAGCCTGATGGAGACTGGCGCGTATACATTAACTGCGCGCACTATTAACTACGCGGTCACATTGCCCGCGCACGCTTCTTTGTTTTCAGGAATGTGCCAGAGCAAACACGGCATTGATTGGGATGTGACCACCTACTACAAAGGCTATTCAAAAGGCGTGGATATTTGGGATCTGGCTCATGCCGCAGGCTTAAGAACTGTGATGATCGTGAACAAGGAAAAACTAAGACAACTTGCAGAGCCTGAAACCACCGATGTTTTTCAGATCGCGTATGGAATCGAATCGACCATTATGAAAGTGGCAATCGCGCAAATTCCATCAGGCTTTGATCTGATGTTCGTTCACTTTGGCAGCGGCGATACACGCGGACATAAATACGGCTGGATGTCTAACTCACAACTTAAAGCATATCGTGACGGCGACGCCGCGCTCGGCAACCTGCTCACCGCATTGGATGAAAGCGGCCTGCGTGATAGCACACTGCTCATCGTCACCTCTGATCATGGCGGGCACGATCACACGCACGTGGGCACCGTCATCGAAGACCTGCTCATTCCGTGGGTGCTGAGTGGGCCGGGCGTTCCACCCGGGCAAATCACTGTCCCGGTTAGCATCATGGATACCGCGCCCACTATCGCCTACGCTTTGGAACTTCCGCTCCAGCCAGAATGGGATGGCCTCCCTGTGTATTCTGCTTTTGGTTTGCCTCAACCGCTCGCGCATAGTGACGGCGAAAATATCTGTAAATAAAATGCTGAAAAAATATCATATACAAAAAAACATCTTCAAGCGGATTCAACATCTTTGGATTTTGACTCTCTTTGCGCTTCTCTTACAAAGCTGCGGCTCATTCGCATCCACTCCGCCGCCGATATCTGTTCTGCCCATCACGGCTACTCTTACCCCGAGCAGTACCCCGCCATCACCCGCCGCGACAGTTTTACCCGCCATTACATTTACTCCGCCGCCGCGCATCAACCGCGTCTTGATCGTCAGTTTTGACGGTCTGCGGCCGGATGCGATTGAAGCCGCAGAGATGGTCAATGTGCAGGCGTTAATGCAAAGCGGCGCGTACACACTCAACGCGCAAACCATTATGCCCAGCACCACCCTGCCCGCGCACTCTTCGATGCTGGTCGGCACTTGCCCCGCAAAACATATCGTGCGCTGGGATTTATACGTCCCACAAAATGGATTCGCGCTCGGTACCGATATTTTTGACCTCGCGCACACAGCCGGCTTGCAGACCGCCATGGTGGTCGGCAAGGAAAAATTGCGTCAGGTTACTGAGCCGTCCAGTCTGGATTTCTTCGCCTTTGTCGACAGCACAGACAAGACAGAAGATTATGCCTCCATCGAAAAACTTGCCATCGATCAGGTCTTGCAGGGCTTTAATTTGATGTTTGTCCACTTTCCCTCCGGCGATTTAGCCGGGCACGACCACGGCTGGATGTCGAAAAAACAATTAAGAGCATACGCCAAGGATGACGCAGCCTTTGGCCTGATCCTGCAAGCGTTAAAAGATCAAGACATGTATGAAAGCACCATCGTCATCATCACCTCCGATCACGGCGGGCATGATACCACTCACGGCTATAATCTCCCTGAAGACATGACCATCCCGTGGATCATCAGCGGTCCGCGTGTGCAGCCCGGGCAGTTAACCACGCAAGTGCATACCATGGATAGCGCCGCCACTGCGGCTTTTGTCCTCGGCCTATCCCAGCCGCCTGAATGGGACGGCGTGCCAGTCTTCGAAGCATTCGGCCTGCCGATCACCGCGCAGTCAAAAGCCTGCCGCTGATATCAAATTTTATTATTGTAAATATTCGTAACTACTCAGCCGTTCATTTTTATCCGCATTTACCCCGCACGGGGATGAATTCCCGTGCTACGCAAAGCGTTACGAAGTCCGCTAAAGCGGACTAATCGGCTTTAGCCGATTTCGTAAGAG
>Ga0105046_10000373_pt1 | contig 60895 bp, 52 predicted proteins | sample MAT03_FD_78385 | JGI IMG/M metagenome (GOLD analysis project Ga0105046, IMG submission 78385) | Freshwater microbial communities from Lake Fryxell liftoff mats and glacier meltwater in Antarctica - MAT-03 (megahit assembly) | ecosystem: Environmental > Aquatic > Freshwater > Ice > Liftoff...
GCTCAGGAAAGCTGATGTGATTGGCTGGGAGCATAGCGTAAGGGTAATCGTTTTGCTGATATGAAATTATCGTACTGGTCAATTTTTGTGGAGGGTTGGATTTTGCCCATCACAGATATAAAATCGATATATTCAGAGCCAAACAGCACAGACCACAAAAATTGTCAGATTTGAGCACGTAAGCCGACCCGTATTCCTTTTATCAAGGGTTGATTTTTCCACGTAAAACAAAACCATTTATGACAGCTTCATGCGTGCTAACCTGTATTTTCATATAAGGTCTTTCATAAGAACGAGTGGCAAAATTACCACTTAATTCCATATTGATAAACTTCTTAAATTTTATTTCGAACGTCATTTTATTCGTCATCAGGTCAGTAACCGTAATAACACCGCTGATAATGGAACGCTTTTTAGTAGCCCATTCCAGTATCATTTTATAATCGCTCGGCAAGGCTAATGTCAGATTCAATAGAAGCTGATTTGGGGCATAGCTATGATCGATTCGCCGGGATATACTATCGGCATATTCCTGCACTATAGTATAATCAAATCCCTGAACCACAAAGCTCTTCGTTTCTTTGGTTAGTGTATCGGTCAGTTTTAAATCGATCCGGCGCGTCTGTTCTTCCTGAGAATAGGCTGTTGAAATAAAAGAAAGACCCGTGAATAGGGTGATTGCCAGAAGTTTAATACAGTTCATGGGGTTTTATTTTTCGTTAAATATCTGGTCGATAGCCAGCACAGCGGGTATGATAAATGGCTGAACCAGGTTGGCCGACGATGCCGGTTCATGAATAAGCAGGCGGTAATTGTTGGCCGTTGTAAAAAACTCTTTGGCGGCCCCGGCCCATTTCTGGCTGATGGTCGCTATGTTTTTGTCGCCCTGATAGATGTGGTAATTGAACGTTCCCCACTCGCGCTGTATATAACCTAATTGCTGCCCCGTTGAGTCGAGCAGGACGAACGGTTTTTTGATATTCCATTGGCGTTTATAGTACCCGACCAGCATATCGTTCTGGTTGTAGAGGGCTATACGCGGGAAAAGCCACGATGCCCCTTTGCGAAGCTTCCAGCGTATCATCGCCTGCGGGTCGGTGATGACAAGCTCAAAGGGTGTCATGACTTTTAGCTTCGTGAGCCGAATCAGGCGCGAAAACAGCCCGATAGTTGGCTCCCGGCAGGCAAAGGCGGGCTCCTGGGAATCGACCTCGAAAAAATCATATCGATTGGCTACATTCAGAAAGCGGTTAACATGCTCCCGAATAAAGTACTCACCGACGGAAGTTGCGTTGCCGGACGCGGGTGCCCAACCGGTGGGGTATGTCTGCGTAGGGGTAGGACTAAAGCGGGGTTCGGCGGCATCGACAAATTTGCGCCGATAGGTGTCGCTACCCACCCAGAAATGGGCCAGCAAGTAAAACGCCACGCCCATCAACATCACGCCAACCACAATAAGCAGTCCTGTTTGCGGCCCCCACCACTCCACCCACTCCATTCGGCGCGAGGTCAGGCCAAACACTTGCGTAAGTGTCATCCAGGCACCGGCTGCTATAAAAATAAAGCCAATGCGCTTGACCATCTGTACCAGGTACTCCCATTGCGACTCACTGATTTTCTTCGGCATTGAACGGGAAATTGGTTTTGGCGTTGCGTCACAAATGTGTATGTTTGTCAACAAACTTGGTGGCCCATTGTAAAAGTGCTGGGGTTAGCTGTAGATTCGGTTCGATGTAGTGTATATGTGGCGGGGTAAATAGTGCAGATAGCTACCAGTTTATTTGTGTACTCAACAACAATAGTAACTGTTTAGACAGGCAATTTTACATCATGTTGCTGAGTATTAACAAAATAACCTTTTTGGTAACATTGTAGATTCAACAGACAGAAATATCAATAGACTGATAACCATAGCGGCCTGCTCACGAAAGCAAAAAAAAGGACAAAAAAGTAATATGCACTGAAAAGACGAATTCAAGAAATTTCAGAAATTCGGCAACGTTAACGAATACAATTAACAGGGTCTATTAAAAGAACAAACTGTTATTTCCCACCGCATGAAAGTTCAATTTAAGCCATTTACTCCTTACGTTTTGCTGCTTGTTTTAGTGACGGGAGCTTACTTTTTTTTCAAAAAACCTGCTATTAACAGGCCAACTGCTTCAGCAGCGTATATGTATAAAAAAGGGGCAGAATTTGTCTATGCAAACCGATGGGATTCAGCAGAATATTATTGCCGGCGGGCCGCTATTCAAGTAAGTCCTCAAGATTCGACGTTAATATATCCAAAGTCTTTATCATACTTGATTGGAATATACCATCGTTTAGACAAGCGCGAAAAAGTGCTAACGGCAAGTAAAGAACTACATAAATGGGCGGTTCAAAATAAAAATGATACATTTTTATTGCAATCGTACAAAAAATTTGCTACTTACTACTATATGGGAAATAATTTACCAAAAGCACTTTCTTACATAGACAGGGCCAGGGCTGTTATCGAAGCCAGAAAAGACACTTACAGACTCATCGATTCGAACCTTTCAAAGGGTATATTATACCAGGAAATGGGCCGGTTGAACGAAGCGGAGTTTTTCACCGATGCGGGAATACGATTAGCTGAACAGTCACGCTATAAAAATTCATTATATAACCTGCATACAACGCAGGCAAATATCTATTTAGACAAAAAACAGTTTGAGCAGGCTTATCATACGTACTATTTTAAAGTACTGAAAGCACCTTCGCTGCTTTATAAGGACAAGGTAAGTGATTATAATAATTTAACCAATATATGTGCTAAGTGGGGCCGTTATAAATTGGCTGAAGCTTACTTAGATAGTGCAAAACAAGAGCACATTCTCATAGATGATGATTTAAGAATAGAAAGACATCAGCGTGCATTGAGCCTTTACACGGATACAAAGCAGTTTGACAAACTAAAGAAGGAACTTGAATCTTACCGAGCCGACTTAGACAGTCTTTATCAATACCGTACTGACGAGGCCAATAAAACAACGAAGTCAGACCTGGCAAATGAGCGTCAGATTTATGCCCTGAAAGCAGCGCAGCTTGAAAACGAATATCAGCTCAAACAATACCAGACCTATGTTCTGCTGGCTTGTGTTTTACTGTTGTTCATTGGCGCATTAATTTTCTTCTATGTTCGTAATCAACGCATTCTGCGGGAACAGGGCCGCATCAACCTCGAACAACGGTTGTTGCGCTCGCAGATGAACCCGCATTTTATGTTCAACGTGCTGGGCGGGTTGCAATCGCTGGTACGGAGTGGTAACACATCGGATGCCCTCCAGTACCTCAAACACTTCTCGCACCTGCTGCGCCAAAACCTCGAACTCTCGCGTAATAATCTGGTATCACTCCACGACGAAATCGAAACGCTCAACCACTATTTAGCCCTCCAGCAAATGCGTTTTGGCGCGCGGTTTAGCTACCATATCCAAACCGATTCGGCCGCCGACACCGACGAGATTCAACTGCCGCCCATGATCATTCAGCCCTTTGTGGAAAATGCCATTGAACATGGCTTCCGCCAAATTGACTATCCAGGCCACATCGATGTCAGGATTCGTCAGAACACCGATGCCTCCATTCGAATCGAGGTGGAAGATAATGGCAGCGGCCTGAGTAAAACCACCACCATTGACACCCAAAAAAGCTCGCTCGCCACCCAGATAACCAAAGAGCGGCTGGCCTGGCTTTATCACCAGTCGGGGCATCAGCCCAGCGTCAGCATTGTCAACAAAGCCACGCAGCAACCGGGCGTACTGGTAACCATCGACTTACCCGCCAACACCGTTCCAGTATGATTCGGACCCTGATTATCGACGATGAACCGATGTTGCGGCAGGATATGGCCGCCGTGCTGCGCCACCAGCCCGATGTGCTGGTGCTGGGACAGTGCGGGTCCATTCGGGAGAGCCTGATTCTGATTGAAAGTACCCAGCCCGATTTGATTTTCTTAGACGTTCAACTGTCTGATGGTAACAGCTTTTCGCTTCTCGACCAACTGCCCCACCTGTCGTTCGATGTGGTGTTTGTAACGGCTTTTAACGAGTATGCCATCCGCGCCATTCGGTTGGGTGCAATTGATTACATCCTGAAACCCATCGACGACGACGAAGTGGCAGCTGCCCTCAACCGCATCCGGCAGAAACCGGCATCTGGTTCGCCAAACGCCCTCTCTCAACAGCTATCGACTGCCCGGGCGTCGCTTCAGGGCATCACCGACCGATTGACCCTGCGCACGTTAGACTGCATCTATTTCATCGAGATTGCCAACATCGTCTATCTCCAGTCGGAGGGGAACTATACCACGTTTTACTTGAGCACCCAACGGCCCATTGTGGTTTCCCGACCGTTGAAAGAATACGAGCAAATTTTGCCGCCAACCCTCTTTATCCGCACCCATCAGTCGTATTTAGTGAACCGGCACTGGGTGGAGCGGCTACGCCGGGATGAGGGAATGCTGGTGCTGCGTTCCGGGGCCGAAATCCCGGTGTCGAGTCGCCGACGCGAAGAAGTTATCACCGGGCTAACCCACGGCTGACCCAGCAAATAAGAAAAACTTACGGGCGAATTTACATCCAGGTCTCGCAGCAGTTTGCCAGCGTAGGCCCTGCCCACTATATTAGTGCGGCTTTCTGCAACTATAAACACCCATAAAATCAACCCATCATCATGACGAACACGTACCTGAAAACCCGTCTGCTTGGCCTGGCCTTGCTGTTGGCCCTGCCCGCTGCCCATGCCCAATTCGGAAAAATCCGGTTAGGCAGCAAAACGACCGATGCCCTCAACGATGCGACCAAAGCGGTTACCTTCTCCGATGCCGATGTACATAATATGGCCCACGAATCGGTGGCGTGGATGGACAAGCACAACTTAGTGGCCGGGCCGAAAGACAAATACGCCCTTCGCCTGAACAAGCTCATCCAAAACCACTCCGCCGAAGACGGAATGAAACTGAACTTTAAGGTGTATAAAGTTCTGGACATCAACGCCTTTGCCTGTGCAGATGGGAGTATCCGTGTGTTTTCGTCGCTTATGGACATAATGACCGACGATGAATTGCTGGGCATTATCGGGCATGAGATTGGTCATATCAAAAATACCGATACTAAAGATGCCATCAAGAGTGCCTATATGCGGAGTGCGGCTACCAATGCGGCTTCGGCGGCATCGGGCGCGGTGCGTACTTTGAACGAAAGCCAGTTAGGGGCCATTGCCGACGCCATGATGGATGCCAAACACAGCCGCAAGCAGGAATTAGCAGCCGACGAATACGGCTATAATTTTCTCAAGAAGTACCGCTACAACGTGATGGGGATGGTAACGGCTTTTGGGAAATTGCAAAAACTCGGCGACGACTCGAAAGAAAGCAAACTCGACAAAATGATGCACTCGCACCCCGACAGTGGCAAACGCGCTGAACGGGCTCAAGAGTGGGCCAAACGCGACGGGCTGTATAAAGAACCCGCTGCCCAACCGACCAAAGAAAAGAAGTGATGTTGCTTCAAGCCGGTGTTGCTTGCTATAATTTACCCCACAAACCCGTATTGTTGAACCTATTATAGGGTTTTGCTATGAGCACCAGAGAATGCCAGTTTTACAGACCTGCCTTGCAAGACGTACCAATTGTCGCCGGATGCTGATTGACTCCAGAACAGTGTGAACCTCCACCCAACGCCCCCGTGTGCTGATAGTGTGGAAACTACTTGACTGAACGCGAGTTACTTGCCACCTTTACACCCTTTGTTTCGTTGGGCTGAACGTCTGACTTCGGGGCCAGCATCCTGTCGCCGGGAAGCTGCCCACGCAGAGCGAACCACCAATTCACCTTCCGATGTAGGGAGCCTTTTTTTATTTTTTTGTAACAAAATCAATTGCTAAACCTAATGTGAAAATTAATATTGAGAACGATATTAGCCCTAACAAATAGCAAATTAAGGCATAGATATAGTTCGTGATTTTCTTACTTCCATAAAAACTACCTATTGCTATAACTACATAAATCCATCCAATTATCGTTGCAATGCCTGATAATTTGAAATGTGTGATCCCTTCAATAATTGCAAAAAAAGTAGAAATCACTATTGAAATTCACAATACATAGCATAACATAACGAGCAACTCGAAAAAGTTATATCCATATTTTTTAAAAAACACTTTTAGCCAAATCGCGATTAGTGCTCCTGACAAAATATTCCAATATCCATAGTTGACCTTTAACCAATCTAAAACTATAGAAAATGCGGGTTTTTCTGCTCCTTTTGGTCCTTTATATTGTATAAAAAATTCATCGATATGAAAAAAATGAGTTATAATCGTATAAATTAAAGAGGTTACAAAAATAAAAATTATCGGTTTCACAAGTCGACCCCGATTAGATGTAATGAAATGTCTGATACTTTCTCCTGGGTTTCTTAGTAATTCTCTAATTGTGTACAAAATTCCACGTTCAAAATGCAGAACGTGTTCAATTTCGTGAATAATATAATGTCCATCAATTCTTTTAAGGCTTGCCGGTTGTCCGCATTTTGGACAAAATTTTGAATTTATTTCGGTGGTACAATTTTTACAGTTCAGTTGATTCAGCAATAATTTGTCAATTGGTTTGTTTTCAGTCGGTTCGGCAAAATTGCCACCCAATCGCCGATTGACGCACTTTCAACACAAAATACGCGCTTAGCATTTTGTGTTGCTATATTTATTTCGGGCTTTGTCTGTCGAGATGTGCGCTCTGTCGCCAAGACGCTGGCCTACAAACCCAAACTTGCCAAATCGGGGCGTTCGCTCTGTCAACCGTAACCCGCCGAATGAGCAAAAAACCTGGTCGCTGCGGTCTGCAACCTGTCGCCGGAACGCTGCCATGCCAGCACTGTCTGTATGAACCACCCAACACCGGCAGGGGTTCATGACGACCGAAGGGAGACATTTACACCCCTGCCGGTGTTGGGTGACGGCTCATGCCGTTACTCGCGGCCTGTCGCCGACACCCCGCACAACCGATTTTTGTCTATCATAAACATGACAAAACAGAACTAAAGGTGTTTAAGTCCTGACTAATGCAGTCAATGTAGATCGTATTTTTTCTCTAAAAAGGCGATTTTTAGGGGAATCTTCTTTTCCAAAGATCGTAGCATCCTCACATAATTCAGAAGTGAGTATTTGGCTTGTAACGTTACATTAGCGTATTGCCGCAGTAGTTGCGGGTCGGTGGACAATAGCTTTAAGGGAGCAGGAATGCCAGCAGATTGTGCCGCAGGTGTGAGATAGCTGTAGTCAAAGAGTTGGATAGACAAATCGTTGATTTTACCCATCCGCACATTCACAATATAATCGCCTTGGGTTTCGATACCTTCGCATGTTTCGTCGTACAGCGTAATCGTGTCCGAAGCCGGTTTGTGGCGAATAAGGCGCAGACCGCCTGAATTTTTTAGCTGAGTGATGGTTCGTTTAGTGAAAGGCATCATATAACGGGTGCCAGCGTAGCGAAACTGTAAACGGTAGAGTAAGCGTAATTTATTATCAGTGAGCGGTGGAGTATATACTGCCTGTAAGATGCTGTCGAAAGCCATGGCCTGCTCTTCGCAAAAATCAGCTACGGGCTTGATTTTGACCTTATCTTCCTTCATATCTGATACCATAGACTCAATAAATTGCTGTTCTCGATCTTTCTCAATCTTATGCTCTAACTGGTACTCTGCAAGCGAGCCGCAGAAAACTGCCAAAAACAGCATTCCAAACTCCCGGAGGTAACTCTTCCAATTCTTTGGGCCGTCGTGGTGAGCGTGGTGATGAACTTCCATCAGTGAAATTTAAGGTTAAACCTACCCAATCGGGGCGTTCGGCTTGTCGACCGAAAGCTGGAAATGCAAGCAAAAAACCTAACCTCTGAGGCCCGCTGCCTGTCGCGCGAAACCCGCCGAACGAACCTTATTTTTTGCAACACCCAACGACCTCAGGGGTTGGTGGCGCGTAGCGCACAAGACCCGCCCACGCAGAGCTAATGATACCTCACTCTTTAGCTGTTCGCTTGCCGATGGCTAAATGCAACAAAATGAAAGCCGCAGCAGGGGCGACAAAACTTGACGAGTTCCACTTAGCATCTATACCTTGAAAAACTTCTGGTATAGAAAATAGCCCAGTTGTGCCACCAAGAAAACGAGCATAAGGTGCGAAGCCAGATGAGGTATTTTACATTCATAATGAGTCAGTTAATTTTGACTTGTTACAGAGAACGAAGACGAACTATTTTGAATTTCGTAACTTTAGTTCTGTTGCTACCTGCATTAGGTAAATAGAACTGGCCAAAAGAGTCACCGAGCAACCAAGAGTAAGCATGATTATAGCGCCATTGCTACTGTTCTTTGCACTAAAATAGCCGAGAGCAAATACTGCTATAAGAGTCACAATACAGAAACCAATAACAAGACCTTTAACCATTTTTTGTCTTGTCTGTAATTGTTCTAATGTTAATTCTGTGAATTTGCTGTTCACTTTCATGTGATTTTTCTGTTTTATACACAAGTGAAATTGGTTTTCGGATTACTGTTTTCTAAAAACGTGGATAAAGGCCTGGTTATGCTATATTCAACATTTTAAAACCCGAAAACCAATTTCACATTAGTATAGTATTGTGACCGAACATTTCACCCAACGTTATCATAGTGCGCAAGTACTGCACCACCATCCAATTTCGAGTATTTGTGGTCAGGCGTACAAATCTAAAAAAAGTAATTAAATTTGTCAATAAAAATTACTTTTTCTTTTAAAGAAGTTATCCAATGGTCAAACCTACTTGGCGTATTGAGGAATTCCCCTCCTATTTTATTGGTGATGATAAACAACTTTATCTTTGCTTCAAAATCTTTTTTGCACCATTTACTTCAAAATATTGTCGGTGTTTTCGCGCAAAGTAAAGCAAAAGCACTGGCACCTGAATTGGTCAGAATGGCCGCTTAAATTTGCAAAGATTGGTGCAGCCTAAAAAGTAAGATCTTTGATTGGGGGCAATGGTAATTTAGGTTGTTTCGGCTTGACCCAATACCCAAAAATGCCCGCCGTGATAAACATCACAATACCGTACAAAGCAGGTGGAACGGCCATTTGGCTGTTGTTTAGGATATTGAGGGCAATATAAATGGCCAAAGAAGCATTGTGAATCCCGATTTCCATGGCTACGGCAATGGCTTGTTTTTGGGCCACTCCAAACCACCTCGGCACAAAATAGCCCGTGAGTAGGCTCAGTAAGTTGAACGTTAGGCCAGCCGCGCCCGTGGCTTTGATGTAGTCCAAAACCCGTTCGCGTTCTTGAAAACACGACAATAAAATAACGGCCACCAGAAAAAGTGCCGAAACTATTTTAAAAGATTTTTCCATGCGGGCCGCGAGCGCGGGTGCTTGCGCCCGAACAACCATGCCCACGCTCACGGGCACAAGCACAATGGCAAAAACTTCGATTACTTTCCTGAATTGCATTTGAATATGCTGGTCTGAGGTCAAGAAATAGTCTAACGAGAGATTGACGATGAGCGGCAACGTAAACAAAGTAAGCACGCTATTGACTGCCGTAAGTGTGAGGTTAAGCGCCACGTCGCCATCTGAGAGATGACTGTACAAGTTGGCCGCAGGCCCGCCTGGCGAAGCCGACAGCAGCATCAAGCCCACCGCCAACAGCGGCGGAAGCTCAAAAAAAACCGCCACCGCCCAACAAACAGCAGGCAAAAGCAGCATTTGGCAAACGAGCGCAACGGCAATGGCTTTGGGATAATGCACCACCCGCTTAAAGTCGCTGACTGTTAGCGAAAGCCCCAAGCCCAGCATCACAATACCGATGGCGATGGGCATAACCAAAGAGAGTAAACTTGAATTTTGCATAAAAACCCGTTTTTTTATTTTACTAGGTGAACCTGCAACGATTTTGGTCGTCAAATTTAATAAACTATTTTTGTGCCACACTAAAACGCCATGAATTCTAAAATTACGCTATTTTGGCACCGCCGCGACTTACGCCTCCACGACAATGCGGGCTTATACCACGCCCTCAAATCGGGCCATAAGGTGTTACCTGTTTTTATTTTTGATACTGAAATATTGGACAAACTCACCGACAAACGCGACCGCCGCGTGGAGTTTATTCACCAGGCTATTTTAGAGATGCAAGACCAGCTTGCCAGTATGGGCAGCACAATGATAGTAAAATATGGCAAACCGGTTGACATTTGGCAACAATTGATGGAAAAATATAACGTTGCCGAAGTTTATACCAACCACGACTACGAGCCTTACGGCCAAACCCGCGACCGCCAAATAGGGGCGTTGCTCAACGGCGCAGGAGTGGCTTTTTATACTTACAAAGACCAGTGCATTTTTGAAAAAGACGAAGTATTGAGCGGTGCTGGCACACCTTACACGGTTTTTACGCCTTATAGCCGCAAATGGAAAGAAAAGTTGAACGATTTCTTCCTCAAATCGTACGACACAGCCTCTTATTTTCAAAACTTCTTACAAGCCAGCCTACTGCCCACGGTCAGTTTGTATGAAATGGGCTTTGAAGCCGCTGGACAGCCATTTCCAAAAAAAGAAGTTCGCGATGAATTGGTAAAAAACTACTCCGAAAATCGCGATTTTCCTGCCATGGCGGGCACTTCTCGGGTGGGCGTTCATTTGCGGTTTGGCACTGTTTCGGTTAGAGAGCTGGCTCATCAGGTCAAAGATTTGAACCAAACATTTTTGAACGAACTCATCTGGCGCGATTTTTACATGCAAATCTTGTGGCACTTTCCGCACGTGGGCGCGGGCGCGGCGTTTAGGCCCGCTTACGACCAAATCGAGTGGCGCAACGACGAGGACCAGTTTGCCAAATGGTGTGCGGGCCGCACGGGCTACCCCATTGTGGACGCAGGAATGCGCGAACTCAACGCCACGGGTTTTATGCACAACCGCGTCAGAATGGTTGTAGCCAGTTTTTTGACCAAACATTTGCTCATAGATTGGCGTTGGGGCGAGGCCTATTTTGCCCAAAAACTACTCGATTTTGACTTTTCGGCCAACAACGGCGGCTGGCAGTGGGCATCGGGTTCGGGAACAGACGCTGCTCCGTATTTTAGGATTTTTAACCCAACGACGCAAACCCAAAAGTTTGACCCACAATTGGTATATATTAAAAAATGGATACCCGAAATCAATTCTTTCGACTACCCACGCCCCATTGTTGAACACGCTTTTGCCCGCGACCGCTGCCTAAAAACGTATCAAAAGGCACTGAAAGCAGCGTGAACACTCCCCAAAAATGGTTACTTCATCACTTTCGTAATCTCGTTGAGTTTTTCTAATTTATCTTGAAAATCGCCCCGCAGTTTGTTGCGAATTTCCACCAAGTTGTCGAGCGTTTCTTGGAGCGAATCGGGAAGGATTTCTTCCAAAACCTCCCGAAAACGTTTGGCAAAAGTGGGCGACTTGCCGTTGGTGGAGATGGCAATTTTTAGGTCTCCTTTTTTGACAACCGAGCTCAAATAGAAGTCGCACAAATGGGGCGTGTCGGCTACGTTTACCAAAATTTGGCGCATTTTACAATCTTGCTGCACTTGCAGGTTTACGGCTTTTACGTTTGTGCCTACTATTACCAAGTCTTTAAGGGTCAGCAGCTCGGCTTGATATAATTCTTCGCGTAAGGTTACGTTTGGGTAGCGCAAGGCCAATTCTCGGATTTCGGCACGGATTTCGGGTGCTACGAGCAGCACCTGCGTTTGGGGCGAGTTGGCCAGCACCGCGCTGAGTTTTTCGAGGCCCACGTAGCCGCCGCCCACAATCAACAATTGCAGTTGCTCGAGTTTTAGAAATATCGGAAACAAGTTATTGGTCATTTTACGCGCTTCCAAGTTTCGGTACGGCCCATGAGCGAGATGCCAATGTAGCCGCGTATGTCCAACTGATTGGCATTGATTAGTTTCATTTTGCAATCGTACTCTTTGCCGTTTTCGGGGTCATAGATTTTTCCCCCGTCCCAAGTGTTTTTGCCGTCGGGCTTTAAATCGCGTAAATTAGTCAAGCCCAAGATGGAATTGGTTCGCTTGCTGATATCGGGATTTTTGGCATCAACGGGTGGTTTTCCTGTTTTTGGGTCGTTGGGGTCTTTGAGCCACACAATTTTGCCAAAGTAGCGGCCATCTTTCTTAAACACCTGAATATGACCATTTTGAGAGACAGTAAGCCACATACCCAAGCAGGCATCGGGGTTGTTTTGAGCCAATGCCGTGGAGGCAATTGCCGATATAAGAATCAGTAAACCCAAGATTTGCTTCATGGCATTTGTGCTGTTCGGAATGCAAAAAAGCCCAACCGGTGGCGGGGCTTTTTTGTTGTATTTTGACAAAAATCAATGATGTTCTTGCGCCTGGTCGTTGTGGTATCCAGCAAAAACAATCGATAGTACGAGTATGCCCACGAGGCCAGTCAGTAAATCGCCGAAGGCAAACAATAAAATAATGAGTAACAGCGCGAAGGCTACCAACCAGCCCCAGTGCAATTCTTGTTTGTGATGTGCTTCCATTTGAAAATAATAGAGTTGAAACGTGCGGCAATTTACGTCAAAAATTTGAATTCAAAAAAACTAAACCGCGAAGCTGTCTGATTCAACGTAGGCTTTTATGAGGGCTTCTTCGCCTTCTTTGCCAGGTTTGGAGTTGCCGTGCTCCATGCCAAACACAAAAGTTTGGTTGGCGGCTTTGGCTTTGTGGTAAATGTGCTTGAAAACATTCTTGTAGTTAATCTCGCCCGTGGTAGGCTCTTTGCGGCCTGGATTGTCGCCAATCTGGAAGTACGCAATTTCGTTCCAGCACCAGTCAATGTGCGGAATGATATGGCCTTCGGTTTTTTGCATGTGGTAAATGTCAAACAAAATCTTGCAAGTAGGGCTATTCACAGCCCTGCATATTTCATAGGTTTGATCGGAGGTCTGCAAAAACAGGTTGGGCGAGTCGCTGAGGGGCTCGAGTACCATCACCAAGCCGTGCGGCTCAAATAGCTCGGCACCTCGGCGCAGTGCGTCAATGACGTGCCCAGTTTGAATGCCAATGGGCAGGTTGCGTTCAAAATCGCCAGGTACTATTGTCATCCATTTTGTATTGGTGCGTTTGGCTACTTCAACGGCGCGTTTGCAGCCATTCAAGAAAATTTCAATGTTCTCTTTTTTGCCAGCTGCGAGGGTATTTTGCGAGTTGCCGCCTTTGTCCAACACAAAAACGCCCATTGTCATGCCCAATTTTGCCATTGTTTCGCCCATTTTGGTTTGTAGCTCTACGGGTCGGCGCATCATTTCGTTGTCTTCAAAAGCCATAAAACCCATATCGGCCATGAATTTGAGTTGGTCAATGGGGTCTTTGCCAGCACTGTTTTCAAACATGCCAATGTGCGGAGCATATTTGAGTTTAAAGTTGTTTTTGCCCGCAGGCGCAGCAGCAGCAAAAGTAGGTGCAATGCTTGTGGCAGCAATGCCCGCAGCACTCAGGGCGGTTTTTACGAAGTTTCGACGAATCATAATGCGCTTAGGAATTTAGGGTTTATTATTACAAAAGCGGTAGCCTTCCCAATTCTAACCCAAATTTCTGATAACAAGGAGAAATTTAGCGAAGTATTGAAATGAACACTACGCACCAAATCCCTTTATTTTTTACGCACAAAATCGGGCGTTTATTTTGATTTTTTGGTGGGTTCTTTGTCCGTTGTTATGGGCGCGTTTGGGTCGTAGGCAAATTTATTGATATAAAAAACCTCGCGGGCAGGGCCGCTGTATTTTTCGCTGCTAATACGCTGTAAACCAAATGCTAAGAAGTATCTCCCGTACCAAGCTGTGAGCAATCCTTTGTCGTTATTGAGTATTTTTTCGCCCTCTTCGGTCGTTTTTATCTCCGAGTCTTGGGGCTGGCGCACCACTTTACTTTTCTGAATTACCTCCGTGTTGATTTTGCCTTCGTGCGGGTATCCCAACACCAGCATATCGCCCTGCTGCGTTACTTGTACCATGTCGAGCAGTTCGGGGCTTTCTACGTTTTGAATGGCAAAGCAGTTGTCCCAAAGCAGCGTACCAGTTTTGTCGAAGCCACACACAATGGCGTGGGTGTAGCGGTAGCCATCAAAATCGCGATTGATGCCGCGTATGCCGCCATAGGTGTTGGCACTTCGATAAACAGGATAATACACCTCGGCCACCAGCACAAACTCGTCGGGTGTTTGGATAATGTCGTGTACGTGCAGCCGGTAGCGAAACTTGGGTTCTTTTCCTTCTTCTTTTTGCTTGGTTATTTTGTCCACTACGCGTTGTTTGCGTTTGGGTTTGAGATAATTGAAAAAGTTTTCGAGCTTAGAAAAGTCCACCCACTGCAATTTGTCCAAGTCGGTATCTTGCAGCCGCGAAAAATACAAACCTTGCGAATACTGCGTGCAACCTTGGGCGTAGTTGCCCACCAAGAGCGAGTACTCTTCGTCTAGGGGCAAAATTTTGCCCGAAATCAACCCATTGCCATTTTCAGGATTGACCGTTGCCGATTTGACAAGTTTGCCCTCGTAAGTGTAGGTTTTGATGCTAAAATGGCATTTGTTGCGCTTAAAACTATACAATAAAACATTGAGCAGGTTGCGCTTAATATCTACCTCAATATTGCTGATTTCGGTATTTTCGTCGTACAAATAAGGAAGGGCTTTCATGCTTTTGTCAAAAAAAGAAAACGCAAATACCACCGGGCGACTGTGAAAATAGCCTCCGATAAAGGCAGTATTGCCCAGCACTTTGAAGTGTTTTATGTCGGCCCTTGTAAGCAGATTTCCCTTGAATATCTCGGTGTCGCCAGTGGTCAAATCTACGCGCAGAATCCGAATTTTTTCGGTGTCGGATTCTTCAAGAAGCCAAAACAAAAAATCGTCGTTGTGGTAAGACCGCAAGGGCTTTAGGTCGTAGTCGAGTTTGAAATCGGTGTTCCAGGTATTTTTTAAAAGGGTATCAAAACGCGAAAAGCTCCATTTTTCGTTGGCGTAGTATTCTTCTTGCCGTTGCGTAACCAAAATGCCCAATTCGCCAAGGGGCGTTACGTCGTAAAATTCGTTGGTGGTGTTGCTAACCTTAAACTCTAACCGACTGGACTGCGCCAACTGCGCCCACGACGCACCAGCCATTGCCAGCAGCAATCCGCCAATGGCCCACCATCTGTTTGCTTTTTTCGTAGTCATTGGATTCTTAATTGTTGGTTTAAAACTACGAAAATAGAAGCAATGTTTCATCAATGTCGTTAAATTGAAGTATTTTTGGGGCATTTAATGGTTGTTTGTTAAACAGACAACGGGCCCGATAGATTAAAAAATGACAATATGAGCATCGAATTAAGCCTTAAAAAGCACCTGCAAGCCGCACTCCAAGAAATATATGGCCTTGCTGAAGAGGCCATTGTGCTGCAACCTACCAAAAAAGATTTTGAGGGGTTTTATACGTTTGTTACTTTTTCATATAGCAAGAGCCTCCGCAAATCGCCCGTAGAAATAGGCAACGCACTGGGGCAATATTTGACCGAAAACTTTTCAGGTGTGAGCGGTTTCAACGTGGCGCAGGGTTTTTTGAATATCAGCATTGGCCACGGTGCCTGGCTTGGGTCGCTCAATGCACTCGCTCTGAACACCGATTTTGGACTTGCGCCCGCCAGTGGCCAGTCAGTAATGGTGGAGTTTTCGTCGCCCAATACCAATAAGCCACTGCATTTGGGGCATTTGCGTAATATTTTTTTGGGCGACTCGCTGTCGCGTATTTTGAAAGCCAACGGCTACGACGTAATCAAAACGTGTTTGGTAAACGACCGTGGTATTCATATTTGCAAATCTATGCTGGCCTATCAAAAATGGGGACAAGACGAAACGCCCACTTCGTCGGGTATGAAAGGCGACCACCTCATTGGCAAATATTACGTTTTATTTGACCGCGCGTACAAAAGCCAAGTAGAAACCCTCGTAGCCGAAGGTATATTGGCCGAAGAGGCAAAAAAAATAGCCCCATTGATGAAAGAAGCCCAGGCGATGCTGCTCAAATGGGAACAAAACGACTCCGAAACCGTTGCGCTTTGGCAAAAAATGAACGCGTGGGTTTATGCAGGATTCGATGATACGTATCAAAAAATTGGAGTAAATTTTGACAAACTTTACTACGAGTCAAATACCTATTTGCTGGGCAAAGCCGTCGTAGAAGAAGGCTTGGGTCGGGGTGTTTTCTTCAAAAAAGACGATGGCTCAACCTGGATTGACCTTACTACCGAAGGCCTCGACCAAAAATTGGTGCTGCGGGTCGACGGTACGTCGGTTTATATTACCCAAGATTTAGGAACTACCGACCTGAAATTCAACGAGTTCAACAACGAACGCTCTATTTGGGTGGTGGGCAATGAGCAAGATTACCACTTCAACGTGCTGTTTGCCATCATGAAACGCCTCGGTCGTAGCTATGCCAGTGGCTGCTACCACCTTAGCTACGGTATGGTAGATTTACCGTCGGGCAAGATGAAGTCGCGCGAGGGCACGGTGGTAGATGCCGACGAGCTGATGGCCGAGGTAACCGCCGCCGCCCAAGAAGAAGGCAATGCCAAAGGCAAATTAGACGATTTTAGCGAAACCGAAAAGCAAAAGCTGTTTTCAATGCTGGGCTTGGGTGCCTTGAAGTATTATTTGCTCAAAGTAGATCCGCAAAAGCGCATGTTGTTCAATCCTGCCGAGTCGGTAGAACTGCACGGCCACACGGGGCCGTTTATTCAATATACCCACGCCCGCACGCGGTCGGTACTGCGGAAGGCCGCGCAGTTGGGCATTGATTGGCACAAACCCGCCGCTGCCGTTGCGCTGGCACAATCTGAACAAGAGGTTATTTTTTGCCTCACGCAGTTTCCTGAGCGCGTAGCCGACGCGGGCCGCAACTACTCGCCCGCGCTGCTGTCGCAGTATGCCTACGATTTGGCCAAGGCATACAATACCTTTTACGCCGACGTTTCGATTTTGCAGGAAGCCAACCCCGCCGCCCAACACGCCCGCTTGCTACTGACGCAGGCCGCCGCCGATGTCATCAAAAAGACCATGAACCTACTGGGCATTGAAGTACCCGAAAGAATGTAGTATTATTTTGTAAATGAGTCGTTTATAAGTTTTAAAAATCAAAAATTATGAAATACAAAAAACACGTCTTTATCTGCACCAACCAAAAAGATGCGCCAAAAAAAAGCTGCGGAGCCGAACACGGTTCGGCTTTGGTGGAGGCTTTCAAAAATGAACTGAAAGAACGTAATCTCAACGTGGAAATCCGCGCCCAACGGGCGGGTTGTTTGGACGTGTGCGGCAAGGGCCCCGCGCTGGTGGTGTATCCAGAGGGTGTTTTTTATGGCAACGTGCAACTCGAAGATGTGCGCGAAATTGTAGAAAGCCACTTGGTAAACGACCAACCAGTAGCGCGTTTGGTCTTAACTTTCTAAGCCTCCGCGCCGGCTATGAGTTGGCTTGTCTGTACCAAACTACGTTTGTAAGGTTTTAGCCCTAAAAAAAAACTCAATAAGGCCAAAAAACCCGTAAATAAGCACAATAGCGCCAATGAACTACCTACTTTTAGTTCATCTTTGAAGAGATAGTCGGTAAAAACAGCTACGAGCGTAGGGCCAAATCCGAGTGCAATAAAATTGAGAATAAAAAAATAAATGGCCGAAGCCGTGGCCCGCATTTGGTTGGGCATAATTTGCTGAATGGCAGCCGCGCCCGCGCCCAAGGGCATAGCCACCGCAAAAGCAGGGAGTATCATCAAAATTACAACAACGTTGGGGTTGCCAACCAAAAATACCCCGCTACTGACCATGACCCCAACGGCCGAAATAATGCCCACCCGCAGTTTGGCATCGGTTTTGCCCTGCCGAGTCCAGCGGTCGGCGAGGTAGCCGCCCGTAAGTACGCCCAAAGTAGAAAACACCGTAACCACTAAGCCATACGAAACCCCCGCCTTGGCCGCCGACCAGCCAAATGTCCGCATCAAAAACGTGGGAGTCCAAGCCGAGGAGCCATAGGCAAAGGTGCTGACAAAGGTTACGCCAAAAGATACGCCCAAAAAACCACCCAAGTTTTGTTTGATATAACCCAACACTTGCCCAACACTCACGTGAGCAGTGGTGAGCTGGCCCGCCGCGTCGCGGGCTTTTAGTTGTCCTTTACGGGCTGGTTCTTTGATAGATAGCACCAAGAGCATCAAAAAAATACCTGGCAAGCCAATGTAAAAGAAGATGCTTTGCCACGCAAAAATTTCGCCAAAAATAGGTACGGTTATTATGGTTGTGGTTTGGGAAAACCCCACCAGCACCGCGCCAATCAAGATGGCAAAGCCCGAACCCAAATAAATGCCCATCGAATAGACACTCAGCGCAGTGGCCAGTTTTTCTTTGGGAAAATAGTCGGTAATCATCGAATAGGCCGCCGGCGACAGGGTGGCTTCGCCAACGCCTACGCCAATACGTGCCAGAAAAAACTGCGCGTAGGTTTTGACCCCGCCACAAAGGGCGGTCATCAGGCTCCAAAAACCAATGCCTACCATGATTATTGTACGGCGGTTTTTGCGGTCGGCAAGGCGGCCAATCGGAATACCAAGCAGGGTATAAAAAATGGCAAAACTTAGGCCCATCAACAGACTTATTTCGGTATCAGAGAGGTGCATGTCGCGTTTGATGGGCGCTACGAGTAGGCTCAAAATCTGGCGGTCAATAAACGAAGAAATATAGGCCAGCATCAACACAAAAACAACATACCAAGCAGGGCGCAGGTTGGGCGAAGGGTTCACAAGATGAGGGGTTTAGCAAAAGTTTTATCGGTGCTAAGTTACCTTTTTCTTGAAATAAATTTAGATTTTACAAAAAAAGTTATATTTTTAATAATCAGCATTTACTGTTTTCTCCACCACTCGCGGCTCCACACTCTAACAAATGGCCAACCTTTGGCTTGCAAGTTCAATGGCCAATAAGCGTGGATTTCCTTGGCCGATTGGCTCTGAAAATAAGGGGCATCGTCGGTTAAAATCAAAGATTCGTACGCCCCACTTTGACTTTTTATGGTTAAGTCAGCAAAGGGTAATTCTTCACAAATCTTTTGCGGCGGCGTATTTTCTAACTCGCTTTCGAGTGCGTTTGCTTTTATTTTTTCTTTCAAAAATGGCGTATTTCGGTAGCCATCAATGACCTTCGGCTGGGCAACAAAACGACCTTCTGATACTTCTAAGGCATATTCCAAGTATTTTTTGAGCAGTTTTGGCCCTTCGTGAGCAGTGTCTTCTACTTGGAGCTGCGACGGCCAAATACTCGTTATCACATACACCCGCTCACGGGCGCGGGTTATGGCCACGTTGAGGCGGTTTTCGCCACCTTGGGCGTTTAAGGTACCAAACTGCGCCCGCAATTTTCCCTGCGGGTCGGGGGCGTAGCCTATCGAAAAAATAATAATGTCGCGCTCGTCGCCTTGCACATTTTCAATGTTTTTTACGAAAAGTGAACTACCCAATATTTGTTGCTTTTCGGCAATAAGCTGTTGCTGCGGGTGGTTGAAAGTTACTACCCCAATTGATTTTTGGGGCTGGGTTTCTTGCAATTTTTCAATCAATGCCACCACGCAATCGACCTCGACTTGGTTGGTATTGTGCTGCCAAGTGCCCGCTACTTTTAGGTACTTGATGGCGGGTTCTTGGCGGTTAATCTGCTCAAAGTAAGGCAGTAGTTCGAGTTTATTGCGGTAAAAATACTGATTTGAAAACGCAATTAAATCCAACGAATGACTCCGATAATGCCCCTGCAACTGGGCCTGCGGGAGGTACTGCGTGGCCAAGTCGAGCAGCGACTCAACATCAAGGGCGGCATTGTCGTCGGTGGTTTCGGGTTCGTAACGCACGCGGTAGAGGTCGGTGGGCGTGAGTTGCTTGCTGTCGCCGGCCACCACAGCTTGCTTGCCCCGAAACAGCGCGGGCAGGCCATACTCGGCGTAGCACTGCGAGGCTTCGTCAAAGATAACGAGGTCGAAAAGCCCCGCCACCAACGGAAACATGGCCGAAACCGACTCGGGCGAAGCCAACCAGCACGGTACGAGCTTGAAAATATCGTCGGCGTGGTTTTCTATAAGTTTGCGAACAGGCCAAATCTTGCGTTTCTTGCTCACTTGGTGTTGCAAATCGCGGTAAGTGAGGCGGTTTTGGAGGCGGTTGAATGCTAAACTTTGGTAGGTTTGCTCGCGCAATTTTAATAATAAAATCTCGCGGCTAAGGGCTTGTTTTTGAGCTACATTCTGTTGTAAACTTTCTTCCAACTGGCTGATATTCAAAGAAGAAACGGCACACAGAATGGGACGTGTAGTTTCGAGTTGTTGAAGCCACGCAAGGCGGAGCGAGTTTTGAAACAGCACTTCACTGGCGCAGGTGAGCTCAATAATGCGCCACTCCAATTCCGAAAAGTCCGCTTTGAGCCTGTCGGCTGCTACCAGTAAGTCAAAATCTTGGCGAAGCGTACTTTGGTATTTACTGTTTATGATTGGGTCTTTGCTGTTTATAATCTGAAATTCGGTGAGATATTGCCGCCATAACTGGTACTTTTGATGCGTTTCAATGCTGAATTTCAAGAATTTACGAACTCGGTTTTGCAATTGTGAAAAATCAGATTCGTTGATGCATTCAAACTCATTTTTGAGCTGCCGATGGGCATTTTCGGCATTTTTAAATTGCTGCAAAAACACTTCCAATTGACCTTGCGACTGTGCCAGCAAAGGTTGCCGCAGGTTCAAGTCGAGGCTTTTACCCAGCGATTCAAGCGTGCTTTCCCAACTCAAACGATTCACCACACGTTCGTTTAGTTTGGACAAATCGGTTGGCTCAAACGACAGGTTATACTGCGCCAAAATGGGTTTAAAGTAGTTTTTGTCGCCATAAAACACCCACTTCGTCCACGCGTTTCGGGCTTCAATGAGGCGTTGAAGGCGTGGCAAGAAAACCTCCAAATCGGTTGAAGAAAGTTCATTTCCAACCACCCCGCGCTTGGCCAAATCTGCCAGATTTTCTATTTGGCTCTGGCAAGTCATTTTTTGAATTACCGTAAAAAACCCTTCATTCCATTTTTTGAATAAATGCCAAGTGCCTTGGTCTTTGAGCAAATCAAGCCAAATTTCGAGCTCGGCCGCTTTTTTTGCACCCGTTAAAAGTGTTTCCAGTTCAAAACCTGTTTGCGCGAGCCACGCGGGTATTTCTTGCAGCACGGCCTCAATGGCTGGTATTTCTTTGGTGCCAAAATTGGCAAAATTCACCCGCTCGTGCCACGGGTGAGCGGGTGTGTGGCGTTTGGAATAGGCTTCGTATTGGCGGATACGCTGCAAAAAATTGTCCAAACTATCGTCAAACCGAAACCACTTAAAATCATTGCCAAGTGCTACGTGCGGTGCGTTTGGGTTACTGGTTAGGTAGAGTTCTTTGGCCGAAAGTCCACACGCTGACTCATCAAAGAGCGCGTTTCTGAAGTCTTGCAACTCGGCAGCGGTTTGCTCAATGGCGCGGCTGGTTTGCAAAAATTTGCGTTCTAAAAAAATAGCGTCGAGGCTATAATTTTGTTTTTGGTAGCCTTCTACTTCGTTGATTTGCGAAGCCAATTGGCCATACAGTGCCGCACGGTCGTTTTTGAAATCGTGAATTAAAGCCACAAACGGCTGCATACCAACACTTTGTAGGCGGTCATAGACCACGTCTAAGGCCACGCGCTTTTGACAAACCAGCAGCACGCGCTGGCCCCGCGCCGCAAAGTCAGCCATTAAATTGGCAATAAGTTGTGATTTGCCCGTGCCAGGCGGCCCCTGCACCACCAGCGACTCGCCCGCTTTTACGCGCTGTAAGGCTTGCTCTTGCGAAGCGTCCTGCGCAAAAGCCGCAAAAGTATGCTCTTCTTTGGGCATAGCACCCGCCGAATGGTCGGTACTCGCAAAAAATCCTTCTTGCTGGCTTGGCCACTGCGCCAGCAGGGCTTCATAGTCGGGAGCCAAGTAGCTACCCGCTTGCGGAAAAATACCCAGAACAGCTTCTGAATAGAGTTTTAGCTCGCCGTTTCGTTCCAGCAAGTCGAGGTCGGCGGGCTTGAGCAGGTCAAAGGGTTGGAGTTTTTCTTGAAAAATAGCTTGGTTAAAATTGATTTTGAGCGGGCTGTCGCGCAGCAGTTCGTAGAGTTGGGTTCTAAAATTGAGCGCGTCGCGGTCGAGTTCGTTGAGGTTGGTTTCGAGCAATTCTTCGGGCAGCAGCACTTGGTTAAAATGACTATACGCCAGCAAAAAGCTGCGGTTGAGCATGGCAGGTTCTTGGCGGCGGCGAAGTTGCCAATGCTTATCGGTTTGTTGCAGCGTAACCGCAAAAAAAGCCAGCGGCCCGTGAATGAGCGTTCCGTCCATGAGTTTGCCCCGCACAAAAGGCCAGCCCACGTACAAATCTTCGGCCCCGCGCTCTTCTTCAATAAACTGCTCGGTACGGGCAATTTTGCGCAATTTTTTGCTTACTTCGTTGATTTTGTGAAAGCGCGGGTCTGCTACGTCGCAGAGCTTGACGGTGTTTTTTTGGGCAATTAACTGCCGTATTAACTCAAAAGAAGCAAAATTGTCCAGAAAATCTAATTCATGTAAATCCAGAAACTGCTCGGCGGGCAAGCTACCCAGCAGCAAAGAACGGTTGCGGCTGCCGAGGTTGGTGAGGCGTTTGAGGTATGTTTTTAAGATGTCAGCGGTTATGTTCAAAATAGTCGGGCAGTAAAAATTTATGGAAATATAATGTCTTAAAATTAATATAAGTTACGGGTTCCTTTAACTTTAAATCAAAACAATTTTACAGTCATGCGTGCTATCTCAATTTACTTTTTTGGTATTTGTTTGGGCTGGCTGCTGGCCAGTTGCGAAATCTGCGGTATCGGTAATTTTTATTCGGCAACTACCTCTGAAAAGCAGTTTTTTACGAAACTCCGAGTTTTGGGAGCTCTAAAAGACAGCGTTGCGTTTGGCTTTAGCTCGGCCCAGTTGCCCATCAACTTGAACGCCAACAGCACTACTTATATTTTTAAGCACTCTGGCAAAAACGACACGCTCACGGTTTTTTACGAAAAAAATGATGCCAGTAGTCCAAAATGCGGCTACGTACTTGATTTGGAAGCTCCCAAAAGAGGTCCATATTACAAAAGTAGTTTCAAAAACGTTTCGGTGAGCTATGCGCCTGCTTACCAACTATACCCCCCCCATGCCTACGGAGCCCCTAACGTTTATGTAACCATTTCACTGCACGCTGGGCTTTGCCAATATTCAAGAACAAACCCCTACCTCAGAATTGTGCGCAATCTCAGGAGCGTATATGTGCAAGTGCTGCGCGAACAGCAAAACCAAAGCAGATTTTGGAATTACGGCGGATTTGTCAACCTAACCAGCGGCGATGGCTACATCGACGTACGCGGCAATTTTTTTGACGATTATCGCGCGGCTATCCCCAACTTTGTGGGCAGCGCAGTAGGCATAAAAACCCAACCTGGATTTGTTACAAAGATAGCCACCAAGTGGCGGCTTCGCTCCTTTGGCCACGTCAGTGTCAATTACTCGGGCATTGGCAGCCCAAATGCCCGAAATATCGCTGATGGTGGGTTTGCGCCTTTTTTTGTTTCGGGGCTATCGCCCACGTACGGGCTTAGTTTCCAGTTGTTTTATTTGCCAAAAGCCGTTTGATTGGCCCAGCGCAGTTAGGTTGTTGTTTTGAGCAAAAAAAGCTGCCTCAACTCTGGTAATTTGGTCGTATTTTTGGGCAAAATTTTTATTCAAAAACGCAAAAAAAATGTCCACTCGCCGCCAACAAGAAATGGAACGTACCAAAAAGACCGCGGGCTACTGGATGTGGCGCGTAGCTTTCATTGTTTTTTACCCAATTATTGCCGTGTTTACGTTCGTGTTTACCACCTTGCTCAACGTTCTTTCGGCACTCTCGCGGGGGCTGGCGTGGCTACTGGGAGGGCGTAAATCGTGGTAATTCCAGCTTTCGTAGCCGAGCTACTCAACGCCAAAGTAGCACAATACAACCGCCCCAGTTTTATTGCAAACGACCCTATTTCGATTCCGCACCTATTTTCGCAAAAGCAAGACATCGAAATCATGGGTTTTTGGGCGGCCATGCTGGCTTGGGGGCAGCGCAAAACCATTATTAACAAGTGCCAAGAACTGATTCAACTCATGGACGGCGCGCCTTACGATTTCATAAAAAACCACACTAAAAGCGATTTAAAGCCTTTCTTGAAGTTTAAACACCGCACCTTCAATGATACCGACACACTTTATTTTTTGCATTTTTTTCAAAATTATTACCAAACCCACGACTCGCTCGAAGTGGCTTTTATGGCTGGGCTATGTCCCGAATCTCTGAACGTAGAAGCGGGCTTAAAGGGATTTCACAATCAATTTTTTGACAGTGAGGCCGCCCCCAACCGCACGCGCAAGCACGTGGCTACGCCCGCGCGCGGCTCGTCGTGCAAGCGGCTCAATATGTTTTTGCGTTGGATGGTGCGCCACGATAGCACAGGCGTGGATTTTGGCTTGTGGCAGCGCATCAGCCCCGCGCAGCTCGTATGCCCCTGCGACGTACACGTAGACCGGGTGGCCCGAAGGTTGGGGCTGATTCAACGCCCCCAAACCAACTGGCAAACGGCCCTGGAACTCACCGAGATTCTCAAAATATTAGACCCCACCGACCCCGTAAAATACGACTTTGCGCTCTTTGGGCTGGGCGTAGAGGGCGAAATGTAGGCTTTTATACCAGTTCCCGCACGTCGGTTACTTTTCCCGTAACGGCGGCGGCGGCGGCCATGAGTGGGCTGGCCAAAAACGTACGCGCCCCTGGGCCTTGTCGGCCTTCAAAGTTGCGGTTTGAGGTGCTGATGCAGTATTTGCCCGCAGGTACTTTGTCTTCGTTCATACCCAAACAAGCCGAGCAGCCTGGCTCACGCAACTCAAAACCTGCGGCCTCAAAAATGGCCGTTAAGCCTTCAGAATGAGCTTGCTTGGCCACTTGGTTGGAGCCTGGCACTATCCACACTTCTACGCCATCGGCTTTTTGTTTGCCTTTTACAAATTCGGCTACTTGGCGCAGATCTTCGATGCGGGCGTTGGTGCAAGAACCAATAAACACGTAGTCAATAGATTTGCCGAGTAGTGCCTGCCCTGCCTCTAAGCCCATGTAGGCCAGTGCTTTGGTGTAAGAAACCAATTCTTTTTCGGGTATTTCTGCCAGATTTGGCACGTGGCCGTCCACACCAATGCCCATGCCTGGGTTGGTTCCGTAAGTAATCCAAGGCTTGATATTGGCGGCTTGGTAGTAGAGCTCTTTGTCAAAAATGGCTTCTTTGTCGGTTTTAAGTTGTTGCCATTGGGCTACTTTTTTATCGAAGGCTTCGCCCTGTGGCGCAAACCTGCGGCCACGCATGTACTCAAAAGTTACGTCGTCGGGGGCAATAAGGCCTCCGCGCGCGCCCATTTCTATGCTCATGTTGCAGACCGTCATGCGGCCTTCCATGCTCAAACTGCGAATGGCTTCGCCGCAGTATTCAACGAAATAGCCCGTTGCGCCCGAGGCCGAAATTTGCGAGATGACGTACAGAATGATGTCTTTTGCCGTAACACCTTTGCTCAATTGGCCATCAATCTGAATTTTCATGCGCTTGGGCTTGCTTTGCAAAATACACTGCGTGGCCAGCACTTGCTCTACTTCGCTGGTGCCAATGCCAAACGCCACGCTCCCAAACGCCCCGTGGGTGGAGGTGTGCGAGTCGCCGCACACCAGGGTCATGCCTGGCTGCGTGAGGCCCAGCTCAGGCCCAATGACATGCACAATGCCCTGAAATGGGTGCAACAAGTCGTACAGTTCAACGCCAAATTCAGCGCAGTTTTGCCGCAATTTTTCTACTTGAAAACGACTCAACGCTTCTTTAATGGGCAAATGCTGGTCTTTGGTAGGCACGTTGTGGTCGGCAGTAGCGGTGGTACGGTTCACGTTAAAAACGCCTATTCCACGCTTTCGAAGGCCATCAAAAGCCTGCGGACTGGTAACTTCATGAATGTAATGACGGTCAATAAAAACAGCATCTGGATAGTTTTCTTGGCGTTTTACGACGTGGGCGTTCCAAATTTTATCAAAAAGTGTTGAAGGCATGTTCATATTGGTTCAAATTAAAAATTCAAAGAGTGCAGGTTTGTCGTTAATGTATTCATACTGAATATTATACTGCGCCATGCGGTCGATGAGCGGCTGAAAATCTTCTTTTTCTTTTAGCTCAATTCCCACCAAAGCAGGACCGCGCTCGCGGGCGGTCTTTTTAGAGTATTCAAAAAACACAATGTCGTCGTTTGCGCCCAAAACATCGTTTAAAAACTCCCGAAATGCACCTGAGCGTTGCGGAAAACGAATAATAAAATAATGTTTGAGCCCTTCATAAAGCAGCGAGCGTTCTTTGATTTCTTCGGTGCGGGTAATGTCGTTGTTGCCCCCACCAATGAGCACCACCACGGTTTTGCCTTTTATTTGCTCTTTCATTAGATCGAGGGCCGCCACTGTCAATGCGCCCGCTGGCTCTACTACAATGGCCTCTTCGTTGTAAAGTTGCAAGATGGTAGAGCACACTTTGCCTTCGGGAATCAACAAAATATCGTCCAGATTTTTGCGACAAACTTCAAAAGTAGTTTCACCTGCACGCCTCACGGCGGCACCGTCCACAAATTTATCAATTTTATCGAGCGTTACCACCCTGCCAGCCTTGATGGAATTGTACATAGTAGGCGACCCAAGCGGCTCTACACCAATGAGTTTAGTGTTGGGGCTGAGCTGCTTAAAAACCGTCGAAACGCCCGATGCCAAACCTCCTCCGCCGATTGCCATTAGCATAAAATCAATCTTAAAGTCAGCATCACGAAATATTTCAAGTCCTACCGTACCTTGCCCTTCCATGACCAGCGGGTCGTCGAAGGGGTGAATAAAGGTAGTGTCGTGGGATTGGCAATAGTCGGCGGCGGCGTAGTAGGCATCGTCGTAGGTGTCGCCTACCAACACTACCTCTACTTGGTCTTTTCCAAACAGTTTGACTTGTTTGACTTTTTGGCCTGGTGTGGTGGTGGGCATAAATATGGTGCCTTTCACCTGCATTTTGTTGCAGGCATAGGCCAATCCTTGCGCGTGGTTGCCCGCGCTGGCACACACCACTCCTTTGCTCAGAACCTCGGCCGATAGGCTGGCCATTTTGTTGTAAGCACCCCTAATTTTGTACGAGCGCACCACCTGCAAATCTTCGCGTTTGAAATAAATATTAGCTCCATAGCGTTCCGAAAAGTTGAGGTTCAGTTCTAAATCGGTGTGCTTCACTACTTTGCGAATTCGCTCGGCGGCTTGCAGTATATTGTCAAACGTGGGCAGCGGCAATTTAATCGTGGTCTTTTCGGCGGTTGTAGTCATGGCAAGGTTGGTATAATACCTACAAAATATTTTATCGTCCGTTGTTGTAAAAAAAAGTAGAGGGTATTATTATTGCCACCATGAGAAATTATCCGAAATAATAATTTCGTTTTTTTCAAAGTGAAGTGTGGTTTTCATAGGGATTGTTCTGTATTGCAAATTGTATTTGTCGGCAAGTTGTCGTATTTCAGCAGTATCATCATACGTGAGCATGAATTTTCCTTTGAGGCGTGCGGTTTGTTCAAACAATTTTTCATGGTCAATGTCAAAGTGCGTGTACAGCCGTTTGCCCGCTACGGTATATGGTGGATCAATAAAAAAGTAAGCCTTCTTGTCATTTAAGTTGTATTCTAAAACTTCAAAGGCATCTCCTTTAATAAAACTTATTTTATCTTTTACGTAGTTTATTGCAAGTATTCTATCACGCAGGGTCTTAGGATACCAGCGCGAAGCAATTCCTTTTCCATTCTCTCCATTTTTAATCATTCCCGAACCTTTGGCCAGAATTCCTCCGTGAAAAACCCTGTTTCTCAAAGTAGTACAAAATGCAATGTCTTGTAGTTGTTTGTTGGGGTTTTCTAATTCTGCTTTTACATTTTCTTGTGTTAAATGATAGGAAAATATTTTGTCGGCAAGCCATTTGTTTTCTCCATTTAAAATAACCTCCCAGACAGCCGCAATTTCTTCATCTATTTCAACCATTGTAATTTGTTGGGCCATTTTTTCAAATGCTGCCGTTAAACTTACAATACCCCCACCTACAAATGGCTCTACCAATCGTTCCACTACTTTGTTTTCTTGTTTCAACCATTGTCTAACTGTTGGAATAAGCCACGTTTTGCCGCCTGGATAGCGGAAGGGGCTGCGTTTGGGTACCGATGCAATGTTGACTACTGGCGGTCTAATACTTTGAGGGCCCATGTCTAATATAGTCATTTAATTTTTCATTCCACAACTATGTTTTCAAGGTTATCAATATCAGGTTTACCAGCTTTTTTTGTGTCAAGTTTTTTCTGTAAAAGGTCTGTAAATTCGGTGATTGATCCAGCTTCAAACTTAGCAATCTGATTCGGCCTTATCAAATTCTGGGAGTGCTGGCAACGTATTATAAAAACTTGTTTGTAGTGCGATAACTTGTTTTTTGTTCCATTGCTTTAAAATAGAAACTTTTGCGATGATTTGTGGAATAAGCCGTTTCCGTGACGATGACAAATAATCGGGTTTGGGATATTTAAAAGCCTGAGTCCAGCTAAAGTTAGGGCTTGGGTTTTCTAAATAGGCAGTAAACGGCCCCGTCAAATTTCCAGAAATATAAACGGCTTGCACTTCAAGAGAACCAAAACCTAAAACACGACCTTTATCATCAATAGGACACCAAAACATAGTCAATATTACCCGCTGATTTCCCCGTGTTTGTCTTTCAGTCTTATTTCGCCCACGTGTGTCCAAGTTGCGTTACTATCAAATATAAAATTGGCTGCATCGCTGATGATTATCCAATCTTCTCTAAATCTTATTGGACAAACAATAACCTGCTTCCCTTTGTGATTCAAACTGCATACGCCTAACGGAAATTCCACGCTGTTTTTCGTGCAATTTGAAACGATGTTGTTGTATGGACACAGTTTATTCTCTCGATAACGCCTTGCTCTATCACTTTCATTTTCGACTACAAAGCCAAAAACTTCTCCCAAAGGCTGGGCATCTTTTTTGTTGAAACTCATTTACTGAAAATAGGGAATAATTGCCGATTGTTAGCACCTCAATGCTGCTACCTTTAACAGCAAATGAGCATTTGATTTTTCAAATTTACTCATTTGCTGTTTATTTTGTTCACAATTTTGGGGGTTTATCCGCGTTCTGGGCGCAAGCTGCGCACGGCCGCGCCCGCTTGCCACATCTCCGAGTCGCGGAGTTCGGCCAGTTCTACTTCAAGTTTTTCGCGGTAGTCGGGTTGCGAGTTGCGCGTGATAGAAATAGTAGCTTGCTCGCCCGATTTCACGGAGCTGTAAAGTTGTTCAAAAACGGGTTTGGTTGCATCGCGGAAAGGCTTCCACCAGTCGAGCGCGCCGCGTTGGGCAGTAGTAGAGCAGTTGGCATACATCCAATCCATGCCGTTTTCGGCTACGAGCGGCATCAACGACTGCGTGAGTTCTTCGACTGTTTCGTTGAATGCCTCCGACGGCGAATGGCCATTGGCGCGCAGCACTTCGTATTGTGCGGCAAAAATTCCCTGAATACAGCCCATCAGCGTACCGCGCTCACCCGTGAGGTCAGAGGTAACTTCGCGGTAGAAGTCGGTTTCAAATAAATAGCCCGAACCCACCCCAATACCCATGGCAATGCATTTTTCACGGGCATTTCCGCTGGCATCTTGATATACTGCAAACGAAGAATTTAAGCCTTTGCCTTCTACAAACAATCGGCGCAATGACGTACCCGAGCCTTTGGGAGCTACCAAAAACACGTCCACGTCGGCAGGAGGAACGATACCCGTTTGAACGTTGTAAGTTATGCCAAAACCGTGCGAGAAATACAGCGATTTGCCGGGTTTTAGGTGGCTTTTTACGGTTGGCCACAATTCAATTTGGGCTGCATCTGAGAGCAAAAAGCAAATAATGGTTCCTTTTTCGAGGGCTTCTTCTATTTCAAACAGCGTTTCGCCTGGCACCCAGCCGTCGGCGATGGCCTTGTCCCAGGTGCGGCCTTTACGCTGGCCTACTATGACATTGAAGCCGTTGTCGCGCATGTTCAATCCTTGACCGGGGCCTTGCACACCGTAGCCAATGACGGCTATGGTTTCGTTTTGAAGTACGTCAAGCGCTTGTGAGAGCGGAAATTCGTCGCGGGTTACTACTTGTTCTTCTGTTCCGCCAAAATTGATAGTTGCCATTTTTGATTAATTGTGAATTGATATGAAAGGAGAAATATGAGAAAATTTATTTTTTCCAAGTCAGTAACAGCGACACGCCCATGGGCAGTTGCACGTTGTTTTTAATAAAGATGTTTTCGCTATTGAAAATACTGTAAAATAGTTTGTGAAATACAGACCCGTTCATTACCGTAAAGTCAGAGCCGGCCTCTTCTATTTTACGTTTATGGAGCGGTATTATTTTGGAAAGTAGCCGAAATCCCGCAATGGGAAAAAACAGCCAAAAATTAAAATAACTGCTAAACACAATTTTGCCATTGTTCTCAAATAGGCTTTCGAGCAGTGGGCGGGTGTAGCGGCGCACGTGGTGGTTTACGTCGTCGTGTTGATTCCACAAAAACGCAAATGCAGGCACTGATACACATACCGTTCCGCTTGGCTTGCAAACGCGCTGCATCTCTTTAACAGCCAGTTGGTGGTCTTCTACGTGTTCAATGACATCAAGCGCGCACACCAAGTCGTAAGAGTTGTCTTCAAAGGGCAATTCTAAAATAGACCCCTGTATCAAGTCTAACGAAGGCACTGCGGCCCGCGTAAACTCAAAGCAGGCTTGGTCATATTCTACCGATTTGACCGCCCCAAACTCGGCAAGTAGCTCGGAAGTATAACCCGTTGCACTGCCAACGTTCAAGATTTTGAGCGGTCGTTGGTTGGGCAAAGTGCCGCGCAAGTGGCTCATAATAATCTTATTGCGCACCGTGAACCACCAGTGTTCGCGTTCGATGTGATAATATTCTTTATAATAATTTTGGTTCATACTCGTTTTTTCTAAGGAAATGTAATGGCAAACATGGAGGAAATTACCATACTAATGATCAACAGTTGCCTTATTTGATGTTTGGGAATACGTTCTTGTAAAATACGAAGGGCCAAAAACAATCCAATAAAACCAAAAGACAACGACCGGGTGATGTCAATTACCAGCATACTACTGGCCATTGTAAGCAACAAACTACCCCCAAACAATATGACAGCCCACCAATCTTTGCCAACAAAACTCATGCTGAGGGCCGCAACCATAATAAGCCACAAGCCTTCAAAGCCATTGGCCATGCGCCCCCCAACAATCGTCAAATTTTCTAAGAGTACATTGTGCGTAAATTCGTAACCATGACTAATGTGTAGCCCATACCTGAAACCCAGCCATTGCCTAACTATGACATACCCAATTACACTGACGGTCAATGTAATAATAGGTAAAGATACCTGCTTTAATGGCATAAATATTTGATTAATATGAAATGCCTTTCCTTTACTTTCTTGCCTAATAAGCGGCAAAATATACCACGCAAAAACGTAAGTCAAGTTCAAAACAGCCCGTTCGTCGCACCAAAATGCTGCTTGCGAATAGCCCAATACAAGCAGTGGCTGCCGCGTACAAATAATCAATAACATGAACAAAAACGCGAAGGCATCGGCGTGGCCCATGTAATTGAAATAAAAATTGGCCCCCAAATAAGTACCCATTAAGCCCGTCATGAAATAAAACGTCAAGACGCGGTCTTTTAGCAATTTATTTACTTGGCCAATAAAAAACCATAAAAATACCAAGCCAGCCAAAACGTGTAACAGGTAGAGGGTAACTACATTCAGGTGCAAAACGCGGGCGATGAGCGGTACAGTAAGCCGAAATGTTACGTTTGACTCGTGCGAACCTGGCGAATACGGATAAACCGTAAACGGGTATTGGCCTTGTCGGATAATATCGTCCCAAAAAATACCATTGCCGCAACAACCTGGCTCGCGTATTTCACAGTATAGATTCCAAAATCCGTAATTGAGGAAAGTACTGTTAAACACCAACAAAATCGTCGCCGAAATGATAAGTGCCAATAATAGAACCCTCAATTGCCAAGAATTATGCTCAAAAAACGGGCGCAATTTACTTTCTAACCATTGAAAAGGCGTATTAAGAGATTGCATTAGAATAAATTAAAGATCAAAAAAACGAAGCACAAATAACGCGCTTTTTACACATAATATTCCCATTCGATTTCGGGCAAATATTCTACCAGTCCTTGCGGCGTACGACCTACGGCAATGCGCCCCGAGCGCACAAACTCCAAAATGCCGTGGGGCTTGATGTACCTAAAAAACTCTAAAATGGCTTGCTCAGTGCCTGCTTTCTCAATGACTACGTAGTCAAGCTCCCAATAAACCACCCATGCCTTATAAACTTTATTGATGGTTTCGATGTCGAGTTGCTTCGAGTTGATAGAAGTGGCTATCTTGAAAAGTGCGGTTTCGTTATAGACGCTTTCTTCGTCCAAATACCCAAAAACGGCCAGTACTTCAATAATTTTGCGAATTTGACGCACCAGCTTTTCTACTTCTTCTCGTTTGTCATGTTTTATAACAATGGTATAACGCGACACGCCCTTGCGCTCGGTTTCTGATACGGTGAGGCTTTCGATATTGATGCGCCGCCGCGTAAAAATAATCGTAATTTTGTTCAGCAATCCAAAGGTATTTTCGCTGAATATACAAATTGTGTATGTTTTCATGGTCGTTTTTATTCTAATCTAATATCAACTACTGCCGCGCCTGCGGGCACCATTGGAAATACGTTTTCTTCTTTTTCGACAACCACTTCGAGCAAATATGGCCCCTCATGGGCGCGCATACGGTCGAGCGATTCGCTGAGGCTTTGGCGCTCATTGCAGGTGTGGCCGTCAATACCAAATCCTCGCGCAATGGTAATAAAATCGGGATTTTTGAGTTCAACAAATGAGTATCGTTTTTCAAAAAACAACTGCTGCCACTGGCGTACCATGCCCAAGAAGTTGTTGTTCAAAATAATCATTTTAACAGCCAAACCACTCTGGGCAATGGTCCCCAGTTCTTGAATAGTCATCTGAAAACACCCATCGCCGATAATGGCTATTACTTCGCGGTGTGGCGCGCCCATTTTTGCCCCAAAAGATGCAGGAATGGCAAAGCCCATGGTACCTAAGCCACCCGAAGCAATGTATGAATGTGGATTTTTGAATTGATAATAACGCGCCGCAATCATTTGGTGTTGCCCCACATCGGCTACAATACAGGCTTCGCCGTTGGTTTTTTGAGAGAGCATGTGTATCACTTCGGCCATTTTGATTTCACCGTTGGGAGCCAGCTCGCGTTGCGTTATTTTTTCGTCTTCGATGGCATCAAACTTCCTAAACTCATTGCGCCAAGTGGCGTGGTTGTTGACGCTGACAAGTGGCAACAGGTGGGCAAGTGCTGCTTTGGCATCGCCAATCACGGGAGCATCAGCCTTGATAACTTTGTCCACCTCGGCGGGGTCAATTTCAATGTGTATTACTTTGGCTTGGGTTATAAACTTGGTTACGTCGCCCGTTACGCGGTCGTCGAAGCGCATACCAATGGCAATGATTACGTCGGCTTGGGCGGTCAAAATATTGGGGCCGTAGTTGCCGTGCATACCAAGCCAGCCCACGTAGTTGGGGTGGTCAATGGGCATAGCCGAAAGGCCCAGCAATGTACTGGCAACGGGGATGTCTGTTTTTTCAACAAAGGCTTTCAGCTCTTGCATTGCTCCTGAAATCAGCACGCCGTGACCCACAAAAATATAAGGTTTCTTGGCATTGTTGATGAGTTCGGCGGCGCGTTCGAGGTGTTCTTGCTTGGGAATAAGGCGTGGCTTGTAACTAATCAACTCGGTGATTTTTTGATACCCAAAAGACTGGGTCATCATGCCCGCTTGTGCATCGCGTGTAAAATCAATTACCACAGGACCTGGCTTCCCTGAACGGGCAATATAAAATGCCTTGGCCATAATTTCGGGCACTTCGTTGGGGTCAGTAATCTGGTAATTCCACTTGCAGACGGGTGTCGTTACACCTATCATGTCGGCTTCTTGGAATGCGTCAGTACCCAACAAAAACGATTTGACTTGTCCCACTATGCACACCAGTGGCGTGCAGTCGATGATAGCATCGGCAATGGGCGTGATGAGGTTGGTGCCCCCTGGTCCGGACGTAACCAAGCACACGCCTACTTTTCCACTGGTGCGGGCATAGCCTTGGGCAGCATGGCCTGCTCCTTGCTCGTGGCGTACCAAAATATGGTTGATGCGGTCTATGTAGCCATAGAGTGCATCGTAAGTAGGCATAATGGCACCACCTGGATACCCAAAAATGGTATCTACGTTTTCGGCCAACAGGGCCTCCATCATGGCTTCGGCACCCGTCAAAAACGACACCGGCTTTGGCTCAATTTCTTCAATGGTTGTCGCTTCTTGAGCGGCCATCATGGTCATATAATTTCCCATTTTGGTTGGGTTTTTAGTTGTTGCTGTTCAATGACTTGTATTTGAGTTTAGGTACTTTCACAAAGTAGGTACATCGGTTAATATTGTAAATCTAGACTTTAAAGGTGCAGGATTGCAAATTTCGATTAGACAGAATAAAGAAAAGTTATTCTATCTAATCGCATGATTTTCAGGTGTTTCACTCCTCGTCTGTTACACATCCTTCACTGGCGGGTTTTACGTTTTTGATGTATTTGGCCAAGATACCGCGTTTAAACTTCGGTTCAGGTTGCTTCCAGTTGTTGCGGCGCACGGCCAGTTCTTCGTCTGATACGTGCAGCGTTATTTTGTTATTGGCAGCGTCGAGCGTGATACGGTCGCCGTCTTGTACGAGCGCAATCGGCCCGCCGTCGAAAGCCTCAGGGGTAATATGCCCCACCACAAAACCGTGCGTGCCGCCCGAAAAACGCCCATCGGTAATGAGCGCCACTTTATCGCCCAAGCCTGCGCCTATGATGGCCGAAGTAGGTTTGAGCATTTCGGCCATGCCCGGGCCGCCCTTGGGGCCTTCGTTCCGAATCACGATGACTTGCCCGGCTTGTATTTCACCGCGTTGCAGCATCGGAATCAACACTTCTTCGCTTTCGCATACTTTGGCCACGCCCTCAAAACACTCGCCTTCTTTGCCCGTAATCTTTGCTACTCCTCCCTGCGGGGCTAAGTTGCCAAACAATACTTGGATATGCCCTGTGCGTTTAAGGGCTTGACTCAACGGGAAAATAATTTTCTGGTTCTCAAAATCTAAATCTTTTACTTCGGCTAAATTTTCGGCTATGGTTTTGCCCGTTGCGGTCATACAGTCGCCGTGCAGTAAGCCATTTTGGAATAAATATTTCATTACGGCCGGAACACCCCCAATGGCCAGTAAGTCTTCCATGTAGTATTTACCGCTGGGTTTAAGGTCTGCCAAAAGCGGGGTACGGTCACTGATGGCTTGAATGTCTTGCAGGGTAAGCGGTAAATCAAAAGCGCGTGCAATGGCCAAGTAGTGCAGCACGGCGTTGGTAGATCCGCCCAAGGCCATAACGAGCGTCAAGGCGTTTTCGAGCGATTTTGGCGTTACAATATCGCGCGGGCAGAGGTTCATTTCGAGCAACTTTCTCATGGCCGCGCCAATGGCCAAACATTCGGCTTGCTTGCCTTCGTGGGTGGCAGGGTAGCTGCTGCTGTTGGGCAAACTCAAACCCATGGCCTCAATGCTTGATGCCATGGTATTGGCGGTGTACATGCCCCCGCACGCGCCCGCGCCCGGAATGGCATTTTGAATTACGCCCTCGTAGTCTTCGTCAGAGATATTACCCGCAAAGCGTTTGCCCAATGCTTCAAACGCCGAGATGATGTCGAGTTTTTGGCCTTTGTAGTTGCCCGACCGAATGGTGCCGCCATAGACCATGATGCCCGGACGATTGATTCGACCCATGGCCATTACTGCGCCAGGCATATTTTTGTCGCAACCCACCACCGTAATTACGCCGTCGTACCACTGCGCGCACACCACACTTTCGATGGAGTCGGCAATAATGTCGCGGCTGGGCAGTGAGTATCTCATGCCCGCGTTGCCGTTGGTCATGCCATCTGACACGCCAATGGTGTTGAAAATCAGCCCCACCATACCGCTTTCTTGTACCCCCTTTTTGACGTGTACCGACAGGCCGTTGAGGTGCATATTGCAGGTATTGCCTTCGTAGCCCGTGCTGGCAATGCCAATTTGGGCTTTTTGCATATCTTCTTGGGTCAAGCCCACACCATAGAGCATGGCTTTGGCGGCGGGGTTGGTTACTTCTTGGGTGAGTGTACGGCTAAATTTGTTGAGTTCTTGCGACATTTTTTTTAAGGTGGTTTTGGGTGGTAAAAAAACAAAAGCCTTTCTCGGGTGGTGAGAAAGGCGCTAATATTTAAAAAGTAGCCATTCTCACCCGTTTTGAACGAGCAATAGAAGTACTACCACAATAATCAAACCAATTTTCATTATTAAATTTTCTAATAGCGAAATTTCGCTAATTGCGTATTTATGTCGGCAATTTAAACACAAACAGTGATATATTCCAAATAAAAAAGCATTTTTTGTAAAAAAAGTCCTCCTGCGTAGCGCAAAAGGACTTTGAAACCGTGCAAAGAAGTGGGTATTACTCTACAATACTCAACTTGACAGCGTTTGTTTTGCGCTGGGCATCAATGGGCATACTGAGTGTATTGATAAACACGTCGCCGATTTGCAGCGCGCCCTTTTCTACCAGTACTTCTTTGATGTCTTCAATCAGCGCGTCGGTTGATGGGTGGTTTTCGCTGTCGTAATAAATGGTTTTCACGCCCCAGTACAAAGACAGGGTGTTCATCAAGCGTTGATTGGAAGAAAACACATACAAGTCGGCTTGGGGGCGGTGGTGCGACAAGCGGAAAGCGGTGTAGCCTGAGTGCGTAATACCGATGATGGCCTTGGCATTGGTGTCGCGGGCGAGGCGGCAGGCGCTCATCACCACGTTATCGCTCAATTTATTGGGGCCAGTCGAATCGTTTACGGCGGTATGGTGCCTGAAATAAATTTGTGTTTCTGTTGCTTTTTTGGAGGCTTCGGTACTTTCTACTTGCTGAATTGTACCCGACATACTCCGCACGGCCTCAATGGGGTACATTCCCGATGCGGTTTCGGCGCTTAGCATTACAGCGTCGGCACCGTCGAGTACCGAGTTGGCAATGTCGTTGATTTCGGCGCGGGTAGGGCGCGGGCTTTCTATCATGCTTTCGAGCATTTGCGTAGCCACTATTACGGGTATGGCGGCGTGGTTGCACTTATACACGAGCATCTTTTGAATCATCGGTACTTCTTCGGCGGGAAGTTCTACGCCCAAGTCGCCGCGTGCTACCATGATGGCATCGGCAACGGCAATAATTTCGTCAATATTTTTTATGGCTTCGGGCTTTTCTATTTTGGCCACTACTTTTACGCTTTTGCCCTTCGATTTGATGTAGTCTTTTACTTCCATAATGTCGGAGGCATGCCGCACAAACGACAGGGCAATCCATTCTACGCCGTGTTCGAGGCCAAAGTCGAGGTCTTCGTAGTCTTTTTTAGTAACAGACGGCATCGAAACCTTGGTATTGGGCAAGTTTACGCCTTTTTTAGATTTGAGCATACCGCCATATACTACCTCCGTTACTACGTCGGTGCCTTCGAGGCCCGTTACTTTGACTTCAAGTTTGCCATCGTCCATCAAAATCCGCTCGCCAATAACTACGTCTTGGTACATGCCATTGTAGGGCGTACTTACCCGTCCTGCGTTTCCTACTATTTGCTCGTTGGTCAACACCAATCGCTGACCTGCTTCTATTTTTACGCCGTCTTTGTGTTCAACGTTGCCAATTCTAATCTTTGGCCCTTGCAAGTCTTGCAAAATGCCAATATTAAGGCCATATTTTTGGTTTATTTCTCGAATCCGCGTGATTCGTTCGAGGTGGTCGGCGTGCGTGCCGTGCGAAAAGTTCAGTCTAAACACATTGACTCCCGCTTTTACCAGCTCATAAAGCATCTCGGAAGTGTCGGAGGCGGGGCCAACGGTGGCGACAATTTTGGTTTTTTTAGCAATCATTGGTATTGGTTTTAGACGCGGTGATATTTCGGATTTATGGTAGGGGGGTTGTTAAAAGTACGGTAAAAATACGGTAAAGAATGGCCAAACTGGTCTAATAAGACCCAAAAAAATCATTTTTTAACACAAATTTTTTGTTTCCCCCTCCTACCCCAAATCGTTAAGCACGTCAAAGCCAATGGCTTCGCTTTGCAAAATGGCCACGGTTTGCGGACTATTTTGCAGGAAAATCTTAAGATTTTTCTTTGTCGAATCCTCGTCGTCGTCCAGCCATTTCCAGTCTTCGGCGGTGGCATCAAGCAGATTGAGCAAGTCGAGGAGTTTATTTTTTTTCTTTTCGTTGGCCAACAACTGGTCAAAATTCACAATCACCAAAGCCACATTGGCATTTTTTATCCATTCCAAATCATTGAGCAACTCGTCGAGCGAATCAAGGTTGTGCGAGAAATAATCGGGCAGGAGCAATGATTTTTCGATTTGAACAAAAAAATCATTCATTGTCAAAGACTTGGCTCCGTCAATACGGGCCAAATGGTAGTCTTTAAACTTGCTGAGATCGGCTTCGGTATTGAAAAGCGTAAAATTAGGCATCGTTATTTGGTAAATATTTAACCTTGGTGTTCTTGCCGCAGCAAGTCGTTTACTGTTTTTACGGGATTGAAGGTAACAAGCGGCACTTCTACAAACACCGTGTTCCAGTTGGACATGGAGCCGTTCCAGAGGCCAGGCAGTTCTTGGGCTTTTAGTTCTTTGCCGTCTTTTGATTTGGCCGAAACAAAACCTGTGCTAGGGTCGCGGTATTGCATCAAGTCGAATTTTTTGCCCTCAAAACCGCGCAACGAACAAAACATATCTACGGGGTTGAAGTGCGTGGCTTGTTCAAAAAGGGTTTTTTGCGCGGTGTTGTCCATGTCTATTTGGGCCGACTCTACCACTTGCAATGAAACGCTACCGTCGGTGTTTTTTGCCCAGAAAGGCCCACCGCCTGGTTCTCCCACGTTTTTGACCATGCCACACACCCGCACGGGGCGGTCGAGTTTGCGTGTGAAATACGCCAATTTTTGGTCGTCTAACAACGCCCTAAAATCGTCGTTGGGCAGGGTACAGAGTGTATTTTGGTAAAATTCGTTGATTTCTTCAATGAACGATGCGCCGTTTTCCCCGTTTTGGATACGGTGCTGAAAATCAAATATTTGTTGGCGGTATTGGAGCAAAAGTGCCGCTAATACTTTTTTATAAACGTAGGTTGTGGCTTTGAGTGCGTCTGGCACTACGTTGTCAATATTTTTGATAAACACCACGTCGCCATCTTGGTCGTTGAGGTTGGCCAGTAGTGCGCCGTGGCCTGCGGGTCTAAACAGCAAAGTTCCGTCGGTATTGCGGAAGGGCGTGTTGTCTGGATTTACCGAAATGGTATCCGTCGCAGGTTTTTGTTCGGAAAAAGAAACGTCATAATTAACCCCAAACTGGGCTTCGTAGCTGCTTTTTACGCGGTTGATGAGGGCCTCAAATCGGCTGCGGTGTTCGGGCGAAACCGTGAAGTGAAGGCGTACAATTCCGTTGGCGTTGGCATAGTTGGCACCTTCTACCAAGTGCTCTTCGGCGGGTGTGCGTGGGCCTGCGCCATAAGCGTGAAAATGCAACAGCCCCTTTGGCAAACTGCCATAATCGAGGCCGTGGGCCGACAACAGAAAGTGGGCAATGCGTTTGAAGTCTTGGTTGGAAATGGCTTTTTCGATATCTTCGCCAGCATCAAACATTGCTTTTTTTAGGGCCTCAAAAAAAGCAAACGCACGGATTTTTTCGCAAAATTCAACGATATATTTATCAGATTTACCCTCGTCTTTGAAGGCAAACAACGATTTGAACATACGAGTAGCCGCGCCCGAAGCAGGCACAAATTTGAGCAACGATACCTTGGCGGCTTGCTTGTCAAAGTACTGTACGTGTTTGTCAAGTTCATGCTCGGCAATGCGCACGATGCCATCGCCAACGGTAGCTGCTTTCAGTACATGGAGGTAAGGGAATCCGTTTACAAAATGGGCAATTTGCTGCTCAATTACAGCTTGTTGAATGCCGTGGTGGGCAATCTGATTTTGGTCTTTTGGCGTAAACATACGAGGTAAAGAAAATTAATAATAATGGTTTCTGCGGCATGAAGTTATGAAATAGTTTGCAGCTTTGGGTTGTATTGGCAAAAAAACGTTGAATTGCTGATTTTAGGCAGTACATTTGCGGCCAGAAATGCAAAATGAAATGTCTGATTCATCAAACATAGCAAGAAAAATAGTGGTTGTGCCCTGCGCTATCATTGAGCGCGATGGCCGCATCTTGGCTGCCCAGCGCAGTAGCACCATGTCCTTGCCGTTGAAGTGGGAGTTTCCAGGCGGTAAAGTTGATGCGGGCGAAACCGAAATTGAAGCCCTGCACCGCGAAATACTTGAAGAACTAAGCGTAGAAATTGAAATCAGTGACCGTTTGGAGCCTGCTTTCAAAGATGACGAACTGCGCAACCGAATTATCTGCTTAGTGCCGTATTTGGCCAAGCTATTGACCCAGCCCATTGTTTTAACAGAACATGCTCAATATCAATGGATTGCCATTGAGAAAATCAAGTCGCTCGATTGGGCTCCCGCCGACTTGGAAGTGATAGACACCTACTTAGAACGCCACGCCGTTCAGACTACAAAAGCCCAGATTACCCATTTAAGAAGGCCCGCATCGGCCAAATGTCAGATTTGAGAAAACCACCGCAACCCTGCGTTTAAAATAGTTTCTTAGTCCATTTTTTTAGTCTTTTCGCACTTTGTTTCGCCCAAAATACTGCTTTGTGTTGGGCTGTAAACAGGTGCGGGTAGTCTAAGCGGCGGTTTTGGAGGTAGTTTTTTGGTACAATATTGGTGCGCAACAACGCCAAGTTTTCGCGCACGTAGCGGGGTGAGTTTTGCGGCGTTAGTTCTACTTTTTCCATCCAGAGGCTTTCGTGCAAGTCCAAGTGCATATTTCTAATCTCTGAGATAGGCACATGGTTGCAACGAATACTTTGCTCAATTTCTGTTTGACTTATGCCGCCGTGAGGCGTTGTTTTGTATTTACGGATTAGCTGCGGGTAATCGTAGCAAAAAGAATATTCGTACAAAACGGTGCGTTGCCATTGGTCATCATAACCGATGTGGTCGGAGCGCAAAAACCCCATGGCCATGTCGCCATCGGCAGCGCGAATTTGCGTCACTGTTACCAAAGGTGTCGAGCGGACGGCGTTCCAAAGGTTGTCGAAGTCGTACCAAAAACGGCGACGCGGAATAAAAATCATTCCATTTTGGTTGGCTTTAATTTTTTGCAGCAACAGTTCGTAATTGGCATTTTCTGTAAAATCTACCATTTCGTCGGCATCAGAGAGCAGCACCCAGGTATTGTCGGGGTATTTATTGATGATATACGCGCGTGCTAGCGACCTTTGGCGGCGTTCGGAGTTCATGCCTTGGGTGTCTATGTCGGTGCGGGTGTAGTCTAAGGGCGGGTTTTTTAAGTTTCCCGAAATAACGTGAATACGCCCCCGAAATGGCTCAAAACGCGGGTCTTCGTCGATGATTTGACTGGCAAAAAGCCCCTTAAACTCGCCTTGAAAGGTATATTCGCTTTCTACAATTATCCACTCGACAACATGACTACTGCCCAACATCAATTTGATGAGCAGGATTTCTTTTTCGTGCGGTTCACTAAACAAAAAGGTATCAACAATTTTCATGCTCAGACCTTGGCTACTTTTCTATTTTTGAGTTTTTGACGTTGTACTTGCTCTATTTCCAAGATTTCTTGCTCTTTGAAAGTCAAAGATTGGTAAACGGCGCCCAAATCACGGACGAGTTTTTGGAGGCCCGGCACTTCGAGCGATGCCGCGTGGTCGGTGCCTTTCCAGGTGCGGTCTTTGGTAAAGTGCCGCTCTATCCAAGATGCCCCGAGCGTGTAGGCGGCCATGTCCACGGCCATGCCAAGGTGGTGCCCCGAGAAGCCAATTTGCTGCACGCGGTTTTGGTAAAGGCCGTATAAACGGTTGATTTCGAGCAAGCAAACATCACTGAAAGGCACTGGATAGCCCGACGTACAACTGTAAAGTACGAGGCGATTTTTGGCTTGGTTGGTAGCTTCAAAAAACCGTACTACCGTTTCTACTTCGTCGAGGGTGGTCATGCCCGTTGAGATGTGCACATCGCCCGCGTAGGTATCGCGCAGCAAGGCGAGCATTTCAAAGTTGTTGTTGCAGGCCGATGGTATTTTGATAAAATCGGGTTTTAAGGCGGCAATTTGCCGCGCCGACGTTACGTCCCACACCGAGGTAGCGTAGCCAATGCCAATAGACTCGGCGTAGGCCTTGAGCTCTGCGTGTTGTTCCCACGTAAACTCCAAATACTCGCGGTGCGCACCGTAAGTGTCACCGTACGAATTGTAGGGGTTGGGGTGCGGGGCGCTATACTGCTCTTGGGTGAGCAGCTCCGCGTTGGTACGTTTTTGAAATTTGGCGTAATCGGCACCGCAGTCTTTCGAGAGCTTGATGAGTTCTTTGGCAATGTCAAACTGCCCCATGTGGTTGCAGCCGATTTCTGAAATGACGCGCGGCTTTTGATAATTGAACGAAAATGCCATGTTAATTTATAAAACGCGTAGCGCAATGGCTACTTCTTATTAAAGACTAAAAATTGAACGGAACTAACACCCGAGTGCTTAGCGAAGTGCGGTAAACTGCATACTAACCATTTTCCAGCTTCCTGCTATTTTTATGCAGGCTGCCCCGAAAATAATTTCGTTGTCGAAGTTGTTGCCTTGAATTGCGCCTTTTGCCTTCCAGCTACCCACTACTACGGCGGTATTTTCGGCGTAAGTACGCACGCGCAAGCCCGACACGTTGGCAGTTTCGATGAGTACAAACCCACCGCTCACGCCCTGCAAAACGAGGTCTTTGTCGGCCATTGTTCCGTCAAAACTAATAATTGAGAAATCGTCGGCGGTTACTTTCCCGATTAGGGTGGCATCTTCGTCGAGCATTCCTTTGAAGAACGTGTTGGTGCAGTCGGTAGGGGTGGCGGTTGGGTCGGCCTGTGCAAAAGTCAAGGTACTCCACAAAAAGGCAGCAGCAAATAGGAATTTTTTCATTGCTTTAGTCGTTAAATTTTACACAAAGTTAGAAAAATTTAACATTTTCGTTCATCTGTTTGTTCATTAATAATGAATGCCACGCGGGAACAGTCCATTAAAGAACATAATTGAGGGTTTGGCCCAAAGCCGCATTACCACTTATACTAAAAACAAGTTTATGACCGAAGCACTACTCGAAAAGCAGCCCCAAACTACTGCCACGCTCGGAAAAACGGGCGTTTTGATTGTTAATTTAGGCACGCCCGACAGCCCCAACACCCCCGATGTTCGCAAGTATTTGCGTGAATTTTTGATGGACGGCCGCGTTATAGATTTTCCGTTTATTGCGCGTTGGCCGCTGGTCAATCTCATCATTGCGCCCTTTCGCGCGCCCAAATCGGCCAAAATTTATAAAGAACTATGGACTCCCGAAGGCTCGCCCTTGAAAGTATATGGCTTTGCCGTAGAAAAAAGCCTGCAAGAAGCCCTCGGTGAGCAATACGTCGTAAAACTGGCCATGCGCTACCAAAGCCCCAGCATTGAGTCAGGCTTGAACGAATTTCAGAAAATGGGGTTCTCAAAAATCGTGGTTGTGCCTTTTTTTCCGCAGTACGCCTCGGCTTCTACGGGGTCGGTTTATGAAGAAGTAATGCGGCTCTTTACTAAATGGCAGGTAATGCCCGAGCTGCGGTTTGTAAATAATTTTATGGACCACCCCAAATTTATCGAAGGTTTTGTGCAGTTGGGCAAAAAATACATGAACCAACGCCCCTACGATCATTACCTGTTTAGCTACCACGGCCTGCCCGAGCGGCAAATTCGTAAGGGAGACTGCACCAAAGAGGTTTGCAAATTGGGCAGTTGCTGCGACACCCTCCACGCCATGAACCAGCAATGCTACCGCGCCCAGTGCTTTGAAACTACCCGCCTGTTGGTGCGGCAGCTTGGCCTTGCCGAAGGTAGTTATACCACTTGTTTTCAGTCGCGGCTCGGGCGCGACCCTTGGATAAAACCCTACACCGACGACGTAATAAAAGACTTGGGCAAAAAAGGCGTTAAAAGTGTACTGGCGTTTTCGCCCGCTTTTGTGTCCGATTGCTTAGAAACCACCATTGAAGTAGGCGATGAATACCGCGAGATGTTTGAAGCATACGGCGGTCATCATTGGCAGCTCGTAGAGAGCCTCAACGACAGCCCACTCTGGATAGAGACATTGGTAGATTTGGTAAAGCGATAGATGGGGGCTCAGTAGCGCATGCTCCAAAACGGGTTGCGCTGCGCCTTCATGCTGTCTTTGATGTGCTCATAAATAAGCTGCGTGTACTGGGTGCCATTGATGCGTTTTCCTTTTTGCTTTTTATTTTTCTTCAAATCTATTTTGGCAAAAGCCGCCCCTGACTCTTCGATGAGTGGGTTTTTTATGCCCTCTTTTTTGAATTCAACTTTGGTAGCCACGATATTTACGGCACCATTATTGATGTCCAGTTCTAAAATTACCCCAGGCAGGCCGTGGTAGTTTTCGGGGCCAATGGGCATGGCAAGGTCTTGCGAAAACCAAGCCGTAATTTTTTGTTTTTTGAGCGTATCTTCGGTTACGGCTTTCATGCACACGTAGCCTGCCACCTCTTTTATTTCATTTAGAATCTTCCAAGTGGGCGTTTGGAGCGAGTCTTCGATGATGTAGGTTTTGCCGAGCATTTGTACAATGTCGGTTTTGCGTTCTTGGGCAAAATTACGGTACAATACAAAATCATCTTGCCGCCAAGTATAAGTGCCATCTTCCGACTCGCCCATCTCGTTGAGATACGTGTACAGGCTCTCGTCGGGTTTAAAAACCAATTTCATTTTGGTTGTCCAATCGTCGTTTTTGCCCCAGGTCGATTTTTCGCGCTCTATTTCGTCTTTGGTCATAAACGTCATTTGCTCGTACACCTTGGTCCAGTATTGCGTACGATTGTAAGTGATTACGCCTTCTGTCTGGGCGTGTACAGTTTTGCCCAGCCCTAAGCATAAAAACAGAAGCAGAAAAGATGGTTTTTTGGGCAATAATTTCATGGCGATAAGCATAAGTTTGGGGGACATTGATTACGAAAGTATTGTTTAATCAATTCAAGATTAGTAAGAACTTCGGCGCATTTGCGATTTTAGGCCACGGAAATTGTAAGTAAAGCTCAACATAAAGTACCGCGCCAAAGTCTGCACGCGCTCGTCAGACACAAAGTTTTGGGAGGCACTCTGCGAAATACCCTGATTGCGGTTGAAAAGGTCGTAGGCCGAGAGCCTAATCTCTCCTTTTTTGTCTTTCAAAAATAGTTTATACACCGAACTATTTAAAATGGGCAGCCGCTGGTCGAAGCCAAAGCGGCGATTGATATAAATATTATAATTGAACGAACTGTTGAAATAAATACCCGCAGGCAACGCCACGTTCATCTCACCACCAAAACGGTGGTTATATTGTTGTTGATTTTGACCCGAGTTGATGGAGTATTTGGTATCGGTAATACCAAAATTGGCATTGCCATAAAACGTAAATTTATCGCTGGGCGTAAGGTCAAAGCGCATACCAAGCTGGTAGCTTTGCGAGTTGGTGTTGTTTTGGACGTTATTGATAAAAATTGGATTTTGATTGATAGAGGCAGAGCCATTCAGGTTGAGCGTAAATTTGGTTTTGACCACTGGAAACCCAAAATTCAGGTAGGTGCCCATACCCCGCCCACCCGAAATATTGACCGGGCGCGTGCGCGTAACCAAGTTGGCATCTACCTCTTGGTTATAAACCACCTGATTGACTTGATAATTGTAGAATAAATTGCCAAAAAAACTGGTAAAATTGCCTGGATTGAAATAATTGAAGCCCAACGACGGATTGTGCGTGATGGTGGGCAGCAAGTTGGGGTTTCCTTCGGTAATCAAGAGCGGGTTGCTGTTGTCGATAACGGGTTGTAGATTGCGGGTAGATGGCTGCTGCACGTTCATATCGTAACTGCCGTACAGGTACTTGTTGTTTTTGAGGTCAATATTCAACGAAACGTTTGGCACGAGCGTAAAAAACGAAGTATTGACGTTGCTAAAAGTACTGGCGGCTTGGTCAGAAGCAAACTGGCCACGCACCTGAAACTGCTGTGCGGCCAAGCCCGTGGCTATACTGAAGCCATTGTGCGAATATCTAATAGAAGAACCCAGTCGATTGTAAGTGAGGCTGTTGGTGTAGTACTGGCTCAGGGCATTGTTGCGAATATCTTGCAGCGGGCGTTCTTTTTTGTCCATTACATCGCGGTCCACTTCGTCTTGGCGTAGGCTAAAATTGTAGAAAGTTTCCCAAAAAAACTTTTTGCTCAACGGCTCAACATAGCTCAGGCTACCTTTGAGTTGATACTGCTGGCTCGTGGTGTTTTGTTGTTGATTGATAATTTGGCGCGTGGTAAGGACATTGTTGCCAGTAGTTGATTTTTGGAAAAATAAATTGTCAGAAAATTGGTCGGCAGTGGCATCGCGGTTGTTGAATGTATAACTAAAACTGGCGGCAAAATTGCGGCCTTTTTTTCTGAATTTGTGCCGATATATGGCCGTGATGGCTCCCACCAAACTGTTGGAAGTATTGGCGTTGCGAATGTCGCTTTGGTTGGACAGTACATTGCCCGTGCGCAAAAACTGCTGATAGCTGCCATAAGTATTGTTGCCGTTGTTGGTGCGGGCGTTGGCTATTATGATGAGGGTATTCAGAGAGTCAATGGTTTTTTCAAAACGCAAACCCAAGCGGTGGTTGCCAATAAAATTGTTGCGCGCGCTGGTATCGGCGGTGCGAAAGGTTTCGTTGTTTTGCAAAAAATTCTCGCGGTTGCTCACGGCATCGAGCGTTTGGCGGGTTTGGTTGTAAAAATAATTGGAGCTAAGCTTGGTCTTTTTGGTGTCGAAATTGTAGTTTATGCCCGCCCCGCCGTTTTTAGAAAACCCCCGCCCAGGGCCATAACTGGTGGGCACCGAAAAACTTTCGTTGTTGTCGTCGCCATCTGAGAAATAAGAGAAACGCCCTCCTCCGCTAAAACCAAAATCGGCCTCGTCGCCCCAGTTGTAGGTTTGGCTACCTTTAAAGTCTTCGTAATCATCGCGCGATACGCCCGTTTGATTGATATTGTTGCCAAAACCCAAAACCGAAAACTGCTCGTTGGGGGTGAATCGGTTGTAGTTGCCCCGCGCTTGGGCGCGCCCGGCGTCGCCGACACCCGCCGTAGCTTTGCCGAAGCCACCTTTTTTAAAATCTTCTTTTAGTTCTAAATTAACGGTTTTTTCTTTCTTACCGTCGTCCACGCCCGTTAGTTTGGCTTGTTCCGATTTGTCATTGAAGAGTTGTACCTTCGATATGGCCTCGGCGGGCAGGTTTTTGGTGGCGGCTTTGGGGTCAGCGCCAAAAAAACTCTTTCCGTCCACGGTTACGCGCTTTACTTCTTGGCCCTGCGCCCTGATGCTCCCATCTTGGCCAATTTGAAACCCTGGCAAACGCCGTAACAAGTCTTCGACGCTGGACCCAGGCGGCACTTTAAACGAGCTGGCGTTGTATTCTATGGTGTCGCCTTTGATGACGAGCGGTGCTTTGGCCGTTCTGATAACCACCTCAAAGAGTTCTTTGGTAATGGTTTTGAGTTTAATGCGTCCCATGTTGGTTTCGGGGCCAGCGGCGGCTTCAATGTCTGATTGGTAGGGCAAATAGCCCACGTACGTAACTTTGAGTAGGTAGTTGCCGCGTTTCACGTTTTTGAACTCAAAACTGCCTTTGTCGCCCGAGCGGCCGTAGCTTACCAGCGACGAGTCTTTGCGCAAAAGCAACATGACCGTAGCCGACGATAGGCCCGCATCGGAGGAGTCGGCGATAAAGCCTTTGATTGAAAAACGACCTAAATTTTGAGAAAAAGCGAAAGATGCACACAAAAGTACCGTGCAAAGCAGCAGAAGTTTTTTCATGGCTGTTAGTTAAGTAGAAGTTGTAAAATATATAGTTCAATTTTTGCAAATAACTATATATTTTGCAAACGTACTAAATATATAGTTATTATTTTTATTTTCAATTAAATTTTTTACGTAAAAAAGCAAAAAGGCCATACTGTTTTTTTAGTATGGCCTTGATTATCAGCTTTTAACACGCATGGCGTTTTTTAGTCTGCACTAAGCGTCGCGCCAGCGAATGGCACAACCCACGGCTTTGGTAACGGTAGTAACTACGGGCTTGCCTGCCAAGAGGTTGTTTAGGGCATCTTCTACGTAGCGTTTGGTTACGCCGACGGCATCTTGGGCGTTGTCGTCAATGGTGCCAATGTATTGTACTGTAAATTTACCTCCTTCGTTTTTCAGGATATAAACGTGCGGCGTGCGCGTGGCACCAAAGGCTTTGGCTACATTTTGGCTTTCGTCAAACAAATATGGAAACGAATAGGATTTGTCTTTGGCGCGGGCTTTCATGTTGTCAAAAGAGTCTTCTTCGTAGGTGGATACGTCGTTTGAGTTGATGGCCAGTACGGGGTAGCCAAGGGCCGCGTATTTTTTGTCCAACGCCAGCACACGGTCTTCATAAGCCTTGGCAAAAGGGCAGTGGTTACACGTAAAAACCACAATAACCCCTTTTTGACTCTTAAAATTGGACAACGAAACATTGTTGCCGTCCACGTTTTTGAGTCGAAAATCAGCCACGGCTGCTCCTATTTCGTAGCCCGCAGCGGCGGCTTGGGCATTTTTTTGTTTGAAGAAAAGCGTAGCGGCCGTGCCCAACACCAAAACCCCCACCAATGCCAACCAAAATTTCTTTTTCATGTCTTTCATTTTGTTTTTTGTTTAGACGAATAGTTCAAATAACGGTAACATCATTCATAAAAATTCTCGGAGTTCTTTCTCCAATTGCGCGTATTCCAAGGGCTGTTCAAAAAAAATTCGTTTGCGCTTTTTATTGTTCAGAATCAACGTGGCAGGAATTGCCCCCGACCATTGTCGGCTCACTTTATTAATCCAACTATCGTAGTCGGGCTCGTGCAGTAGCCATACGGCATTGGCAAGCTGCCAACGTTCTACAAAAGGCACTACCCGCGTCAGCATATCTTTGGCAAAATCCATGCTAACGAGCAAGACCTTGATTTTCTGACCTGCATAATGCTGGTTAACTTGTTCAAAAGTAGGCAATTCGGCTACGCAAGGCTTGCACCAAGTAGCCCAAAAATTAATGACGTAGGTAGTGTCTGAGGGTTGCGTTAAAAGTTGTTCTAAACGCGCAAACTTCACCAATTCTACCCGCTGGGCTTGGACTTGTACCACCATCAAGAGCAATATGGCAAGTGCCAGCGCAGCTTTCATGTAAATTAAACGATTGATTTTAAGATAAAATTACAAATTTTAACGATTACATCATAACTTTCTGCCCATTTTTAGATTTATTGCCGAGACACAATGCCCAAAATCAAAAAACTCCTCGTTGCCAACCGTGGCGAAATCGCCCTGCGCGTGATGCGCACTGCCCGCGAAATGGGCATCAAAACGGTGGCTATTTACAGCGAAGCCGACCGCCATGCCCTGCACGTACGCTATGCCGACGAAGCGGTGTGCATTGGCCCAGCGGCCTCCAAAGATTCGTATCTGCGCGGCGACAAAATTATTGAAATTTGTAAAAAACTCAACGTAGATGCCATTCACCCGGGCTACGGGTTTTTGTCCGAAAACGCCAAGTTTTCGCAAATGGTGAAAGATGCCGGGCTAATTTTTGTGGGGCCGTCGGCAGAAAGCATCGAAATAATGGGCGACAAACTCTCGGCCAAACGCGCCGCTGCCAAATACGACATTCCGATGGTGCCTGGCACGCCCGATGCCGTCAGCGACCTTGCCGATGCCAAAATCATTGCCGCCCAAATTGGCTATCCTGTGTTGATAAAGGCCAGCGCGGGCGGCGGCGGAAAAGGAATGCGGGTTGTAGAAAACGAAGGTGAATTTGACGAACAAATGGAACGCGCCGTGAGCGAAGCCATTGCGTCGTTTGGCGACGGGGCGGTATTTGTAGAAAAATACGTGGCCGCGCCGCGCCACATTGAAATTCAACTCTTGGCCGACCAACACGGCAACACCATTTATTTGTTTGAACGCGAATGTTCGGTGCAACGCCGCCACCAAAAAGTAGTAGAAGAGGCTCCGTCGTCGTGTCTCACGCCCGAAATTCGGGCCGCCATGGGCCAGTGTGCCGTGGACGTGGCGCGGTCGTGTGGCTACTACGGCGCGGGTACGGTTGAGTTTATCGTGGATGATAAACTCAATTTTTATTTCTTAGAAATGAATACGCGATTGCAAGTAGAACACCCTGTTTCTGAGCTCATTACGGGTGTGGATTTGGTGCAACAAATGATTTATGTAGCAGAAGGAAAGGTGCTGCAAATCAAACAAGAAGACCTAAAAATAAACGGCCACGCCATGGAAGTGCGGGTATATGCCGAAGACCCTACCAATAATTTTTTGCCCGATGTAGGCACGCTACACACCTACATACGCCCGCAAGGCAATGGCGTGCGCGTGGACGATGGCTTCGAACAGGGCATGGCCATTCCGATTTATTATGACCCCATGATTGCCAAGCTCATTACCCACGCCGCCACGCGCCAAGAATCCATTGACAAAATGGTGCGCGCCATTGATGAATACCAGATTTCGGGCCTGCAAACGACCTTGCCCTTTTGTCGGTTTGTGATGTTGCACGCGGCCTTTACGTCGGGCAACTTCGACACCCATTTTGTCAAACACTATTTTACGCCCGATGTGCTCAAAGGCGAAAACGATGAAAACGAAATGCAGATTGCGGCGGCATTGGCGGCCCATTTATTGGAAAACACCAAAAAAACCGTAAACGCAACACCCATCGCCGAGGTGCAAAAAAGCAAGTGGAAGGCCAACCGTTAGACCTTCCAACTGCCTTCGGCGATTTTGACGACATTACCCCCGACCCCGATTTGATAATGGTCGCCCGTTCGGTGGCCTTTGAGGTAGATGCGGGCATTGCGTCCTATTTCAACGCCTTGGTAGATCGTTGCTTCAACTTGCGGTTTTTTGTTTTTGAGCAAATAAGCCAAAAAGCACGAAGCGGCACTGCCCGTGGCGGGGTCTTCTACCAAGCGGTCGTGTTCCCAACAAAACATCCGTGCCCGATATACCCCGTCAGAAGTGGGTACTACCCAATACATTTGACTCGAAATACCTGCTGGACTGTTGGCTTGATGCAATTGATGTTCCATAAAAAACGCTTTGACTTTGGCAACGTCAAACGCAATATTTTGAAGTGCATCAATGGCATTTAACCAAATAACAAGGCATGGCACGCCCGTCGAAACGTGACCAAACTCGGTGATTTGGGCGTGAGAGAGTTGGGCAAAATCAGCAATTGCTTGACTCGAAAAGGTCATTTCTCTGAACTTGGGCTGGGCGGCAGTGAGCCACATGGCACCATCGGGAAGTTTTATAACGGAAATTTGGCCTACTTTTAGGTTGAGCATGAGGCTGTTGCCTGCTGCTATTTGGTCTAAAATAAGCCACGACGTGCCCAGCGTAGGATGTCCTGCAAAGGGCAGTTCAGTATCTGGCGTAAAAATTCGGACGTTATAGCCGCCACCTTCGGGTGTATCGGAAAGAATAAATGTGCTTTCGGCAAAATTGATTTCCCGGGCAATGGCCTGCATTTGGGCAGTCGTTAGCGTAGCGGCATTCCGAAACACCGCCAGTTGATTGCCTTCATACTTATTTTCGGCAAAAACATCTAAAATATAAAAGGGTAAAGTCATGGTATTTTTTGGGTTTCGCCCTAAACCACTTCCAAATGTACGCGCAGCATAAACTCGTCCATTTCTATTTCGCTGGCTTGGGTGTCTAACTCGGCTACTACGTCGAGTGCCTGCGCTTGTACTTCTTCACAAATGTACGGGCGGTGGGTCAAAATGGCGGCGGTCAGTTCGGCGTTGTTGTCTTGGAGCAAAATCTTGATTTTGTCGGTTACGTCCATGCCGCTGTCTTTGCGCAAGTTCTGGATTCGGTTCACAAAATCGCGGGCGATGCCCTCTTGGCGTAGCGTGTCGGTGATGGTAACGTCGAGTGCTACCGTCAAACCACCCTGACTGGCCACGAGCCAGCCCGGCACGTCTTCGGTCAAAATTTCGACTTCGGTGTGTTGAATGGCGTATGTCGCATCGCGTACCGCGAGGTCAATTTGTCCATTTTGCTCCAACGTTTTGATTTGGTCGGGGGTCATGGCGTTGATAGCATCGCCCACGGCTTTCATGTCTTTGCCGTATTTGGGGCCGAGGGCTTTAAAATTGGGTTTTACCTTTTTCTTCAAAATACCGCTGTCATCGTTCACAAATTCAACGTGTTTTACGTTTACTTCCGACAAAATAATGGGGGCAATGTGTTCGATTTGACGGCGCGTTTTTTCGTTCAAAACAGGAATCAGCACCTTGGTCAGCGGCTGACGCACTTTGATTTTGTGCCCTTTGCGCAACGAATGCACCAACGAGCTAACGTCTTGGGCCAACTGCATGGATTCTTCCAAATCGTTGTCCACCCAGCTTTCTTCGTAGGGATGCCAGTCGGTAAAATGCACCGACTGGTGCTTAAATGGCGTATTTTGGGCAATGGCTTCTTGGCGTATGTGATTGGTGAGATTGCGGTACAGCCAGTCGCCAAAAAACGGCGCAATGGGCGACATCAATTGCGACACTGCCACAAGGCATTGTTGCAGTGTTTGGTAAGCGGCGCGTTTGTCGTCGGTCATTTCTCCTTTCCAAAAACGCCGACGGTTGAGCCGCACGTACCAGTTGGAGAGGTCGTCGCACACGAAATCTTGCACCAAACGGCCCGCTTTGGTGGGGTTATAGTCGTCAAATTGCTCACCCACGGCTTTTATGAGCGTGTTGAGTTTAGACAAAATCCAGCAGTCGAGTTCGGTGAGTTGCTCACGCGGAATGCGGTTTATTTCTTCAATTTTGTAGCCGTCCAAATTGGCATAAAGCGCAAAGAAATTATAGGTGTTGTAGAGTGTTCCAAAAAATTTGCGCTGCACTTCTACCACGCCGTCTATGTTAAACTTGAGATTGTCCCAAGGTTCGGCGTTCGTAATTAAGTACCAGCGGGTGGGGTCTGGCCCGTATTTGGCCAAAGTTTCAAATGGATTGACGGTATTTCCGAGGCGTTTGGACATTTTATTGCCGTTTTTGTCCAGTACCAAACCCGTCGAAACTACATTTTTGAAGGCCACCGAGTCGAACAATAAGCCCGAAATAGCGTGCAGCGTAAAAAACCAACCGCGCGTTTGGTCCACGCCTTCCGAAATAAAATCGGCAGGAAAAGTAGTCTTCAAAGTGGCTTCTGAGGTTTCAAACGGATAGTGCCACTGGGCAAAAGGCATGGCTCCCGAGTCAAACCAAACGTCTATCAAGTCGGTTTCGCGAACCATCACTTTGCCCGACGCTGAGACCAAAAAAATGTCGTCCACAAAAGGGCGGTGCAGGTCAAATGTCGAACTATTAAATGATTGAATAAACAAATCGTTTTTTTGTTTATGCTCCTGCGACAACGCGCCGCTGTCGAGGGCTTTTTGGGCGGCGGCTACCAGTTCGGCCGTTGAGCCAATGCACACTTCCGCACCACCTTCGCCGCGCCAGATGGGCAGCGGTGTACCCCAGTAGCGCGAGCGCGACAGGTTCCAGTCCACCAAATTTTCGAGCCAGTTGCCAAAACGCCCCGTTCCCGTTGATTCGGGCTGCCAATTAATGGTTTTGTTGAGGGCCACCAAGCGGTCTTTCTTTTTGGTAGTAGCCACAAACCAACTGTCCAGCGGATAATACAGCACGGGCTTATCGGTACGCCAGCAGTGCGGGTAGGGGTGTTCGTATTTTTCAACCCGAAATGCTTTGTTTTCTTCTTTCAACTTGATGGCAATCAGCACATCGGTAGGCTTAAAGTCGGGGTCGGCTTGTTCGGCTTCCGAATAATACTGCTCTTTGACAAACCGCCCGCCAAACTCACCAATTTCTGCCACGAATCGCCCCGTTCGGTCCACGATTGGCACATCTTTGCCGTTTTCGTCTTTGACCATAATGGGCGGAATGTTGTTTTCGCGGGCCACGCGGTAGTCGTCGACACCAAAAGTGGGGGCCGTGTGTACCACGCCCGTGCCGTCTTCGGTGGTTACGAAGTCGCCCAAAATAACGCGAAAAGCGGGCTGCTGTGGCACAACGTAGGGCAATAATTGCTCGTATTCAATGCCTTCCAAAAACTTCCCTTTCATTTCCATCACCACGCGCCAAGGAATAATTTTGTCGCCATCTTGGTAGGTGCCAAAATCGCCGTCTTTGCCTTTTTCGTTCAGCCAGCGGCCTACTAAGTTTTTGGCCAGCACCACATTAACGGGCAAATACGTGTAAGGGTTTATGGTTTTAACCAGCACATAATCAATGTCTTTGCCTACGGTCAAGGCCGAATTGGCGGGCAACGTCCAGGGCGTGGTAGTCCACGCCAAGATGTAAACATTGCTGCTTTCGGCGGCATCAAAAAGATAGCCCGATTTGCCCGTGAGCTTTACCCTAAACTGCGCTACCACGGTGGTGTCGCGCACGTCTTTGTAAGTGCCTGGTTGGTTGAGTTCGTGCGAGCTTAGGCCCGTGCCAGCCGCAGGCGAATACGGCTGAATGGTATATCCTTTGTATAGTAAGTCCTTGTCGTAGAGTTGTTTAAGCAAATGCCAAACCGATTCGATGTATTCGTTTTTGTAGGTAATGTACGGGTCGCCCATGTCCACCCAATAGCCCATCTTGTCGGTCATCTCTTGCCACAAATCCGTAAAGCGCATTACGGCTTCGCGGCATTTCTGGTTGTATGCTTCGATGCTTATTTTCTTGCCAATGTCTTCTTTGGTAATGCCCAGTTCTTTTTCTACCTGCAACTCAATGGGCAGCCCGTGGGTGTCCCAGCCACCTTTGCGTTTTACTTGAAAGCCGCGCAGGGTTTTGTAACGACAAAAAATATCTTTGACGGTGCGCGCCATTACGTGGTGAATACCCGGCGTGCCGTTGGCCGAGGGTGGGCCTTCGTAAAATGTAAAAGAAGGTGCGCCTTCGCGCACGGCGATAGATTGCTCAAAAATGTTGTTTTGCTTCCAAAAATGCAGGATTTCTTCGCCGATTTGGCCGTAGTCGAGGTTTTTGTATTCCTTGTAGTTCACTTTGAATCTGGGCTAAATGTCAGATTGCAAAGGTAGGAATTTTTCTAACCCGTCAATATTTATCTCCTGCGCCACCGCCACCAAAATCTCCATCGCCCATTTTTAGGTCGGGGCTTTGTTGAAGGGTTTGCTGGGCAAGTTGCGATAACACCAGATTTTGGGCTTTTAGCCAGTGCGGCATTGCCGCGTCGGGCTGGTCTGTGAGGCCGTGGCGTTGGATTTGCAAATAACGAATGAGCGAAATTGAAACCCCCAACAGCAACAAACCGCCTGCCAAAAGGGCGAGTTCGGTTGGCACAATTGGAAAATAGGCAAGAAAGGTTATGACCGCACCAATGACCGATAGAATGCCGATAATGAGCAACTTACGGTCTTTTTGACGAACCGAAAAATAAAGGTAAACCAGCGGAATCAGAAACGTAAAACCCCAAAAAAGTGCCGCGAACTGGATTTCGCCTTTGCTGCCGAGCAGGGCCTCGCTACCCGACCGCACCACGGCGTAGTTGACACTTAAATAGCATAAAATCAACGCCGAAACTTCCCAAATCCAATAACAATTGGCCCAGTACAAAAAATGAAATTGCTCGCTTTTGCCCCTTACCAAGGCATAAACTGCCCCCGCAACTGCCATAAAAGCAAACGGAGCCAGCATTTTGCCAAGGGTACTTTCAAACAAAACTGTGGAGAGTAAATAAAATACCGCCAACAACAACCCCAAAGCCACCAGCTGGTCGGCGTAGCGATATACCGCGCAAGCCAGTACAGGCAACATAATCCACAGTACCACATTGGGGGAGGTTTCAAAAAAACTAAAAACAAATGCGGTAAAGCCGCTCAATGCAATGTACAGCAGCGCATTATCAACGCCCGAGTGGCGCAGCTTGCGGTTTTTAATGATCAATTCTAAAACTACCAATGCCCCCACCGAATTGAGAAGTCCAAAAATGCCCCAAATCTCAAAAAAACCAAACAGACCTATGAGCGCCGAGCCAAACATGAATGCGATATTGGCAAAAATAAACAATCCAATTTTAATCCAAATCATGGGCTGATAAGATTCATCAGGCAGCGTTGTTTTAATTTTTTGCAAAGTTGCGTCGCTCAGCAAACCCTGCTGTTGCCAGTTTTCGGCTTGCGCTTGAATGGCTGCATTCTTAACCCAAACTTCGTTATAGGCTTTTTTCATTCGGCATTTATTTGGTTAAAGGTTTAGCATTTTTCTACATTACGACGTTGATTATGCGCTTTTGTACCACGATTATCTTCTTGGGCATTTTGCCTTCGAGCCACTTCTGCACGATTTCGTTGGCCAGTACCGCTTTTTCTACGTCGGCAAGGGGCATATCCAACGCAAAGGCAATCGTAGCCCTTACTTTGCCGTTTATTTGAATGGGGTACTCAAAGGTACTTTCTTCCAAATAGGTTGGGTTGAAAACAGGAAAACTGGCCGACGAAATGCTCCCTGCTTCATTGCCCAAAACTACCCAAAGTTCTTCGCAAATATGCGGCGCGTATGGCGACAGCAACACCACTATTTCTTGCAAAATGGCTTTCTTGTGGCATTTGAGGTCGGTCAGCTCGTTGGTGGCAATCATAAAAGTACTTACCACAGTATTAAACGAATACCGCTCAATGTCTTCTTCGACGCGCTTTATGGTTCGGTGCAGTATTTTCAATTCGGCGGCGGTAGGCGCGTCGTTGGTCCATTTTTGTTTGCCCGTGTGGTCTTCGAAAAATAGCCGCCACAATTTACGCAAAAAATTAAAAGTACCACTGATACCGTTCATGTTCCAGGGTTTGGCTTCGGTGATCGGCCCCAAAAACATTTCGTACATGCGCAGCGTGTCGGCTCCGTATTTTTCGACAATATCGTCGGGATTTACGACGTTGTACTTGGACTTTGACATTTTTTCAACCTCTACACCACAAACGTACTTGCCGTTTTCTTCCAAAACAAATTCGGCATTGGCAAAGTCTGCACGCCACCCTCTGAACTTATCCACATCGAGCACGTCATTATCCACCATGTTTACGTCCACGTGCAGTTTGGTAGTTTCGTATTGGTCTTTTAGGTTGTACGAAACAAAAACGGGATTTTGGGCTACTGCCTCATCGGAGATTTGCGGGGTAGTTTTGAGGCGATACACAAAATTGCTCCGCCCCTGAATCATGCCCTGATTGATAAGCTTGGCGGCGTATTCTTCGTTGGGCACTACGCCGAGGTCTTTCAAAAATTTGTTCCAAAAACGGCTATACAGCAAATGCCCCGTGGCGTGTTCGGAGCCACCGACATAAAGATCAATTTGTTGCCAATAATCAATGGCTGCTTTGTCGGCAAAAGCCGCGCTATTGTGCGTGTCCATGTAGCGATACCAATACCACGACGACCCCGCCCAGCCTGGCATAGTCGAGAGTTCAAGCCCAAAAGCCCCCCAACCCCCAGAGGGGGCTTCAATATTGTCTTTAAAGCCTGGGGGCATATATTTCCAATTCTCGGCCCTTGCCAGGGGCGGCTCGCCCGTTTCGGTGGGGAGATACTTGTCAATTTTAGGCAATTCCAGTGGCAAATCTGACTCGTCAATCAGGTAAGGCAAGCCATCTTTGAAGTAGGCTGGCACGGGCTCGCCCCAGTAGCGTTGGCGACTAAAAACGGCATTCCGCAGCCGAAATTGCACTTTCCCTTTGCCCAACTTGCGTTCTTCCAGCCAATCGACGAGCGTGCTGGTGGCCTCCTTGTAGCCCATGCCGTTGATAATGCCCGAATTGACGTAGCGACCTTCTTTGGTAGCATCGGCTTGCTTGTCAATGTCTTTTTGGCTGTCCAAAATCGGAATAATGGGCAAACCAAACTGCGTGGCAAAGTTCCAGTCGCGCTGGTCACCCGAGGGCACGCCCATCACCGCGCCCGTGCCGTAGCCTGCCAGCACGTAGTCAGCAATAAAGATGGGTACTTTTTGGTCGTTCAACGGATTGATACAATAACTGCCCGTAAAAGCCCCCGATACCTTTTTTTCGGCCATTCTTTCTACCTCGCTGCGGCTGGCTGCCCATTTAATATAGCCTTCTATTTCGACTTTTTGTTGCGGCGTTGTTAGGCTTTCAACCAGTTCATGTTCAGGGGCCAACACCATGAAGCTCACGCCATAAATTGTGTCCACGCGGGTAGTGAAAACTTCCAGCCCCCCAGCCCCCAGCGGGAGAGTTGAAGGGGTCAGGAGAGGAAACTTAACCGATAATCCTACGCTTCGGCCTATCCAGTTGCGTTGTTGTTCTTTGAGGGGCTCGGGCCAGTCAATGGTATCAAGGCCGCTCAGCAGTCGGTCGGCGTAGGCGGTAATGCGCATGGCCCATTGTTTCATTTTTTTTTGCACAACGGGGTAGCCGCCGCGCTCCGAAACGCCATCTTTGATTTCGTCATTGGCCAATACCATGCCCAACGCAGGGCAAAAATTAACAACCGAGTCGTCGGGATAAGTAAGGCGGTATTGGAGTAAGATTTCTTGTTGCGCTACTTCGCTCATGGCCGACCATTCGGTGGCCGTAAACGTGGGGGTGGCTTCGTCGCAAACGGCATTGACAGCCCCCGAACCCGATTGTGCAAATCGGTCAATTAAAAAACTGATTGGCAGGGCTTTATCGGCAGTTTTGTCGTAATAGTGCTTGAACAACTGCATAAAAATCCATTGCGTCCATTTGTAGTAATTAGGGTCGGAGGTGCGAATTTCTCGACTCCAATCGTAGCCAAAACCAAGGTTTTTCATTTGACCAATAAAGGTCGTGATGTTTTGCTCGGTGGTAATGGCGGGGTGCTGCCCCGTCTGAATGGCATACTGCTCGGCGGGCAACCCAAAACTGTCGAAGCCCATCGGGTGTAGCACATTGAAACCTTTCAATCGCTTGTAGCGTGACACAATGTCGGTGGCAATGTAGCCCAATGGATGCCCCACGTGCAAGCCCGCACCCGACGGGTACGGAAACATATCCAGTACATAATACTTTGGTTTATTGTGATTTATGTTGGTTTTGTAGGTATGGTTTTGCTCCCAAAACTGCTGCCACTTTTTTTCGATTTCGCGGTGGTTATACTCCATGATAGGTCTGCGTAGTGAGTTTTGAGTGGGCCAACGCTGTGCCAGCACCCAAAGATTTCTGACAATTATTTATTTTTGACTACAAAATTAGGGTATTTTGCGTCCAAAAACTATTTTCAATCGCCTCATGTCGCTCTCGCACATTGACCCCACTGGCAATCCCAGCATGGTGGACGTTTCGGACAAAACCAGCACCAAACGCATCGCCAAAGCCCGAAGCACCGTTGTTTTGGGAGATGTAATCATGGATTTATTACAAAACGATGAAATTCACACCAAAAAAGGGCCTGTTTTTCAGACGGCTATCATTGCGGGGGTGATGGCCGCCAAACGTACGGGTGAGCTCATTCCGCTTTGCCACCCGCTGGGTTTGGAAAACTGCCAAATAGAAATTTTGGTAAACAAAATGCGCGAAGTAGAAGTACACTGCACCGCCAGCGTAACCAGCAAAACAGGCGTAGAAATGGAAGCACTCGTAGGCGCAAGCGTGGCCGCGCTAACGATTTATGACATGTGCAAAGCCATGAGCCACGACATTGTAATCAAAGAAACGCGGCTTATGGAAAAAACAGGGGGTAAACAGGATTTTAAGCTGGAGGTTTAGAATTTGTTGAACAAAATTGTTACATTTGAACAACAACTTACCTTAAAAGCGTGCTTACGCAGCCATAGTTCTTCATCAAAACTATACAGCCATGCCTTTCATCATTCCCCTCAATGAAATAAAACCCCTCTCTGACCCTTGCAAGGCCGCATTGAGGACGGTGGTTCAATCTAAAAAACATCGAAAAGATCAGTTTTTGGTACTCCCAGACCAAATAAACGACAAACTCTACTACCTCGAAACAGGTCTAGCACGGGTTTTTAGCGACAGCGACAAAATTATCACGGCTTGGTTTGCGCAAGAAGCTTGCACTTTTGTAAAAGAAACGGTTCGTCCTTTAGATTTGTATTGTTAATTTATTTAAAGAATTCTGTTATTACTGTTAAGTTTTCTTTTTGCTACTTTTTCTTTGTTGAAATGTGGATAAGTTAGGAAATTTGCAGTAAAAAACTAA
>Ga0105046_10000374_pt1 | contig 60872 bp, 56 predicted proteins | sample MAT03_FD_78385 | JGI IMG/M metagenome (GOLD analysis project Ga0105046, IMG submission 78385) | Freshwater microbial communities from Lake Fryxell liftoff mats and glacier meltwater in Antarctica - MAT-03 (megahit assembly) | ecosystem: Environmental > Aquatic > Freshwater > Ice > Liftoff...
AGTGCGCAGTGCTCAGTCATTGTGTTACTGCTGTCGAAGGAGCCGGCTCGCCGGAAAGTGGCGCAGGCGACCCGCCTGCGGGAGTCTGTTCCGGCGACTCGCCGGAACATCGGGCGGGTCGCCCGCCGAGACCCGGCAGGCGCGTCGCCCGCCCCACTGCCCGTGGTGCGCACCGTTTCCCGATTGCCTCCCGCCGCGCCATCCGGCATCCCGCACCGCGCCATGTCCGACCGCTCCCTGCTCTCCACGAAATCCATCGACCCGCGCGACCGACTCATCTTCGCGCTCGACGTGCCGACCAAGGCTGACGCCCTCGCGTGGATCGACCGCCTCGGCGACGCGGTGACTTTCTACAAGCTCGGCCTCGAATTCTGCATGAGCGGCCAATACTTCGAGGTGCTCGACGAACTGAAGACGCGCGGGAAGAAGGTGTTCGCCGATTTGAAATTCTACGACGTGCCCGCCACCGTGCGCGGCGCCGTGGCGAACCTCTCCACCCGCGGCGCGTATTGCTGCACGCTGCATGGCGTGTCGTCCATCTATGCCGGCGCAGTTCCGGTGAAAGGCGCGATGAAGCTGCTCGCCGTGACCGTCCTCACCAGCCTCGACGCCAGCGACATCGCCGAACTCGGCTGGAGCGGCACCGTCGAGGACCTCGTCTCCATGCGCGCCCGTCGTGCAGTCGAGGGCGGCATAGACGGCCTCATCTGCTCCGGCCAGGAAGCCGCGCGCCTGCGGAAGGAACTCGGTCACGGCCCGCTCATCATCACGCCCGGCATCCGCGCCGCGGGCGAGCGGGGGAGCGATGATCAAAAGCGCACCATGACGCTGGAGCAGGCATTCCTCGCGGGGGCCGATCACATCGTCGTCGGCCGTCCCATTCGCAACGCGCCCGATCCGCGCGCCGCCGCCGCAGCGATGCAGCAGGAAATCGCACGTCTGTTTCCGCGCTGAACACGCCGCGCCGATCCGACGACCCGCTCGCTGATTGTCCCGCATCTGCTAGCGTCACGCTTCGCGCCTCATCAAAAAAATGGACGACAGGAACTACTCATCAGACTTCAGCGACGACTCCCTGTGGGACAAGCTGCGAAAATTCGGCAAGACCGTCGGCAGGGAACTCGTCGAGAAAGTTCTCACCATGTATTACGCCCTCCAGGACAAGGACACCCCGCTCTGGGCCAAGACCGTCCTGGTCGCCGCGCTCGGCTACTTCGTCTGCCCCATCGACGCGATCCCCGACGTCATCCCCGCTGCCGGCTACGCGGACGACGCCGGGGCCATCGCAGTCGCCCTCGGCACCGTGGCCGTCCACATCAAGCCTGAGCACAGGCAGCGCGCCAAAGCGAAGGCGGACGAGTGGCTTTCGTAGCCGGGCCGTGACCGGCGTGGGCGCGGGCGAGAGACGCAGCTCTGGAGAGCTGCGCTACTTTTTCTGCGACTGCTCGAAAAGCGCGCGCCAGTATTCGAGGCGTTCCTTCACGCGCTTCTCGTAGCCGTTCTCAGAAGGATCGTAATAGCGGCGGCCTTCGGGCAGATAGGCTTGCGGAATGTATGCGCCTTCGCCTTCGTGCGAATACTGATAGCCGGTGTGGCCGAGCGTCTTCGCGGCGCGTTTGTCGCCGGTGCTGCGGAGATGGCGAGGCACGGCGAGGGTCACGCCGGTCTTCACCTCTTCGAGCGCCTTGTCGATGGCGGCGTAGGCGCGGTTCGATTTCGGCGCGGTGGCGAGATAGACGGTGGCGTGTGCGAGCGTGATGCGCGCCTCGGGCATGCCGATGAATTGCACGGCCTGCTGCGCGGCGACGGCGATGGGCAGCGCGTGCTGGTCGGCCATGCCGATGTCTTCGCTCGCGAGGATGACGATCCGGCGCGCGATGAAGCGGATATCCTCCCCGGCGTAGAGCATCTTCGCCAGCCAATAGAGCGCGGCGTCCGGGTCCGAGCCGCGCACGCTTTTGATGAATGCGGAGATGGTGTCGTAATGCCCGTCGCCGGTGGCGTCGTACACGACGGCCTTCTTCTGGATGCTCTCCTCGGCGACAGCACGCGTGATGCGGACACTCTTGTCCGCACCGGGCGGCGAGGTGAGCACGGCGACTTCGAGGGCGTTCAGCGCCTTGCGCGCGTCGCCGTCGGCGATCGTCGCGAGGAATGTGAGCGCGTCATCATCCATCACCGCGCAGTGTGAGCCGAGGCCGCGCTCCACGTCCGCAAGCGCGCGGCGCAACACGGCCTCGATGTCGGCCGGCGCGAGCGGTTCGAGCTGGAAGACCTGCGAACGCGAGACGAGCGCGCTGTTCACGTAGAAGAACGGATTCTCCGTCGTCGCGCCGACGAGCCGCACGGTGCCGCGCTCGACATCGGGCAGCAGCACGTCCTGCTGGGCCTTGTTCCAGCGATGGATTTCGTCCACGAAAAGGATCGTTTTCGTGCCGGCGTTCGCGAGGCGGTTGGCGGCGGTGGCGACGACCTTGCGCAGGTCGGCGATGTTGCTCTCCACGCCGCTCAGCCGCTCGAAGCGCGACTTCGTCGCCTGCGCGATGATCTGCGCGAGCGTGGTCTTCCCCGTGCCCGGCGGCCCGAAGAGGATGATGCTCGCGATGCGGTCCGCCTCGATCGCGCGGCGCAGCAATTTCCCCGGCCCGAGGATGTGCTGCTGCCCGGAGTATTCATCGAGCGTGCGCGGGCGCATCCGCTCGGCGAGCGGCGCGGCGGCTGCGGTCGCGTCTGGCTTCGGGTCGCTGAGATCGAAAAGGTCGGGCACGGAGGGATGATAGGTCGGGGGCGGGTGAAGGCAGCTATTTTCCGCGGGCCTCGCCTGTGCTTGCCGCGCGCCATTCCACTCACGAGACTTCACCCCATGTCCGAACCAAAGATCGTCGCCTTCGCCGGAAGCATGCGCACCGGATCCTTCAACAAGAAGCTCGTCGCCATCGCCGCCGATGCCGCGCGTGCAGCCGGCGCGGAGGTCACCGTCGTCGATCTGCGCGAACTTGCGCTGCCGCTCTTCGACGAGGATCTCGAAGCCGCCAGCGGCTTGCCCGAGGGCGCGAAGCGATTCAAGGCGCTGCTCCGCGCGAGCGACGGCTTCCTCATCGCGTCACCGGAATACAACAGTTCCATCACCGCAGCGCTGAAGAATGCCATCGACTGGGCTTCGCGCGCCGAGACCGATGAAGACCCGCCGCTCGCTGCCTTCCGTGGCAAGGCCGCCGCGCTGTGCAGCGCATCCCCCGGCGCGCTCGGCGGTCTGCGCGGACTCGTCACGCTACGCTCGATCCTCGGCAACATCGGCGTGCTGGTGCTTCCCGAGCAGGTCTGCATTTCCACGGCATACGAGGCGTTCGATGAGTCCGGCAAACTGAAGGACGAGCGCAAGGGAAAGCAGATCGCTTCGCTCGCAACGGGGCTGGCCGATCTCGCGCGGAAGCTCCGGAAGTAGCCAGCGGCGGAGCTGAAGCGGTTTCACTGGAAGTGCAGCCGCATTCCGAGTTGCAACTTCAGCCCTGTCCTGAGGATCGCATCGCGCATTCCTGTCACGGCGGTAATCCACGGTGCGCGGCAGACTCGTGAGAAGATTTATCCAGACTGAGCCCAAGCCCGCGGAGCCGGAACCAAGGAGGGGCGGTATGATATTGCCCTCTGGCAGCGGTCGCTGCCAGCCCCGGCGTGGGAACGCAAAAGGATTCTCGAAATCCGCACGCTCCAGGTGGTGGCCACGGCTGCGGCTCGATGCGGCGCGGAGCGACCGCATCGAGAGGGCGCTTTCAAAGCGCCCCTCCTTGGGAACCCCACACAAGCGTCGAGAACATGTTCGTTGTTTGGCAGAGAAGTACTAAAGCAGGGGAGGCGGCGGGGTCGCGTAGCGTAGCTCTCCAGAGCTGCGCAAGACGAGGTTTCACGGACGGAACCACCCGCGCAGCTCTGGAGAGCTACGCTACTTTCCAGTCACGCGCCGACATCCAGCAACAGGACTGCACAAACCGTGTGAGACGATTCAAAACCCAAACTCTGGCTGCCTGGAGGTCATCTGTCGCTTCTTCGCCTTGGCGGGGGATGCCCACGCGGAGAGCAGTGCTTCGAGCTGCCGCAACTTCGCTTTCTGCGCGGCGAGGTCCGACTCGAACTGGCGTTGGAGCTTGGATTTCAGTGCGGAGCGATCCGCCGTCCGCGCGAAATCCCACGCCATCTCGCGCCGCGCCGCGCCGAGGCTGCGCTTGAGCGAATTGAACGAGCGGCGCAGTTCCTTCAGCACCGAGCGCATTTGCGACAGGCTCGTGTGTTCCCCGGCGGAGTTCGAACGGATGTCGGTCAGAGCGAGGAGCATTTCGAGCCGCTCGAGGTTCCCGGTGCCGTAAGCCTCCTGCACTTCATGCCAGAGCGCCGAGACGTCGGCGTCCTTCTCGGTTCGCATATCGGGGTGCAGGCGTCGCACGAGCGCGCGGTAGATTTCCTTGATGCGTGTTTGTTCGGGCTTCACCGGCTCGGGCTGCCGCTCGCGGACCGGCGGCTCCGGCTCGTCCGCACCGAAGATCTTCGCCTTGAAATCCGCGAACATCGAATCGTACGTCTTGTCGCTCATCCGGTCCGGATCGAGTCCCATGACCGCGCGGAGGAAGTCTTCGAAAAGGAGATGCTGCTCGAACTCCGGCACGTCCCCGGCCGCAGCATCGCCGGATTCACCGTCGTCCCCGTCGTCCCACCGTGGCTCCTCGGCATCGGATCGCGAATCAGGCGGCGGCATCGAGCGACGGCGCATCACCGCCGCGTAGGCCGCGCGATGGCTCCGCGTTCCGCGCAAAAACATCTCATCCTCGACCTCGTGAATCAAGCCCTCCTTTTCGCGCAAGAGCGGCTCGATCTCCCGCAATTCGCTCAGCAGCGCGCCAAATGTCGCGGCCATCCAGCGCGCGAAGGCCGGCTTGTCCTCAGTCTCGAACTGCCTCCATTCCACCTGAAGTTTCTCCAGCCGCGCCATCTCCCGTCCGCATTCCGACACGGCCTTGCGGCGCAGCGGGCTTTGATCGATGGCGACGAGCTGCCAGAACTTTGTCTTGTTCCCTTTGGCGGAAGGTGGGCGGGTCGAAGCCGGCTTACGTTTGCGAGCGCTCATTCGCCGCAACGTGAACGGATCCCGAGAAACAATCCAGCCGCGATTGGCCAGATCATACGGGAAGGGTGTGATTCACTGCACGTCCAAGAAAGCGGGGCGCGAGATCAAGGAGGGGCGCTTTGATAGCGCCCTCTCGATGCGGTCGTTCCGCGCCGCATTGAGCGAGAGGTGTGGGCAGCACTGCGGCGGTGTGGAATCTGGGGATCCTTTTTGCATGGCGATGCTCTCGGCTGGCAGCGGCGCGGAGCGACCGCCGCCATAGGGCGCTATCAAAGCGCCCCTCCTTGTGCCGGGATCTGCACAACGGCGCTTTGGAAACGAATCAAATCACGCTCATACGGGAATGAGATTCACCGCATCGCATCAGCGCCGCTTCAGCCTCTAGATCCGGGGATGAAAACCACGATAGCGGATGACAAGGATAGGCAGGGAGTTGGCAATCAGGTGACGCTCATCCACCGGGTGAGCGGATTCACTTGCTGGATCCGCCGCATCCTCTTTCAGCCGTGCCATCCTGAAATCCGTGGTCAATCGCATCGCCGGCTCCAGGTTCAGTGCGCCGCGGCGCCTTCGATCCACTTCACCGAGTGATCTCCCGTGACGGCGATCGTCTCGGGCGGGGAGTTGATTTTGAAAAACGACCACGGACCGGGGAGGAACGGATAGCGCTCGACCACGCGCTCATCGATCTCCACGCCGAGCCCGGGCTTCTTCGGGACGTGCAGATAGCCGCGTTCGATGTGCAGCGGTTCGGCGAGGATCTCGTCCGCGGCGGGGAACGGATACATGCCGGGGCGGCCGTCGTTCGAGTGGCAGGGATACTCCAGCCACTCGACGACGCTCTCGTCCCAGCAGATGCCGACGTGCGCCGCGGCGAGGACTTCCAGCGTGGTGCCCCAACTGTGAAACGCGAACTTCAGCTTCGCCTTCGCGCACGCGTCAAAAATGCGGCGACCCATTTCGAATCCGCCCTGGCAGCACACGTCGGCCTGGATGTAGTCCGCGCAGCGCGTGTCGATCAGATCGGTGAAGCCGGCCTCGGTCTGCTCGTGCTCGCCGGTCGCGATGGGAATGGGACTTTGCGCCTTCAGCGCGCGATACGCCTCGTGGTCGTCGGGCGGGAGCGGTTCCTCGAGCCACGTCGGGTGGAACTGCTTCATCTCCCGCGCGAGCCGCATCACGGTCTCCAGCGAATAATTCCGGTCGCCCATGCGCCACCAACTGTGTGCATCGATCATCAGCCCGAAATCCGGCCCGGTCGCCTTGCGCATCAGCTCGACCGTGCGCAGGTCTTCATCCGGCCCGAGCGCAGGCCGCATCTTGTAAGCGGGGAATCCCATCGCTTTCACCGCTGCTGCTTCCTCGGCGTATTTCTCCGGCGGCATGTACATGCCCGCGCTGCCGTAGAGCTTGATCGTGTCGCGCTTGCGCCCGCCGATGAGTTCCGAAATCGGCACGCCGGCATCCTTGCCCGCGATGTCCATGAGCGCGATCTCGACCGCGCGATACGTCTTCGTCAGTTCCAGCGGGCCGGAGAAATCGAACGTCTTCCACTGCCGCGGATCGCGTCCCGCCAGGAACGGCGCAATCGTGTCGCGGATCTCGATCGCGGCACGCTCATGCGCAGGCCCCGGCGCGTATCCGGTGAGCCCTTTGTCGGTGCGGACGCGGATGAGCATCGCGTCGCGTTTCAGAATGGTCCGCTCGCCATTCCAAAACGGCAGCTTCAGCGGAGCAGGCAGCGGGCAGGAGAGGAGGAGTCCATCGACAGCGGTAATTTTCACGGGTGGTCTATAGGCATGCGCGTTTGCGTTGCCAAGCCATGCCGATGTGGCCAGACAAGGCCGCATGCGCGCTCCTCCCTCCGCGGCCAGTTCCACGAACCGCGTGATCCTGGCCAGCTTCATCGGCACCACGATCGAGTGGTACGACTTCTTCCTCTACGGCACGGCCGCCGCGCTCGTCTTTAACAAGCTCTTCTTCCCCACCATCGAGCCGCACGCGGGCACGATGGCGGCATTTGCCACCTACGCCGTGGGATTTTTCGCGCGGCCATTTGGCGGGGTGATCTTCGGCCACTTCGGCGACCGGCTCGGGCGCAAATCCATGCTCGTGACGACGCTGATGATGATGGGCGTCGCGACCGCGCTCATCGGCGTGCTGCCGACCTACGAGCAGGCCGGGCTCCTCGCGCCGGTGCTGCTCGTGCTGCTGCGATTCGTGCAGGGCCTGGGCGTCGGCGGTGAATGGGGCGGCGCGGTGCTCATGGCGGTCGAGCACGGCCATGCCGGACGGCGCGGGATGCAGGCGAGCTGGGTGCAGGCCGGCGTCCCGGTCGGCCTGCTGCTGGCGACCGCGGCGTTTCATCTCTGCTCGTCGATGCCGGGTGCGGCGTTCCTCTCGTGGGGATGGCGCGTGCCGTTTCTCCTCGGGATGCTCCTCATGGGCGTCGGCCTGTTCATCCGTCTGCATGTCCTGGAAAGTCCGGTCTTCACCGCGATGAAAGCCGCGCGCGAGCCCGCGCCGATGCCCATCCTCGAAGTGCTGGGCAAGCAGTGGCGCAACGTCATCCTCGCGATGGGCGCGCGCTTTGCCGAGAACGCGTTCTTCTACATCCTCACCGTGCTCGTGCTCAGCTACGGCACGCAGCAACTGCATCTCGCGGAAGCCACGCTGCTCAACGGCGTCATGCTCGGCTGCGTGTTTCAATTGGTCGCCATCCCGTTCTTCGGCGCGTTGTCGGATCGCGTCGGGCGCAGGCCGGTCTATCTCGGCGGCGCGCTGTTCCTCACGCTCTTCGCGTTCCCGTTCTTCTGGCTGGTGGATACAAAAAGCACCGCTGCCGTGTGGCTCGCGATCACGGTCGGACTCGTCGGCCACGCCGCGATGTACGGTCCGCAGGCGGCGTTCTTCGCGGAGCTTTTCGGCACGCGCGTCCGCTACACCGGCGCATCGCTCGGCTACCAGCTCGCCTCGCCGCTTGCGGGCGGCCTCGCACCATTCATCGCGTCGAAGCTGCTCGAATGGTCCGGCGGCAAGCCGTGGCCGATCGCGGTTTACCTGATCGCGATGGGCGTCATCACGCTCGTGTCCGTCTGGCTCGCCGCGGAGACGTACACCGACGAACTGCACAAGTAGTCGCAGCACGTCGGGGGCGGGCAAATGTGGCGCCGACGACTCGTCGGCGTGGCGGGACGGGCGGAGGCGGCGGGATGGTCCTGCGCCGCCGTTGCCAATCCACAACCCGTCATCGGGCGTCGGAGGTGACCGCGTCGTGGAGCGAGAGATCTCCGCGCTGCGCTCCGCGCCATCCTGCCACCTCCGCCCATCCTGCCAAGCCGACGGGTCGTCGGCTCCACATCAGCGCGCCGAGCGCGACACCGGGATTGCCTCGCGCCCGTGGCAAGGTTCATCATCAGCACATGAACATTCCCCCTCCTTTCCACATCAGCCGCCGCCGCTTCCTGCAAACCGGCGCGGCGTCACTCGCTCTCTCCACGCTCGGCACCGATGCGCTCGGCATCACCGGCAAGCCTCGTGTCGCGCTCATCGGCGCCGGCTGGTATGGCAAGAGTGATCTGTGGCGGCTCATGCAGGTCGTGCAGGTCGATCTCGTCGGCATCTGCGATCCCGACAAGCGGATGCTCGCAGGCGCGGTGGAGATCGCGCAGCAGCGGCAGAAGTCGAAGAAGGCCCCGCCGACTTTTTCCGACTATCTCGAACTGCTGAAGGAGAAGCCGGAGATCGTCCTCATCGGCTCGCCGGATCACTGGCACGCGCTGCACTGCATCGCGGCGATCGAGGCGGGCGCGGATGTGTATTGCCAGAAGCCCATCAGTCGCGATGTGCGAGAGGGCGAGGCGATGCTCGATGCGGCGCGGAAGCATGGGCGCGTGGTGCAGATCGGCACGCAGCGCAAGAGCACGCCGCATCTCATCGACGCGAAGAAGCAGATCATCGATGGCGGCCTGCTCGGGAAAATCGGCCATGTGGACATGTGCTGCTACTTTCACATGCGCGCGAACGGCAACCCGCCCGTCGAGCCCGTGCCGGAATTCCTCGATTACGAGATGTGGACCGGCCCCGCACCGCTGCGGCCTTACGACGGCATTCCGCACAAGCGTTGGTGGCGCACTTTCACGGAATATGGCAACGGCATCGTCGGCGACATGTGCGTCCACATGTTCGACACTGCGCGCTGGATGCTCGGCCTCGGCTGGCCGAAGCGCGTCAGCTCGCACGGCGGCATCTTGGTGCAGAAGGACGGCAAGTCGAACATCAGCGACACGCAGAGCGCGGTGTTTGAATACGACGGCTTCAACTGCAACTGGCAGCACCGCACCTGGGGCCTGCCGGCCGACCCGGACTACCCGTGGGCGCTGTTCATCCACGGCGAAAAAGGCACGCTCAAGGCGAGCACCATGCGCGCGGATTTCATCCCGCTCGACAAGGCGGCGAAGCCCATCCACTTCGACTGCGTCTTCGAGCGCGAGCAATATCCCGAGGACGTGACCGAGAAGGACAACGAACTGAACGCCGCGCCCGCCACGCGCCGCCACATGCTCGATTTCCTCTCCGCCATCGAGAAGCGCAGCAAGCCCGTCGCCGACATCGAGCAGGGCCACATCTCCACCGCGAGCTGCATCCTCGCGAATCTCTCCATGCAGCTCGGCGGCCGCCCGCTCGCCTACGATCCCGCGCAGCGCCTCGTGCCCGGCGATGACGCGGCGAACAAACTCCTCCGCCGCGAATACCGCGCGCCGTGGAAGCATCCCGGCGCGGTGTAATGCCGTCGAATACCTGTCGCCCGATTTTCCTTTCCCATGAAGCTGATCCGCATCGCACCAATCCTCGCACTTGCACTCCTGCCGACATTTGCCGCCGCCGGTGACTGGCCGCACTTCCGCGGGCCGTCGCGGAATGGTGTGTCGGCGGAAAAGGGCTGGCGCAGTGAGTTGAACGGCGATGCGCCGGTGGCGTGGAAGGCGCAGGTGGGACTCGGCTTTTCCTCCGTCGTCGTGGCGAACGGGCGCGCGGCGACGGCGGGACATGCAGGTGGGCAGGACACAGTGTTTTGCTTTGACGCGGCGACGGGCAAGGCGCTGTGGAAGCACAGCTATGCGGCGGAGCTGGGCGACAAGTTCTTCGGGGGCGGGACGACGGGGACGCCGACTTGGGACGGTGCGCGGCTTTACTGGCTGAGACGGTGGGGTGATCTGATCTGCTTCGATGGCGAGAGCGGAAAGGTGGTGTGGCAAAAGAACATCCAGAAGGAGACGGAAGCGCCGGGGCCGATGTGGGGCTTCACGGGTGCGCCGCTCGTCGTCGGGAACCTGCTTGTGCTGAATGTCGGCGAGGCCGGCGTGGGCGTGGACAAGAACGACGGCAAGGTCGTGTGGAAATCCGCAGCGAAGGATGCGGGCTATTCGACGCCGCTGCCGTTTGAGTTCGGCGGGGCGAAGCTCGTGATGTTCGGCAACGGCACCAACTATCTCGCGGTGGATCCGGTGACGGGCAGGGAGGCGTGGCGTTTCCGCTGGGTGACGCAGTACGGCGTGAATGCCGCGGACCCAATCGTGAGCGGCGACCGCGTGTTCATTTCCACCGGCTACAGCAAGGGCGGCGCGCTGCTGCAACTCGGCGGCGATGAGCCGAAGCAACTCTGGAAGACGAAGGTGCTCCGCACGCAGCTCAATGCCGCGGTGTTGCACGAAGGCCACCTCTACGGCGTGGATGGCGACACGACGGAGAAGGGCGCGCTGAAGTGCATCGAGTTTGCGACCGGCGCGGAAAAGTGGAGCCAGCCGGGCTTTGGAAATGGTGGCGTGATCATCGCCGATGGAAAGCTGATCGTGCTGAGCGGCGACGGGGAACTGAGCATCGCGCCCGCATCGCCATCCGGCTTCAAGCCCACTGCGAACGCAAAAGTTCTCGCTCCAAAATGCTGGACTGCACCCGTGCTCGCTAATGGGCTCGTGTATTGCCGCAATTCGCGCGGGGAGATTGTGGCTGTGGACTTGCGCGGGAAGTAGGCGCTGCCGCTACCGCCCGAGCACGTCGCGCCAGAGTTTGGGCATCAGGTGCAGCGGCAGAGCGGGGTGTCGCTTCACCATCTGCCGCACTTCATCCTGCGAGGGCACATCGCCCCGGCTCTGATTCTCGACGACTTTCCAGCCCAACTTCGATCGCTTGAGCACCATGATGTAGTCAATGTCGAGAAGGTAGCCGTCCGGGAGGCGGTTGCCGTTTGCCTGGACGGGGAAGCCCTCGAACCACGCCCACGGGCCTTCGACGCGCAAGGTGCCCACTTGGAAGAGCACCTTCATCGGCGGCTTCTTCTCAGCCATTTTCGTCAGCACGTGCTCGCGGACGGCGTCACAGATCGCCTTGCGCTCCGGCGAACCGACTGCCGGCGTGAACGGCTCCCCAAAAGCGGAGCGGGTCCAGATGGCGGTGAGCAAGAGGACGGTGAGCAGGTGTCGTGTGCGCATGACGGAGTTGAATTGCAGAATGGGGGCGGAATCAATCCGGCTCTCCGGGCAAAAGCGGATACCGATGAATGGTGCTGCTTGAATGGCCGACCGGAAAAAGGCAGTGGTGTGAAATGAAACGCCGCACCTTCCTCCAGCGCGCCACCCTTGCCGCACTCGCCACCGGACCATTCATCCGCGCCGCTGAGCCGGCGAAACTCCGCACGGCGCTTATCGGCTCCGGCTGGTGGGGAAAGAACATCCTGAAGGAGGCGCTCGCTTCGGGCCGCTGCAAGTGCGTCGCGCTGGCGGATGTGGATGCCAACGTCCTCGAAGTCGCGGGCGATCAGGTGAACGACCTCAGCGGCGATTCGCCGAAGCTTTATCGCGACTACCGCGAGCTGCTCGCGAAGGAAAAGCCGGACGTGGTCATCATCGCCACGCCGGATCACTGGCACGCGCTGAACACGATCGAGGCGCTCAAGGCCGACGCGCATGTCTTCGTCGAAAAGCCGACCGGCCACACCGTGAACGAAAGCCGCGCGATGCTGGAGGCCGCGCGCGAAAGCGGGCGCGTGGTGCAGGTGGGGCTGCACCGGCGCATCGGGCCGCATCACGTGAGCGGGATGAAGTTTCTCAAGTCCGGCGCGGTCGGCGATGTGGGGATGGTGCGACTTTTCGCGCACAGCGCGGGCGGCGGTCCGGAGAAGCCGACGCCGAACGAGCCCGTGCCGGACGGCATGGACTGGGACATGTGGTGTGGCCCCGCGCCGAAGCGGCCTTTCAGCAAAAAGCTGCATCCCGGCGGCTGGCGCAACACGCTCGACTTTGCGAATGGCACGCTCGGCGACTGGGGCGTTCACTGGCTCGATCAGGTGCTGTGGTGGAGCGGCGAGAAATATCCGAAGCGGATCTTCTGCTCCGGAGGACGGCCCGTGTTCGGCCCGCCGGTGCTGAACGAAAAGGAGCAGACGAGCGACGCGCCGGATCATCAGGTCGCGACGTACGAGTTTGAGAATTTCACCTGCGTGTGGGAGCACCGGAAGTTCGGCGGCAACGACACCGAGAAGCACAAGATCGGCTCCTATTACTACGGCACGAAAGGCGTGCTGCACATCGGCTGGCGCGATGGGTGGACTTTTTACCCGACCGCGAAGGGCGCGAAGATCGAGCACGAGGATTCGCAACTCCAGGATCCCGACGGGCACAACATCAAGCTGCTGTGGGCGGACTTCCTCGACGCCATCGACAATCGTCGCGCGCCTGTAGCGAGCATCGAACTCGCGCACCGCTCTTCCGTCCTGCCGCTGCTCGGCATGATCTCGTGGCGCACCGGACGCAGCATTGCGTGGGATGCGGAGAAGGAGCAGATCATCGGCGATGTCGATGCGAGTGCGCTCCTCTCGCGTCCGTATCGCGGGCCGTGGCAGTACCCGGCGGTGTAAGCGGAAATGTGATGCCGACGACTCATCGGCAGTGCGTGCGGAATGCGGACCGGGATGATGAGGAACGCGGGTCTTTTCCCCGATTGCGACGTTCCGTTCACGCGGGCGTCGGGCCGACGACTCAGCCGCTCCACATTGCACCACCACGCGGTGGGCTGCGATTGAAAGTCGGTCCAAAGAGCACTGGGAGCGCAGATTCAGGGCGGGCAGCAGGAGTATCTGCATTTCTCTGTGTCCATCGTGCCTCTGCGGTTTGAGAATGGGCCTCCGTGACGGCGACGGGCATGGGTTGCAAAGGAATGCTTTGATCATGTTGTCTCGCCGCACTCCTGCGCCCCACCGAGCCCGACGGTTTTTGGCAAACCACAGAGGCACGATGAACACAGAGACAGGCTTTTGCGGACCGGGATTCAATCACGCCCCACGCGGTGCCCCGGAGGATTTTCAGTTTGACGCCCTTGGGGCAGCCCGCCACTTTCCCCGCCCTTTCGCCATGCGCCATACGCTGTCAGTCCTCGTTGAAAACAAGTTCGGTGTGCTCACCCGCATCGCCGGCATGTTCAGCGGGCGCGGGTTCAACATTGATTCGCTCAACGTCGGCCCGACGCTCGATCCTGAAACCTCGCGGATGACCATCGTGGTCCGTGGCAACGACGCCACCCTGGAGCAGGTCAGCAAGCTGCTCGCGAAGCTCATCGATGTCATCGAGGTGCAGGACTTCCGCGACGGTGAATACGTGGACCGCGAACTGGTGCTCATGCGCGTGAGCATCACCCGCGAGACGCGGCCCGAGGTCATGCAGATTTGCGACATTTTCCGCGCGAAGATCGTGGACGTGCAGTTGAAGAACTTCGCCATCGAGGTGACCGGCAACGAGAGCAAGATCGCGAAGTTCATCTCGCTGATGGAGCCCTTCGGCATCACGGGGATTACCCGCACCGGGAAGGTGGCGCTGCCGCGCAAGGGGGACTAGGTGTGCGGCATGAATGACGAAATCCGGATGACGAATGACGAAGGCTGCCCGCTGAGCGCGGCTTTGGCATTCGGTCATGCGAGCATTCATTCGTCATTCGTCATCCGGGTTTCGTCATTTCCCCCCACCGCTGACTTTCACTTTTCACCACCAACCAACACACAACACTCATGGCTAAAATCTACTCTGACAAAGACGCCGACCTCGGCGTGCTCAAAGGCAAAACTTGCGCGGTCCTCGGCTTCGGCTCGCAGGGTCACGCTCACGCGCTGAATCTCAAGGACAGCGGCGTAAAGGTCATCATCGGCCTCTATCCCGGCTCGAAGTCCCGCGCGGTCGCGAAGGACAAGGGCTTCGAGGTCTATGACACCGCCGAGGCGGTGAAGCTCGCGGACATCATCTTCGTCGGGCTGCCGGACACGAAGCAGGCGGCGGCGTTTGAGAAGGACATCCGGCCGAATCTCACGAAGGGCAAGACGTTGCTCTTCAGTCACGGGTTCTCGATTCATTTCAAGACCGTCGTCCCGCCGAAGGATGTGGACGTGATCATGGTCGCGCCGAAGGGGCCGGGGCACATCGTTCGCCGGCAGTTCACCGAGGGCAAAGGCGTCCCGGCGCTGATCGCCATTTACCAAAACCCGAGCAAGAAGGCCAAGAAGGTCGCGCTCGCATGGGCGAAGGGAATCGGCGGAACGCGCGGCGGCGTGCTGGAGACGAGCTTCAAGGAAGAGACCGAGACGGATCTTTTCGGCGAGCAGACGGTGCTGTGCGGCGGCGCGAGCGCGCTGGTGCAGGCGGGCTTCGAGGTGCTCACCGAGGCGGGTTACTCGCCCGAGATGGCCTACTTCGAGTGCCTGCATGAGCTGAAGCTCATCGTGGACCTCATGAATGAATCCGGCATCGCCGGCATGCGCTTCTCGATTTCCGAGACGGCGAAATGGGGCGATGTGCTCGTCGGCCCGCAGATCATCGATGCCTCTGTGAAGGCGCGGATGAAAGTCGCGCTCAAGAACATCCAGAGCGGCAAGTTCGCGAAGGACTGGGTCGCGGAATACAAGGGCGGCTACAAGAAGTACAACGCGCTGCTCAAGAAGGGCGAGCAGCACCCGATCGAGAAGACCGGCGCGAAGCTGCGCGCGCTGATGCCGTGGATTCAGAAGAAGAACCTCAAGGGCGCGCAGGCAGCGTACTAGACGCGGAAGTCGGAACGCGGAGTTCTTTGGTAGCCGCGCTTGTGAAAGCGCGGGCTAACTTTGCTTCCACGCCGCGGCATCAGCCCCGCGCATTTGCGTGCGCAGTTGTGGGCATGGCCTCGCTCGTGCCATTCGGACCTCAGGAAATGCTGTGGTTCCCCTGAGTTGCTGAGTTCTTCATTGTCACTCCGGCACCGGTGTGTTGGCTTGCGAACACACCTCGCAACCTCCCATGTTCATTGAGCCGAACCCCTCTGTGCCGGCGACCAAGCCGGGCCGATTCAAGACTGTCGTCGCCTAGGTCTGCGGGCCGATCGTGCTCGTGCAGTTGATCGCACTGGCAGTCATGCTGGTTCGGACGGCGGTGTTCATTTTCGAGGAGAAGTCCTTCCGATCGGGTGCGCGGGTTTTTGCACAAGGACTGAGGGAGGCTCTCAAAGATGGTGCCAATTCGTTTCATCCAATGTTGCAGAACCCGATGGATTATTGGCTTTGGCGCATCGGCAGTCCGGAATTCCGCGAACGCGTGGACTCACGGATGCGTTCCGTGCATCCGCGTGTGCAGGCTCGGCCTTGTGTAATCGATGCGACCAACCCTGCGCACACGAGCTTCATCTTCTTCAGCGCGACGTCGCCCCACGAAACCTATGCGCAGGATTTGGATGCCGTGGTCGATGAGTTCCTGCAATGGAGGAGAGAGGCGATGCGTCCTCACTACGAAGTGATGATTCGCGATTGGCGGCCGCTGGTTGCATCGCAGGATAAGAAGCTCGCTGTCGCGGAACAGAGGATTAAAGAGGCGAAGGAGGACGGAGCCAGTCCGGACGATTTGATCGGGCCAGAGAAAGAATTGCGCGAGATGAAAACGCTGCGCGACAAGTGGGCGAGCAATCTACGGACTTTCGAAGAGAGGCTCCGCAAGGATGATGGAGGTTTCGCCATTCTACAGCGCGCCAGCATGGCAGAGCCGGTGGTGCCGCTGTTCACCTTTTTCCGCCTCTTGTAATCCGGGGGGAAAGCGCCGCTTTCCGCTCAGCACACCCTGCACGATCCGACGTCGCGGTTCTGGTTCCACGGGGCTTTGCCGAGGAGGATGGCCATTCCGCAGAAGCCGGTGAGGCCGGCGACGATGAGGGCCACGGCCATCGCGGGGATGAGGTAGCCGAACGCGTAGTGGACGGTGCGCGCGAGCAGCGTGAAGAGGAGGATCATCACGCCGATGCCGATGCGCACCTGGCCGTCGAGCGGGATGACGGTCTTCGCGCCGCGCTCGACGGGCACGCCAGCGGCGGCGCACGCATCGGTGCCGCCGGTGACGACGCAGACGTTCTGGAAGCCGGCGGCGCGGAACTGGCCGGCTGCTTTGGCGGCGCGGGTGCCGCCTTTGCAGAGGAGGTAGATCGGGGCGTCGGGTGCGGGTTTGAGGGCGTCGATGACCTTGCGCGGGTCGAGGGCGTCGAGCGGCGCGAGCTTTGCACCGGCGACGTGGCATTCGGCGAATTCTGCGGGCGTGCGGACATCGACGACAAAGGGTGGCGAAGGTTTTGAGAGCAGGGTCGAGAATTCGGTGGCGGAGATGGTGGCGGGCGCGGTGGCGGTGTTCATCGTGGGGTGCGGGTTTGTGGCGCTGGACGATAGCTTTGCGCGCAGGTTTGCACCGGAGCAATCTTGCGGAATTGCGCGCGCATCTTGTCATGCCGCCTTTCTTTCTGCGGACGGTCCGGGTGAAGTGATGTCGCGGTGGCAGCAGGAACGGGACACAGCGCGTCCCGCCTGTGGCCGCAGTGGCACGGCGCAGGCGTCCGAGTCACTTACGACGATCCTGATTCGCGGTGTCGTTTTGCTTTTCACTCCGGCACAGGCGGGACGCGCTGTGACACATTCCTGCCAGCGCCGTCGCGTCCGTAACCGTCTGAGGGCGGCATGGATTCCAAGTCGCTTTGGCACAGTGGCATCCGCCATTGAACGCCGGATGCAGGAACCGAACGTTAACCCTGAAAATGCCGGGCCGCCTGGCGTCTCCCTCAGGAGATCCTCCAAGCGGCCCGAACCACCCTAACACTGTAACGAAAGCTAAGACCGCGACCTTGCCCCGGCGTTCAAAAAATCTTCAAAACTTTTTTCTATTCCGTTTCGAGAGCCAGTTCCGCGCAGCCGATGATGCCCGCGTCGTTGCCCAGTTCGGCGGGGACGACCTTCAATTTCTCGTGGAAAAGCGGGCTCGTCCGCTCGCAGATCGTCCGTCGGATGGGGGCGATGATCGTCTCCCCGGCCGCCGCGATGCCGCCGCCGATGACGATGGTGTCCGGGTTCAGCAGCCACACGCCGTCTGCGAGTGCTGCGCCGACATCGGTGCCGATCGCGTCCCAGAGGGCGATGGCGATGCGGTCCCCTGCGTTCGCCAGCGCGGCGAGGTCCGCTGGCGTGCATTTTTCCAAAGGGCGCTGCTGGCCGGATGCGGTGTAGAGGCGTTCGGCGCGTTCGGCGATCTGGCGGTTGCCCACGTAGGTTTCCAAGTCGCCCGGCGTCCCGTACACGCCCCGCGGCCCGTGGGAGTCGATGCTCGTGTGCCCGATCTCGCCCGCAGCCAGGCGCGAGCCGCGGAAAAGACGGCCGTCCAGAATCAGCCCGCCGCCGACTCCGGTGCCGAGCGTGATGCAGATGGCATTGCGCGCACCCCGTGCCGCACCGTGGACAAATTCCCCGTAGGCCATCGCGTTTGCGTCATTTTCGATCGCCGCCCGCAGGCCGGTGCGCTCACGGAGCAGGGCGACGAGCGCCACTTCGTGCCAGCCGTGGACGTTCGTGAGTTCGTGGACGATCCCGTTCATGCTGTCCACAAAACCCGGAAGCCCGATTCCCACCGCTGCGATCTCCGGATGGCCCGTGCGCATCGCGCCGATGACGCGCAGCAGCTCGGCAATGACGCCGTCGGCCGTATTGTGTCTGACCGTATCGATCACTTCACCGCGATCGAGGATCGCTCCGCGCTGGACGACTGCCGACTTGATCGTCGTCCCGCCGAAGTCGATGCCGATGGCCTTGGATTGATTGTTCATGTTTTCACAAAGTGGAGTGCGCAGCGTGCGAGTCGGAATCGAAATGTCAACGGCCCGGAGCGCTCGCGGCATCCCCACATCATCCCGCCTTTTCTGTTCCCAAGGTCCCGGTGTTTCGCTAAGCAGCACGCCCATTTGATGAACGCCGCCGCTCTTTTTCGCTGTCTCCTCGTGCTTGGCGCGACCGCTCTCGCGGCGTGTACCGGCACGAAGCCCGCGTCCAAAAGAGGCGCTTCCACGGGCTTGGCCACCCAGCCCGCCCGCGCGATCAGCAAGACGCCGTCGCGGACCATGTATGTTCGCACCACCGCCTATCACCACACGGAACCGGGCGGTCGCAGGACTGCGGTCGGCGGCTACCTGAAGGCGACCCACAGCGCCGCCGCAGACTGGAGCTGGCTGCCGGCCGGGACACGCTTCCGCATCGTCGAAACCGGGGAGGACTACGTGATCGAGGACTACGGCAGCGCGCTCGTGGGCCGCTACACCATCGACCTCTACAAGCGAACGCGCGAGGAAATGAACCGCTGGGGCGTCCGCTACGTCACCATCGAAATCCTGCAACTCGGCAGCTATCCCGTGAGCCTCGCCGTCCTCATTCCCCGGCAGAAATATTCCCACGTCCGGCAGATGGTCGCCGGCCTGCAGAAGAAAGTTCGCGGTTAAGGCGCGGCGAGATTCCGTGGCCGCCAACGCCCGCTCCACCGCGCATCGCCTCCTCGCCGATTGGGAGCGCACGCGCCCGCACGCCGACGATCTCCTCCACGAACGCCTCGCCGCCTCGCGCCTCGACATCCGCGACCGTTCGCTCGTCACCGGGCTGTTCTACGGCATCCTGCGCAATCTCACCGCGCTCGATTTCCTCATCGCCCGCCTGCGCGACGGCGAAGTGGACGCCGACACCCGCGCCATCCTCCGCCTCGGCCTGTACCAGCTTTTCCACACGCGCATCCCGGTCTTCGCCGCAGTGAAAGAGACCGTCGCCCTTTCCCGCCGCGCCGGCGGGCTCGTGAACGCCATCCTCCGCCGCGCCGACCGCGAGCGCGCTGCGCTGGATGCCGCGCTCGCCGCTGCGCCCGACAGCGTGCGCTGGAGCCATCCCGATTTCCTGTTGGAAAAATGGACGGCAAACTTCGGTGCCGACGCCACCCGCGCGCTGGCCGAATGGAACAACACCCCCGCGCCCGTCCTGCTCCGCGCGAACACCCTCAAGACCACGCGCGGCGAACTCCTCGCCTCGCTCCCCGGTGCCGAGCCGCATCCTTTCCATCCGCTCGCACTTCACGCCCCGCGCATCCCGGACGACTGGCTCGAACGCGGCCTCTGCTACGTGCAGGACCCCAGCACCCTCGCCGCCTGCGACATGCTCGATCCGCAGCCCGTGGCTGCGACTCGTGGAAGCGCCCTTCCAGGCGCTTGCTCGCAAAGCGATCCGCCCCCCGGCGACATCATCCTCGACGCGTGCTCCGCGCCAGGCGGCAAGACCACCTATCTCGCCGCGCTCATGCGCAACGAAGGCACCATCATCGCCTGCGACCAATGGGACAGCCGCGTCGCACGCCTGCGCGAAAATTGCGCGCGCCTCGGCACGCGCAACGTCCGCGCCCTCGTCCTCGACACGATGAAGGAATCCGACCAACTCGCGCCGCGCAGCTTCGACCGCATCCTCGTCGATGCGCCGTGCAGCAATACCGGCGTCATCCGCCGCCGCGTGGACGTCCGCTGGCGCTTGAGCGAAGAGGACTTCCTCCGCATGCCCGCGCAACAGCTCGCGCTGCTCCGCCGATGCGCCGGACTTTTGAAACCCGGCGGCGTGCTCGTCTATTCCACCTGCTCCCTCGAGCCGGAGGAAAACGAGAACGTCGCCGACGAAGCCGCGCGCACCATCCCCGGCCTGCGCCTCCACACCACCCGCCACATCCGCCCCTGGGTGGACGGCGTGGACGGCGCCTTCTGTGCGAAGTTCATCGCGGCGTGAATGTAGATCCGACGTCCCGTCGGTCAATGTACCGCCGAAGATTCGTCGGCAAGAAGGTATGCGAGCAATGGAGATTTCCAGAGTTGCGCTACGTGCATGCCCGCTGCCGCGCCGCCCCAAGCCCGGGGCGATCCGCGCAGTGGACCGAATGCGGAATCCCACGCACCGCTCTTGCCCGTGCGCGCGGGGCCGACGACTCGTCGGCGCTACAAATCGCCGTCCTGCCGCGTTGACCTCTGCCCTACCCGGCGCGATTCACCGCGCTGAGCACGGCCTTGATCGCCGCGAGTTCGACATTCGTGTCCACGCCGGCACCCCATCTTGCCCGCCCATCGGCAAGCTTGATCTGGATGTATGCAATCGCACTCGCCGCGGTCCCGCTGCTGAGCGACTGCTCGCGGTAGCTCGTGACCTCGAATTTCTGCGCGCCCGCGCCGATGAGCGCGTGGACGAATGCGGCGATGGGGCCGTTGCCTTCGCCCGTGAGCGCAACATCGGCCCCGGTCTTTCGCGCCGAGGCGCGGCAGGAGAAAATGCCGTTCACGCCATCCGCGTGAAAGTGGATGAGTTCCCACGGCGACGTGCGGTCGATGTATTCGCGCCAGAACATGCCCTTCAGCTCCGCGGCGGTGACCTCGCGGCCGAGCATATCCACCGCGTCGTTCGCGATGGGGCCGAACTCGCGCTGCATGTCCTTCGGCAGCTCGATGTCGAATTCGCTCTCGAGCAGATAAGCCACGCCGCCTTTTCCGCTCTGCGAATTCACGCGGATGACCTCACGGTACTCGCGGCGGATGTCCGCCGGGTCGATCGTCAGATAAGGAACATCCCAGTGCGAATCCGACTCTGGACGTTGGGCGTTGGGCGTTGGGCGTTGGGCGTTGAGCGCCCTCTTTCCCCACTCGGCGAGCCCCTTCTTGATCGCATCCTGATGCGATCCGCTGAACGCCGTGAAGACCAGCTCGCCCGAGTACGGATGCCGCGCATGGACCGTCATGCCGGTGCAGCGCTCGTAGATTTCGCGCAGCGCATTCAGGTCGGAAAAATCCAGCCCCGGCGCGATGCCGTGCATGTAGCAGTTCATCGCGACGATGATGATGTCGAGATTCCCCGTGCGCTCGCCGTTGCCGAAGAGTGTGCCTTCGACGCGGTCCGCCCCGGCGAGCAGGCCGAGTTCCGTCGCGGCGACGCCGGTGCCGCGGTCATTGTGCGCGTGCAGTGAGACGATCAGCGAATCGCGGTTGCGGATGTTCGTGCAGATCCACTCGATCTGGTCCGCGTACACATTCGGCATCGCGACCTCCACGGTATCGGGGAGGTTCAGGATCATCGGGCGCTGCGGCGTCGGCTGCCACACCTCCATCACGGCCTCGCTGATTTCCTTCGCAAACTCGACCTCCGTCGCGCTGAAGCTCTCGGGCGAATACTGGAGCCGCACATCGGTGCCCCCTTTCTCAGTCAGCCGCGGGATGCGATCCCGGATCCACTGCGCGCCGCGCACCGCCATGTCGCGGATCTCGTCCTTCGACTTTCCAAAGACCACGCGGCGCTGCGCGGGCGACGTCGAGTTGTAGAGGTGAATGATCACCTTCTTCGCGCCGACGAGCGACTCGAATGTGCGCTCAATGAGATCCTCGCGCGCCTGCACGAGCACCTGCACCGTCACGTCGTCCGGGATGTGACCGCGCTCGATGAGCGTGCGGTTGAACGCAAACTCCGTGTTCGACGCCGCAGGGAAACCGATCTCGATTTCCTTGAAGCCGCATTTCACGAGCGCGTGGAAGAGCTCGAGCTTTTGCGCGACATTCATCGGTATGGCGAGCGCCTGGTTGCCGTCGCGGAGATCCACGGAGCACCAGATGGGCGGCTTGGTCAGCACGCGCGACGGCCATTGGCGCGCCGGCAGATGGATCGGCGGATACGCTCGATATTTCGAGGAAGGATTGGAAAGCATGGATGTGAGATTTTGAAACGGGCGTCGAAGAAGTGCAGCCAGCCATTTCGTCCGCCCGGAAAAAATGCCAGCCGAATACGCAAGAAGGCTCCCCGGCAGGGTGCCAGCGAGGGCACCGGTCAGTTGCCGGGGAGCAGCGTAAGTCGGCTGTTCAGCAGGAAAATCACGCCGCGATGAAAGCAGGTGCGCCCGCGATGGCAAGGGCGCGTTTGGGCACGGCTGAAGGATACAAAGCACGAGGCAGGCATCGTCGGGGAAAAGCCGCTGCGCCGCTCGACTTTCAACGCCCAGCATCCAACGCCCAACCTTCGGAGGCGCTCCGTGGAATCCGTTTTTTCCGTTGGGCGTCGGGCGTTGGGCGTTGGGCGTTCGATGTTGGGCCCCGCAGTGATTCCTTCCGGCATTACTGCGGGTTCGGTTTCTTGATCCGTCGGGCCTGCCCGATCACTGCTTGTCGTAGAGCAGAAACAGCCCCGAGTGATCCACGTCACCGTGGCCTTCCTCGTGGACGAATTTTTCCCACTGCGCGCGACAGTTGTCCAAGGTCGGCGACTCGAAGCCCAGCGACCCCGCGAGTTCGCAGATGAGACGCACGTCTTTCAATTGCAGCGCGGAACGGCCACCGGGCTTGAAGTCGCGCCGCACCATGCGGTCGCCGTGCAGATTCAGGATGCGGCTTTCGGCAAATCCGCCGAGCAGCGCCTCACGCACCTTCGCAGCATCCACGCCCGCGAGTTCCGCGAGGCGCAGCGCCTGTGCGACGGCGTCGATGGTCTGCGCGACGATGAGCTGGTTCGCGAGTTTCGTCACCTGCCCGGAGCCCGCCGGGCCGAGATGCGTGATGCGTTTTCCCACGGCCTGCAAAATCGGCAGGGCGCGCTGAAACGCTGCGTCAGTGCCGCCCGCCATGATCGTGAGGTCGCCCGCCTCCGCGCCGACCTGCCCGCCGGACACGGGCGCATCCACCCATGTGATGCGTTTCGCAAACTCCTTCGTCTCCGGCACGCCTGTGGTTCCGAAATCAATGATCATCGCGCCGTTGCAGAGCCCTTCGATGAGGCCGCCTTTTCCGAAGACCACTTTCTCCACGACATCGGTGGTCGTGAGGTTGATGCAAATCACGCCGTCGCCGATCTCGCGCGCGAGCTCCGGGAGCGTCGCCGTGCGCTTCATGCCCATCGCGACCGCAGCCGCCGCGGGCGCGTCGCTGCGGTTCCACACCACGACTTCCGCGCCCGCCTCGTGCAGGTGCCGCGCGTTCGCACGCCCCATGTTGCCGAGTCCGGCGAATCCGATCTTGTGTCCTGAGAGTGAGTGGGGTGCCGACATGGGGTTGTCGGAGAAGTTGCGCGAAAGTGATGCGGTTTTGAAGCGCTCAGTTCTCCGTGCCCAGATAAAGGTGCAAAAGGGTGGGCACGTTCGTCTCGGACTGGATCGGAGGGCGACTGGAGCGGAGGGTCGGGGCGCCGCCAGCAGAAGTGGGGCGGGCGACTCGCCTGCCTGGTCTCATCGGGCGACTCGCCCGATGTTCCGGCGAGTCGCCGGAACAGACTGCCGCAGGCGGGGTCGCCTGCGCCACTTTCCTGCGAGTCGCCTCACTCACACAACTGCAACACAATGACGGGAAAGAGGACGACGGACTCTTTGCGCACGCATCTGTCGAGTGCCAGGCGAGCTGAGGAGTTGCCACGGAATCTGAGAACTGAGAACTGTGGACTGAGCACTCCTCCACTCCACATCAGACTCAGTCCAATCTCCCATGAAAGTCATCATCACCGGCGGCGGCGGCTTCCTCGGCTCCCAGCTCTGCCAGAAACTCCTCGAACGCGGCATGCTAACCGGACCTTCCGGTTCCGCGGAAAAAATCACCGAGATCGTGCTGCTCGATGCCGTCTTCCATCGGCCCGCGACTGACCCGCGCGTGCGGCAGATCACCGGCGACATCAGCAGCCGCGACACCGTCTTTTCCGCCATCGGCTCCGATGCGGCGACCGCGATCTTCCATCTCGCCTCGATGGTGAGCGGCGAATGTGAGGAGCGTTTCGACGACGCGCTGCGCGTGAATCTCGACGGCGGACGCAACGTCTTCGAAGCCGCGCGCGCCGCGGCGGGCCGCCCGCGTCTCGTCTTTGCGAGCAGCATCGCGTGCTTCGGCGGCGAGGCGATGCAGGATCCCAATACCGACCGCACGAAGCTCACCCCGCAGACGACTTACGGAATGACAAAGGCCATCTGCGAACTCATGGTGAACGACCACTCGCGCAAAGGTCACTTCGACGGACGCTCCGTGCGGCTGCCCACCGTCATCATCCGTCCCGGAAAACCGAATGCCGCCGCATCAAGCTGGGCCAGCGGGATGTTTCGCGAACCGCTCGCGGGCGAGCCGTGCCTGCTGCCCGTCCGCCGCGATCAATGCCACCCGATGACCGGCTACCGCACCGTCATCGGTTCCCTCATCGCGCTGCACGAAGTTCCCGCCGACCGCCTGCGCGACGACCGCGCCATCGGCCTGCCCGCGCACCGCGTCACGCCGCAGCTCGCCGAGGCGGTCCTCCGCGAAGTCGCCGCCGAACGTGGTCTGAAGCTCGGCCCGATCGCCGACGCCTTCGACGCGCGCATCCAGGGCATCGTGAGCAACTGGCCCGTCGCCGTGGACGGCGCCCGCGCCATCGCGCTAGGCCTTCCGTCACCGCCGCCGCTGAAACAGATCGTCGAGCACTACCTCGAAGACTTCGGGCGGAAATAGCAGCCGCAGGCTTCTCGACAACCCGGTTCATTGGGCGCGCAGGCCAATGCTGTGCATATAGATTCCGGAACCCTTGTTCGCACCGCTTCTCCCACGCCAGGCACGGTCGGCGCCGCCTCGAAAGCGGAGATGACCGACCAGGATCGGAAAAATATTCGCGGATATGCGGGCTGAAACTCGGACGGTTCCGCAAAAACGCTGGCGGAACTGTCTCGCTTGCGCGCCAACAATATCCACCGGAAGGAGAAGGCCATCCGCGATGATGGCCCGGAGTCGTGGCACGCGCATTTTTGGCAGGCGGCGGCGGACTATATCGGATTATGAGATCTCCAGGACGCAGTTGCGGCAATGGGGTGTCACGATCCCGGAAGCCGGAGTCAGCACTGGCCCGGTGAAGACCACATACCGGCCTCCCAAAAAACATTAGTGTTCGGAACGAGAGGGTGAAGGTCGCCGATCATTGCAGCCACCGCGCACCGCAGAATTACGGAGGAAGAGCACAAAGGGACTGATAGGGACGAGAGACAGACTGATTGTCCGCCGACTGAACAACGTGCTCGGACAGTCGGCGCGGAGCGTCAGCGCAGCCAGTCTTCGATCCCGAGTCCGCTGACTCGGGAAAACTCGCGGACATTGTTCGTGACGAGCGTCAGCCCGAGGGCGGGCGCGTGGCCTGCGAGCAGCAGATCGTATGGGCCGCACACCTGCCCGGCGGCTTCGAGTTCCGCACGCACGAGCGCGGCGCGGCGCGCTGCTGTGTCGTCGAACGGCACCACATGCACGGCGGAGAGCAGGCGCATCACCTTGCCATGCTGGCGCCCGGGCTCGCGGCATTTCGCGACTCCGGTGAGAAGCTGATAGGCAGTGACCGCAGACACGGCACATTCTCCCGGCGCTCTCGCGGACAGCCGGCTCACGGCCGCTGCCCGCCCCCGCATCGCCGCGGAGCAGACGTTCGTATCGAGCAGGAATTTCACGCGTCCAGCGGACGGATGTCCGGCGCATTCCCCTGCGGCGGGCGTGTGAATGCCGCATCCTCAATCCGAATCGCCTCGAAAAATCCATCGGGCCACGAGTTGCCGGCACCGTTCTCGGGTTCAAAGAGCACGATGACACGGCATTCCCGCGAAACCGCACGCGGCACCGGCTCGCGCAGAGAGAGGTGCGACGAGTCCCCGATGACCCCGGCGGTTTCAAAGGCGTTCATGCGCGGGGAATGCACCCACTCAGTCTGCCAGTCAATGCGACGCGCTTGCACGATGCTGACGGGGAGAGCAAGATTCCGAAATCCGGCGTTCGGCTTCCCGTATCCGCTCTCCGCTTTTTTCACCCCCATGCCTACTGACACCGCGCCCAGCACACCAGCCGCCACCTTCGGCACGCCGGTCGAAATCACCGCCATCGCCCGCGAGTTGAAGAAACTCTGGCAGGCCGACCAGACGCGCACGCGCGCATCGCTCATCAATTTCGCCATCATCTGCGAGGGCGAGGCCGCGATGCAGGACAGCACCGAACTGCTCGAGCGCTTCGTGCGCAACCACTCCTTCCACGCGCTCCTCATCGGCATCAATCCGCACCTTGAAAACGAGGCCGAGACCTCCGTGCAGGCGTGGATCAACGCGAACTGCTACCTCCCCAAGGCCGGCGCGAAGCACGTGTGCTGCGAGCAGGTCACCCTCTTCGTGCAGGGAAAAGTGCGCGAGCTTCTGCCGAACCTCATCTTCTCGCAGCTCGACTACGATCTCCCCCTCACCCTCTGGTGGCGCTGCGAATGCCCCGAGCAGGTGGACGCCGAAATCTGGCGCTGGGTGGACCGCCTCATCTTCGACAGCGGCACGTGGAAAAACCCGCGGAGCCAGTTCGCCGCCATGCGCGACGCCGTGCGCAGCAGCCGCACCGTCCTCAGCGACCTGAACTGGATCCGCACCCTTCACCTGCGGCAATCACTGGCGCAGATGTTCGACACGCCCGATGGCGCCGCCGCGCTGCAAAAGCTCCGTCGCGTCGAAATCACCCACGCCCCCGGTGCGCGTTCCACCGCACTCCTGCTCCTCGGCTGGCTCGCCGCGCAGCTCGGCTGGTCCGCCCACGGGCATGGCGGCAAACACCTCGTCTTCACGGCCGATGAAAACGATATCACCGGCGAACTGACCGAGTCGCCCGGCCCGGCCATCAGTCGCGTCTTCCTGGAACACCCGGACCTGCATGTGCTCGCGGAGCATCCGCCGCGCACAAATTATCTCAACCTCGCGGTGAATTGGAAAGACGGACGCTCCGCCCGTCATCTCCTCCCCGCCGACTCGGACGACCTCGCATGTGTCCTCGACGAGGAACTTGCCTCCGGCGGACGCCACCGCGTCTATCTCAAAGCCCTCGCCGCAGCCGAGCCACTGATGTGATGGCCCTTGTGGAGTGCGGCGATTCCTCGCCGGCGTCGGATTGAGCGCGGGGCGCATTCACACCGCGCGCCTCCGCCGCCAGAACAATGCGGCGACAACTCACCGCGCTCCATCGCGCCGGGATCCATTTCACGAATCTCGGGGAGGTTCAGCGTGCCGGTCTGGGAACGACCGTTCGCCATCACCTGTGCGGACTCGACTTTGGAAATGCTTCTGCAATCCAATCGAGCGATCTCGTTCCCCGATGCCTGTCGCGGAAACCGAACTCATCGTAAGCCTCGAAGCGGGAGAAATCTCGCGGCGGACGCTGCGTCCCGGCGAATACATCATCGGGCGGGATTCGCAGGCGCACCTCTATGTGGAGGCGGATTCGGTCTCGCAACGCCACGCGCGGCTGAGGCTGAATCCCGATCACGCCACCATCGAGGATCTCGGCAGCGAGAGCGGCACGCGGGTGAATGGCCGGCCCGTGACCGGCAGTGCGGTTCACGAAATGTCGAAGCCGCAGGACTCCAGACCTGCGCGGTGTGTTCCCACAGAGCACCGGCGCAGTTCTGGAGAACTACGCTACACAACCACGCGCGCGATGGCCCGCCGCAGAACTCCAAAGAACGGCTGCACTATTTCCTGAACTGCTTTGGCTGCGAGCCACCAGCGTCCGCAGCGCGGCGAGGTTTTCCACTGCGTCGAAGAACGCGCGCACGGGCAGGCGCAGGCCGGGGATCGTTGGGCTGGCGATCTCGCCGGTGCCGGACTTGAGCGCCAGTTCGAAGCATCCGTTGCGCAGGAGGTATTGCTCCACCCATTCCTCCTCGGCATTCACCAGCCAGTATTCCATCACGCCGTGGGCCTCGTAGTCCTCGAACTTCACCCCGCGGTCGCGCGCGGCGGTGCTCTCGGAGAGGACTTCCACGGCGAGGTCCGGCACGGGGAACTTCATCGTGTTTGGCTCAAACCTCGCCGACTTTGCCGGCGTGAAGAAAACGACATCCGGCTCGTAGTCGTTGCGGGGGAGGACGGTCAGACATTTTTCGCCGCGCACTTCACCGCATTGGTGGATGGCGGCGTAGGTGTGAAGGAGTTTCTCAATGAGGCTGCGCACGATGAGATGGGCATTGCGCGCCGGGGAGTGAAGCACCACTTCGCCCTCGATGAATTCCACCTTTTGCTCGTCGGTCATCGCCTCGTAGAAGCGCTGCCGTGCGACACTCTCGGCCCGCACCCGCGCCTGCAAGGCATCTACGATCTCTGGCAGCCGCGGCGAATGCAGCAGGGGCGCGAGAGCGGCTTCGAGAGTCATGCGCCAGGATATAGCGGCGGTCGCGTGCTGAGACAAGGGCGACGCAGTGTGGAATGCGGCAGCTCGTCGGCGCTTTTTGGAACGGCTGGCAGTGACCGCCGAGCATGCCAGGATGCGTGAGTGCGCGCAGCCGCACCTATCGCGGAGAATCGGCCTACTCGGGCTGCCTCAAGACGCTGCGGGTGAGCTATGGCCTGGCCAGGTATGAACTGCTGTGGGCCAATGAACCCGCCCAACTGTCCGCCGCCGAGAAGACGCTGTGCCATGCGAAGTTCGAAATGGACTCGCTCCGCACCCAGATCGCCCAGGCCGCGCTATTGCTGAAGGCGCTCCCGGCGATGCCGACGCTTCCCTCGCTGGTGTTCCGGCGGCCCGGCGCGGCAGACGCCGAGTGTGTTCCGATCGGGACGGGAGTGAGCGTGGGCCGTGGCGAGAATTGCGAAATCCGATTCGAGAAGAGCAAGGAACCCAGTCGCGCACACTTCAGCGTCCTGCCGTTTGAGCGCGCGTCATCGTCGAGGATCTCGGCTCATCGAACGGCACGAGCGTGATCGGGGCGACCGGCAAGTTACAGCGCCGCGAACTGCGCGATGGCGACCTTATTCGCGCCGGCGGGATCGAGTTTTTGTTCCTGCGTCCGACGTAGGTGGGAAGAATCACACGTCGCCCGGTGGCGATGCAGGCCGGGGCGCGGACACTCTCGTCCACACTGAACGGCCTCAGCAGACAAGAGTGTCCGCCTCACTTGCGGCGCTTGTTGAAATCGGACATCGCGCGGTCGGCCTCGCGCTTTTCCACCCTGGCTTTCATGTCATCGCGTTTGTCGTGCGCGAGTTTGCCTTTGCCGACGCCGAGTTCCACTTTCACCCGCGCTTCCTTCCAGTAGAGGCGCAGGGCAATGAGGGCGTGCCCCTCCACCTGGATCTTGCCGAAGAGCTTGTCGATTTCCCGCCGATGCAGCAGGAGCTTCCGCCTGCGCTTGGGGACGTGCTGTTCGAAACTCGCCTTCTCGTAGCCCTGGATGTCCAGATCGAACAGCCATACCTCACCGCCTTCGATCCGGGCAAAGGCATTGCTCACATTCGCAAGCCCGGCCCGGATGGACTTCACCTCCGTGCCTTTCAACTCCACGCCTGCCTCGAAGCGATCGAGGATGTGATAGTCCCGGAGCGCCTTGCGATTTACCGAAATATCGGCGCCCATAGCCTTGTCCGCCACGAGAGCGGTTCGGTGCTATTCCTTTTCCTCGTCCTTCTTCTTGAGCTCGTAGCTCAGCTTGCCGTCGATGATTTCTTTCAGGGCGATATCCGCCCAGCCCATGCGCGGGCTGGGCTCGATCATCGGGCGATGTCCGGCGGAGAGCTGGCGAACTCGTTTCGAGACGACGTTCACGAGCAACGGAAAACTCGGGATCTTTTTTGCGGCTTCCTCGACTAGGTGGCTCATCATATCAATTGGTTAAAGGCGGTTTACCCCTTGGAAAAAGGGACGCGAAGGTTGGTGGCTCCCACACGGTTTGTCAACGGGGGTTTCACGTCTATTTCTGTGCGGCTCTTTGGACGGGAGCAGATGACACTCCGTAAGTTCGGGATGGGGAGAAGAACTGGGGGCGTTGCCGCGCGTACGATGAAGGCGATGAACCTGGCGGACGGAGCCGATGTCGGTCGGTAGGGACGCGATTGCCGCCTCAGCATGAGGGCGGCAGCAGCGGGGGGGGGGCTTGGAGGATACCGCCCGCCGGAGATTCGTCCCTCAGAGCAGCCGGATGCCGCCGAGGGCAGTCCCGTTGTAGATTGTCAACGACCCTGTCGCACCGCCTGCGGAGTTCATCAGCCAGCCGACGACCTGCCCTGAAGAATTCTGGAAAACCAAATCCGGAATGCCATCTCGGTTCAAATCAGCGGTGGCACGAATCTTCCAATCCCCGAGGTTACCGGAGTAGATGATCGACGAGGTGGCAACCGTGCCTGATCCGTTCATCAGCCACCTGGCAATCTGGCCTGCCCTGTTTTGGAAGATCAGGTCGGCGTTGCCATCTCCGTTCCCGTCAACGACGCTTACGACTCTCCAGTCCCCAAGTGCGGCGCTGAAGAGAAATCCCGTGGAGATGACGACCGCATCGCCGTTCAGGTGCCAGACGGCGATCTGACCGATGCCATTCTGGAAGATCAGGTCGGGACTGCCATCACCGCCCATGTCGGCAACGCCGACGATTTTCCAATCTCCGAGACCACGGTTGTAAAGATATGCCGGGAAGATGGTTGCGCCGCTGGCATTTCGGTACCAGACGACGATATGGCCGAGGTCGTTCTGAAAGATTAGGTCCGAGACTCCGTCCCGATTGAGATCCGCCATGCCTACGCATTTCCAGTCGCCGAGGCTGCCGGAATAGACCGTCCTCCCCGAAGTGACCCCTCCCGAGCCATTCATCAGCCAGGCTGCCATCCAGCCGCCAGGCCCTTGAAAGTACAAGTCATCAGTCCCGTTTCCATCGAGGTCCCGGGTGCGCCCGGCTTGAGCCCGTGTGACGGCGATGGTGTAATTCTTCCTGATGATTCCGTTCTGCGCCGTCACCGTTACCGTAATGTTGGTGGACCCGACGTTCAGGATGATCTCGCCGCTCCGGGAACCTGAAGTCACGAGGCTGCCATTGACCCTCACCGTTGCGTTGGCTTGGGCCACCGTCGGCGTGACAGTGATGGATCTTGTCGTATTGGCGGCGCCTGAGGTGTAGCTGAGGGTATTGCTCCCGAATGGCGGGCTCAACGGGGCTGTATTGAGGAACAGCGCCGCCAGGTCCGCATTCTTGGAAATCGTTGCCTTGCTCGTGAAGGAAACTTCCGCAGACGGAAAGCTCTCGATGCTGGCGACGGCGTACGCGGTGACGACCGCGTAGTAGGTGACCCCTGCCGGCGGGTCGGCAATCTGGGCGGATGTGGCAGTTCCGACATCCAGTGTGGTCGTGTAGTTGCCAGATGAAGTGCCGTAACGAACGCGGTGGCCCAAGACGTTGGATCCCGGACTGGGATCCCATGATATGGTAAAGGCGACGCAATGAGACGCCGAGAGCAGCAGACCGACAAATGCCAACAGCAAGCAGAAGCAAAAGGGGAGAAGACGTTGCTTTCGCTTCGGGGCTAGAAACCCCGGCGCTTGCTTTGGCCCCTGTGTCGAAGTTGAAGTTCGGCGGAAAGCCGATTTATCCCTTGCCACTACTTGGTCCCTGAACTGGCGTATCGGAAACAATGCGCGGCGAATACTCGCCGCCTCGTGATGGGCAGGTTGGTGGATGGAGCGCTCAAGTGCGTGGGTTCGGAGTTTGAAAATTGGCGAGAAAGATGGTTTATGGGCATTAGAGTGCGTTGGATGCAATGGTGTTTCCGAATGCACTCTGTGCCAATCAATCGTCCGACAAAGATCGTGAAAACACCCAAGAACATCACGACTATGGACAGGTTCGCCCAAGCCTTGTAAATAAAACGGAGGTTGGGAGGCTGGGGATCTTGGTGCAAGATATTTCTTGAGAATCTCTGAGGCCAACATGGGAGGTATGAGGTAAATGCTGGCTGACTCCTGTCGCGAGGCTCGAACCGGGACGGAGTTATCCTCGGCTGGAGGGTTGCTGGATGGCATTGAGCCAATGAGTTTCTCCCGGCTCATACTATAACAACAATAATTAACATATTTTTAAGCACGTTCGATGCCGCCGAGGAGCCCTTGGTGATTGTCCGCGGCACCCGCAATCGTCGGCGAATCCGCCTGGTAGAAATTCCAGCGAGAGTTTTGGTTGAGACCGCAGCCAAGTGGAGGCTGACTATGCAACCGGCCTTCGACTTCAAATTTGTCCCCGGCGACGTCGCGCAGCGCGGCCCCGTTTCGTGCGGGATTCGACCTCACAGCCTGTTGAAATACCGGCACCAGCCTCACGCAACGGGCGCGAAGGGCGCAAAGTTCTCTGAAGGAAATCCCCTTTGCGTGCTCTGCGCCGTTTGCGTGAGGCTTTTTCAACAGACTGCCAAAGGGAATCTTGGGCGAGCGTCTCCCATCGTCCCGTCCGGAGATTCATCCCGATCGACCAGCCATGAAATTCTCGCGCGATTCCCGGTCATCCCATTGCGCTCGCTGCTCATTGCGTCTGTCGTGGGTGATGCCCCGGTCGGGCAGGTCTCAAGGCGTCGCCTGCCTCCGCCTGTGAGCTCCGGCGGAATCCCGCCCTTTGGCAAGGCGGCCAGACCTTTTTTGAGAACATCGTCCTGCCGGTCTTCCTGAGAATTTCCTGATTTCCATTCTCCGAATCTGAGGTGAGTGTCCCACTGTCACCCTCATTGTCCCGTGAAGCCTCTCCAATTCCCCAAGCAAACTAGCGCTGCCACTCTCTTACGCCTCGTCATCGCGCTGGCATTAGTCCCGATTCCGGGAATCGCCGCGGACGATGCCGCTGGTCCGAAAGCGGGGATCCGGATCATCGGCGGCGGGCAAATTCAACTTCAGCTCAACGTGGGACAGATTCAGGTCGGTGCCGCTGCTGCCAATGCGCAAGCCGCACCGGCGAAACGGCTGGGGCAGCCGCCAGTAATTTTCCTGCCCGGCTTCCCATTTCATCCTCTCCCGAATCTCGCCGCCGGAGAAGACGCAAAGCCGGGCTATCTCGGTGTCCAACTCGAGATCACGCCTGACGACGGCGAAGCCGCCGACCCGAAGGAAAAGGATCAGGAAAAGAAGAATGCGGGCGTGGGCATCGTCTCGGTGATGGAGGATTCCCCCGCTGCCAAGGCGGGCGTGAAGGAAGGAGACCGTGTCCTGTCCGTCGAGGGCAAGGCAGCCAAAGACTCGACACAATTGCGGGAGTTGATCCGTGAGGCGAAGGCCGACAGGGTCGTGAAACTGACCATCCGGCGCGACGGAAAGGAAATCGACATCAAGGCAAAGCTGGGAGCCTTCCCTGAACAGGCCGCGGCCTTCCAACAGGGCGCGGCCTTCCAGTTCGCCGCACAAGACAAACCGCAGGCCGTGCCGGGAATCGTGGTATTCAACCGAACCTTCAGCCCCACCCAACCCTCCACCGCAGCCAGGACCGCGACCGATCTGGACACGGTATCCCTGCGCGACGGCAATCGCTTCGTGGGGAGAATCCAGCGCATCATTCCGGAGAAGGGCTTGCTCCTCCAACGCGAGTCGGGGCTCGATTTGGAATTGATCGAGGAAGGAATCAGCAGCCTGACATTTGCCGACCGCGAAAAGGCCGCTCTTCCTCCCTCCAAGGTCAGCCTGCAAATGCGCGACGGCAGCTACTTCGGCGGTGATGCGCTCACGATGGAGAGCGGGAAAATTCACCTCACCCTGCCCGGTGGCCATCGGCTGGAATTCCCGCGGGACCATGCGATGACCGCCACGATTTCGGATGGCCAGGCGCCGCAGATCTACGAGGGGCCATCGTCCCTCGCAGGATGGGCCACGCGATCCGGACAGGGTAACTGGGATTACAAGGATGGGTTGCTGCGCTGCATCACCAACGGCCCGATCGGTCGCAATTTCGAACGCATGCCCGACCCGATGGATCTCTCCTTCGATGTCGTCTTTCCCCCGCAGCTTCACCATTTCGGGGTCTCGCTTTTTGCCGCTGGCTTGAACCAGACCACCCCTGGTGGCCTCACGGTTCAGTTCAGCCCGAACCAGATATCGGCCAATCATTTCGACGGGCAACGCTACAATCAGTACAACGTGGCGCTTACGCCCGATGAGGCCCGGCTCGTTGCCGAAAAAGCGGCGACCGTCCGCTACCGGCTGCTGGTGGATCGAGTGAATGGAAAAGTCCTCGCCTACGTGAATGGAATCAAGCGGGCCGACTGGAAGCTTTCCAAGGTCAAACCCGGGGAACTCGGCAAATGCGGCGCATATTTGAGCATCACGCCGAATGTTTTTACCTCCAACATTAGCTTCCAAATGGGACGGATTCGCATTTTGACATGGGACGGCAAGGAGCCGGTGGATGGCAAAGAACCCGCCCAACCCGGGACCGATCAGCTTCTGCGTTCCAACGGTCCGCCCATCGGTGGAATCATCGAGCGGATCACCGAGCGGGAGATCGTTTTCGGCGACAAATCACAATCTGCTCCGCGAGAGGGGACCGTCCACGTCCGCTTCGCGACTCCTTCTGCGAAGCCGGCTGCGCCTCCCCCGGCTGTCGCCCTCATGCGGCTGAAAAATGGGAGCGAATTCACCACCACGGAACTCACCGGAACGGGTGCCTCCATGACCATGACCACGCGCTTCGGATCCACCATCACGCTACCGCTCGCCGCGCTGCGTGATCTCGAATTCCTCCGCCGCGCCGGGCAGCCCGCACCGTCCACCGCCGCGCCAAACCTGCTCACCCTGAGCGACGGGACGCAATTGCGGGGGACACTCCTGAAACCGATCGAAGGCGGCAAGCTGAGTTGGAAAATCGCGGCCTCGCGGACGCCCCTCGAATATCCTGAGACGATGGTCGCCGGCGTCTTTTTTTCCGCCGCAAAGGAGGACAAGAATCGTTCCACCCTGCGCGGCAGGGATACCATCCGTCTGGCCAGCGGCGACTGGCTGCCAGGGGATGTCGTCTCACTCGATGCCAGGAGCCTGGTGCTCAAGACCGAATTGGGGGCTGAACTGACCTTTCCGCTCGCCGAGCTTCGCCACGTCTATCTTAGTCCCGAAGTCACAGCCGCCCTGGCCGACGGAGCCACGGGACCCGATCTGTGGAGCAATGGCTGGAGCCCCAACCGCGGCACCGTTTACCCGAGTCGGCGAACATCGGAAACCACGCCACGAAAGGAAGACATCTGGCTCTACCACGATGGCTCCTACATCCTGAAAAATGCCTCGCAAATTGGTTCCGCTGCCCTGGCGAAAAAGTGGCCCGCGTACCCAGGACCGTATGCATTGAATTTCGAAGTCGATAATCCGACCCGGACGGGCTCGTTCAATCTTCAAGTCTTCAACTCGAAGGACGATCGCACGTTCACCGTTTACACATTCGGCGGACGCGTGAACGCGTATTTCAATCCCAGCAGCACTAGGCTCAACCGGTTCGGCGGCGCAGTGAAACGGTTCCAAGTCGATGAGCAGGCCAAGCCCGAGGGCAGAACCCTTCGCATGAGCCTCGTGTTTGACCGCCCAGGGAAGGCGTTTCGCGTGCTCATGGATGGCAAGGAGGTCGGGAAAATCGCCTTTAAGGCCGATGAGGCAGACGAGGCGCTCGATGTCGGCGGCCTGTCGATCACGCCGATGGCCAGCGGCGTGAATGGCGGCCGGCAAAGTCGGATCGCAAACTTCTGGATGGCGCCCTGGGCCGGACCGGTCGCAGTGAAACCCGCGACGCCGGAAAAACAGCCGGGCGAGGAACCCCAGTCCTCGAACGATTCGGCGTTCCTGCCGACCATCTACCTGGCGAACGGCGATGAATTCTCCGGTAAACTCGACGGGATCACCGCCGATATCCTGAAGGTAAACTCCGAGGCGGGACCGCTCGAACTCCCACGGGAGCGCGTGGCGTGGCTGAATTTTCCGGGATCTGCGCCGGCTCCCCCGGGCAGCTTCCCGCGCCTGCGGTTTCACGATCGCGGCATGCTGTCGATCAAGGATCTCCGCATCGCCGATGATCGCGTGAAATGCAAGACGCTCGACGGCATGCCGCTGGAATTCCCGCTCAGCCTCGTCCGGGAAGTCGTCTATCGCGCCGTGATCCAAAAGTGAGCAGGCGGGCGGATTGGCAGCGCAGCGCACGCGGACCCTGCGACCTCGGCCGTTGGCGAACACCGGACTTGGCCGCTCAAACCTTTGGTGCGTATTAGTTCCAGTCATGTCACCGCTCATTCCCCGCATCTTCGCCACTGTCATTTGCTCCGGCATCGCGGCGCTCGCCGCTGACTGGCCGGAGTTCCTCGGCCCGAACCGCGACGGCACTTCGCCGGAAACCGGCCTGCTCGATCGTTTCCCCGCGGGCGGGCTGCCGATCGTCTGGCAAAAGGATGTCGGAGCCGGCTACAGCGCACCGAGCATTCGCGACGGCATGCTCGTGCTGCATCACCGGTTGGGAGACCAGGAGATCATCGGCGCATTCGACGCCGCGACCGGCAAGCCGGGCTGGGAATATCGCTACGAGTCGAAGTTCCAGGATCCCTTTGGCTTCAACAACGGCCCGCGCTGCTCGCCGCTGCTCACGGCGGATCGATGCTATACATTCGGCGCCGAGGGCGTCCTCGTCTGCCTCGACCGGATCACCGGCGCGATCAAATGGCGGCGCGACACCGCGAAGGACTTCGACGTTCCGCAGGCGTTCTTCGGCGTCGGCAGTTCACCCGTCTTGGAAGATGGAAAGCTCATCGTGCAAGTCGGCGGCCAGTCCGACTCGAACATCGTCGCCTTCGACGCCACCACCGGAAATACTCTCTGGCAGAACGGCGGCGCGAAGACGTGGGAGGGCGCGCTCATGCAGGGCTGGCCCGGCGAGCCATTCGTGAAGTGGGACATCGGACACCCCGCCTTTCAGAAAATGTCGAGCTATTGCACGCCCGTGCTCGCGACCATTCACGGGCGTCGTCACGTTCTCACCGTCACGCGGCAGGGCCTCGTCTCCCTCGACCCCGCGTCCGGCGCGCACCATTTCTCCTTCTGGTTCCGCTCGCCCCGCGAGGAAACCGTGAACGCGATGACGCCCGTGGTGAAAGGCGACACCATCCTCCTTTCCTCCGCCTACTACCGGTCCGGCGCCGTGCTGCTGCGCGTGAAGCCCGATGGCAAAGGCGTGGACGAAGTCTGGCGCAGCCTCGCGCTCGAAGTCCACTGGTCGCAGCCAAATCTCGTCGCGGGCCACCTCTTCGCATTCAGCGGACGCAATGAGCCCGACGCGATTTTCCGCTGCGTGGAATTCGAGACCGGGAAAGTGAAATGGCAACGTCCCGACGGCTGGCCGAATGCCGGCCACTCGAAACTCCGCGCCGGGGAGAAACCGCCGGACGTCTTCGGCCGCGGTGCGACGATCCTCGCCGACGGCAAGCTCTTCGCGCTCGGCGAATCCGGCCTGCTCGGGCTGTTCAAGCCCGATCCGGAGAAGCTCGATGAAGTCTCCCGCTGGCAGGTGCCCGGCCTCGCCTATCCGTGCTGGGCCGCGCCCGTGCTCTCGCAGCGGCGGCTCTACCTTCGCAGCGAGGACAAGCTCATCTGCCTCGACCTCGGCAAGAAGTTGTGACACGGAAACTCCAGTTCCCGACTCCACCGACCGGCATCATGAAGAGACAGCCCCCGCGCATTTCCACGACGACTCTCATCGCATCACTGCTGCTCGGTTGCACCGGACTCCCCGCCCAAAACGCGCCGGAAAAGCCGCTGCCGGTCGCCACGATCCTGCCGACACCGCAGACCCTCGCGAAGAAGGACAAGCATCGGAAGAACGCCGACGCATTTTTTGCCGCCCCGATCGTGCATCTGGAATTCACGTTCAAACCCGCCGACTGGCAGAGCCTGAAAAAGGACGAACGGAAGTACGCCGAATGCACGATGATCGAGACCGCACCCGGCGGCGAGAAGAAGGAATACAAACACGTTGCCGTGAAATTTAAGGGCGCCGCGGGCAGCTTCCAGGGAGCGGATGGAAAACCGGGCCTCACCGTGAGCCTCGACAAATTCAAGGGCAGCGAACGCTTTCACGGAATGGAGAAATTCCACCTGAACAACGGCGCGCAGGATGGCAGCTACCTGAACGAATTCATCGGCGGCGAAATGTCCCGTGCCGCCGGAGTGCCGGCCTCGCGCTGCACTCATGCCATCGTGAAATGGAATGGGCGCGACACCGGCCTGTACGTCTTCAAGGAGTCGTTCACGAAGGATTTCCTCAGCTACTTCTACGAGAAAACCGACGGCAGCCTCTACGACGGACACTTCATCGCCGAGGTCGATGGCGACCTCGAGAAGCAGCAGGGCGGCGACCGTTCGGACAAGCGCGACCTGAAGGAACTGGCCGCCGCGTGCAAAGAGGGCGACCCGAAGGTGCGCTGGCAGAAAGTATTCGAGCGGCTCGACGTGGACGAATTCCTCCGCTCGCTTGTCATGGAGACGTTTTTCTCCCACTGGGACGGATACAATTTCAACCGCAACAACTACCGCGTCTATTTCGACCCGAAGACCGGGAAGGCGAACTTCTTCATCCACGGCATCGACCAGATTTTCGGCGACGCCAACTGGCCCGTGGTGAGGGATCCCGGCTCGCTCGTCGGCCAGGCCGTGTGGAGCAATCCCGATTGGAAGGCGCACTACTGGAAAGTCGCGACCGCCATCCACGAAAAAATGCTCAAGCCCGTGGACTGGGAGGCCCGCATCCAGGCGCAGGGCAAGAAAGTCCAGGAAGCACTCGCACGGCAAAACCCGCAACTCGCGAAGGAATATCAGGGGCAGATCAACGCTGCGCGCGACCGCGTGCTCGCGCGTCTCGCGTCATTTGGCAAGCAGCTCGGCGATCCGCCCAAGCCCATCGAATGGGTGAACAACATCTCCAAGCTCGGCCCGAAGCAGTGGCGCACCGAGGGCGGCGGCGCCATGGACGAGCAGACCGTGGACGGACAGCGCTGCCTCCACCTCCGCGCCGACGGCGGCGGTCCCGGATCCTGGCGGCGGAACATCACGCTCCCTCCGGGCCGCTACCGTTTCGAAGCCACGGCGAAAACCGCCAATGTCGAAGCCACTGGCGACCAGAGCGGCGAAGGCGCCGGCCTTCGCATCAGCGGCGGCACGCGCAAGGGCGTGAACGGACTCACCGGCAACGCCGCGTGGAAGAATATCGGATTCGAATTCGAAGCCAGCGGCTCCGACGTGGTGCTCGTCGCGGAACTGCGCTCACCGAAGGGCGAGGCGTGGTTCCAAATCGGGAGCCTCCAACTCGTGAAGGTGAAGTAGCGCCGCGGGATGATGGCGCGAGGGCCTTGCGGGAATGTGGGGCCGACGATCCGTCGGCCAAAAGGCGCAGGAGCAGACGAGATATTCAGAATGCGCCTGGGTCCGGCGATGGGATGAACCGCGGATAGAGTGCAGTCCAGAGTTTCCCCTTTTCGCCGAGGCGTTGGTGGAGGCTGCCATCCTTACATCATACGATTGGTACAGTCCTGTTGCCGGATGGCGGCGCGTGACTGGGAAGTAGCGTAGCTCTCCAGAGCTGCGCGGGTGGATCTGCGTGAAGCCTCGTGATGCGCAGATCTGGAGAGCTACGCTGCGCGAAGCCGCGGCCGCCTCCTGCATTCCGGCGAGCAGGCCGTGTAAAGCGCCTCACATCCTCCGCCAGGCGCGGCCGTCGCGGGCGAGGAGTTCGTCGGCCTCCTTCGGGCCCCAGGTGCCGGCGGCGTATTCGAAAAGTCCGGGCGCTCCGTCTTTCCGCGCTCCGAGTTCGGTGCTCCGCGTTTCGCCGTGCCACGCGTTCTCGATGGCGTCCACGAACTTCCACGCTTCCTGCACTTCGTCGCGCCGCGCGAAGAGCGTGGCGTCGCCGCTCATCGCGTCGAGGATGAGCCGCTCGTAAGCCTCGGGGCTCTGCTTGCCGAAGCTCGCGCCGTAGTGGAAATCCATCTTCACCGGCTCGATGCGCAGCACGCTGCCGGGCACTTTGCACTGGAGGCGCAGCGAGATGCCCTCGTCGGGCTGGATGCGGATGACGAGCTGGTTCGGCCCGAGCGGTGCGTCGGCATCGGCGTTGAAAAGCACGCGCGGCGCTTCCTTGAACTGCACGGCGATTTCCGCGCCGCCTTTTGCGAGGCGCTTGCCGACGCGCATGTAGAACGGTACGCCGTGCCAGCGCCAGTTGTCGATGTGCAGCTTCAGCGCGACGTAGGTCTCGGTCATCGAGGCCGGGCTCACGCGCTCCTCGGCGCGATACGCGGGGACGGGCTTGCCATTGATCGCACCTGCGGCGTATTGCCCGCGCACGATGTCGGTCGCGACGTCATCCGGCGAGAGACGGCGCAGTGAGCGGACGACCTTCGCCTTTTCATCGCGCACGGAATCGGCGCTGAGGCTCGTCGGCGGCTCCATCGCGGTGAGGCACATGAGCTGGAGCAGATGGCTCTGCACCATGTCGCGCAGCGCGCCCGCCTTTTCATAATACGGCCCGCGCGCCTCGACGCCGAGCGTCTCCGCCGAGGTGATCTGCACGTGGTCGATGTAGCGGCTGTTCCACTGGCTCTCGAAGATCTGATTGGCGAACCGCATCACCATCACGTTCTGCGCCGTCTCCTTGCCCAGATAATGGTCGATGCGGAAGGTGTCGCGTTCGACGAATGCGACGGAGATGGCCTCGTTGAGATCTTCGGCCGTGGCGAGGTCGGTGCCGAACGGCTTCTCCACGATCACGCGCGACCATGCGCCCGGGCGCGGCTTGTTCAGCCCCGCTTCCGCGATCTGCCGGAGGATCAGCTCGTAGTCGGTCGGCGAGACGGAGAGGTAAAAAAGGCGGTTGCCGATGGCGCTGCCTTCGGTGTCGAGCTGTTCGAGCTTCTGCTGGAGCGAACGGTAGCCCTCCGCATTTCCGAATTCGCTGCAATGATAGCAGATGCGACGGGAAAAGCTGGCCCACACGTCCTCGTTGATGCCGGAGCGCGAGCACTTGGCGGTGGTTTCCCTGAGCTCCTGGCGCCACGACTCGTCGGTCTTCTCGCGCCGGGCCAGGCCGACGATGTTGGTGGAAGGCGGCAGGTCGCCATCCGCCGCGAGATTGTAGAGCGCGGGGATGAGTTTTCGGAACGTGAGGTCTCCGGACGCACCGAAGATCACCACGTTGCACGGCTGCGGCATTGCCCGGTTCGCCAGCCCCTCGCGGAGCGGATTCACCGGATGACTTTGTTCATTGCTGACGGAAGACACCTTGGGCGGAGCATGCGAGGTGGTCCGCAGGCATTCAACTTGAATCCGCCGCACCGCTTTCACGACGAATCGAAGTGGCGGCGTCGGCCCTGGGGGTGCTAGGGTGCGGCCGATGATTCGACTGATCTCCTGCCTCATTGTGGTCGCGGCACTGCCTCTGCCTGCCGCGGTCGAACCGGGCATCGACGTGCTCAAGTCGCAGAACTTCGCGCCGCTCGAAGGCCGTCGCGTCGGCCTGGTGACGAACCAGACCGGCGTCGATTCAGCGGGCACGAAGACGCGGGTCATCCTGCGCAAGGCGCGCAATGTCGAACTGGTGGCGCTGTATTCGCCCGAGCACGGCATCGATGGAACCGTGTCTGCCGGCAAGTACGTCGCCTCGCGCAAGGATCCGCTGACCGGCCTCACCGTGCATTCACTCTACGGCCCCACGCGCAAGCCGACGCCCGAGATGCTGAAGGGCATCGACGTCCTCGTGTACGACATGCAGGACATCGGCGCCCGCAGTTACACTTACGTTTCCACGATGGGAAAATGCATGGAGGCATGCGGCGAGATGAAGATTCCTTTCGTCGTGCTCGATCGGCCGAACCCGCTCGGCGGCCTGCGCGTCGAGGGGCCGGGCATCGAGGAGAAATGGCGCAGCTTTGTCGGCCAGTTCCCGGTGCCCTATGTGCATGGCATGACCGTCGGCGAACTGGCGAAAATGGCCAACGCGCGCGGCTGGAACGGCAGCCGGTGCAATCTCACTGTCGTGCCGATGCGCGGCTGGACACGCGAGATGACGTGGAGCCGCACGGGCCTCCGCTGGGTGCAGACTTCGCCGAACATCCCGCGCTCGACCTCCGTGCCCTATTACGTGGCGACGGGCATTTTTGGCTCGCTCGAAGGTGCTGCCCTGGATGTCGGAATCGGGACCGACGCGCCTTTCCAGATGGCAGGGAAGAGCGGGATGAATCCCGGCGCATTTAGCAGCGCCGTGCGGGAGTCCGGGCTGCGGGGCGTGGGAGTCGAACCCTACAAGAGGGAGGATTTCGGCGGCGCGCGGTTGAGCGTCACTGCGGAAAGCGAAGCGAACCTCGCCGCGATCAATGTCCACCTTCTCGCTGCGACGCAGAAGCTCGCGAAGGCTGGCATCTTTGCCCGCCACCGGGATCCCGATCAGATCTTCTGGAAGATCTATGGCAGCACGGCGATCCGGACGCAGATCGAAAAGGGTGTGAGTGCCGCGTTGATCGTAGCGGGCTGGCAGCCGTTCATCGAGAGCTTCAAGGCTGCGCGGCAGAATTACCTGCTTTACTAGCGCGGGCGTGAATCGAGCGATGCGCACGGCCCTTTTCGGCGGCAGTTTTGATCCGATTCATCACGGGCACCTGATCCTCGCACGTGAGGCGCTGGAGCAGCTTGCGCTGGATCGTGTCGTCTTCATCCCCGCTGCGCAGTCGCCGTTCAAGCTCGACCGCACGCCCGCGCCGCCGCCGCTGCGTCTCGCGATGGTGCGCGCCGCAATCGCCGGCGAGCCGCATTTCGAATGCGACGGCTCCGAGACCGAACGTGAGGGCCCGAGCTTCACCGTGGACACCGTCGAGGCGTGGCGCGTGAAGGCCCCCGGTGACGAACTGTTCTGTTTCATCGGCGAGGACAACGTGCGCGAGCTGCCAAAGTGGCGTCGGTACGAGGAACTGAGCGACATGGTGGAGTTCGTCGTCTTCGGCCGGGACCTTTCTCCTGCACCGCGCGCTGATTTCACCTTTGTCACCTTTGATGTCGGCCCCCGGGTTCCGCTCCGCGAAATGCCCGTCATCCAGCGCCGCCTGGATATTTCCGCGACCGAGGTGCGCAAGCGCGTTGCGGAAGGGCTGAGCATCCGCTATCTCGTCCCGGAAGCGGTGCGCGAAATCATCGAAGCGCACCGCCTTTACCAAGGAGAAACCCATTAACTCAGAAAAACTCGCCAGGCTCTGCGCCAGCATCATCACCGACAAGAAGGCGGAGGACATCGTCGTGCTCGACCTGCGCAAGTTCTCCTCATTCACGGATTTCTTCGTGCTCTGCACGGGCACCTCGGAGCCGCAGCTCAAGGCCATCACGAACGAACTCGAGGCCCGGCTGAAAAAGGAGCACAAGCGCAGCCCGGTCCGCATCGACGGATTCCCGATGAGCCAGTGGGTGATCGCCGATTATGGCGATGTCGTCGTGCATGTCTTTCACCCGAACAAGCGCGAACTTTACCGCCTCGAAGACTTCTGGAACGACGCACCGAGGCTGAAGCTCACTGGGGCGTCGGCAAAGAAATGAACTTCGTCGTCGAGGTGGAAATCGGGTGCCCGTATTGCGGCGAGGTCTTCACGTCGGCGGTGGACACGTCGCAGGGCAGCGGCTCGACCATCGAGGACTGCACCGTCTGCTGCCGCCCGATCGCACTGCGGTTCGAATGTGAAGCGGGCGAGGTGCTATCGGTCGAGGCCGAGCGCGCGTAGGTCGGGCATTCCGGTATCGGTGGCGCGGGACAACCGGGCGACGAGAGGGCTACTTCCCGGCGGCTGCGTCGATGCGGTAGAGCGCTGCGTCAGTGCGGAGGAAGATCGAGCCGTCCACAAAGGCGGGGGTGGCGTAGATTGCTCCGGAGATTTGATTCTTTGCGACCGCCTCGAAGGATTTGCCGGGATTGACGATGGTGGTGAGACCTTCGCGGCTGGAGATGTAGATCTTTCCATCTGCGAAGCTGGGGGATGAATTATAGTTGCCGCCGAGTCGCTCGCGGTAGTGCTCGGTGCCGGTCCTGGCATTGAGGCAGGTGAGGAATCCGCCGTCGTTCACGAAGTAGAGTTCGTCGCCGATGAGCAGAGGCGAGGGGATGTTTGGCGCGCCTTTGCTGTAGCGCCAGGTGATTTCAGCCTGCGGGACGCCTTCGTATTTCACCGCGAGGATCTCCGGCTGCATGAATGCGGTGCTCATGAAGATCATCCCGTGACCCACGACCGGACGCGGCGAGATGGAGAAGCCGGTGCGGCCATACGGCACCTTCCACAGTTCGCGGCCTGTCGCCGGGTCGTAGGAGTAGAGCCAGTCCGCCGCCGGAGAAATGAGCTGCGGCTTGCCGCCGGAATCGACGACGAGCGGTGTGCCGTAGGATTTCTTGAGCTGCGGATTGTCGTTCATCCTGCCGGTGCGGTCTGTTTTCCACGCGAGCTTGCCGGTCGTCTTGTCGAGCGCGGCGATGAACTGTTTGTCGCTTCCATCGAGGTGAAAGATGACGAGGTCCTTCCAGAGGATGGGAGAACTGCCCGGGCCGTTCTCGTGCATCACACGAAGGTCAGTATTCGTCCAGAGCATCTTCCCGTCGCGCGTGTCGAGGCACGTGGTGCCGAATGCGCCGAAGTGGCAGTAGAGCCGCCCGTCTTCGATTACCGGCGTCGGCGATGCGTAGCTGTTCATCTTGTGAACCCACTGCGGCTCGCGCGCGGAGAGCAACAGCACATCGTGCGTGACACGTCCGGTCTTGCGATCGACGCAGATGGCGCGCAGATCGACTTTTTCGAGCAACGTCACGGGCTGGCCGCCGGTGTTCGCCTTGAGCCGCCGGGCGGTGTCCTCGGGCGAGGCGGGTTTCTCGATCGCGGTGGTCATCCAGATTTGTTTTCCTTCGATCACAGGAGATGACCATCCGCGTCCGGGAATCTCGGTCCGCCATGTGATGCCGGTCGAGTCACTCCACGTCACGGGAAGCGCCGATGCCGCAGCGTGACCCTGCCCGCCGGGGCCGCGCCACTCGGGCCATTCGGCGGCAAGCGCGGTCGAGCAAAACAGGCTGGTGATAAAGAGCGAAGAGAGGCGCGGGTTCATGGCTTTGGCGTTGGATGCAACGACAATCCGGGATCACTCAGGGTCGTAGCGGAATTTCCGGGTCTCGACGCTTGCGACGGGTGTTTGCCGTCCTGTCCGGTGAAAAAAAGTGAGATGATGATATAAATTTTCCTTGGCGAACCGGATGAAGCTGGTAGAAAACAAATAGCCGCAAATTTCCCCCAAGTAATAAAACGCGGCCCGCAGTTCGCCCAGAGCTGCGGGCCGCGTTTCTCTTTTCCGAGGAATGCGCTCGGCGGCGCAATTTCGGGCCGATAGGTTGCGGCCATGTTGAATGACATCGATCGCACGTTGTTTCACGAGCAGACGATCCTGATGCGGCTCGATGAACTCGGGGCGCAAATCACGAGTGACTACGACGGGAAGGATCTCACGGTGATCGCGGTGCTCAATGGGAGCATTCTCTTCGTGGCGGATCTGGTCCGGCGCATCCAGCTCCCGCTGCGGCTCGATTGCATCAGCGTCTCGAGCTACCACGGTGGGACGGAGAGTTCCGGGACGGTCACTTTCGCACAGACGTCGCTGCCCGCGGTGGAAGGGCGCCACGTGCTCATCCTCGATGACATCCTCGACACGGGCCGCACGCTTCACGCCATCCGGCGGCGCCTCACCGACGAGGCGGATGCGCTCAGCGTGCGGGTCTGCGTGCTGCTGCGAAAAGCGAAGGCGCGCGCCGAGGTTTTGGAGGCCGACTACGTGGGGTTCGACATCGGCGACGAGTTCGTCGTCGGCTACGGGCTCGACTACATGGAGCAGTATCGCAACCTCCCGTTCGTCGGCGTGCTGAAGCCGGGGGTTCTTGCATCGGGCTCCGTGTGCGCTTGAATCCGCGCATGTTCACGTTTCGCAATATCGATGGGCAGCCGGACCCTTCACCGCATCCTTCAAGATCGGAAACGTTCGGCGATTTGGCGGAGATCAAAGCCGACATCGAGAGGCTGTATTTCGTCATCGAGGCCCGTTGGCGCATCCTGAAGGAAAAGCACGGGCTCGATGATCTGGAGATCGTCCGGCAGATCACTGCAATCGACATTGAGGACGGCAAACTCGACGGACGGAAAGCGGCGACCCCGCCAAAGCCGTGCCCGAAGTGTGGCCGCGTGCGCGCCAAGCAGCGGACGAAGTGCATGTATTGCGGCGAGTTGATCACGGTGGATCCGTTCGAGCGGCAGGGCTGCTTTGAAGGGCCGGCCCGACTCTCGGCGTTCCGCTTTGCTAGCCCCAATGCCTTTCGGATATTCGACACCAAGGAGCAGGGGAATCGAATGGGCGCGCCTCTCGAATCCCGTTGGGATTCAGACCGGGGGTATCCGAAAGGCATTGTTGCTAGCCCGCATTTCTCACACTCCGGCGGCAAGCCGCGTTTGTAGCGTAGCTCTCCCGAGCTGCGCTGTGCCGGCGCTCACTGCGGCGCAGCTCGGGAGAGCTACGCTACGGGAACGCTGCCCGCTTCGCAGGCGTGCAGTGCAGGCGTCGCAACACCCTGTCGCATCCCCATGACAGGAGTTTGAGAAATGCAGGCTAGAAACGGCGATGGGAAGTCCACGGACGGCACGAAAAGACACGGAACCGAGAAACTTTCAGAATGGTGCGAGTCACCCCTGGGGTGCGTCGTCGCAATGACGAATGCCTCTGCCTTCCGTGTCTTTTCGTGGAGGAAACACTTCAACGCTCAACGCCCAACGCCCAACTGGCCAAGGGAAGAATCCGACCGCGAAGCGCTGCTTGCTTTGGAAGTTGGGCGTTGAAAGTTGGGCGTTGAAAGGCACGGTCACCGCTCCCCCTGCCGCATAGTCTTTCGTCTCACGGCGCCGCGTCAATTTCATGCGATTGCCCTGACCAAATCTGCCCGCCTCGTTACCTCGTCGGCTACAGTTGCGAGTAGAGGATCTCCAGAGTGAGCGTGCAGTAGGTCGTCACGAGCACGGGATTATTCTCCTTCCAGCGAGGTGTCTCGTTGGCCCATGAGCCGTCCGGTCCCTGCAATTTCATCAGGCGCATCGCGAGTTCACGGCGCCAGTCCATCTTTTTGCCTCCGGCTTCAATCTCGTGGATTCCGGCGGCGGTGAGGCCCTTGGCCATGAGGTGCAGGTAGTAGTAGTAGCCCTGTTTCTCCAGGCCCGGATTTTCGTCGAGCGAGAAATTGCGCCGCAGCCACTCCACTGCAGCCAGCACGCGCGGGTCGTCCTTTTTCACGTCGGCGTAGATGAAGCTGAGCAGTCCCGCATACGACATCGAACCGTAGCTGCGGAGCGCGATGCGGCCGCCTTCCAGCGTGGTCTCGCCAGCATTGCTGTAGCCGGGGTAGTAGATGAAGCCGCCCTTGTTCGCAGCATCATCGCTCGCCCACTTTTCCTTGTTGGTGCCGGGCAGGTTTTGGCACCGGCTGACGAATTCGATCGCGGCGTGCCAGTTCAGCTCTTTCGCGCCGGGCTTGTCGGTCGCGAGATTCGCGGTCGCGCGCAGTGCTTCCAGCGCGACGACAGTATTGTCGAGATCGGGGTGCCCGCGTTTCGGGCTCGCGCCCACGCTGCCGTAGCCGATGCCGCCGTCGGTTTCGGATTTCGCCATTCCGCTGGCCTGCTGGCCGACGACGTAGGCGCGGGCTTTGATCAGCAGTTCCGGATCCTTCGTATCGTTCGCTCCGGCGAGCGCGAGGAGACACACGGAGGTGTTGTAGTTCGCGAGGCCGGAGTCCTTGTTGTAGATGCCGCCATCCGGCTGCGCGAAGCCCCGCAGGTAGCCGTAGCCTTTGGCCAGGAAATCCTCCTTTGCAAAACGGCCCGTGGGCTCGCGCTGGAACGCCACCAGCGGCAGCGCGCTCAGTGCGGGATGCAGCGTGTCCTTGCCGAAGCTGCCATCCGGATTCTGCTGCGCGCGCAGCCAGGCAAGTCCGCGTTCGAGGGAGTCCCGGACCTCATTGCGAAAGGAGAGGTTCTTTTCGTCCTTGGGGAGCGGTTCGTTTGCGGCGGGCGTCCATGCTGCGGCACCGAGAAGCGATGCGGTGGTAATGAGGAAATGGCGGCGTTTCATTTTTCGGTTTTCGGTGCGGGTTGGAGTTTGATGGTGAATTCGACCGGCGTGCCGACTGGCGGCACGGCATCGGTCTTGACGAACCAGACGTGGTCGTCGTTCGATCCGGTGCGCGGGTTGTTGATGAGCGCGCTCGGGAAAGTGACCAGCGAGACGAACGTGCCGTCCGCCTGCGCGACGAAGCGGTCTTCGTAAAAGAAACTTCCCGTGTAGAGCCACGGGCCATCCTCGGCGGTGACGATCTTCGTCGGCTTCTTCGGGGTGAAAATTTTCCGCGTCAGCCAGCGCTCGGGTGCGACCGTGTGTTCCATGCCGTCCTTGTCCTTCCATTTCGCGCTCAGGAGGATCGCATCCCCGGTGAGCTTCGGGGCCTTGGCGAGAAAGGCGGCGTCGATTCGCCCGGATCCTTTGTTCTCTTTCGTTGGTGCCATCCCTTTCGCACCGAGCAGCAACATGGCCATGTGGACTTCCTGCGGCTGGGCCTCGCTCACCAGCACGCTCTCATGCACGGACCCTTGCGGCGTCACCATCAGATACTCGACGAGCCCGTCGTCCATGTTGATCTTCGCCGGGAACACCACGGTGCCGGCGTTCTTGTCGAGCCGCACGGAGCCAATCTCGAAGACGCCCGGCGCGACTTCCTTTGGAGCTTTGAATTCCGGTGGTGCCTGGGCGAGCACGGTATTCGAGATGATTAGGGCGAGGGCGAGGCGTGCGAGCATGGTTTGGGAAACGCGGGAGCATTGCCGCAAATCAGCGCCGGGGCAACATCGGTTCGCCACAGTGGAAGCGCCCTTCCAGGCGCTTGCTCCAGCAGTGGAAGCACGCTTCCACCCCACGTAGCCGACGACGGGACAGACTGTGTGAAAACTCCGATCAGCTTGCGCAAGTCGTTACCAAGTTTTCGCAAGTCGTTGGAGAGCGAGTCACCAGTGCGCGTTTTCCTGAGTTTTCACACGACCTGGTGAGGAGGCGGGCTGATCTTTTCTTTCAGCTTTCCGCGTTTGAAAGTGCCCGCATCCTCGCGTCGTCGTCGGTTACGCCGTCTGGAGCGTGTAGCGGCCCGCACGACGGCGGAGGCGCAGCGGCGCGTCGAAGGCGTGGCTCAGGTGTGCGCTGGTGAGCACGCGGGCCGCGGTGCCGGTCGCGGTGACGCGTCCATCGCGGAGCAGGAGCGCATGGGTGATCGCCGGAACGATCTCCTCCACGTGATGCGTGACGAACAGCAGGGTGGGGGAGCCCTTCCGCGCAGCGAGGCGCTGGAGGAAGCCGAGGAAATGCTCGCGTGCGACCGGGTCGAGACCGGCGCACGGCTCGTCGAGAATGAGCACCGCCGGTTGCGCCATCAGGGCGCGGGCGATCAGCACCCGCTGGCGTTCGCCTTGTGAAAGGACGCCCCATTCGCGCTTCGCCACCTGGAGACATTCCGCGGCGCGCATGATGCGCGCGGCTTCGGTGCGGTCACCGCGGCGGACTTTGCCCCAGTAGTCGAGCATGGCGTATTTCCCGCCGATGACGACCAGCTCGGACGGATCCCAATCGGGCACCTTCTGCCGGATGGCGGAGCTGACGAGGCCGACGCGCCTGCGCAGTTCGCGCCAGTCGGAATTGCCGTAGGTCTCGCCGAGGAGTTCGATTTCGCCGGCGCTCGGCGTGAGGTAGCCGGTGAGCGCGCTGAGGAGCGAAGTCTTGCCGGAGCCGTTCGCGCCGAGGATGACCCAGTGCTCGCCGCGCTCCACGCGCCAGTCGAGCCGGTCGAGGATGAGCGTGCCGTCGCGATGGACGACGAGGCCGCGGATGTCGAGGACGGGGCGGGTGGCGCGGGTCATTGGAACAGGTCGAGGCGGTAATGGCGTGAAGGGCTAGGCGCTTGGTTCATTAGGATGCTGCTTAGCGATCTGCCTACGGAAAAGGTCGCGACTCTGTGAGAGCTTACCGGGCACGCGGCCCAAGTAGCTCTCCAAAGCATCAACGATCTCAATTATCCGGCGCTTCTGGTCAGACGCGTCAGCGCGGTAAGCTGCGCTTACGAGTGCGTCATACTCTTGGCGGAGGAGAACCGCATCGCGGTGCTTGGCCCGACAATCGCAGCAACGCCTCGGTTGGGAATCAACCCAAAACCTGTAAATCTCGAACCAGATCCTCTGCTCCGCTGCGGGCCACAAGAAGTCACGGCCGCAGTCTGCGCATCTGAACCGAGCATCAATATACCAATGACGAGGGCAGACGGAACAATCCTGAACCGATGTATTGGCGCGGATGGCGGACGAATAATCGAGATCATGTGCGCCAGCGAACAAATGGGGTGGCATCTTTTTTGGATCGGTGCTGCCGAATGAGTCCATATGCAGGAAGCGCGTAGAAACGCTTAGCCGCCATCCGGCGGCAGCAGATCCGGCCTGCGCTGCTTTGTGCGCTCGATGGCCTGCTCGCGGCGCCAGCGCTCGATGTTCGCGTGGTTTCCGCTGAGCAGGATGTCGGGGATTTTCCAGCCGCGGAATTCCGGCGGGCGCGCACAGCTACGCGACTTCATTGCGTCGGGAAATCCCGTAGAGCGGCTTGCGGCTGCCGTGGGCGACGGCGAGAATCCACACGGTCTGTTCCCTGACGATGTAAGGCATGTAGTAGGGAAACACTCGGAGACTGATGCGGCGGTATGCGCCCGGTCGGAGGCGGTATAGCTCGGGGTGATCGACAATCCATAAGACGCTTCGATCCACCTCGTCCTTGAATCGTCGTCCGAGCCCGGCGCGTGCATCCTCGTAGAATCAGTTCGCATCGAGAAATTCGCGTTGCGCCTCTTCGACAAAGCGGATGTTCACGGAACCAAACGCGCTTCCGCCGAACGCATCACGTCCTCGTGACTCCGGCCGCGCGGCCCTCATCAATGGCGCGGATGCGGTCGCGAATCTCGGAATCCCAAGCTGCCTCCGCCTCGGGATCGGCTGCGGCCTCCGCGCTCTCAAGAAGGAACTCCGCGAGCGCGAGCTTCTGACGCGGCGAAAGGTCCATCGCTTCCTTGGTGACTTGTTCGAGCGTCGCTGGCATGGGGAAAGAAGTCGCAGGGGTGCCGCTGCGGGTCAAGTGTGAGGGGTCACATGCGGGCGTGTCATGCACTTTGCGACGCCGGAGGCGTCATGGAAATTAGCCGGTGGTCGAGCGAGTGTAGCGAGCGATCACCACCGGATCCTCGGCGCCACGGGCATGCGCCCAGGAGGGTGCGCCGGGAATCTTCCGGCAGCTTCCGGCACCCCATCCGGGGTGCGTTCGTTTTTCGATGCGATCCGGTGGTGTTCGCTCGTGCCTCGCTCGACCACCGGCTAATTTCCGTTGTCCCTCCGGGACAGTTGCACCACTGAATCCTAAAGCGTTCCATCGCGCTCGAGTTCGGCGAGGAAGTCGTCGTGAGAGACGACGGGTTCGTCGCGGCGTTCGGCGATGACGGCAAGACCATCCAAGTCCTCGAGGAGTTTCTCGTATTCGCTGGTCGGGAGAACGGCTGCCGTGCGGTCGCCGTGCTCGTCCGTGAGGTGCTGCAAGGTCTGGCCCGTGGCTGGAGGCTACGCTTTGTCTGCTCCGATGTCGAGGACGCGAGCAACGGCTAACTGACCTCCGGCGGCAGCAGATCCGGCCTGCGCTGCTTCGTGCGCTCGATGGCCTGCTCGCGGCGCCAGCGCTCGATGTTCGCGTGGTTTCCGCTGAGCAGGATGTCGGGGATTTTCCAGCCGCGGAATTCCGGCGGGCGCGTGTAGTGGGGGAATTCGAGGAGGCCGGTGGCGAAGCTGTCGTCGGTCGCGCTGGCGTCGTCGCCGAGCACGCCGGGGATGAGGCGCACGATGGCATCCACGAAGACGACGGCGGCGATGACGCCATTCGTGAGCACGTAGTCGCCCACGGAAATCTCGTCGTCCACGAGATGGTCAAGGACGCGCTGGTCCACGCCCTCGTAGTGCCCGCACAGGATGATGAGGTGCCCGCCTTTCTCGCCAAGGGTGCTGTATTCCTGCGCGATGCGCTGATCGAGGCGCCGTCCGCACGGGCCCATGAAGACGACGCGCGTCTCCGGTGTGCGCAGCGATTCCACGGCCTCGAAGATGGGCTCGCATTTCATCACCATGCCCTGCCCGCCGCCGTAGGGTGCGTCGTCGGCGCGGCGGTATTTGTCGTGTGTCCATTCACGGAGGCCGTGCGACTTGAAAGTGAAGAGGCCCTTTTCCTGCGCGCGCTTCATCATGCTCTCGCAGAGTGCGGCGGTGGCGATGGCGGGGAAGAGGCTGAGGACGTCGATTTTCACGGGATGGAATCGTCGCCCGGCGTGTCGGGCGGCGGCCCGAAGCTGCACAACGGCGCACGGCTTGTCACTCCCCCGATCCGCCGCCGCTCCGACAGGAAGGACCGGGCTCGTGTTGGCGCGACCCGGCGGCCTGCGGCCTGTTGTGCATACTCCGACTTGCGGAGTGAAGGCGGTCCTGAGCTGAAGAAATCACAGGACTCGCTCGCATCCGGCCTGCCTCTGCCGTTTCGATCTCACTCTCCGGTTCCTGGCAGAGAGAGGCAGAGGCAGAACAGGTGACGCGCCCTTTCTCTGGCAGTGATTTTTCCGGGCTGAACGGGCGACCCAATCGATCAGGTCGTTGACGCGCCCTCCAACAGCGCCAGCTCGCGCTCCCATTCCGCGTTCGTCACGATCAGCTTGCTGGCGAGTTCGCGCAGTTCGCGCGAAAGTTGCGGCGCGGTCCCGCCGGGGAGATGCACGACCGGGTTTTGCAAAAGCTGCGTCAGCTCGCGCTGGCGGGTCTCCATTGCCGCGATGCTCTGTTCCATCTCGGCCACGCGCTTTTCGCGGTCGCGCTTCGCCTGTGCGGCGGCCTTGCGTTCGTTGGCGGCGGCGCGTTCGCGTTCCTTGATTTCCTTCAGGCCCGGTCCCTTCGGCTTCACGGCTGCGGCTGCGGCGGGCTGGAAATCATGGAGCTGCTCGCCGGCGACGAGCGCTTCCTTTGCGGAAGTCGCGCGCGTCTTATCGAGGTAATACTGGTAGTCGCCAGCGTACGGCGTGAGCTGCCCGGCACTGATGTGCAGCACGGTGCTCGCGACGCGGCGGATGAAATGCACGTCGTGACTGATGAAGATGACCGTGCCCTCGTATTGCTCCAGCGCGCCGATGAGCGCATCAATGCTCGGGATGTCGAGATGCGTCGTCGGCTCGTCGAGGAGCATGAGGTTCGGCGGATCGAGCAGCAGCCGCGCGAGCGCGAGGCGCGACTTTTCACCGCCGGACAAAACGGCGACCGGCTTGAACACATCGTCGCCGCGGAAGAGGAATGACCCGAGCACCGTGCGCGAGACCTGTTCGCCGGGACGCGACGGGAGATCCTGCGCGGCCTCCAGCACCGTCTGCCGCATATTGAGCTGTTCCACGCGCTGCTGCGCGAAATAGCCGACGCGCACATTGTGCCCCACGACGCGCTCGCCGCGCTGCACTTCGAGATTGCCAGCGAGCAATTTGATCAGCGTGGACTTGCCCGCGCCGTTCGGCCCCACGAGCACTGTGCGCTGGTGACGCTCCGCCTCGAAATTCATCCCCCGATAAACGACCAACTCGCCGCCGTCGCTGGTCTTGTATGCGTGGTCCACGTCCTTCAGCGTGATCACCCGGTGCCCGCTGCGCGGCGGCTGCGGGAAGCTGAACCGCACGCGCGCGTCCGCCTCGGGCGGCGCCTCCAGCAGGTCCATGCGCTCGATCTGCTTCAGCTTGCTCTGCGCCTGCGTCGCCTTGCTCGCCTTGGCGCGGAAGCGATCCACGAAATCCTGCAGCCGCTCGATCTCCCGCTGCTGATTCGCGTAAGCCGCCGCGTGCTGCGCGTCGCGCGCCACTTTCTCCGCGACGTAGGCATCGTAATTCCCGCGGTATTTGAACAGCCGGCAGCGCGAGATTTCCACGATGTCGCGCACGAGCTGATTCAGAAAATCACGGTCGTGCGAAATCATGAGGATCGCGCCGGGATAGCCGCGCAGGTATTCGCGGAACCACACCAGCGATTCGAGATCGAGGTGGTTCGTCGGCTCGTCGAGCAGCAGCAAATCCGGCTCCTGCGTGAGCAGCCGCGCGAGGTGCGCGCGCATCACCCAGCCGCCGCTCAGGGCCGACGCCGGGCGGTCCACGTCGCGCTCGCGGAACGCCAGCCCCGACAGGATGCGCTTCGCCTTCGCCGTCAGCGCGTGCCCGTCATTCTCGGCAAATTCGCCGAGCGCCTCGTGATACTCTTCGCTCTCCGTCTCGCCCGCGGCCTCGCAGCGGCGGATCGTGTCCCGCGCCTTGATGATCTCCGGCGTCACGCCCGTCGCGAGGTCCACCACCGTCTCATCGCCCGCCGCCGCGCTCTCCTGCGGCAGGAAGCCAAACGTGATCCCGCGCTCCATCGAGATGCGCCCCTCGTCCGGCGAATCCTCGCCGAGGATGATCGAGAACAGCGTGGATTTCCCCGCGCCATTTGCGCCCACGAGCCCGATGCGGTCGCCGCGGTTCACCTGCAGCGAGGCCTGTTCGAAAAGGAGGCGTCCACCGAAGGATTTGGAGATCGAGGAAATGGTCAGCATTTTGGAGCCGCGCAATGCACACCATCTTCACCCTGACGGCACGGAAAATCAGCGGGCTAGCGTTGGCAATGGCGACCTCGCGTGTTTCGGCTCGAAGCTGCATCGCTCGCCGCACATCGATCGGCTCGCTGCGGAGGGAATGAAGTTCACGAGCTTCTACGTGGCGAGCGGTGTCTGCACCCCGGGCCGCGCGGCATTGATCACCGGCTGCTATCCGCGGCGCGTGAACATGCGTGTGAGCGGATCGAATTCACCCGTGCTCCGCGCGGTGGACTCGAAGGGGCTGAACGCGGACGAGGTGACCGTCGCCGAGGTGCTCAAGCAGCCGGGATACGCCACGGGGATTTTCGGAAAATGGCACCTCGGCGACCAGCTAGCAGCCTGTTGAAAAACCCACGCACGACGGTGGAAGACGGGCCTCCGGCCTGTCAGGGCATGCGGGCCTCTGGCCTGCAAACCATGCTCCGGTGCGGCTCTACAGGCGGGACGCCTGTCCGCCCTGTCAGCCGAGACGGCTGACTTCCGTCCGCCGCCCGAGTATTTCAACAGGCTGCTAGCCGGCATACGCGCCGGGCATGCGCTGCAGGATCGTGAGCGCGGGCGTGGCATACTTTGACTCACCGCCCAACAGCGCCGCCATGCCCAGGCTGGCAAGAGCACCGCGTTGCATTTCATAGCGCTCACGGCCGGTGGCAATGTTCCCGCGCGTCCAAGTCTTGTCGCACTCGGGACACACCTGCGTGGTTTCATCAAGGCGAAGATTGAGACGAGGGAGAGGGTCATGATTTTTTGGACGGGAAAATTTGGGACAGGAAAATGAAGAAGGTTCGGAGTTCAGAAGATGTTTTTGTCTCCGAGCTTCCTGTCCAAAAGTTCCGGTCAGCGCTTCTCCTCGGCGAACAATTCGGGCGTGGCATTGCGCACCGCGGCCCCATCTTTGACGACACAGGGGACCAGTGCGTAACGCAACGCGGCCTTTGCATTGGGATTGAGATGCGTGGGCAATTCGACCTGCAGAGCTTGGCACGAGATGACGGCTGGCCGCAGCACGGTGTCCACCTTCTTCGAGACTTGTGCGATGACGACTGGCTCTTTGAAAATGATCCGCACACCGCCTGCTGCGCGCAGGATGAGCAGTTCCTTCACTCCCTCGACACGCCCGATGCCTTGCGCGGCGATCACGCTGCCCCTGGCATCCAGCAGGGCGACGCTGCTGTCCGCGGCGAGCAGCATGGGCAGCGTTTCGTAGAGCGCCTTGAATTCAATGGTCTGATCGGTGGCGATCTTCAGCGTCACTTCCACATGCGAGGGCAGCACATCGAAGCGCCGCGCATAGGACACTTCAGCGGCGCAGATGACGCCTTGCTTAGGCAGCTTGTTCGGCATCGCGCCGGTGATGATGAAGCTCTCGGTGTCGCCATGCGTTTGCTGCTGCACCTTTGGCTGCGCCACTCGGGCGGAGGTGAGAACCTTGTCTTCCAACGTCCTGCCGATGATGTGATTGTTCGTCCAGTCCTGCCAGCCAGGTGCGAAGCGCGTGGTGAACTGGCCGCGCTCATAGCCTTCGCAAGCCGAGTGCCTGCCAAGGATGAGTGTGCCTGCGGAAGGCGTCCAAAACGATGAGACGCCACCACCGCCGAAGCCATTGAAGTTCCCCGCCTTGCCATCGAACATGCCCGCGAGATTAGTGCCGCCGTTATCGCTGAGCGTGATGCGCCCCGCGTAGAGCGTGAGGTGATAGCCGGGTCTGCGCACGACGATGAATTCGCTGTTGAAGTTCTCCGTAAAGTTCTCCTTAGCGATGATGGGCAGCTTGTGTTCACCAGCGCAGGCTTTGAGCAGCGCGGCGGTGTCCTCCTGATATAAAAAATAGGGCAGCGTGGCAGCCATGCCCCACTGGTGCGGCGCATCGTGATAGCCTGGCGCGAGACCCCAGCCATGCGCCGCGAGGACGCGCGCGGTGGGATGCACATGCGCCGACTCAATGGCCTTGCGGATTCGCACGGGGTCGATCTCCGCGGGCCACACGGCGCGATTGCCTGCGAGGAAGGGCACCGCCTCCGGCACTTCCAGGGCGAACTGAATCTCGCGCCCTCCGAACTGATCATCGGCAAAGGAAGCCGTGTCGCGATCATTGAAGTGCGTCGCGCCGATCCACTTTCCATCCGGCTCCACCAGCGTCATGTAAGATTTCAGCCGGTAAGCTGTGTGCAGCAGATCGAGTATCTTTGCGTCCTTGGAGACGGAATACATTTCCGCCAGACGATGGATGCCGATGCCATTGTAGGAGCCATCGGGGCTGCGTCCCTGGCCTTCCCAATAGTGTCCGGCAGGACTCCATTCAGGCCCATAGATCACCTTCGCCTGCCACTGCTCGGACAGCTCCTTAAACCGCGTCTCACCCGTGGCGAGGTAACAATAATAGAGCGCAACGGGCAGGCTCAGGCGCATGTTCTGCGGCCCCATCGGCGCCATCTTACAGGTGCCCTCCGCCAGCCACAGGAGCGATGCCGTCCATGCCTTCACCACCTCATTAGGCAGCGTGTCCTTCACTTTCAGCAGCGTGAATGCGCTGAAGGTGATCGTGAAGCCCATCTGCCCTGGATGCGCGAAGCCATACTTCGTCCCCTCCTTTGTGCTCTCGGACGATGAGTAATAGAAGATGTTCTCCGCCTGCGCTAGCAAGTCCACCAGCGAGATCGCCGCCGCGCGTCGCGCGATGTTCTTGTCGCCGTGATATGGATTCCACGGCTCATTCAGCGCGTAGGCCAGCGCGAGGAAATTTGCCGTGGTCGGATGACTCGGCAGCCACAACTGACCCGTTGCGAGGTGATGTGAGGCGTCTTTGAACATCGCCTGCCTCAGCGGCAACTCCGGCTGCCAGATGCTGCTCCATAGAAAGCCCTCGTCCTTCAATCCGGCAGACGTGCTCATCATATTCGCCAGGGGGGCGGCACCGCTGGCGACTTGAAACAGCCGGCGCGCTTCCATCCCGGTCAGCTCCGGCAGAGTGATCGGTTTGATCCCGCTATGAATGTCCGCCTGTTTCAACCCTTTCAACCACGCCACCAAGGGCAGTTGCCAGTCGGGCTGATGCCAGTGCGGTTCCATCTCTGCGGCGTTTGCCGAGGCGAGCTGAATGACTCCGAGCGACGAGAGCGCGGCGATTGCAATACGGGCTGATTTTGACATGAGCGATATGTGGAAGTTGGAGGCGACAGGGTGCCAGATTGATAGAGGAGAAGGAGCGCCAGACCGATTGTGCTAACGAGATTGATTGTGCTCACGAACGCGTTGACTCGACCCGTCTGCATGGGCAGTTTTCGCCATGCAGCAATCAGAGTCAATCGGCGTCCTTGTCGTGGTCGTTCTCGCCATGGTCATCCTGCCTTGGCTGTTCAGGAAAGTTTTCCTGTAGGCAGATTGACGGACGTCGCGCCGAATAGCTTGCGAAGATTGTGTCGGTGCGCTCGGCGAGGAACTTCAGGCGGACTGCATCGCCACGGCCGACTTCAAGGATGCCGTAGCCTTCGTAGGAGCCGGAGGGGAGACGGAGTGCCAGACTGATTGTGCTGCGGGCGCGCCTTGCGGGTTTTGGCGGCCACGGCTGGGAAAACTGCCGATTAGAGCTTTTGCGTTCCGATTGCACGCCGAGTTTGCCATTCTTCGCCGCAATGCCACCTCCCCGATCCAGCCCTGCGGCGCTTGCCGGATTTCCGTCCGGGCTGGATGGAAGCATCGCGCAGTTGGAGGCGCTGTTCGACGAGCTGCCCGACGTGGTTTTCTTCATCAAGGACGCGGAAGGACGCTACGCCGTGGTGAACCAGACGCTCGCCGACCGCTGCGCGCATGGCGCGAAAGGCGCACTCGTCGGCAAGCTGCCGCGGGAAGTATTCCCCGCCGAACTCGGCCGGCACTACGAGCGGCAGGACGCCGCGGTGCTGCAAAGCGGTCGTGTGGTGAGCCGCCAGCTTGAATTGCACATTTATCCGAGCGGCGGCACCGGCTGGTGCCTCACCACCAAGCGCCCGCTGCGCTCCGCCGATGGCCGCGTGTGCGGCGTGGCCGGCATCTCGCGTGACATCAATGCCCCGAGTCGCAAGAGCCGCGGATACGCCGAACTCGCGAGCGCGCTGGAACGGATGCGCACGCATTTTGCCGGAAGTCTCCGCATCGAGGATCTCGCCCGCCTCGCCGGCATCTCGGTCTATCAGTTCGAGCAGCGCATCCAGCGGCTGTTCCTGATGCCGCCGCTGCAACTGCTGCACAAGCTGCGCATTGAGGAAGCCACCCGCCAGCTCCGCGAAACGGCGCGGTCGCTCTCCGAAATCGCGCACGCCATCGGCTACTGCGACCAGAGCGCCTTCACCCGGCACTTCAGCAAGTTCACCGGCATCACGCCGGGGAAATTCCGCGCGCTCCACTGCCGCCGGGAGACGGCGGACGGAGGCGGTTGAACGTTGCACAGAGCCGATCCACCCCACACCGAACCTAGACAGCCGGATGGATGCCCGGATGTGCCGCGTGCCGCCGCTACTTTCCTTGCGCCGGACATTTTTGGAGTCACGTCGGTCGCGCAGATGATCGGGTTCTTGTAAAACTTCACCGGCGTTTTCGTCGCATCGATGTCGAGTGAGCTGTCCTGATGCATCTGTGTTGTGGTTGCGGGGAATACGCCTTGCCAGTGCGTTTTGATACGAGCCCGAAAATGCGCGAATGCGCGGCTACGTCTTGCCGGTTTTGGCAACAGCGGCTGCGAAAGCTGCGAAGACTCGTCTTCGCGGTCCAGATGCTGCCGGAGGCTGCTGACTGATCCCGAATTCAACGGGAGGCTCCTGTTGAACTAATCTGCCCCGGAATTTCCCGGCAGCACCGTTCGACACTCGCGCCGCTTCCGGTCCGGCGCGGTGAAAGGGGATTTCCAGCAGTTGGAGAAATCCCCTGAGCGAGGGCGACAGCCTCCTTGTGGACAAAGTTGTCGATCCGCCAGCGGTCGAAAGGTCATTCGCGCAGATCGGGGGCGCAGGTGTCAGCCGAGGAGAAACGGCTTGTCGCGGCGCGCGCCACGATCGAGGGTGGCCCGCCATGGAAATCGTCAAACAACTGTCCGTCTTCCTCGACAACAAACCCGGCACGCTCGCCAAAGTATGCGATGCGCTGGCCGCCGCGAAAATCAACATTTACGCGCTGACCATCTCCGACACGATTGACCACGCCGTGGTCCGCATGGTGGTGAGCGATCCGATCGGTGCGCTGCACATTTTCGGAGAACGCGGGGTGCTGGTCGTGGAGAATGACGTGCTGATGCTGGATAATGGCAACAAGCCCGGAGCGCTGGCGAAGATCGCGCAGAAACTTGCGAAGGCTCGCATCAATATCGAATACGCCTATCTGGCCACCAGTCCGGGTGCCAAGCTCGGGTTGCTCATTTTGCGCGTGAAGAACCCTGCCAAGGCGCTCACCCTTTTGAGCGCACGGTAGCCGCACTGCCGCCGCCCGTCGCCATCTGGGCCGGTGCGGATACTTGAGGAAAACCCTCTCCGATGGTTCCCGCAGAGTAGGGATGTGTGACGATCTGGATGCCTTCTTCAAAAGCGAAACGCTCAGGTCGCAAGAAACGCAGGCCCTTTTGCATGTAGGCCAAGTTTACCGCCGCATTGAGGGCAATTGGTATCTCCTCTATTCCGACGGATCGGGTGGCGCAGACGTGGGCTGGAGTCAAACGAGGTGACTGATACGATTTGTCCAGTCCTGTGCTCGGATGGCGGCGCGTGACTGGAAAGTAGCGTAGCTCTCCCGAGCTGCGCGGGTAAATTCGCACGTGAAACTTCGTGTTGCGCAGCTCTGGAGAGCTACGCTACGG